>JADMIO010983828.1_pt1 | contig 80973 bp, 73 predicted proteins | sample 8958161 | NCBI WGS metagenome assembly JADMIO01 (sample SAMN16585339, study PRJNA669376) | soil metagenome | isolation source: Crop rotation soil | place: USA: Cullars Rotation, Alabama | collected 2011
CGCGACAACTTGTCCACGTGGAATTCTAAGCTTAGGATCCCAATGTGCTGGAAAGACGGTTGAAGGGATGCACCACAAAACGAAGCCGATTTTCTGTGTCCAGTACCATCCTGAAGCCTCGCCTGGACCGCACGATTCCACACCATTGTTTGCGCAATTTCGAGCAATGATTCAGAAGAAGTGATGCGCCATGTTTCCGTTTGACTTGCCAAGGCCAGTGGCGATAATCCCACCTACCTAAGCAAATTATGGCGAAACTTGTTCTCCTGAGCGCGGGAATGACCGGGCGCACCCACGAGCTGAAGGTGGACAAAACCACTATTGGCCGAGTCGAGGACAACACATTCCAAATCGCCGAACCATCTGTTTCCAGTCATCACTGCGAAGTGCTGCTTCGAGGAACGGATGTCGTAATTCGGGACCTGAATTCCACGAACGGCACGTATATTAACGGCGAGAAAATCACGGAAACAGCTCTTAAACCGGGCCAAGTCCTTCGCCTGGGCCAAATCGAAATGCGGTTGGAAACGGACTCAAGCCCCTCCTCAACCCCGGCTCCTTCCAGCGCACCCGCAACTCCACCTCCAACCACGCCGGCAAAAAAGCAGTTTGATCAAACTGTTGTCATGCAACGCGGTGTGAGTCTCGAACAACTCGAACAAGGTCGCGGTGGTGGATTGGATACTGCCGGCAAAGGTTTTTCGAAAAAAGACAATAAGGCCAATAAAATTATCTGGATCGTTGCAGGGTCGGTTGGATTGGTAATCGTTATTTTGTTGGTTTACGTCTTTCTCAACCTCAAATAAGTTGCAGTGCCGTTCCGGCTGGCGGAGAAGCCAGTCAAGACATGCGAGGGCTGAATCGGCAGGGCGAGCCATTTCCAATTTGCCGCTTTAACGTTCCTCGGCCAACCATTTCGCGACATCCACCGCGGCGTAAGTGATTATGATATCCGCTCCAGCCCGCCGCATGGCCAATAGCGTCTCGAGCATTAACGCCTTTTCATCAATCCAACCCTTTTCGCCGGCGGCTTTGATCATCGCGTATTCGGCACTCACCGCGTAGGCGGCCGTTGGGTAACCGAATTCAGTTTTTACGCGATAGATAATATCCAGATAGGCCAATGCAGGCTTGACCATCACGATGTCAGCGCCTTCCTGGATGTCCAAAGCGACTTCTCGCAAAGCCTCACGCGCATTGGCAGCATCCATTTGATAACTGCGGCGATCTCCAAATTTGGGAGCTGATTCAGCGGCTTCCCGGAACGGACCATAATAAGCCGAGGCGAATTTGGCCGCGTAAGACATGATTGGGGTTTGATCGAAACCAAGCCGGTTGAATTCGTCGCGGATTGCGCGCACGCGTCCATCCATCATGTCGCTCGGAGCCACCATGTCCGCTCCCGCCTCAACGTGACTGGCGGCAGTCCGAGCCAGCAATTTCAATGTGGGATCATTCAAAATGCTGGCGCCACGTTTGTCGCGCTGAACGATGCCGCAATGGCCGTGCTCCATGTACTCGCACAAGCAGACATCGGTAATAATGACCAATTCCGGCAATTCCTTTTTCAGCAGTCGTACTGCTTCCTGAACAATCCCTTTGGGGGCGTAAGCGCCGGACGCATTTGCGTCCTTCCGAACTGGAATTCCAAACAACAACACCGCCGGGACACCCGCTTCAAGAGCTTTCGTCGCCTCCTTGAGCATTTCATCCGGAGAAAGCTGAAATACTCCTGGCATCGCTTCGATCGCGCGCCGTATTTTGCGTCCGCTTCGAACAAACAATGGCAGCACCAATCCGTCGGTGTTCAAACGGGTCTCACGCACCATTCGGCGCAGAACCGCCGACTGCCGTAATCGTCGGGGACGATACAAAGGAAATTGCCCAACCTGATGCAAACTCATCCTCTCGATGCTACTATTAACCGCCAACGGCTGACAACTGGCTTCCCGTTTCTCTTTTCTTCTGCTCCTTTTTCTCCCCCACCGCCTTTTTTAAGCATTCCAACAATTTCTCAGTCGGATACGGCTTCTGCAAAAAAGGCACTTCAAGATTCAACCGTTCTTTCAACGTATCGCTCTGCATCAAGCCGCTGATGGCGATCACAGGCAAATCCGGCATTTTGTCTTTGAATGCGCGAATTGCCGTCGGCCCATCCATGACCGGCATCATCATATCCATCAACACTGCTTTGACTGATTCTTTGCACTGCGAATGAAGAGCCAATGCATCCGCGCCATGATTGGCAGTCACTACCTTGTACCCGTGATGTTGCAAGATGCCCTTGGTCATATCGAGCACCGCTGGTTCATCATCAACGACCATCACGGTCTCGCCTTTGCCCCGGAGTTCGGAGGCGGGTATGATTATTGGTGCCTGGCCGGCACTCGATTCGGCTGCGGGCAAGTACACGTTAAAAGTCGTTCCCTTGCCGACTTGTGTTTGCAAATCCAAAAACCCGCCGTGGTTTTTGATAATGGTAATCACCGTGGAGAGGCCCAACCCGGTCCCCTTCCCGATTTCTTTAGTCGTAAAAAATGGTTCGAAAATCTTATCGATAATTTCGGGTGGAATGCCGGTACCGGTATCGGTGACTTTCAGCAGCACGTAGTTCGTCGGTTTTGCGCCAATGAACTTGTCCGCTTCAGCTTGCGTAAGCGTAGCATCCGTGACTGACATGGTGATGGAGCCGCCGTTGGGCATTGCATCGCGCGCATTGACGCACAGGTTCAGGAGGATCTGATGCATTTGCGTGGCATCGGCGAGGATTGGCCGGACCGTTTCCACTACAATCTGGACGTCGATACTTTTGGGAAAAGTTTCTTTTGCAATCTTTTGCATTTCGCGGACCAAGTGCTTGAGTTGTATCAGGGTACGATCACCCGTTTGGCCGCGAGCGAAGGTCAACACTTGCTTAACCATGTCCGAGCCGCGACGTACGCTGCCCGCCATTGTATCTAACAACTTCTGACCGTTCTCATCCTTTACCTTCAGCTTCAGCAACTCGACCCCCATCACGATTGGGGAGAGCACGTTATTCAAATCGTGCGCGATGCCCCCGGCGAGCGTGCCGATGCTTTCCATACGTTGGGTGCGAAGGAATTGCGCTTCAAGGCTCTTTTGCTCGGTAACGTCGGTGTTGATGACGAAAATGGATCTGGGTTTACCGTCGTCATCGCGAACCAGCGTCCACCGGCTCTGAACGATGAGGTCTTTGCCGTTCCTGACGATCTGCTTGAGTTCGCCCGTCCATTCTCCTTTTGCCAAAACGCATTGAAATGCCTCAAGCAGTTTAGCGTCATCGGTTTTGAAAATCTCAGAACGCAGGTTCTTTTCTTTAACCTCGTCAAATGTCCAACCGTACAGTTGCTCAGCGCTCTTATTCCAATACTGCGCCTTCCACTCCAAATCATGCACGATGATCGCATCCTGCGCTTTGTCCAGCAGCGCTGCCTGATCACTGATGCGGAGATAAGCGCTCTGCCGTTCCTCCTCGAGCCTCTGACGATGGGCTATCCATTCAAACGACTTGAAGATAAAGGAGCAGACCAGCGCACACGGAATTTGAGCGCCCGCGATAATTAACCATGGAAACCAAACACGTTGCATAACGAACAAGCTTTGGGAAATAAGGACAACTACCAGCACCCCAATGAATGCTATTCCGGTCGCGGTCAAAGGCCGGAAACGCAAAAGGCCAAATCCGCAAACAAACGACGTTAGCGCCATGACAATCATCTCGGCCCATGCGTTGGGGCGCCTCAGCCAATCTCCGCGAACGAGGTTTAGAAATTGTGTCGCATGCACTTCGACGGCAGGCATAAAAAAGTATCCTCTATGAAAGAATCGATAAGGACTCAGGAATTGATCCCGCATCTCTGTAAACGAGGTCGTCATCGGACGCGCACCGACGAAGACGACTTTGTTTCGAAAGAAACCGGGCCTGACGCCTTCTGCCGAAATTGCCTTTTGGTAGCTCACGTGAGGCACCGTTTCCGGCGGTCCGTAATAATTGACCCAGCGTTCGACCTCCAGATTCTTCGGATTCTGAGCGAGCTTGCTTCCACTCGCCTGCGCCGCCGCCCAACTGAGGCTAGGAGGAGCCTCCTTAAATATGTCCCGCGGCAAGGTATGAAATTGCCTCCGAACCTCAAAGTCCTTGTCCGTTCCCAACTTGGTGAGCCCAAGGCGCGCGGCGGCTTTTTCAAATGGTTCGTAAGGGAATGTCAAATGGTTGACCACAGGCGCGAACGCATCGAGTACTTTGCCCGAGTTTGCGACCGGAACGCCGTTGTCGTTATCCTCCCGATTAAAATCGACTCCAAGAACCACGTTGCCATTCTCTCGAACTGCCTCCGCGAACTCCGCATCCTCGGTTCCTTCGTTGTGGGGATCGCGGAATATGATGTCCATGATAACCGCCTGTGCGCCATCGGCTTTCAATTTCCGAAGCAATCGTGCGTGAAGCGCTCGATCCATTGGCTGGTCCAGTGGCTGACCTAGATCTTTCAACGACTCCTCGTCAATGTACACTATGACCGCCTGTGCGCCGTTGAGATCGGGCTGGGAGAAACCGCAGAGATTAAAGCACAAGTCGTAGCTTGCATGCGTCAAAAGTTGTGATCCAGGCAAATAATCGTATACGAGCAAAGCGAAGCCCAGAGCGAACACCAGGACGGTAGAAATCAGCCCCGCTTTGTGCTCTCTGAAGAATGTTCCTTGCAACTTCATCCTGCGTTGTCCTGCTCTCTCTCGCCTAAAATCTTCTCATGATTCCATGTATTCTTTGCGTTCTTTCTTGGCTCAAAAATTGAATTTAAAGCTCGCAAACAAAGTGCGGGACCTTGGCAGTTCGGAATACAAATTAAGCGGGTTCAGCTTGTAAGCCTGATCGCCGATATTGAGTACTCCAAGCCGCATCTCTGCCAACCGGCGGGGGAATCGATACCCGACAAACGCATTCACTTGCCAAAAATCATCTCCAGGCAGGCTCACCCAATAGCCGTGGTTTGCTTGTGCCGAGTAAATTCCTTCGACCTTGGCGAAAAAGCCGCTGCGATGGTTGAACAAACCGTAGAGGCTCACCTGATGCAATGTGGCACTGACGTTTTTGTTCGCGCTCGCGCTGAAATTCGGACTCTGCGTCTTCGAAATCGCTGGCACGCTGTCATCCAGCAGAGCGTCGGTCAGCCGATACGACGCGCCGAAGGCAAACTGACTCGCGACGAGTTGATTCAGGGTAAAGGTGAGCGAGCGTTCGCGGTAATCGAGCGTCTGCTTCACACCCGACGGTATGTCCAGCAACAATGGTCCAAATGCATCCAATGTTCCCACAGTTCGTGCGCCATGCGAGTCGAACAATTCGCCGACGACGCTGAAATAGGTGCGTGTCGGAAACTTCTGATCCCACGCAAGGTCGAAAGTCTCGAATCGCGAGCCCGGAACCAGGCCTGCCACCGATTCCGGAATCATGCTGCGAAATGCCTGGTTGAAGCCGTCGATCTCGGTAGGTTCGAGTCGGACGCTGGTGTCATAGAAGACACCGCCAAGGGAGCGAGTGTATGCGCCGCGCACGGTGGTGTTTTCCAGCGGGGTCCAGCGAAAACCTGCCTTGGGTGAAATCTGATCCTTATGCGTCTGAGCTGATGAAACCGGGGCGATTTCGTTATTTACCGGATAATCCAGATAGTCGTAGGCGAGCCCGGCAGTCAGTTGAAGCGGGTCAATCAAATGCAACGAATAATAGCCATAGCCACTGAAGCGGTTGAGATCGGGCGAAGTGTCCTGATGAACCGGAACGAGTCGCTGAATGGAAACGTGGGTATCGATATCGCCGGACTGAAATCGACCGCCAAGTACGAGAGTTTGCCGTGCCGTCTGAAAGATCTGCTGCAACTCGCGGGAATATGCCACCAAATCGCTGAAGTATTTCAGATCGGCAGGGCGCTGCGCGACTCCGACGATTTGTCCTGCGCCATTCTTCGTTGTGACGATCGCCGATGCATTGGGATCGATTTGACTGAATTCATCTTGAAGACGTCCGAACAGGAGCAACGTATGAACGCCTGGTCCCCATTCATGATGATAGCCAGCGAAGAAGTTTGGATCTTGAGTTTCGCTGATGCGAACCGTGCGGCTCGCAAAACTTTGGTTGTAATATTGCAACACATCGCCCGAGCTATAGTCGGCATAATTGAGTTCGAAGAACAGCGAGTCATTTAAAGTAATCTGCTGTTTGAACCTCGCGGAAAAGCTTCGATCTTCAACGGCGTTATTGAAGCGTTCACCGGGGTCCGAATGATAATATTCGTCTACGGCAAAAGCGCTGTTGCCAATCACTCCATATTCGGAGGCCTCCTGAAACCATGCGCCTCGGCTCAGGTATTCCGTATCACTATAGAGTCCGAAATGGTCGCCTTCAAAAAGGCGGGAATACTCTTGCTGCGACACATTCTGCGACAGCGGAACGGCGCCAATCGGAGCGAGCAGATCTGCGACCAGCAACTGGCTGAACCAGGGCGTTTCGTAGCGCAGGTTTGCCTTACGCGGATCGCGCAAGGCATCATAGCTGTTTGCGAGAAAGAGATGCGCCGAATAATTCGCGTAGTCCAAATCTACGGCTTGAGCTGCTTCGCGGACACTGACATCAAACATGCCGACATCCTCATACATTTTGGCGAGGTTCGCGCCGCGCACGGCCTGATCCTGATCGAGCAATAACTTCGAGCGATAGACGCTGCGATTGTCGTTCAATTGCTTAGATTTCTCCAAATCGCCAATGGCTTCGTTCTCCTGGTTATATTCGTGGTTCAAGAGCGCCGAATAGAGCCAGGGCGTCGGATCGGCGGGATCGAGCTGTTTAGCCAGACGCAGTTCTTTCTCGGCATGTTTGCGATCGTAAGTCTGGTCCCAGGCTTTGCCCAGGTAACTGCGGAGGTCCGCGCGGTTCGGCTCCAATGTGGCCGCAACTTGAATGTCCTGGCGGCCTCCTTCATCGTCGCCCTGGCGAATTTTGCAGAGGCCGCGACCAAGCCACGCATTCGCCAATGCGCCATCCACGGCAATGCTTTGATCAAAACAAGAAGCTGCCACTCGCGTTTTGTTTTCCGCGGCGAGAATAAATCCCTTCAAAGCCAGAGCTTGAGCATTTCTTGGTGACAGTTGCAGGCCGTGCTCAAGAGCCGCCTTAGCTGCCCCGACATGCCCCAAACTAAATTCGAGTTCGGCGACGCGGACCCATGCAAATCCGAATTCCGGAGACTTCAAAGTTGCTTTTCGCGCGGCACCCAGTGCCGCGTTAAGTTGAGAAGACGATTGAAAGTAGTACGACTGTGCCAGCCATTCGCTGGCTGTGTCCGGCAACCGGCCAGACGTTACGGTCTCGTGTTTCACTGCGGCAATCACATTCCGCAACGCCGCCGCAGAGGGAGAAGCGGCCACAGTTTTCAGTTCGGCTTCTGTTTGTTCCACCTGGCCGACTGCAAGTAACAAGGCCGCATGGGCAATCCTCTCCCCGTCCGAAGCTGGATGGCGGTCTTCTGGATATTTGGCCAAGGCTGAAAGCAAATCGCCCGCTTGATACGCGCCTAATGAATCAGCCAGAGCCGACTTCTCAGCTTGACTCAATTGCAATTCACTTGTGTCAATCACTGCAGGATAATAAAGACTCCATTGAATGACGTTGACGGCATGCAGCACTGCCGTTTTGTGGGGGGCTTTTCCGGGTTCCACCGTTCCCTGCTCTCCACTCTGCAACACCAATTCGCCCTGCGCGTTGTTCAGCGCAACTTCACCTTCCAGCAAAGTAACTGTCGTCGGTCCATTCTCTTCCGCAGCTAAATTGAACTCGGTTCCGCGAATGGCTCCCGACACCAACGGTGTGTGAAATTGAAGACTCGAAGGTTTCGAGCGATTGAAAAAGTAGGTGGATCCAGAACGCAAATCGAGCAATGAACCTGTCCGTTCTGCTTGCGGGCGAATCTCGAGCACCGTTTTCTCGTTTACTCGCAATACGCTGAGATCCGATAACCGCACGGTTGCCCGGCTCCGAGCACTCGTACGAAGGCTGTCGCCGAAAGCCAACGACAAATTAGTGTTTGCCGGCGACCATTTTAAACTGCCCGCAGGAGCCATTTCCACAGTGCCTTCGATGGTCAGCACAATGCCCGCACGCTTTTCATTTCCTTGCACTGGTTGCGCCAACCCCTCGGAATAGAACCCCAAAACGAACGCAGCCAAAAAGCCAAGACACTTCGCCGTATGGGCCAACCGATTAATTCGCACTTCAAAGCACTTCGGGGCGGGGAATTTTATTTGGAGCCTGAAATCTGAACCTCGCCTTAGGCCGGTGTTCTGTTTGACCGCTCCATAATGCACAGCAGCTAGTTTCTCTTGCATAGGTTCCATTTCCGCAGCTCTGAACGAGCACAAGGATTGCCACTAGCTAAGAAATGCCCCGAAACAAGGCAAAAAGGGTTAAGCTTCTCGGAAACGAGAGAGGGAATTCTAGAGATGGAGCGGTGCTTCAGAGCGTCGTGTCACCACTGTCCTGACTCAGGACAAAACTGTCCCGATCGTGGAATGTCTGGACCTAAATGGACAGTTTGTTCGCAATAATGACACTTGGGGGTCGACAGAACCTATCTCATCATCCGCGCGCTAGCGATTAGACCACTTATCGCCAACAACTCAATTCACCATTCCCTTGAGCGTATCGCACAGCTCGGCCATGGAACCTTTGCGCAAATACCTCCTGGCGCCATTCTTCAACATTTCCTGTATCGCGCCGTTGTCGTTCTCCATGCCGGTGTAAATCAAAATCGGCACGCCGGGGTGTTTCAGCTTCAACAATTCCATCAGGAGCAGACCATTTTGACCTCCCAGGTTGAGATCGAGAATAATCGCGTCGAGCTTGACGGTTTCCATTCGCCGAAGCGCTTCGGCTTCGTCTTTGGCAGTAAGAATGTTGAAACCCGCATCGGTAAGACATTCGCCCGCAACGAATCGCCAATCACCTTCGTCATCGACGAAAAGCACGGTTTTCTTGCTGGTAACTGCGGGATCCGGACGCGCCTGGCTAAGCACGGTCTTGACCGCGGTCATGAGTTCTTCGACCTTGACTGGCTTTGTGAAAAAGTTGCAGGCACCCGCATCAATGGCACGCTGACGATACTTTGCCGGGTCCGCGCCGGTTACAAAAATGACCGGCACATGCTTCGCCTCTTCCATGCGTCGAAGCCAGTTCATGATCAAAAAGCCATCCCAGGAAACACCGCCGCCATGCGCTACGTCTGGGGGATAGAGGACGTCCAGAAAAATGAGGTCCAGTTTCTGTTTTCGGGCAGTGCTCACAGCCGCGGCGCCGTCCTGGGCCACGATAACTTCAAAGCCTTCGGCCTTTAAACGGTTCGATAAGATGCGGGCATCTACAAAGCTGTCGTCCACAACGAGTACCCTTTTTCCATTCATAAGTGGCGGATTGAGGGCAGACAGTGTGCCAAAATCTTCCAAATAATCAAAAAGACGCAATTTTTCCGCGAGATTCAAAAGCCCGCTGTCTAGTTTGCGCACAAGCCTATTGAACGCTATACATACGGATGCTCAAGGGGACTCCAGCTTCGAGCGAACGCTCAGAGAGCCTGGACGAGCGGCTTTTGCTGTTCGTCCTGGCCGCGATTCAATTTACCACAATCGTCGATTTTGTAATCATTATGCCGCTCGGGCCGCAATATATGCGGGTCTTTGACATTAGGCCGGGACAGTTCGGCACGATCGTTTCCGCATACGCAATTAGCGCGGGAATTTCGGGAATCGCAGCCGGATTTTTTCTGGATCGGTTCGATCGCAAGTGGGCTTTGTTGAGCCTTTATCTCGGATTCGCCATAGGGACACTGTTTTGTGCACTCGCGCCAACTTATCATTTGCTGGTCGTGGCGCGCGCCGTGGCTGGAGCGTTTGGTGGCGTTGTTGGAGGGCTGATTCTGGCAATCGTCGGTGACGTCATTCCCGAAGCACGGCGAGGTGCTGCAATGGGTCTGGTGATGTCGTCTTTCTCCGTGGCTTCAATCTGCGGCCTGCCGCTGGGGCTGGTGCTCGCTTCAAGGATTAATTGGCACGTCCCTTTTTTTGTTGTGGCAGGTTTGAGTTTTGTCGTCCTGCTCGCGGCAGCCTGGGTGATGCCCTCACTCACAGGCCACCTGGCCAGAGCTCGCGAGGACCACCCTGTCGCGCGGACGCTGGCTGTATTGAGCCACACCGATCATCAAATGGCGTTCCTTTTCATGGCACTCCTGACATTTACTGGCTTTATTGTATTTTCAAACTTCGCAAATTACATGGTCTGGAACGTCGGTCTCACTGAGAAACAACTGCCCTTGATTTATCTTGCCGGTGGTTTGTGCACTGTCTTCAGCATGAATTGGATCGGAAGATGGGCTGATCGCTCTGGCAAATTGCGAGTATTCGTTTTGATGTCTTTGTCCGCGACAATTCCCTTGATAGCCATAACAAATCTTCCGCGTGTTCATTTGGTTATCGCAGTGGCAATTTCAACCCTTATGATGATTTGCATGTCTGGGAGAATGGTTCCCGCGATGGCGATGATGACTGCAAGCATTGAAGCGCGTTACCGCGGCGGTTTCATGAGCATGAATTCCTCCGTTCAGCAATTCGCCGCTGGATTAGCCGCTTATGCAAGCGGCAAGATCATGAGTCAAACGCCCTCCGGTGAGCTAACGCATTTTCCCGTTATTGGAGCAATATCTGTTGCCTGCGCGCTTGCGTGCATTTTTTTGGCGAGATATTTGAAATCATCGGAGCAGTCGGAAACGTCTGTGAGCGCCCTGCCAGCCGAAGGATAAATCACGTATTTTGGGTGGCGATCGCCTCGCCAATGGCGACCTGCCAGCGGCGGGTCAATTCCGCCAACAATTCCAAGGCTTGTTCCGAGTCTTCAACAGCGAAGCTGATGCTGTAGTCGCGAAAGTAGATATAAACCTCGTCACCTTCAGCTTGAATGCTGTAGATGGCCGACGTGAGGAAGACGTGTTTTTCGTGGCGCAGGAGCGGGCCGACAGCGTTTTCCCATGAAGTGGCGAATTCGTTCAGGAATTCGACTGCGGCTTCGGGAGTGTCGGTGGCAACTTCAATCTTGCGCTGGTCGTCAGTTCGAATCGTTACGGCAGCTTCGTCCTCATTCTGAGAAACAGCGATAACTTTATTGAGGTCGATTGTAAATAGCGGGTGCTGGTATAAGGACATGCCGTAGTGTAAAGCATATTTGAGATTCGGTCCATAGCCGGATTTTCAACCAATTTGGTCGTGGCGGAAACAAGCGGTTAAGTGGTCGTTGACCATGCCGACAGCCTGCATGAAGGCGTAACAGATGGTAGAGCCGACGAATTTGAAACCACGTATTGAGAGGTCCTTGCTCATTGCATCTGATTCGAGAGTACGGGCGGGAACCTGCTTCATCGTTTTGAATTTGTTACGTATGGGCCGGTGGTTGACGAAGCCCCAGACGTAAGCATCGAAATTGCCGAACTCTTTTTGCACGGCGAGGAAAGCTTTGGCGTTTTGGATGGCAGCGGCGATTTTGAGTTTGTTGCGCACGATGCCGGCATCGGCGAGCAGTTTTTTGACTTTTCGCGCATCGTAATTAGCGACTTTTTGAGCGTCAAAATTGTCGAAGGCCTTCCGATAATTATCGCGCTTGTTGAGGATGGTGGACCAACTCAGCCCGGCTTGTGCTCCTTCGAGAACGAGGAACTCGAACAGGAGCCGGTCATCATGGACGGGAACGCCCCATTCTTTGTCGTGGTAAGCGATCATGGATTCGGTTGTCGCCCAGCCGCAGCGTGTTGTCATGCGAACGTGGAATTAGCTGATGCGAGTGAAAACGTAAAACGCAAAAATCAATACGCAGTATGCGACTCGCTGTTGATCGGACCGCGGCTGGTCTTCGACACAGCCACGGTCCGTAAAAAAATAGCCTCCTTGACAGCAAAGCGGGCGGTTTCGGACAATTTGAATGTGATCACTACGCCGCAAAACCCCGAGCGCAAAGGAGATGCTGACAAAACGTCGAGTCCTCCACCCGTTCCACAAAAAATTACGCCCTACCACTGGTGGGTCGTGATTTTAGCTTCGTGTGGGTGGCTGTTCGATTGCATGGGTCAGCGCATTTTCGTGCTGGGCCGCGAGCCGGCGATGCGGGAATTGCTCGGCGCGGGGGCGACCGACGATAAAGTGTGGTTGTGGGGGACACTCGCGACTACCGCTCTGATGATCGGGTGGGGAACGGGCGGATTGTTATTTGGGACGATCAGCGATCGCTGGGGTCGGGTCAAAGCCATGATCGTAACGTTAATGGGCTATACAGTATTTTCGGCAATCTCCGGATTTTCGCACAGCGTTATAGATTTTCTGATATATCGGTTTCTGTTCGGACTCGGAGTGGGTGGGATGTTCGGCGCTGCGACCACGCTCGTGGCGGAAAGCGTGCCGGCGCATTTCCGAACGGCGGCGCTCGGCTCAATGCAAGCGCTTTCCGCATGCGGCAATATGACGGCGTCGGCATTGAGTTTGCGGATCATCCCTGGGGTGGAGAATTTTTGGGGGCATTTCAGCGGATGGCAGGTGTTGTTCTTTGCTGGAGTTTGTCCTGTTATTCTCGCTCCCTTTATGGCGCTAATTCTGAAAGAGCCGGAACCATGGCGTCGAGCCAAGGCGGAAGCGTCGGCTGGGAAAGGTGGTAAACGGGTCGGTTCGATCGCCGATCTCTTTAATCATCCCCGTTGGCGACACAACACGTTTATCGGAATTTGCTTTGGAATTTCGGGCATGGTGGGGTTGTGGGGTATAGCGTTTTTTTCACCAGAATTGATTACGACAGCGTTCAAGAACCGGCCGCTTCAGCCAGATGAAATTCTGAAGCCTGCGCAGATTTGCTTGGCACTGAATTCTCGAGCGAATCCCGCAGTCACACGAATCAAAGAGAAACTGTCTCCGGAGGTCGCAAAGGAACTTGCCAGTGTAAGATCTGAGCAAGATGTGCCGGTCTCGGTGCAAGATGCATTAAGGATAGATCTGAATCGAATCATTCAAGGAGAGAACCTTTATGACGCAGAGGCATTTAAAACTCTGAATCTGAAAAAAGCGACTGCGAATCTCGCGCAAGTCGCCGCCAAGAAAAATGATCGTACAGATGTCGTGCTATTGAATCGGCAACTGGTCGAACAGGCCTTTCCGGGAACAATCAAGGAACTCCAGAAGACCATCGGTCAATACAAAGGTCGAGGAACGTTTCTGCAGGATGTGGGCGCACTGATTGGTATGCTTGCTTTTACATTCGTGGCTGCCTATTTCAACCGGCGTATCGCGTTTTTTAGTTCGTTTGCGCTTTGCTTATTTTCCGTGGCATTCGTGTTCTATTCGCTTAAGAGTGAAACGGACATATACTGGATGTATCCTTTGCTCGGCTTTGCAACTCTCACTCCGTTCGCAGGCTACTCGATTTATTTCCCCGAGATCTTTCCCACGCGGTTGCGCGGGACCGGAGTGGGCTTCTGTTATAATACCGTGCGCTATCTGGCTGCGCCATTTCCGCTGTTGCTGGGATGGTTGAGCACACAGATGCCGTTTCGCCGGGTCGCTGTAGTCATGTCGTGCATTTATCTGGTGGGAATCGTGGCGTTGATTTGGGCGCCGGAGACCAAGGGGAAGCCATTGCCGGAGGATTGACCGCGTTGCGGCAGTAAGCCTCGAGTGGATTGGTTGGATAAACAGTTGATCAGTTTGCTGCCCGGTCGAGCCACCTCGCTGGGGTTTTGAACTGCAAATTAGGCGTGTCAATGTCGATCCGGACGCAATGGATCAGGGTCGTGGTTCAAAATGGAAAAGCCCGTTCTCGTGAGAGAACGGGCTTGGCAAAAATTACTAAATATTACTTGGTCGCTTCAGCCGTTTTTTCTTCCGGCTTGGCTTCTTCCTTCTTTTCAGGTTCGGCGGCAGTTTCGGTTTGGGTCACGATTGGCATATCGACCCATTCGAGGATGGCGCGTTGGCCGGCGTCGCCCTGGCGTTGATCGAGGCGAATGATCCTGGTGTAGCCGCCGTGACGTTCTTTTTGCGCCGGAGCGATCTCGGTGAAGAGAATCTTGACCGCGTCTTCCTGATGAAGGCGAGAGACTGCGAGACGGCGATCGTGCAATGTGCCGTGCTTGCCGAGGGTTACCATCTTCTCAGCGACGGAACGGGCGGCTTTCGCCTTGGCCAATGTAGTCGTGATGCGTTTGTTTTTGATCAGGCTGCATACCATGTTGGCGAGCATCGCGTTGCGATGCTGGCCGGTGCGCCCGAGTTTGGCGGTGCGTTTGAGGTGTCGCATAAGGAAATTGGTGACTGGTGATTAGTGACTGGTGATCAGAAAATCTGAACACAAATTGTGTGATCTTAGCGAGTCAGCGACATCGTATTGTCTTCTTTCGGCGTTTCGAGCAAATCCTGCTCGAAGGTCATGCCAAGAGTCAGACCGAGGGCGGAGAGCTTGTCTTTGATTTCGTTCAGCGATTTCTTGCCGAAGTTGCGATACTTGAGCATTTCCTGCTCGGACTTCATCGCAAGCTGGCCTACGGTCGTGATGTTGGCGTTGTTCAAGCAATTCGCGGCGCGGACGCTCAGCTCGATTTCGTTAACGCTCATATTGAGCAGTTTCTTGAGCTTGGTCTTCTCTTCGTCCTGCTTATCGACGACTTCTTCGAACTCAACAGCATTCTTGTCGTAACCGACGAAGACGTCGAGGTGATGCTGGAGAATTGCCGAGGCTTGCGTGAGCGCATCATCAGGCGAGATACGGCCGTCGGTCCAGAGCTCGAGGATTAAACGATCGTAATCGGTGCGCTGACCGACACGGGCGTTTTCGACCGCGTAGCGCACGCGTGTGACCGGTGAAAAGAGCGAGTCGATGGCGATGACGCCGATGGCCTGGTTCGGCTTTTTGTTTTCGTCGCCTGGGAGGAAGCCGCGACCGACTTTGACTTCCAACTCCATCTCGAATTTTTTCTTTTTGTCGAGCGTGCAAATGTGCTGGTTCGGATTCACCAATTCGACGTTCTGGTTGAGTTGGATATCCGAAGCGAGCACTTCGCCGTCCTTGTTCACGGATAGCAAAAGCGTTTGCGGGTCGCGTGTATGCGCTTTGAACAGAATCTTCTTGAGATTCAAGACGATGTCGGTGACATCTTCCACGACGCCTTCGATGGTGGCGAATTCGTGCATGGCTCCGTCCACTTTGATCGAGGAGATGGCCGCGCCTTCCAGTGAGGAAAGCAGCACGCGCCGCAGTGAGTTGCCAACGGTATGACCGTAACCGGTTTCAAACGGTTCGGCGATAAATTTGGCGTAAGTTTCTGTTGCAGTTGATTCGTCTTTAGTCAACCGCTTGGGCATTTCGAAACGTCCTAGACGTACTGGCATAGTTACCTTTCAACAATTTTAAACTGACTCGACGGTGATTATTCCCGAAAGTCCCGGCGAGTCCGTATAATTGTTTTTGGATTGCCCGGCCTATGCGACGGCCCGGCACTCCGTTGATGTTTGGTTAACGGGAATAAAATTCTACGACGGCCTGTTCATTGGCGATGGGCTGGATTTCATCACGCGTCGGAATACGCATCACGACGCCTTTTAGATTCTCTTTATCGAGCGAGAGCCAATCCGGCACCGCCCGGCTGGCGGCCATTTCGAGGTTCTTCGTCGCCAATTGGCGCGCGGCATTTGAATTCTTGATTTCAACCGCATCGTTGACCCGCAGACCGTAGGAGGGAACGTTAACCTTGCGGCCATTCACTTTGACGTGCCCATGGCTGACCAATTGACGGGCGGCGGCGCGGGTATTCGCGAAACCGAGGTGATAGCAAACGTTGTCCAGCCGCGTCTCCAGAATCTGCAGCATTTGTTCGCCAGTAACGCCACGGCGTTTCAAAGCGCGTTCATAGACGCCGCGGAACTGGCGTTCAAGCAGGCCGTAGTAGTAACGGAGCTTTTGCTTCTCGATCAGACCGAGGCCGTAGTCGGTGTGCTTTCGGCGGGATTTGGGACCGTGAACGCCGGGACCATAATTGCGCCGTTCCAGATATTTCGACGGACCAAAGATGGGCACGCCAAAGCGGCGGCTGATTCGAACGCGAGGACCTGTATAACGAGCCATTCTAAGAGTTGATGGTTAAAAGTTGATAGTTGAGAGAGTTAGACGCGGCGCTTCTTGCGAGGACGGCAGCCATTGTGCGGAACGGGGGTAACGTCCTTAATCGTTGTGATTTCGAGACCAATTGCTTGCAGCGCCCGGATGGCCGATTCACGACCCGAACCGGGGCCTTTGACGCGAACTTCAATTTCTTTCATGCCATGACTCATAGCCTGGCGAGCAGCGTCCTGGGCAACCTGCTGGGCAGCGTACGCTGTGCTTTTGCGAGAACCTTTGAACCCGACACGGCCAGCGCTCGACCAGCCAATGACGTGCCCTTGCATATCGGTGATGCTCACCAGCGTATTGTTGAAAGTCGCGAGAATGTTTGCAATACCGACGACAATGTTCTTCGCGCCTTTGGCCTTTACGATTTTCTTGCCGGCCATATCGTCGGCCAACAACTCGGCAGCAGTTGGCGCGGCGGCGACGGGGGCAGCAGCATCTGCAGGCTTTGGCGCTTCGGCTCCCGCAGCGGGAGCAGCTCCCTCGGCGGCAGCAGCCGCTTTCCTGGGAGCCTTTTCGGGTTTCTCACCCTTTTCGGCAGCGGGTTTGGCGGGTTTTTCAGCAGCGGCTTCCGCTTTGGCTTCTTTCTTCGGCGCAGGTTTCTTTTTTTCGTCAGCCATAATTTGCGAGGGAGAGTAAGAGTATGAGTGCGAGTATTATTAATGGATGCCGGTCTTGGCAGCGGGGTTACGGACGACACCGACGGTCTTGCGCGGGCCTTTGCGTGTGCGGGCATTAGTCTGCGTGCGTTGGCCACGCACCGGGAGACCGCGGAGGTGCCGAATGCCGCGATAGCATTTGATGCCTTGAAGGCGCTTGAGATTCATACCGATTTCGCGGCGAAGGTCACCTTCGATTACGTACTTGCCGTCTTGAATCGCATGAACGATTTGAGAGAGTTGTTGTTCGCTCAAATCCTTGGCCCGAATGGCAGGATCGATATGGGCCTTGGCCAGGATGTCTTTCGAGTTGCTGGGTCCGATGCCGTAAATGTAGCGCAACGCGATGTCGATGCGCTTGTTCGGGGGGACTTCTACGCCGATGATACGTGCCATGTTTCGTTAAATCGTTAAATAGTTAAGACGTTGAATCGAAAAAAAATGGTTACCAGCGGTTACCACAGGTTACCAGCGGTTACCAGCGGTTACCATAAGCTACCCTTGACGCTGCTTGTGCCGCGCATTCGAGCAAATGACGCGGATGACGCCTTTGCGTTTGATGATTTTGCAATTTTCGCAGAGTTTCTTCACTGATGCGCGAACTTTCATAATTCTAAATCGTTTTCGTTTCTAAAATGATGCGCCCCTGTGATAAATCGCAGGGTGACAGTTTGAGCCTGACTTTATCGCCCGAGCTGGCGGCGAAACTCTGCCGTGCTTTTCCGGTCACAAAACCCAGGAGCCGATGACCGTTTGCCAGTTCCACACGATACGTCCGGTTGGCCAGAACTTCAATTATAACGCCTTCAACTTTGAAGGCAGCCTCTCCAGACATGTCAATATTTCCGGTTCAGACTCCGTAATGAGCACCGTATGCTCAAAATGGGCAGACAATGAACCATCTTCCGAGACGACTGTCCAGTCATCATTTAAAATTTTTACTCCGGGCAATCCGGCGTTAACCATGGGCTCGATGGCGATGGTCATACCGGGCTTCAGTTTGTCGGTCTTTTTGCCATCGTCAAAGTTCGGGACCTGCGGTTCCTCGTGCATGGAGCGCCCGACTCCGTGGCCAACGAACTCCCGAACGACGCTAAAACCATTGCCTTCGACGTAGTTCTGGATAGCTCGGGAGATATCGACCACTCGATTGCCGACGTGTGCCTGCGCGATCCCCTCGTAAAGGGCCTTTTCGGTGACATCCATTAGCTTTTGCGCCAGAACTCCGCAGCCTCCGACCGCCACCGTTTTGGCAGTGTCGCCAATATAACCATTGTAAACTACTCCGATATCGAGACTTACAATGTCTCCAAATTGCAGAACACGAGGCCCCGCCAGGCCGTGAACCACCTGTTCATTCACCGAAATGCACGTGTAACAGGGGAATTTCCGGCTCCGGTCAGCATTGCCACGATGGACGTATCCCAAAAACGCGCTCTTCGCCCCATAGTGCTTCATTCTTGAAGCAGCGAATTGATCCACCTCCGCAGTGGTTACGCCTGGCGTGATGAAGGCAGCGGTCTCGTGGAGGACGGCGCTGGCTACCGCACCCGCAGGGCGCATGACTTCGAGGTCCCGCTCACTTTTAAAAATAATCTTGCTCAAGGCGACGAGGCGGATACAGGGCCCGCCCAGAGAATGCGGTTAGAATCTTCCGCGAAGTTTGCCCTTTTTCAAGAAGCCGTCGTAATGCCGCATGAGCAGATGTGTTTCCATCTGGCGCATCGTATCCAGCAAGACACCGACATTAATCAACATACTCGTGCCGCCAAAAAACTGAGCGACCGGATATGGAATTAGCATAATGCGGGCGAGGATGATTGGGATAACCGCAATAACGGTCAGGAAAATAGCGCCAGCCAAAGTGATGCGGCTCATGGCATTGTGCAGGTAGTCGCTGGTGGCGACACCCGGGCGCACCCCCGGAATATAACCGCCGTTTTTCTTCAAATCATCGGCGATCTGCAGTTCATTGAACTGGGTTGCGACCCAGAAATAGGAGAAGAAAAGAATCATCAATGAATAGAGCAGTAGATACCAAAACGCCCCTTCATTCAATTTGGAAGCGATCGCAGTAAACGTGTTGCCGAGAAACTTCAGCCCCTGGCTCCCGAGGGTGCTGAAATAATGGCCCATGAAAAGAAAGAATTTCTGAGGAAACATCAGGATGGCCTGCGCAAAAATAATCGGCATCACGCCGGCATAATTGACACGCAAAGGCATAAAGGAGGTGCCCCCGGAATAAACCTTCCGGCCAACGGCCCGCTGGGCATATTGGACGGGGATTTTGCGTTGTGCCTGGGTAATTGCAATCACGCCTGCAACAACGGCTGCCAACAGGAAGATGAGCGCGATGAAATGGGCCGCGTTGAACTGCGGCGCAACTCCGCCACCCGGGAAAAACATGTCTTTTAACGACTGTGCTGCCTGCGGCAAGCGAGCCAAAATGCCGATCGTGATGATCAGGGAGACTCCGTTTCCAATGCCGCGTTCAGTGATTTGTTCACCGAGCCACATCAACAGCATTGTACCGGTAGTCAATATCAGCACGGTCTGTATGCGGTACCACCAAATCATCGACGGTGGGTACATTACCAACTGGCCGATTCCGGGACCGAAAAGCTTTGATGGGTTCTCCCACTGCAACGCCATCGCAATGGCCCAACCGAAGCAGAGCAAGACAGTGAGATAACGGCCGTACTGAATCAGTTTTGTGCGGCCACCCTCTTCACGGGCCAGTTTGCTGAGTGTCGGGATAACCGCCGTCAAAAGCTGGATGATAATCGTCGCACTGATGTAGGGCATGATCCCGAGCGCGCCGACCGCACAATGTTCCATCGCTCCGCCAGTAAACATGCTGGCCATTCCAAATACAGAATTGGCTGTAGCGGCGTGTTTATCGAAATAATCGGCCAGAACTCCGCCATTCAATCCGGGAACGCGCACTACCGCTTCAAGACGGCAAACCCCCAGAACCAGAAGGGTGAAAAGAATCCGCGACTTCAGCTCCGGAATTTTGAAGCAGTTCTTGAACGTTTCGGCAATGGCAGCAAGCATGAGGGTTAGAATCCGAAATCCGAATTCCGAAATCCGAAGGAAATCCGAATAACCAAATTCGAAATAGTAGCGGAAGTTGGAAAGCGCACGGTAGCCTACTTCTTAGCGCCTTCGGCTTTTTTGCCAGGCTCAGTTTTCTTTGGCGCGATAACTTCGCAAGAGCCACCCTTAGCCTCGATCTTGGAGCGAGCCGACGCGCTAAAAGCATGCGCGCTGACTGTGAGTTTGCGGCTCAGTTCGCCGTCACCCAGAATTTTGACGCCGCTGGAAGGTCCATTTGCAAGGCCAGCGTCGCGGAGCGCGGTTTCGTCCACGCGGGCGCCATCTTCAAATTGATTGAGATCCTCGAGATTTACAGGGATATAACGGGTGGCATGGCGCGCGTTGTTGAAACCGCGTTTGGGAATGCGCCGAATAAGAGGCATTTGACCGCCTTCGAAACCGATTCGAATCGAACTACCGGAGCGCGCAGTCTGACCTTTGCCGCCGCGACCACTGGTCTTGCCGTGACCGCTGGATTCTCCCTGGCCGAGTCGTTTCCGGCGATGCTTGGCGCCCGGACGAGGTCTAAGATCGTGTAATCGCATAATAATTTAACCCTGTTGAAGCGCCAATGTTCAGGAAGCGGCGGGAGGCGCCTGCGCCGGCGGTTCAGGTATGGCAGTTGGCGGCGGCACTTTTTTGATCGCAATTCCGCGCCCGCCGTAAATGTCTTCACGCAATCGAAGGCTCAACAGCGCGGTCAGAGTAGCCTTCACAACATTGGCAGCGTTCTTCGAGCCCAACGATTTGCTGAGAATGTCCTTCACGCCGGCTGATTCCAAAACGGCGCGGACTGTTTTTCCAGCGATAATTCCCGTGCCGGGAGAAGCAGGGCGAAGTAGAACCTTTGCGCCGCAATAGTGTGAAAAAACTTCGTGCGGAATGGTCGCATCTTTCAGCGAGACACCGACCATTTGAGTGCGAGCGAGTTCGCCGCCTTTGCGAATTGCATCCGCCACTTCGCCTGCCTTACCGAGGCCTACCCCGACCTTGCCACGTTTGTCTCCGACAACGACCAGTGCGCTGAAATTGAAGCGGCGCCCACCTTTGACGACCTTTGCGGAACGATTGATAAAGACGACCTTTTCGATCAATTCCTGTTGATCGCCGAAACCACTCTCGCGGGCCTCTGGAGCGGGTCGGCCACGACGACCGCGACCTGGACCGCGCGAACGCGGACTTTGTCCGGGCTGTTCTGGCTGTCCGGGCTGTTCTGGCTGTCCGGGCTGTTCTGGCTGTTCTGGATTCTCTAGATTTTCGTCGGACACAATATTTTCTCCGTTAAGATTAAAACTTCAGCCCAGCTTCACGAGCGGCGTCAGCGAGGGCCTTTACTTTGCCGTGATAACGCGCGCTGCCGCGGTCAAAAACAACTTGTTTGATGCCTTTGCCGATGGCGGCCTGGGCTGCAAATGCGCCCACCGTCTTGGCGCCGGCGACATTGGCAGCGAGCTTTTCGCGGTCAGGCGTTGCTTTGCTGGTGGTCGATGCGTAAGCGAGGGTTGTTCCGGCCAGGTCGTCGATGAACTGAACGTGAATGTTCTTATTGGTAAAGCACACGCTCATCCGTGGGCGTTCTTTCGTCCCCTGAATCTTCTTGCGCACGCGCCAGTGCCGGCGCACTCCCAGTCTGTGTTTCTGTTCGGTTCTCATCGTGAAATCTTCTTCCGTTCTTACGTATTACGTTTTGCGCATTATTGGACCGTCTTGCCTTCCTTGCGAACGACGCGCTCATCGGTGTAGCGCACACCCTTGCCTTTGTAAGGCTCAGGCGGATAGAAGCTGCGGATTTCGGAAGCTACCTGCCCAACGACCTGCCGATCAGGGCCTTCGATGGTGAGCTTGGTGTTCTCCTCGACAGTCACCTTGATCTGGGCCGGGATCGGATAGACGATTGGATGCGAATAGCCGAGGCTCAAATTGACAGCTTGTCCCTGCACAGCCGCTTTAAAGCCGACGCCTTGAATTTCTAGTTTCTTGACAAATCCTTCGCTGACGCCCTTGACCATGTTGTTGACGAGCGCGCGACTGAGGCCATGCAAAGCCTTGGCGGCGGCATCGTCACCCTGGCGGCTGACAACGACTTTGCCGTCCTGCACTTTCAAGCTGGTTCGGCGAGGCAATTCCCAATCGAGCTTGCCTTTGGGGCCCTCAACATGAACTGATTGGCCTTTGACTTCGACCTTTACCTTCGGCGGAATTGCGATGGGTTGTTTACCAATTCGAGACATACAAAATCCTTCCTACCAGACGTAGCAGAGCAGTTCGCCTCCGATATTCTTCTTTCGCGCCTGCACCCCGGTCATGACGCCTTCGGACGTGGACAGCACGGCAACGCCCAACCCGCCACGGACACGGGGAATGTCAGTCGAGCCGACGTAACGCCGAAGCCCTGGTGAACTCACGCGCCGCAAACCTTCGATAATGCTTTTTTTGCCCTGATATTTCAGCTTCACTTTGATCGTCTTGGCGGTTTTACCCTCGACCGCAAAATCGTTGATGTAGCCTTCTTTCTTGAGGATCGAAGCAATGCTTTCTTTAATCTTCGAATGAGGCATTTCAACACCCGGCAGCAACGCGCGATTCGCATTGCGAATTCGGGCGAGCATATCTGAGATTGGATCAGTCATTTTTAGATTCTGGTTCGGTTACCAACTGGCCTTGGTTACACCTGGTATCAAACCGTTCAAGGCCGCTTCGCGGAAGGTCAGTCGCGAGCAACCGAACTTACGCAGATAGCCGTGGCGGCGACCGCTCATGGAGCAGCGATTGACGACACGAACCGGACTGGCGTCCTTGGGCAGCTTCGAAAGGCCAGCGTAATCACGCTTGGCCTTCAATTCGGCGCGCAGGGCGGCGTATTTCTTCACCGTTGCCGCTTTGCGGTTATTTCGTTCAACCCATGATGTCTTTGCCATAGAATTCCAAATTATTTAGCCGATTTAGCCTCAGCGAAAGGCATACCCATCATTTTGAGCAGTTCCATCGCTTCGTCGTTTGTTCGGGCACTGGTCACGATCGTGATATCCATCCCCTGGGTTCGCTTGATTTTGTCCAATTCAATCTCCGGAAAGATAGTCTGGTCATTGATTCCGACCGAGTAGTTGCCGCGTCCGTCAAACGAGCGGGTCGAGAGTCCGCGAAAGTCACGAATACGTGGCAATGCTGCCGCGACGAGCCGGTCGAAAAACTCATACATCGCGTCGCGTCGCAGTGTCACGCGGCAGCCGATGGGTTGACCTTCCCGCAACTTGAAATTGGCGATGCTGTGCCGTGATTTGCTTACGGCGGGCTTGCGACCAGTAATCAGAGCGAGGTCTTTCGACGCGTCATCGATCGCGCTTTTTTCAAGCGAGGCGCTGACACCCATATTGACGACGATCTTTTCCATCCGGGGGATCTGGTGAGGATTCGTGTACTTGCGCTTTTCTTTAAGCGCCGGCACTACTTCCTTAACGTACTTATCGTAGAGTCTGGCTTTCATTCAAATGCCTCACGGATTTTGCCGTAAGAGCCTGGTTTTAATTGTTTCCGAGGAAAACCCCGGAACCGTCCAGAAGAACGGGACGCGGAATATATGATGGTGTCCCCGGGGATGCAACAGTTATTTGAAGATTTTCAGTCGAGATCTGTTAATGTGGGTGCAGAAGGCTGGAGTCTTGATGCTGGATGTCAGATGCTGGATTGGAGTGCCATACTTGCTCAGTAGAGACATTTACGTCGTCACTATTGACGACATGACAGCCGGCTCGAACTATGGGCCAATACGTTCGTGATGATCCCAACCTCAGTCACGACGTTTTCCCTATGAAGAAGCTCTATCTTTTGCTCGCCACCACCTCATTATGCGCTCTGCCAGCAATCGCGCAGGTCACTATTTTTTCGGACAACTTCAACTCGCTTTCAGGACCGACTCCCGGTTATTCCTTCGGCGACGCGGTCAACTTTTCGCATAACTACACGGCTGGCGTGGGAGTGGGCGGTTCGGTGGGGGCGCAGGTTCTCAGCGATTTTGCAAGCGGTCCGAATGGGTTCGGAGGCGTGGCGTTTCAATATCAGAACGGCAACGTGACTGGAAACAGCAGCGCGAATCTAAGCGATTACACGCTTTCTTTTGACGCTATGGTCAACAAGGCCAATGGCGGCTTTGCCCTTATTGTACAGAATTGGACCGGTCAGTTCTTTGCCGGAACGTTCAGCCAAAGCCAGTATCCCACAGAAATCACTCAGGCGACCGCAAATGTCTTTCAACACTATTCGATCAATCTTGGAACGTTTAATCCGGGGGCCGTACCAACAGGCGCGACGTGGCAGATCGCCTGGCAAATGGATGAGTTTACTTTCGGCGGCGCGGGAACTGGCGATCAACTCGTAATTGATAACGTCCAACTCACAATGGTGCCGGAGCCTTCTTCCTTAGCTTTGGGACTGCTCGGTGTGAGCAGCGTTGCGGTTTTGCGCCGCCGCAAAATCTGAGACTTCTTCTTCAGATACTGCGAGTCGTTGGTGGGATTCCGATTAGCAGTCCGTCCGAAAGGATAAACTCGATACCATTACTCGTCCCAAACTCAACGCGGGCAAAGCAGACTCCTCGAAGGCCGCACAGTTTGGGCGGACGAATTGATTCGGGTTCACGTCCAAAAACACGTTTGACGTGCTCGCGCGCGCGTTGCTGTTCATCACCTTCCGCGCCTGGCTTGAATTCATCAACGCTTCGCGTCATGCCTTCAAAAAACAGCAAAATGATGTCATAACCCGGATGGCAGGGTGGACAATCCGCAGACTATACACCCTCGGAAGTGAAGCGTCCACGTTCTTTGTGTTCGAAAAACCGGCTGGCCGAGCAGTTGGTTGGAACTGGAGAGAATTCGGCCTTGAATAGCTGTGATCTTTTTCGGGGCTTTGACCCCATTTCAGAGATCGCGTGACCATAGGACACTTTCCGCGGGTTTCAACGCCGGGAGCCTTTTGGCGCTGAACGACCGCCAGGCATTCCTAGCGCAATGGAATCAAGAGGGTCCGACAGGACCTGGTTCGCAACCCAATATTTTAATGGCATTGCCAGTTCAAACGAGCGCGTGGGAAGAGTCTCCTGACAAGCGATACGCATTTTCCCGTGAAAGGCAGGGCCCGCCGGCCCAATCCACCGATCGCGAGACCGCAAAAAAGAATTCCCCTTCTACCTCGCTTTGGCGACTTATTTATCAGGATTACCGACGTCATCGTGCCGCCGGAGCCAAGAATGCGCTCTCGGTAATCGCGCTTACTCAAGGATTTTGGGCTTCATTCGTATTTCGAGCTTCGCATTGGGCGCTTGGCCACAGTGGAATTCCCATCTTGCGAACGGTTGTAAAGGCTGGCTGCGTTCTAAGCCAGAAGTTTATCGAAATCATCACCGGCATTTGCGTTCCGGGCCGGTGCGATATCGGGCCCGGTCTATATATTGGTCACTTCGGCAACATTTTCGTCGATTCAGAAACTCGCATAGGAGCCAACTGCAACCTGGCGCAGGGCGTGACGATTGGAAAGGGCGGACGCGGCGAACTTCACGGGGTGCCAGTGTTGGGGGATCGAGTTCATATTGGGGCGAACGCCATCATTTTAGGCAAGATTACAATCGGTAATGACGCGGCAATTGGACCGGGCGCCATCGTGATGAATTCCGTGCCCGCCTGCGGCGTCGCCATGGGCAATCCCGCGCGAATCGTCAGCACCTCTGGGAGTTTCGAATTTGTTAATTACGACGGCATGGAACACGATCCCGCAAGAAACCCACCAAACCAAATCGACAGAGAATCTGTCCACGCGAAGGAGCAATGATGGAACGAATAATACATCTCATCTCAGAACTGGGTGGCATTGATTCAGTAAATCCTGACGCGAACATTTATGAGGCTGGATTCTCGTCAATCCGCGTCCTGGAGTTGCTGCTGGCGTTGGAGGATGAATTTGGCGTCAGCATTCCGGACAAAGACTTCATGGCCGCGCGCAGCCCGCGGCAAATCACCACCCTCATCGATAGCTTGCGCGAAAGACAAATGGCATGAATCCAACCCCAATCAATGATTCCCCGGTGGGGCGAGCGTCCTCGCACGCCGCCGAAACCACAAAAGACCAACTCGCGGGAACAGTCACCCAAACCTCTTCACAGACCGTCACAATCCAACTGCACGAACCCGCGACAGACATGACGCGGGAGGAGATGCTGAAGCAAGTTGCGCATCTGAGCAACTCGCTGCGAAATCCTGAGATTTCAGCCGACGGCTTGAAGTTGACTTTCGACGTTAACGCGGAAGAAGCCGACGAAACCAGGCACCATGCTGAACGTTTGTGCGCGTTGATCCAGCGCTCGCTGCGGAAACTTGAGCGCAAAGTCGTTTATCGCACTCGCGCCATGTCGCAGCCGATCATTCGCGGAACGACTGCTCCGGGTGACGGCGTGATCATGGCGGGTCCAGGCCAGGTCATGCTCGAAGGCCCGCCGTTGCAATTGTTCCGGTACTTCGAAAAAGCGCTGGCTGAAGTGGAACGGAACTGGACTACGCAAGAACTTCTGACACCAACGTTGATTCCTGCCGACGTGCTGGCGAAGTGCGATTACTTCCGCTCGTTTCCAAATACGGTCACATTCGCCTGCCATCTCGAACCGGAAGCAAGTGTCATCAATGCATTTCGCGCTCGGCATGAAAAGAGAACCACCATCGATGATGGCGCTTTGTCCAACATGTCGACGCCGGAAGCGTGCCTGTCGCCTGCGGTTTGCTATCACGTTTATCATCGCAACCAGGGGCTGACCTTACCCAACGAAGGAGCCGCATACAACGTGCGCGGCAAGTGTTTTCGTTACGAATCGTCGAACATGCGGGAGATGACGCGGCTTTGGGACTTTACGATGCGCGAATTGGTGTTTTTAGGCACCAGCGAATATGTGCTGGAAGAACGCGAGCGATGCGTGCAAATCATCGGCGAATTTCTCGATGAACTTGGACTGGCCGTCGAAATTCGGACCGCCAGCGATCCATTCTACATCGCGCCAGACGCCTCTTCGAAGACTTACTTCCAACTAACGGCCGAAACCAAATACGAATTATCAGCAGTGCTGCCCCATGATCAACGCCTCGCGATTGGCTCACTGAACTATCACACCGATTTCTTCGGTCGGGCTTTCGATATCGACGTAGACGGCGCCGGACCCGCATTCAGTTCATGCATTGGCTTTGGGCTCGAACGCTTCGTCTGCGCCTTCCTCGCGCAACACGGCAAGGACCCGATGAATTGGCCGGAACGCGTCAGAGCGTCTGTTATGGGTCGGGCTCCTGAAGATGCGATTTTGTTCTCCTCCGGAGTGCAGGTCTAATCGTCAGATCTCAAAAATCGGAGCCGCCGAAGTGACGAAGCGGAAGGTTTCGGGTCTTCACAGAAATCCGCCTCGTCACCTCGGCGGCTACGCGCAAAACGACTTCGTCGATGGCTTTCCGGTCTAACTTCATTTCCCTTGGCAGCGGTGATTTTTGATTTCTACATTTCGGTCGGAAGTTGAAGAAATACCCGCCGATCACGTATACTAATCACAGGTGAATTTCGTCAGAAAAAGCAGATGGATGGTCGCACTGTTGTCGATCAGCGTGGTGATCGACGCGACTGGGCGGCAATTGACGGGCCCTGAAGTCTTCAAGAAGCAATGCACCAAGTGTCACGGGAAAAATGGCGAGGGCGTCAAAGGAAAGTTCGAAGGTCCGTTGCAAGGTGAGCGCTCGCTTGCAAGGCTCACCCGCTATATCGAGCGAAACATGCCCGATGACAAGCCCGGCAGTTGCACCGGCCAAAACGCCACCAACGTCGCGACCTACATTTACAACGCATTTTATTCACGTGAAGCGCGTCTGCGCAGCGCCAAGCCGCCGCGCGTCGAACTCGCCCGCCTCACCAACCGCCAATACCTCAACAGCGTTGCTGATCTGCTGAAAGAATTCACGGGCAAGGATGGCGCCACAAGCCAGGAGCAGCACGGCCTGCGGGCCAATTACTATAATTCGCGGCACTTTGAGAAAAGCGTCATCGACAGGGTGGACCGCCAAGTCGATTTCGGTTATGGCGCAGGCATTCCCGATGAAAAAATGGCGGGGACAAATGGATTTTCCATGCAATGGCGCGGCTCAATTCGCGCCGATGAAACCGGCGATTACGAATTCATTCTGAAAACGCCCAACGGCGCCCGCCTCTGGATCAACGACAACGAAGAACCGCTGATCGATGCGTGGGTGGCATCGGGGACGGTCACCGAACATAAAGCCAGGATTCGATTGCTCGGCGGGCGGTTATATCCACTGAAGCTGCACTTCACAAAATTTAAGGAAAAGACCTCCGCGATCTCGCTGCAATGGCTTCCGCCCCGGGGCGCGCAAGAACCGATTCCGGCGCGGAATCTTTTTACTTCGGATTCGACACCGACGTTCGTCCTCACGACTCCCTTCCCGCCAGATGACAGCAGCATGGGCTATGAACGCGGCGCGCTCGTCTCCAAAGCGTGGGACGAGGCAACCACAACCGCCGCAATCGAAGTCGCGGGTTACGTCGCTCAAAATCTCGATCGCCTTTCACACAGCAAAGCCGGCGACACCGACCGCGCCTCCAAAACCGAGGCGTTTTGCGCCGAATTGGTGACCAGAGCGTTCCGCCGGCCATTATCGGATGAAGAAAGACGGATTTTTGTATCGAACCAGTTCAAAAATCCGGCACGAGGCCGAAGTCAAAAACCGGAAACCGAAGAAAAAGCTGAAAGCCGCGAGAGCGAAATCGCGGATGCGGTCAAGCGAGTCGTTCTGCTGGCGCTGAAATCGCCACAGTTTCTTTACATTGGTCTCGATGACGCGCATCCGGACGATTTTGCCGCAGCCACACGGCTGGCCTATGAATTGTGGGATTCGTTGCCGGATCAGGAATTGCGAAAACTTGCCACGCAGGGAGCGCTTCGCACGCGCGAACAAATTGCAGAGCAAGCGCGCCGAATGTTGAACGACCCGCGCGCTCACGCGAAGGTGCTGGGCTTTTTCCATCATTGGCTGCAGATGGACCGGGTCGAAAATCTGCCGAAGGATGAGAAACTCTTTCCCGGGTTTACGACCGCGATTATTTCCGATTTGCGCACATCACTCGACCTTTTCCTCGAAGATACAACCTGGAATGGCGGCGCGGATTACCGCAATCTCTTATTGGCAAACTATTTATTCGTGAACAATCGCCTGGCGGATTTCTACGGGCTCAACACCAATTCTGACTCCAGGCCCACGGAGCCGGCCGCGTCAGAAAAGCGTAGTTCAGGCGGAGGAGATTTGAATAAGGCGGATTCTCAGGACACCTCAAATCAGCACAGCACCAATGACTTCGTCAAAGTTAATTTCGGAGCGGGCCAACGATGCGGCGTGTTGACGCATCCGTATTTGCTTTCGCAGTTTTCATATCAAAAGATGACCTCACCGATTCATCGCGGAGTTTTTCTGACGCGAAACATCGTCGGACGCTCGCTCAAACCGCCGCCAATGGCGATGACCTTCAAGGATGCAGATTTTGCTCCCAACCTCACTATGCGTGAAAAAGTTTCGCAACTCACCCAACCGCAGGCGTGCCAGAGTTGCCACTCCGTCATTAATCCACTCGGCTTCAGCCTGGAACAATTCGATGCGGTGGGCCGGTTTCGCACCAGCGAGCATGATCGCCCGATAAATCCGGTGAGCGAATATATGAGCGACGACGGCGAAAAGATTCGGCTTACAGGCGCCCACGATGTCGCTGAGTTTGCAATTCACAGCGAACAGGCGCAGGCCGCGTTCATCGAACAACTGTTTCATCATGTCGTAAAGCAACCGATGCTGGCGTACGGAGCGGACACTTTGAATCGGTTTCAAAAATCATTCGCCGCTTCTGATTTCAACATGCAGAAATTGCTGGTGGAAATTGCAACGATTTCCGCAAGCCAGGGACTAAGTAAACCGCTAATCAACGCGAGCAACCGCTAACGCACATTGGCGCCGTCCAGCCGGCTGATTCTTGACCGTGAGCGAAGGCCCTTCGTCTGGTCTAAAGCCCAGCAATATTGTCTTTATGAGCGATGGCCAGCGAAAAACGCTGGTTATTCAAGCTGAATTCGGTTATAACGTCGCAAAGGGACAAGCGGCGGGCCGATAATTAGCATGAGCCGATTTGGCAATCTGGAATTTGGAAGCGAATCTGAAGAGCAACCTCTAAAGAGTTCGAGGTCGGTCAAGGACGATAGCTACTATATGACCGAAGCCCGCGCAGCTTTTGAAAATGGAAATTTCGAATCAGCTTTGCGGCTTTACTCAAAAGTGCTCGAATTCAATCCGCAAAATGCGGCTGCATGGACTTGCCAGGTCCGAATGCTGATCGAATTGGGCGAATTTCGCGAAGCCAGGCTTTGGGCCGACAAAGCGCTCGAACGATTCCCGCACGAGCCCGAATTGCTGGCTGCCAAGGCGGTTGCTCTCGGTCGAAGCGGCGATATGCAGGGCGCGATTGCATTTTCAGACGCCTCCATCGAAGAGCAAGGCGACACTGCATATATTTGGCTTGCGCGCGCGGATGTTCTTCTCGCCCGGGAAGAGCAGCGAGCGGATTATTGTTTTGAGAAGGCCATGCTTTTGGCGCCCAGGGACTGGTTCATTGCCTGGCTTGCAGCGCGAATCCGTCATTACTATCAGCAGTTTGCGCTGTCGATGAAGCTGCTGCAACAAGCCGTCGAATGGAATGCGGGGCATTTTCTGCTGTGGCTCGAACTCGGCCAATGCCAGCAGGCCCTTGGACTTGTTGGGGCGGCCAAAGACTCCTTCGGACTCGCGCGCCAACTGAATCCGCAGTGCCACGAAGTCGCGCTTCGACTCGCGAAGCTTTCGGAAGTGGGTTTATTGAGCCGTATTCGAGGCTGGCTTCGAAGATTTTCTGGACGATAATATTGCGACAGAACATTCGACTACCACCTGAAAATGCCGATGAACCTCCAGATGGCCAGCAGTGGAACCTTGGACCGCCTTTTGTCTGCCGCAAATGAATTTGACGCCTCCGATCTGCATCTCGTGTCAGGCGTGCCTCCAGCATTTCGCGTCAATGGCGAAATTATCATTGCTGATGAAGATTCCCTTAGCGAAACCGACTGCGAGCAGATTGCCAATGGGCTCCTGAACGAACAACAAAAGAAAAAGTTCGAACAGGAATGGGAATTATGCATTTCGCTTGTTCACGGCGTGGCAGGACGCGTTCGCGTGACGTTTTATCGCCGCAACGGTCATCCCGAAATGAGTTTTCGCTTTTGTGGCGATCGGATTGCGTCGCGGGAATGGCTGGGCCTGCCCGAGAAGATTGACGAGCTCGCGCGAAGACCCAATGGTCTCGTTCTCGTTACCGGTCCAACTGGCGCGGGCAAGACGACGACGCTCAATTACATGGTCGATCTGATTAACAATGAGCGACGCTGCAAGATCGTCACGATTGAGGATCCGATTGAATTTGTGCACGAAAACAAACGCGCCATTGTCGTTCAACAGGAACTTCTTACGGACGTTAAATCGTTCAATCGCGCATTGGTGCATGTGTTGCGGCAGGATCCTGACGTCATCGTCGTTGGCGAAATGCGTGACTATGAAACCATTTCGACGGCTCTCACCGCCGCCGAAACCGGCCATCTCGTCCTGGCCACAATGCACTCGCCAAACGTCTCTCATGCTCTGGAACGGGTCCTCGGCGTGTTTGATGGAAATGCCCAACGACAGATCATTCTCCAACTCTCAAACGCGCTTCAGGGCATCATCGCGCAGGATTTGCTTCCTGCCGCCGACCGAACGCGTCGTGTGTTGGCTTACGAATTGATTGTCGCTAATGGCGCTGTGCGAAATCTCATTCGCGAAAACCAGGTCCATCAACTTGAAAACACGATTCAAACCGGCCGCAAGGAAGGCATGGTATTGATGGACAACTGCCTGTATGATCTATACTGCAAGTGCCTGATCACATACGACACCGCTTTGAGCCGCGCCCGTCATCCGGACCATATTGTGCGGCAAAGGGCGTAAGGAGCGTTAAAAACGAGGAGCAAGCGGTTGCTACTGGCGCAACAAAACGTCTTCCCTGCTGTCTTGTCTATGTAAGTAGAATGCGCGATACGCGACTAATAAACGGCTGCAGCATCGCAATCAGGAATTAAAATGGCTCACATCTGGGCAATTATTCGCGCGGTATTCACTATCGCCATCCCGGTGGTGGTTTTTGGCGGACTGATTGTCCTGACCGTCATCAAAGCCGAAGACCCGGCGCGAATGGCATTCAAATGGGTGCTGACGCTGGGCATTCTTGCCATCATGGTCTTCAAAGTTGCGCCAATGGTCGGCCAGGGTGGCTATACCGGAGCTTTCGGAGGCATTCCAATGGCTGCAGTCTGTGGGCTCGGACTAGCTTTCATCTGGCGTCACAACATCGCCTCCTGGGTCGCGGATCCAATCGCCTCTCTCTATGACGGGGGCTCGACTGAGCCAGATCCGCACCCCGCATACTCGATTGCTCAATCACGGCAAAAGCAGGGCAAATACCTGGAGGCCATCGCCGAAATCCAAAAGCAACTGGACAAATTTCCAACCGACTTCGAGGGGCACATGATGATGGCGCAAATTCAAGCCGAGGATCTCAATGATCTGGCCGCCGCCGAAATGACCATTCAACGTCTGTGCGCACAAACCGGCCATGCGCCACGAAACATCGCCTTTGCACTCTACTCGATGGCTGATTGGCATCTCGCTATTGGGCAGGATCGCGAAGCCGCTCAACGAAATCTCGAGCAGGTTTCGCAGTTATTGCCGGACTCGGAATTTTCCTTGGGGGCCGCACAGCGCATCGCTCACCTCGCTAATCGTGAAATGCTGTTGTCCTCGCACGACCGCAAGAAGCTCATTCTGAAGGAAGGAGTGCAAAATATCGGTTTGCTTGCTCATACGGAGCATTTCAAACCCACCGAAACCGATCCCAGTCTGGTCGCGGCTGAATATGTAAAGCATCTCGAACAGCATCCACTCGATACTGAAGCTCGAGAAAAACTGGCGGTGATTTATGCCGATCATTATCAACGGCTGGACATGGCCACAGATGAACTGGAACAGTTGATTCAGCAGCCCAACCAACCATCTCGACTCGTCGTGCGCTGGCTGAACCTCCTGGCGGATTTGCAAATACGTGGCGGCGCGGATTACGAGATTGTTCGCGCCACCATTCAACGGATCATCGACGGCGATCCCAAAGCCGCCGCGGCCAACGTGGCTCAAAACCGCCTGGCGAGACTCAAGCTTGAATTGAAGGGGCGACAAAAAAACCAAGCCGTGAAGCTTGGCTCTTACGAACAAAATATCGGCCTGAAGCAGGGCCTACCGCATCGCTCCTAGCTTGACGGCGATATCGGTTGCAAGTTGGTGTGCCAGATCCATGTCCGGCGCGCCGCCGGGCGTGCGCGTCTGAACTGTAACACTGGTAACCTTTGGATCGATCGCCTCGATTCGAACCCACACACTGCGTTGGTTCACTTTGCCTTCAATGGTTTTCACCAAGTTCGTCTGGTTGTGCAAAATGCTTTCGGTGTTCATCACCCCACTATTGGTCACAACAGCTTTGGCAGCTTCGAAGGCTTGTTCGACCGTTCGCTCATATCGATTTTCAAATGAGTCTTTGAGGAGGGGTATGGCGGGAGTTTTCCGGTCGCTCACTGTCTGCACGCATCCAATTGCCACAGCCAAAACCGCCGTGATTGCCAGCACTGCAAAAAATTTCGTATTCATCAACGCTATGCAATCAGATTCATCCGACCCGTCAAGCCCGTTTCTGTTGAAGAGTCCGATTGGAGCGCATCTTGCAGGTACGACTAAGGACATCCGTTGCGTTGCGCAGCAGCCTGACCGAATTAACCAAAGCGCCGTCGCCGCTTCGCTCTGCCGCCGCACTCCATATGGCGGAACATTCAAGATGCACTCCTCCGATTGGGGGCACATCTCAAAAGCACTCAGAGAACTCCTGTTTCCGGGCGCTCTGCGACTCCGTTGTAGGACACGAATACCTTGGAGTGCAGCCGATTTACTCATAACTTCAGGCATTAAGAATTAAATGCCCTTAAGAATCTTGCATCTGGAAGACAGCCCCGCGGATGCGGAACTCGTTCGCGGCTTATTGGAAGACGAAGGGATTTCCTGCTCGATCACGTGTGTGAAGACCAAACAGGACTACGGGGCTGAACTTAAACGCGGCGCTTTCGATTTAATTCTATCTGACTACTCACTTCCGCGCTTTGACGGGCTGACCGCGCTGGACATGGCCCGCAACCAGCATCCGGAGAAACCGGTCATATTCGTTTCCGGGACAATGGGCGAAGAAGCAGCCGTTGAATCACTAAAACGAGGCGCGACCGATTACGTGCTCAAGCATCAATTGGCCCGCTTGCCCGCAGCCGTTAAACGCGCGATGACGGACGCTCAGGAATTGGCTCTCCGGAAGCTGGCGGAAGAAAAGATTCGCGAGCAGGCAGCCTTGCTTGATCTCGCGCAAGACGCCATTCTCGTTCGAGATCTCATAGACCGTGTGCTCTATTGGAACAAGAGCGCCGAACGTCTTTATGGTTGGACCGCGGAGGAAGCGCTCGGCAGAAACGCAGCCGAATTGTTATATGAAGGGGAATCGGTCGCGCTAAAGGGAGCCCGGGAACAGGTTCTGGAATGCGGCCAGTGGATTGGCGAGTTGGAACAAGTCACGCGTGATGGCAGGCCCATTGTCGTTCAGAGCCGGTGGACCCTCGTGCGAGATCAAGCCGGCAACCCAAAATCCAAACTCATTATCAATACAGACGTCACCGAGCGAAAAAAACTTGAAAGTCAATTTCTGAGAGCGCAACGCTTCGAAACCATTGGCGCGCTGGCCGGCGGCATAGCGCACGATCTCGGAAACATGCTCACGCCGATTCTCATCGGCACCGAGGTTCTCGCCAACGAAATCTCTGGCGCTTCGCCGCGCAAAATGCTGCAGACCATGCAAACCAGCGCCAGGCACGGTCTGAACATGATTCAACAGATACTGGCGTTTGCTCGCGGCGTCGGTGGGGAACCGACAGTTCTGGATATTGGCCCACTGCTGGTTGAAATGCAGGATCTCGCACGCGAAACTTTCCCTCGAACTATCCAGACAGAGCTAAATTCACATGGGCAACTCGAGCCGGTCCTGGGAAATCCCACTCAGGTGCGCCAGGTGTTGCTCAACCTCTGCGTAAACGCCCGCGACGCGATGCCGGCCGGAGGCATTCTCAAACTCACGGCCGACAATGTGTCATTGAAAGACAAAGTTACACCACTGCAGTTGGAACCGGTGTCGGGTCCACACGTAATGATTACAGTGTCGGATTCTGGACACGGCATTGAGCCAGACGTGTTGCAGCGGATTTTTGAACCGTTCTTTACGACGAAAGAGCCAGGCAAAGGAACTGGGCTTGGCCTCTCGACTGTACAGGGAATTGTGAAGAGCCACGGTGGTTTTCTCGATGTTGTAAGCGAAGTGGAAAAGGGCACTACGTTCACTGTTTTCCTTCCGGCACACCGGAATAATTCCTGAGCGCAAAGTTTCACCGGGTAAAGTTGAGCCGCAGGTTGCAATTTTCGCCAGTCGACGTATAATTTTGTTTGGCAGGACCGCGGGTCACCTCGCCGCCTTCGTCCCCACAAGCATGACGTGTGCTGATGTGACAAAATCTAATGTTTGTCACTGATAGTCTGTTGCACACGCCCGCGGAAACAGGCGTTAATGTCGCAGTCATATGATGTTGACGAATATTAAGAATAAATTTGGCACCGCAGTTCGCAGCCGGCGCAAGCGCCTGGGCATATCGCAAGAAGAACTGGCTGGCCGGGCCGGGCTTCATCGCACATATGTTGCGGACATCGAACGCGGCGCGCGAAATCTCTCTCTCGCCAACATCGAGAAACTTGCCAAGGCACTGGAAACTTCCATCCCGACGCTGTTCGCTCAAGATGAATCAGTTGCGAAACCAGATGCCAACAAACTCCGCGACATCCTTTTGGTGGAAGACAACCCCGATGATGTTGAATTGACACTTCGCGCATTCAAGAGCGCCAGTGTTGCCAACCCAGTGCGAGTTGCACGCGACGGAGTCGAAGCCCTTGATATTCTTTTTTGCACTGGCGCTTATCTGGAACAAAAATCCGAACCGCCGCCGCATGTAGTGTTGTTGGATCTCGACCTGCCAAAGATGAATGGCCTCGAAGTTTTGCGCCGGCTTAAAGCAGATTCGCAAACCCAAACAATTCCTGTCGTCGTACTGACTGCTTCGGAGCGCGACCGGGACATTGATGAGAGCCGCCGTCTTGGCGCAGAGAGTTACATCGTCAAGCCGGTGGACTTTCACCGATTTACTCAGGTAACGCCGCAATTGAAACTGTCGTGGTCGCTGGTGAAGCATCACGCGGCACAACAACGCCTGAATTGATTTTTCCCAAAGCTGAGTATTTTGCGGAATCACCGTTCAGGAACATCCCTCAGTGAAAGGGCTCATTTATGAGTAAGGCTCTGAGCGTTCTGTTGGTTGAGGATTCAGAAAAAGACGCCCTTCTCATCGCACACGAACTCCGTAATCACGGCTACACGCTGCAGCTCAAGCGAGTTCAAAGAGAGGAACCTTTTGTAACCGCGCTTAGAGATCAAACGTGGGGTGTCATTATCGCCGATTATTCGCTTCCTCAATTCGGCGCGATGAGCGCGCTGAAGTTGCTCCAAAAATCGGGTTTGGATCTGCCGTTCATCATTGTTTCCGGAGCAATTGGCGAAGAAACGGCTGTCTCCGCCATGAAAGCAGGGGCCCATGATTACATCATGAAGGATAAGCTGGCCCGGTTGGTCCCGGCTCTCGAACGGGAGATGCGCGAGGCCAAGATGCGCCAGGAACGCAAACAAGGTGAAATTGATCTCCGCAACTCTCGCGATCAATTGCGCGCGCTGGCCGCCAAACTCCAATCGGTGCGCGAAGAGGAGCGCAAGCTCATCACGCGGGACATTCATGATGAATTGGGGCAAGCGCTTACCGGATTTAAAATGGACCTCGCCTGGATGCGCAACCGTCTGCAAAACGAGGGCGCGCCCGTCCATCGGCAACTGCTGCAAAAAATTGCTGAAATGGGCGCCTTGGTTGATTCCACCGCCAACACGATTCGCAAGCTCTGCACGGAACTGAGGCCAGGGATCCTGGATGATCTGGGATTGACCGCCGCGATCGAATGGCAGGCGCGCGAATTCACCAAACGAACGGGGATTCGTTGTGCCGTCACAACTCAAGCCGATAACCTGGCTCTGGATCCGAATCAGACGACGGCAGCTTTCCGCATCTTTCAGGAAATCCTTACCAACGTCGCCCGCCATGCCGGTGCCAGCCGAGTCAATGTGCGTCTGGAAGCCACCAGCAAAGAATTAGTCCTGGAAGCCAGTGACAATGGTCGTGGGATTCGCGAAGGAGAGATTGATGGCGCGAAATCACTCGGCCTGGTTGGAATGCGCGAGCGAGCGCTGCTGCTTGGTGGCGCTTTGGAATTGCGTGGAGTGCCTGGCAAAGGCACGACTGTGACAGTGCGGCTTCCTCAGGCTTGAGATAATGCGGCATCTGCTGCTGCCTTCATTTCCAGTGTTTCCAACCAGAGCTCGAGTGAGTCGCCCAGTGTTTCCAGCCACGGCAAGACTCGCCGTTCCAGCATATTTGATAGAGGCCTGGTATCATCAGCCGAGCATACGTCGTCAACGTCTTTGATTAAGGAAGCCAATTGCCGAAGCTGCCACTTACGAAGTTCGGCAAGCGATGGCCGTTGACTATCGCAACGCCTGCCTGCCTGCGGCAGCAGACTCAATGTCAGCAAAGGGCATTTAAGCCTGGCGGCCAGCCTCCACCAAAGTTCGCGTGCCATTTCGGTGTCATTTATCAGGACAGTCGAAACTGCCGATTGCACTTCTTCAATCGCGTGGGCCGTTTGCTGAATGGCAGTCCGAATGAACTGCGAGGGAAATTGCTGCAGATCGAGGCTTGCGGCTTCGATGCGGACGTGTCGTTCTTGCGCGCACAGTCTCTCATCTGGCTCAGTGGGATGACCGTCGACGGCGAACCAGTACAGCACCCGCTGCTGTTCCAGCGCGAGGGCGTCGAGAAAAGAAAAAATTCCGGAAAGGGAATGGCGCTCGGAGGGCACCTTTACTGGCCGTCCATCGAGGACAACTTCCAGTTGCCCGTCCTGAAGAGACGGCTCTGATTTGTTTGAAAACATTTTCAGCGGTGTGACCGCAGGAAATCTGCCGGGCGGTCAGCCAATTATGCCAGTTTTTCTCCTACAATCGACTTGGAGCGATGCAGTCTTTGAGTCACGCGGCCACAGATTTTTCTCTGGCGGCATTGGGTTCATCAGTTATATAACGCACGTTAGCCACTGAACGCGTTAGTGGAGGCATTAGTGTGAAGACGGAGTTGCATGTAATTTCTTGTCTGAGCACGCGCGCTGATTGCGAGAATCGATGGAGTCATCTTTTCAGCGCGTCACCGATTTAAAGCCTCCGAGACTTGAAAGCATTGCAATCTGTTGCGTCGTGCAAAGCCCTGAACCACCATCAGAATGAAAAGACAAGCGAAACAAACACCTCCCGTCGCAAATCAAATTTTGGCTGCTCAACCCCATCCAATTCGACCCGAAAATAAACCGCTGCGTATCCTGGTTGCGGATGACCATGCGATTGTCCGAAAAGGATTGAAACAGGTGTTGCTCGACGAATTTCGAGCCGTTGAATTTGGCGAAGCTTGCAACGGTGTGGAAGCGCTCGCGCACGTCCAGAAAGAGCTGTGGGACATTGCATTGCTCGATGTGACCATGCCGGGGCCGAGTGGCCTCGATGTTTTGAAACAACTCAAGGAACTGCAGCCTTCTACCCGGGTGCTGGTCTTGAGCATGCATCCCGAAGATCAATACGCGGTGCGTGTTCTCAAGGCTGGCGCATCCGGTTACCTGACCAAGAATACTGCGTCGGAGCAGGTTGCCGAAGCGGTTAAAAAAGTTCTGGGCGGTGGAACCTATGTCAGCTCTTCGCTCGCGGAAAGCCTGGCTGGGGGCCTGAACGAGCCGCCCGCCAAAGCGCCTCACGAAAAGCTCTCCGACCGCGAATTCCAGATTCTCCGGCTGATCGCCGCGGGCAAAAGTGTCAAGGAAATCGGATACGATCTGTCGTTGAGTGTCAAAACCGTCAGCACCTATCGCACGCGGCTTTTGCATAAGCTCAAATTGTCGACGACCGCGGAATTAATTCGTTACGCATTGCGGGAAGGATTGGTCGAGTAGACTTTCGCAGAAGATTCGCCTGGTTCGTAAGCTAATGCGTGTTTCTTGTACGTGAACCTCCCAAGGAGTTAAAAATCGGGTTTACGCGAGGAGGCTAAACGTTGCTCCGGAAGATCGTTTCTGTATGCTATTGCCATGAGCAAAAGGATTCTGTTTGTCGATGACGAGCCCGAATGGCGCTTAATCCCAGGAACCGCTTTGCGAGACGCGGGATATGAGGTAATCACAGCAAAGGACGTGTTCGAAACAGGATTGCAGTCATATGGGATGAAGTTGGATTTAATCATCCTGGATGTGAATCTCGGCAATGAGAATGCACCCGGTTTGATGAGATTGTTGAAGGAAGCAAATCCAAGTGTGCCGATTCTTCTTTACACGGGCCTGGAGCGGGAAGATGCCGCAGTTCAAGCCATGATCAAAGAAGGTGCCAACGGCTATTTGCGTAAAGGCGCCATGAAAGACCTGCTGGCGGATGTGACCAAGGCCATCGGAGAATAACTGAACCGAAGACGCGACCGGAGAGAGGCCGGCCCTCACCGTAACAAGCCCTCTGATCGGAGCAGATGGAGGGCCATTTTAGCGCCCAACGACAAGTGGATTCGCTGAGTGCCATGCAAGTATTAAACACCGCATGAACAGGCACACTCTGCGCCCGGGGACAGGCGCTCTCCGTTATTGCCGGGTCAAATTCCGTGTAGGACAACGCCTACGTATCAATCAGCGTTTTGACCCTGAGAATGGCGCACTTGCTGCCGATATAGAGCCGATTGAAAACAAGTGTAGTCGGCCAACGCGGGCAACGGCTGCGGGTGCTGCTAGTGGATGATTCTGCCAAAGTGAGGCAGATGCTAAACGGATTGTTTTGTTCTTTGCCGGGATTTGAAGTGGTTGGAGAGGCAGAAGACGGTGTCAAGGCGATTGAGATTCTGAAGGAGCTTACGCCGGACGTGGTCATTCTTGATCTGCGAATGCCGAAGCTGAATGGTTTCGAGGTCCTCAAAGCGATCCGGCAAGGCCAGCCCAAGTGTGCGGTGATCGTGTTCTCCGCAATGACGGACGATGTCTGCCGGCAGAAATGCCTGGAACTCGGCGCTAAACACTTCTTCGACAAAGTCACGCAATTCGATGAATTCCTTCCCGCCATCAAAGCAATGAGTCCCGTATGGTGATGGAGTGCGGCGGAAAACGCGGTGCGACGCCGCTTTGGAGTCAGCAGGCGCGACCGAATTAACCAAAGCGCCGTCGCCGCTTCGCTCAACCGGCGCACTCCATAGGGTGGTACATTCAAGAGGCACTCGCTACTCTGGAGCTTGGGGCTTGATGTTTGAAACCTGCTCGATAAGCTTCTGCCCTCGTTGCCTTGGCAACCTGGGATGAATAATCGGCTCGACGTCCGGAAAACTTATAAACTCTACATTGGCGGAAACTTTGTCCGCAGTGAGAGTGGCCGCTACCTCCCCGCACAATCTGCAGGCGGGACTCAGCTCGACAATTTTTGCCACGCGTCGCGTAAGGATTTCCGCGACGCGGTTGTCGCGGCTCGTTCAGCCTTCGATGGTTGGGCAAAGAAAACCGCTTATCTTCGGGGCCAAATACTTTATCGCGCTGCCGAAATGCTCCAGAATCGCGCCGGCGAACTCGTGAAAGAAATCGCCCGTTCAACTGACGCTTCTCCAACCGACGCTCAAAACGAAGTTCAGCACTCAATCGATCGCCTGGTTTATTATGCCGGCTGGACTGACAAGTATTCGCAAATTTTTGGCAGCGTAAATCCAGTTGCCAGTTCTCATTTCAATTTCACCACCCCCGAACCTACTGGCCTCGTAGTCGTTCTTGCGCCAGATCGCCCTGCCCTGCTTCCGCTGGTCTCGCTCGTCGCGCCGGTTATTCTCAGCGGAAACTGTGCAATCGTGCTCGCTTCCGAGCGACATCCATTGCCTGCCGCGACGTTTTCAGAAATTTTGGCCACCAGCGATCTTCCCGGCGGCGTGGTCAACCTCTTGACCGGCAAACGAGCCGATCTGGTTTCTCACATCGCCACTCACATGGACGTCAACGCGATTGTTGATGCGATCGGCTCCGCCGAAACCGCCAGCAAACTCCAGTCCGGCACCGCCCTGAATTTGAAACGCTATTTCAATCATTCAATCCCCGCCGAAGCCTGGTTCGGTGAAAAGGCCGAAGACCCTTACTGGATCCTCGATACCACCGAACTCAAAACCGCATGGCACCCCATTGGACTCTGAACCGTTAAATGTGTTAAACAGGTTTAATAAGTTAAATGAGGGACAAGACGCGATTGGGTTCGACTCTCTCGGCTTCCACCCTCTTTCTCTGCTCTCATTAACACACCGCTTTAGCGGGGTGGGAAAACACGTCCGAAGAGCGTTAACTGTTTTAACAGTTTCTCCGCTGGTTCTCGATCATAACTTTTGCAATTTATGTCTGTCTGCAAATTTTCTGCTTCGGCAATAGCTCGTGAAGCTTTCAAATATTGAGTTTGCAATTTAACTTATTTAACCATACTCCCATGCCTTCCAGCCCCATTCGAGTCGCCGTCACGGGCGCCGCCGGTCAAATCGGCTACTCCCTCCTCTTCCGCATTGCTTCCGGCTCCATGTTTGGACCGAACCAGCCCGTAATCCTCCACCTCATCGAAATCGAACCCGCCTTGCCCTCTCTTGGTGGCGTCGTCATGGAACTGGATGATTGCGCCTTCCCATTGCTCAAAGGCATCGTGCCCACCGCCAACCTCGACGAAGGTTTTCGTGGTGTGAACTGGGCCTTGCTCGTCGGCAGCATCCCCCGCAAACAAGGCATGGAGCGCAAAGACCTTCTCGGTATCAACGGCAAAATCTTCATCGGCCAGGGCCAAGCCATTCAAAAGAATGCGGCACCGGACGTGCGCATCCTCGTCGTCGGCAATCCTTGCAATACCAATTGCCTCATCGCGATGAACAACGCGCCGCAAATCCCTCGCGACCGTTTTCACGCCATGACGCGCCTCGACGAAAATCGCGCCAAATCCCAGCTCGCCAAAAAGGCTGGCGTCGATGTCACCACCGTCACAAACGTTGCCATTTGGGGCAACCATTCCTCAACCCAATATCCGGATTTCTATAACGCAAAAATCAATGGCCGCGCTGCCACTCAAGCTATCACCGACGAGGCATGGCTCAAAGGCGAGTTCATTTCCGCTGTCCAGCAACGCGGGGCAGCGGTCCTCAAAGCCCGCGGTCTCTCCAGCGCCGCCAGCGCTGCCAGTGCAGTCGTCGACACCGTCCGCTCGATCGTTGAACCCACACCTGCAAATGATTGGAACAGCGTCGCCATTTGTTCCGATGGCAGCTACAACGTCGAAAAAGGCCTCATCACCTCTTTCCCCATTCGCAGCGACGGTAAGAAACTCGAAATCGTCGAGGGGCTGTCAGTCAACGACTTCAGCCGCGGCAAGATCGACGCCACCGTCAACGAACTCAAAGAAGAACGCTCCCTGGTTAGCGAGCTGTTGCCGAAGTAGTTAAGGTTGGAAGTTTAGTGTTACTACCTGGCTATGTCGCAGTGCCTATCACTAATGTTCCAGCCAAACCTAACCGTGCTTCTGTTACTTTGTGCGTTGACCGAGGGCTGTGTTGGTATCGGAGCTATCAAAACCCGCACAGAAACGTTTCAGGACCCTGTCGTCACTGACGAACCCACCGCGCGCGGGTTAAGCCAGGGTAATCCTCATCAGACAAATATCTACATGGAAAGCTGGCTCTTCGAACATTGGGGAAAACCAACCACCATCAAACACACGGCCACAGACCGGACAGACGAAATCCATACATACAAATTCGGCCTAGCCTGGGAAGGGGTTGTCCCTGTCGCTTTTATTCCCCTGCCCCTCCTGCTGCCGACTGGACGAGAGCAGGTTCATTTCACTTTGCACGATGGAAATGTGATCAGCGCGAAACTCTACCGGGCCCATTCCAATGGCGGTGCTTATGGCCTTTATCCACGTATATGCGGCTTTGGTTTCGGACCATTTTCTTTGAATGATTGAACCGTGCTAACTCAAATCGTTTAGAATCGATGCCAACTCGCGGGCCGTCTGCGGCACATTCTCTTCCTCAAGAATGCTTTCGTGATCGCCGGGACAGATTCTCACCTCGACACCGCCACGAGCGAAGCCACCCCAACCCATTTGGTTGTCGAACGAACAGACGAGCGGATGCCCGCGTGTGCGAAAGAGCACGATGCGTCCATCATAGGATTGAGGCTGATACTGGAGCCACGCCTGAACGTGTGTACGCCAGAGCTTTCGCTCGTGCTCAGGGCGGTCGGAGAGATCGACAATATCATCGACGGATAAACGGCCGGAAATGTTTGGGCCAAAAAGCGATCGCAGACGTTTGAGCGCCCAGGCAGCGCGCCATTTAAAGTAATCACGCGGCTGTTTTGCGCCGCAGCGAACCTGGTGCGCGAGGCGAATGCAGAAATTCCAAACAGCTTTGCCCAGAAATCCAGGTGTCCAACTCAACTGTGTATAGCTGGAATTGTTCGGCCAGCAATTGATGAGCAGCAGCAAGGCAACCTGCTGTTCCTGCGCGCGCAACTGCCGGGCCATTTCGTAAGCCACATTCCCACCGAAACAATACCCGCCGAGCAGGTACGGCCCTTGCGGCCGAAATTTGCGCAGGTCAGCGACATATTGGGCGGCGATTTCTTCAATGCGTGCAAATTCCTCCAGACCATCCAGTCCGCGCGATTTGAAACCATAGACCGGCTGGTCTGGCCCGAGCTGGCGAGCGAGATTGTTGTAACCCCAGAACATGCCACCGCCAACACCATGCACGAGGTATAGGGGCGGCCTGGTCCCATGCGATTGAATTTCGACAACGGAGGAAGCAGCCATCGTCGGCTGCCCTTCCTGCATCACTCGCGCCAATCGGGCAATCGTCGGCTGCTGGAAGATCGTGCTAAGACGAAGTTTGCGCCCAGTCTCCTTTTCAATTGCGGCGATAAGCTTAACCGCGATGAGCGAATGGCCCCCGAGGCCGAAGAAGTTGTCATGAATGCCGATTGGACGAATGTTGAAGGTGTTTTCCCAAACGCCGGCAAGTTTCTGTTCCAGCTCGTTTCGCGGGCGGGAGTAACCGGCATACGGAAGGGATGTTTCGGCGGTAGTCGTCGCTTCATTGTTCCCGCTCGAATCAACGTTTGGGACTACATCCGGGCAAACTGTTGTCGCGCCGACCATTGTGCCTCGACTGGGTTGAAGCGCCGCAATATTCGCGCCTTGAAACGTCGCCTGCGGATCAAACGGCAACGGCAACGATTGAAACGGCTTGAATGGCTCGGCGACCGCGGCCGCCATAAAAGTCTGCCAGTGTTGCAGCAATCGTTCCATCGTAGACTGGGCGTACAGATCCGAGCGATATTTGAGATGGCCGGAAAGAGTCTTGGGCGAATCCCAGACTTCGACCGTGAAATCGAATTTGGCGGTGCCGTTATCGAGGTCAAGCGAAGGCGTAAACGTAACATCTGAAAATTCAAGCGTCGGCAGCGGCGCATTGTTGTAAATCATCAACGATTGCAATGCGGGTGCATTGATATGGGACGCAGGCAATTCCAGCGCGCGGTTCAAGGGCAAGTGCTGATGCGCCAGAGCGCCCGAAGTCAACTCACCGGCCCGTTCCAGGAGCTGCGCGAAGTTCGAACTCGCACCAAAGTTTAAACGCATGGGTAAGACGTTCGCAAACAGGCCGAGCATTTTGCGAAGCTGTGGCTGGTTGCGGGCAGCGACGGAAACCAGCGTTAGAACGTCGTTTTGCCCCGCGCAAAGGCCAAGAAACGCCTGGAATGATCCCAGCAAAGCCGCGAACGGGGTCACGCCATAGTCATGAGCCAGGTGTTTCAGACCGGTCATGAGCCATTGAGGGAGCACGAAAGGCAGTTGGACACCGGGAGTTACACCTTCGTTGCGCCGGGGATAATCCGTCGCAAGGCGAAGAGGCTCGTAACGTTTCTCGAATTGAGAACGCCAAAACGAGAGTGCGCGTTCGAGCGGTTCGCCCTGCAAAGTTTGGCGCTGCCATTGAGCAAAATCCACGTAACGTAGCGGCATTGGTTGCAGTTGCGGACTTCTCCCCTGGGAATATGCACGATAACATTCCTCCAGTTCGAGGCTGAGAATTCGCATCGAGCCCCCATCAAAGATCATTTGGTGAATGACCAGCACCAGCCAGAAATCATCGGGTGCACGCCGATAAAGCGCCGCGCGAAACAAAGGGCCGGATGCGAGGCTAAATGGTGCGCGAACGAATTGACGGGCTTGTTGGAGGAGGGCCTCCGAATCGCAAGTTTGCAAGTCCACAGGACTTAGCGTGAGGTGCCACTCGTTGACCCGTTGGCACGGGCCTTCGGCCAATTCCGGAAAACTCGTCCGCAGGATTTCATGCCGCTGAACAAGCAAATCGAGGCTGTTTTCTAGTGCCCCGATGTTGAGTTGGCCACGAATATTCCAGGTCAGCGGCACATTGTAATACGGAGCACCAGGTTCATTTTGCTCCAACAGCCAAAGGCGCTCCTGAGCAAAGGAAAGCGGCGGTGCATTTGTGAAATCGGCGCGGGCCAATGGCAGTGACTGATTCTGCAGCGCCAGGACGGCCCCGGCGGCACTCCAAAGGTCAACGGACGGGCGAGTTTGTGCAGTGATGGACATATCGGCTAGCAAATGCGCGACCCATCAGCGAGCGTGACCCAGCGCTCGCAGCATCATCGAGGGATTCGATACGCATTTTCGGTTTGTGCCCAGAATATCGCGAACAATTGCACCCCCTCAATACGTTGAAAGCCCCAGTTGTGCCATGATGGCTGCCCAATTACTTGATCTATTTATGCACTCCCTATCTCGGGATTGCCCTGGCAGGCGGCACCATTTACAATGCCCGCACACTCCTTATGCGCCCGGCCTGCAAATTACTCTAACAAGCCATGAAATGGAAAAACCTCCTCCTCCTCTCCGTTGCCTTCCTCGCATTCCAATCCGCTCGCGCGCAAACCAATGAGCCAACCAACGATTGGAAACCCGCTGCCTCCAATCAGGGCGGCAAAGAGTATCCGCAAGTCAACTCCGAGGGCCGGGTCAAATTCCGTATCGTGGCGCCGAGGGCTCAATCCGTCGGCGTCAGTTTCAGAGACAGCAGTCCATTCACAAAGGGTGACGACGGCGCATGGACCGGCTACACCCGGCCGCTCGACGAAGGATTTCACTATTACACCATCAACATCGATGGCGCAGACGTTCCCGATCCCAACAGCCACTTCTTTTACGGCGCCGGACGTTGGGGCAGCGCCGTTGAAATCCCCGCCAAGGACCAGGATTTTTACGCGCTCAAAAATGTGCCGCATGGCCAGCTTCGCGAGCTCTGGTATTTTTCCAAATCCGCCAATACGAATCGCCACGCCTTCGTTTACACGCCGCCGGATTATGACAAGAGCCGCAAGCGTTATCCCGCGCTCTATCTCCAACACGGCGCGGGCGAAGATGAAACCGGCTGGGGCAGTCAGGGCCATGCCGGCTGGATCATGGACAACCTCCTCACCGAAGGAAAAACCAGGCCCTTCATCATCGTCATGGAATTCGGTGGCAATCCCTTCGCCGGTGGTGCTCGCCGCACCAACAACCCTGCCGCTCCCGGACAACGTCCCGCGTTCAACTTCACTGCCTTCGAGCACGTCCTCGTGGACGACCTCATTCCGTACATCGACGCAAATTTCCGCACCGTCGCCGATCTACCGCATCGCGCTATGGCCGGCCTCTCCATGGGCGGCATGCAGACTCGCACCATCACCCTCGCGCACCTTGACACTTTCTCGCACATCGGCGTTTTCAGCGGCGGCAGTATCGCCATTACCAATATTACAGACATGCCCACCTTTAAAAAGAAGACCAAACTCGTCTTCGTCAGCTACGGCAGTAAAGAAAACGGCCTCGCCGCTGCAAAAGCCAACGTCGAGGCCTTGAAACAAGCCGGCATCAACAGCGTTTATTACGAATCCCCGGGAACTGCCCACGAATGGCAATCCTGGCGTCGCAGCCTCAAAGAATTTGCTCCGCTTTTGTTCAAGAACTGAAAACCCGCCATTAAAAACTATGAATTACCCGCTTCTTCTTTCTGTTCTCCTCGCTCTGACTTCGATCGCCTTCGCCGCCGATGTCTCCGGCACATGGAAATCCGAGTTCGATTCCCAAATCGGCCGGCAGAAATACACCTACACCCTCAAACAGGAAGGCGACAAGCTCACCGGCAAGGCCAATTCCGAAATTAACGACCAGAAGCGCGAAACTCCTTTGTCCGAAGGCAAAGTTGACGGCGACAAAGTCTCGTTCGTCGAGATGCTCAACTTCAACGGCAATGACATCCGCATCGCTTACAGCGGCACGATCTCCACCAACGAAATGAAGCTCACCCGTGAAGTTGGGGACTTCGCCAAGGAGGACATTGTCCTCAAACGTGATCCCGCCGAACAGCCCGCGGCTGCTGGCCAGCGTCGCGATCGTGGTCGCGGCTTCGGCGGGCCCATCACCCTGGGACCCGACGACAAAGCCGCCTTTCCAACGCCACCCGAAGGTTTCGACAAACCACGCGAAGATATCCCCCACGGCAAAATCGAAACCGTCGAATACGATTCCAAATCCGTCGGCAACAATCGCAAAGCTCTCGTCTATACCCCGCCCGCCTATTCGGCCGACAAAAAATATCCTGTCCTCTATCTCCTCCACGGCATCGGCGGCGACGAACAAGAATGGCGTCGTGGCGGCCATCCCGAGATCATCCTCGACAACCTCATCGCGGACAACAAAGCCGTGCCCATGATCATCGTCATGCCCAACGGTCGCGCTCAACCCAACGATCGACCCGGCACCAACGCCATGGCCACAGCTCCCGCATTTGCCAAATTTGACAAAGACCTGCTCGGCGACCTGATCCCTTTCATCCAATCCAAATATTCAGTCAAAACTGACCGCGAGAGCCGCGCGCTCGCCGGCCTCTCCATGGGTGGCGGCCAATCCCTGAATTTCGGCCTCGGCAATCTCAACACCTTTGCATGGATCGGCGGTTTCTCCTCCGCGCCGAACACCCGGCCCCCAGCCGAACTCGTTCCCGATCCGGAAGATGCAAAGAAGCAATTGAAACTTCTCTACATCTCCTGCGGCAACAAAGACGGCCTCATCCGCATCAGCCAGGGTGTTCATGCATACTTAAAGGAGCACGACGTTCCTCACATCTGGCAGGTCGATGAACACGCTCATGACTTCCGCCACTGGAAAAACTCACTCTATCATTTCTCACAACTCATTTTCAAACCGGCTGCAAGGTAATTGGAACGCGTGCTTGCCTCTCACGCTGCCATGCTGTATTTTCGCAGCATAGATCCACAGGCAATCGGGGTACTCACGCTTGCCGTTTACAGGGAAGGGTCGAGCCGGGCGAATTACGGCATTATTGAATGAAATCTGCCCGAATGCTTCTGGCTCCGATGGCGGTGCTACTTTCCAGCGTCACGAGTTCGTTGGGTTTGTCGCTGCCCGTTTACCAAGTTGTGCAATCCGGCGCCACCGCCCCGCAAGCTGCCAATCTTTCGGCTGCCTTGAATATCTCGCCGGGCTTGGTTCCACAAGTCAACGGTTTGCTCTCATTCGTCAACACCAACAGCTATTTGCGCGTTCCGTCTGCGCCCGTCACCAACGCGGCTGTCATCAGCGAATTGCTCGCGGTCAGCAAAAATCCGGTTCCCTCCACTCCGCTCGTCTTCACTGCTTTCGATTTCGCCGCCCTGGGCAACCTGAGAGTTGTTGGTAGCAACGTCGCCATCAACATCGCCTCCAACGCATTGGCTGGCGCCGGCCTTTACCCTGCCAACGCTCAACCGATCACCGGCAACGATTGGTTAACCGCCTTCTACACAAATGACCTCGGCCAGGTCATCTCCAACACCGCGCCTTTCGACACCCGCGTTGTCCTGCACCTCGCCACCCCAAACGGCTATCCCCTCATCGGCCCCGGAGCCCACGTCCAGGTGATGTTTGACCCCGCGGGCAAAGTCAGCCGATTGATTTACGCCGCGCGCCAACTGCAACCTGGCCCGCTGGTTCAAATCATCTCCACCGTCGAAGCCAGCAACCGCCTCGCGCAATTGTTTCCCCCCAACTCCCAGCTTACTCCGCCGCAACTGGTTTATCGCAGCCCGGCTTTAAACCCACCGCCCTCGCCTTGTCCTCAATGTCCGCCGCTCCCGTGGAACCCAACGAATATCCTTCCCTGGTACGTCGCTGGCGCATCCATCACCCGCATCGATCCAGCTACCGGCGCCCAGGAAATTACGCACCAACGGACTCAGGCCGTACTGGCCACCGATGATCCGCAGTTCGCTCCCAACGTAAACATTTCTCTCAACGGTGGGCCGCCAACCATCGTTTCTGCCACCGCAAATGTCTCTGGCGGTCAACCGCCTTACACCTACCTCTGGGCCGGGTCCGAACCCTCCGTCGCGACGAATGTCGGTCCCTCCATCACCTACACGCCACGCGTTCGTGTAGCTTTTCCCACATTGGCGGCCACCTTCATTCCCAGCAATTCCACCATCGCCATCGCCTGGCCGAATCCTTCACCAGGCTTCGTGCTCCAATCGGCTTCTGACCTGCAAAGCGGTGACTGGTCGCCAGTCACCAACTCGGTTACCGGCACGCCCGATTCTTACAACGTCGTTGTTCCGGCGCTCTCCAACCGCTTTTTTCGCCTCATCTTGCCCAACGGCTTGCCGCACATCGAAAGTTGCTCCGTCACCGTCATGGATGCTAACGGCACTTCTTCAACCGTCATTCTCGACATACCGGTTCTTAGCCAGCCCATTCCCGCCAAACTCACCGGCCCACTTACCTTCGGCTGCGAAAGCCCCTATGTGTACCAACTAGCTCGCACCTACTGGGATGCGGTTATGGCAAATTACGGCGGCGGCGAACAGGGTTTCTCGTGGGCGAACAGCGATTCCTGGCCCGGCGATTTTATCGTCCCTTCTCCTCCCGGTACCCTTCCCGCCAAACCTTGGATTTACGGCGATGCTGACTATGCCAATTGGGGCGTCGACACCGCCAACATCGTCCTTTACAACGGCGACGGCAACTACACCGGTTTCGCGGAAATGCATCCCGATGACGCAGCTAACGATTATCCTGGCAGCCAACTCTATTCACTCGCCGGCATTGCCTCGCATAAGATCTATTTCTACAACCACGATATCGGCAGCTATCACGTCGATTACAGCGGCAACTGGAGATCGTTCGGGAAAAGCTACAATCTCGATTGGCTCTGTTTCTACGCCTGCAGTATGCTGACCACCAACGCAGACTACCCGCCTCCTGAGCCCTGGAAACGTTGGGGGCCAGCCTTCAACGGGCTTCATGCGATGACTGGCTTCTTCAACGATGCTTCGTCTCTTGAAATCCAGTTCTGCGGTGATTTCCCCCACTACATGCTCGTCTCCGAAAACAATTTCCCCCCCTTGACCGTCGTGGCGGCCTGGGTGGACACGGCAATTTCTGATAACGTCGGTATCCCGGCGGCCATCGGGCCAATCGGTCCCGAAGGCGTAAATAATTTCTTCGATAATTATTGGGGTCGCGGCGGCTTTGGAGTTGGCCCTTCGATCCCTGCCAACTTGATTACCGGTTGGTGGTACGTCGTTGGCGCTAACGTGGCTTTCAATCCCTGAACTGATACTGATAGTGGTGCCCCGTCCGGTAGCACTTCCGGCGTCTAATGTCCCCAAACTTTGCCCTTACTCGCCGGGCCGCTTTCGTGCAACAGTCGGTTTATGAATAACAATTATCCGACAGACTGTCTGACCGGTCCGACCCCCTCGATTTTCAAACACATCGGCAGTTTGGTTACCAGCCCGGTAACCCATGGTAACCTATAGTAACTCATAGTAACCTATAGACACCAAAAAAAGAATTCCTTACCGAGTACGGAACGTTCACCTCCACCCACATCTCAACTCATACGCTTTTGCGCGATTTGAATTTCCACTCGATAAATTCAGTCCTATCTTCTCTCTGTGCATCCAATTGCATTTAACTTAGGTCCGCTCACAGTTCGTTGGTATGGCGTCATGATGGCGCTGGCTTTCTTGGCAGGACTCTGGACTGCGAGCCGGCGCGGTTTGCGTGACGGCATCAGCGGTGAAAAAGTTTTGGACCTCGGCCCATGGCTCATTGTGGGGGCAATTATCGGAGCACGGACTTTGTATGTGATTACATTTTGGAAGGAGCAGTTCGCGGGCGAACCGTTTTGGGAAGTGTTCATGGTCCAGAAAGGCGGCCTGGTCTACTACGGCGGACTCATCGGAGCTTCGCTGGCCGGCATCATATACGCCAGGATAAAGAAAATAGGACTTTGGAAAATGGCGGATGTTTTGGCTCCGAGTATTGCTTTGGGATACGTGTTCGGTCGAATCGGCTGCCTCATGAATGGGTGTTGTTATGGAAGGGCGTGCGATATGCCTTGGGCCATTCGTTATCCGGCAGGTCATGCCACGCACCCGGTTGGCGGGCCGGCGACACCCGTGCATCCGACCCAAATTTATGAATCGCTCTTGAGCCTCTGTTTGTACTGCGGGCTGGCGTGGTTATATCGACGCAAGAAATTCGACGGTCAGGTCTTCGCAACGTATTTGGTTAGCTATGCAATTCTGCGCTCCATCGTCGAAACCTTCCGCGGAGATTATCCGGAATACCAACATTTCCTCGGCGGGTGGGCGACTCCCGCGCAACTCGTCAGCATCGGTATTCTGGCCGCCGGTGTTATTCTATTTTGGCTATTGCATCGACAACGGGTTGCAGTTCCGAAGTAGCTGGCAGCGCAAATCCCGCGACGAAAATCAATATGCGGAACTCTCCGCTGATTCTGCTGGCAGGACCGACTGCGGTAGGCAAATCTGAAATCGCGCTGCTTCTTGCTGAGAAATTGAACGCAGAAATCATCTCGGTCGATTCCATGCAGGTGTATCGCGGCCTCGATATCGGCACGGCCAAGCCATCGCAAGAAGAACGGGCGCGCGTCCCGCATCACTTGGTCGATGTAATCGATTTGTGCGAAGCCTTCGACGCCGCACAATTCGTCCGCATCGCCAACAAGGCCGTGGACGATATTCGAAATCGAGCACGATTCCCAATTTTGTGTGGCGGGACTGGCTTATACTTCAAGGCTTTTCTCGACGGGCTTGGCAACGCGCCACCAACTAATCTCATGCTGCGATCGCAATTGGAGTCGACACCATTGCCGGAATTGTTGGCCGAATTAGCCCAAGATGATCCGGCTGCTTACGAAACAATCGACCGGCAAAATGCGCGACGGATCATCCGAGCAGTTGAAATTCTGCGATTGACCGGCAAGCCATTCTCCCAGCAACGGGCCAATTGGGCCACAACATCGGACGAAGCCGCTCGCAGCACGACCAGCGCGAACAAAGAAGGGCGTTTCTTTGTCGGTCTGACACGCGCGTCCGCAGATTTGCAACAGCGCATCAACACGCGCGTCGAAGAAATGTTCAAGCACGGATTGGTTCCCGAAACAGAAGAGTTGTTGAAGCATGGCCTTGCACAAAATCGGACAGCGATGCAAGCCCTGGGATACCGGCAAGTGGCTGATTACTTGCGCGGCTTGCGTTCATTGCCCGAAACAATTGAACTGGTCAAAATTCGCACTCGGCAGTTTGCCAAACGGCAGATGACCTGGTTCAAAAAATATGGACCATCAACTTGGATCAATTTGAGCTTCCAGGACAAAGCGGATTCGAGCGCAAATGAAATAATGTGGCGTCTAGGTAAGAATTCTGATTGCACCGATGCTCCCGGGTGATACACCTCAGTGAGTCCCGCTCATGTTCGAAAAACGATTTTATGTCGAAGGACTGGCGCACGCGTCGTATTTGATCGGCGCAGGTGGTGAAGCTGCCGTGATTGATCCAAAACGCGACGTGGACGACTACATCGAAACCGCCACGCACGAAAAACTAAAGATTGTCGCTATCTTGGAAACTCATCCCCACGCTGACTTCGTTTCCGGTCATGTGGAACTTGCTCAAAGAACCGGAGCCAGGATTTATGTATCGCACCTGGCGCCGGCAAAATACCAGCGAGCAGAACTCCGGGACGGCGATGTAATTCATGTTGGCTCATTCGAAATCCAAACCATTGAAACGCCGGGGCATTCGCCGGATAGCCTGAGTTTTCTCGTCAAGGAAGAGCGCAAACCGATTAGCGTTTTCACCGGCGACACGCTATTCGTTGGCGATGTTGGCAGGCCGGACTTGCGCGATACCGAGGAGAAACCAACGCGGCTGGCGGATGCACTTTATGAGTCGCTGTTCAATAAATTGCTCGCGCTGCCGCACGATGTGCGGGTTTTCCCGGCACATGGAGCCGGCTCATTATGCGGTCGAAAAATTTCTGGCGCGCCGTTCACAACGATTGGACAGGAAAAGCTGATGAATTGGGCATTGCAGATCAAAGATCGCGAAGAATTTGTCCGCACCATGGTCGAGAACCTGCCTGATCGACCGCAATATTTCGCGCACGATGTGAAAATGAATTTGAAAGGAGCGCCTGCGCTAAGTTCGTTCCCTGCCCTCCGCATGTTGAGCGAGTCGGAAATTACCGAAACGGCCAAACGCGGAACGGCCATTATCGACACACGAAGCGCGCCATTTTTCGGCGCCGGCCACTTCCCGGGAAGCTTGAATATCGGCTTGAGTAGCAATCTGTTTGCAACGTGGGCCGGCTTTTTCGTGCCGTTCGGAAAAGAAATCGCGCTGGTGGTCGGGTCAGCAGAGAACGCCAACAAAGCGCGATTGGAATTGGCCCGAGTCGGATACGACTCGGTCATTGGATACATCGAAGCGGATGCGCTTAGTCGCACGCGACAGTTATCCCAACTTGGTGTCGAAGAGCTACATTTCGGACTGAGACGTGGTGAAGCGCCGCAAGTAATCGATGTCCGCACCGCGGGTGAATGGGAAGCAGGCCACATCGAAAATGCGCTGCATATGCCACTTCCGAGCTTGCCCCGCCGGGCAGGCAATTTGGGTAAAGATTCGCGATTGGCAGTGATTTGCGGAAGTGGTTATCGCAGTTCCATTGCCGCGAGCCTCCTCCAGGCGCAAGGATTCAGCCGCGTTCAGAACGTCATGGGAGGCATGGGCGCTTACCTTGAGACTGGCGTCCCGCCATGGCAGCCGTCCGATTTGGTATTCATCGGCGAAAACATTTAACTTCGAAACTTCTCGGCGCTAACTTTTGCTTTGCGCCCGTGGTGGCTGAAAGCTAAATTCCAGCGTGGTTTGTCCGATGGTGTAATGGTAGCACAAGGCCCTTTGGAGGCCTTTGTCATGGTTCGAATCCATGTCGGACAGCCAATCTTCAGAAAGCTCCGGCCCTCAATTCCAAGCCGTCAAATCAATTGGCTAGCGCCTTACTAACTGCAGCCCGAAATTCAACCAACGAAAATGGCTTGGAAAGACATACTCTGCGGCTTTCGCGCAGGAACTTTTCTGTCTTATCATTGATCACATCGCCGGTGATGAAGATCATCCGCTCCGACAATGCAGGATTCGAAGCACGCACACGCTCATAGATTTGTTGGCCGTTGAGACCAGGCATTTTCCAGTCACATAGAGCGAGATCATACGTCGTCTGCCCTAAGCGCGAGAGAGCGGCTTCCCCATCGCGCGCAACATCCACTTCGTAGCCATTTTCGCACAGCGTCTCGCGAACCATTTGCAAAATGGCTTCTTCATCGTCAATAACCAGCACCCTTTTGCCAAGGCCTTCGGTGGGGGAGACGGCTGGAATCAACGGACTTTCTTTTTTCTCAACGGCCTCTTCCCCGGCGGCGGCCAAAGGTAATTCGATCACGAATGTCGCTCCCTCACCCGGCTTGCTTCGGACGGAAATGACGCCCCCATGTTCCTTGATAATCCCGTAGCAAAGGCTCAGACCAAGCCCAGTTCCTTTCCCAACGTCCTTGGTAGTAAAAAACGGATCAAAAACCTTTGACAAATTCTTTTCAGAAACACCCGGGCCATTATCCTGAAAAGTGATGCGAACAACCTGGCCACAAGTTTCAGTAGCGATCTGAATGGACCCTTTTGGTTGATGCCCTTCAATTGCCTGGCGCGCATTGTTGATAATATTCAGAAACACTTGCTGGATTTGATGCGGATCGACCATTGCTTTAGACAGTTGCGCCTCCAGGCGAGTGACGACTTCAATGTTGCTGGTTCGCAATTGGTACTGCAAAAACTCGACAGCGCTCTCAACCAATTCATTAATACTCGAGAGTTTGCGCTCGGGGGCGCGGTGCCGCGCAAAACTCAGCAGGCTCTGCACAATCTTGTGGCAGCGTTGAGCGCTTTTATTGATCATTTCCAGAAAGCGCTTGTGTTGCGGATCGTTGTCAGCCTTGGCGAGCAATTCCGAAAAGCCCATCACCGATGTGAGCGGATTGTTCAACTCATGCGCAACGCCCGCAACGAATTCGCCGATGCCCGAAAGCTTTTCGCTTTGAATCAGTTGCGCCTGAGTCGACTTGAGCGTATCCACAGTTTGCTCCAATTGTCCGCGTGAGCGTTTCACATTCTCCGTCATTTGATTGAAAGCAGCCGCCAGTTCGCCACATTCATCGTTGGACGTCACCTGGACACGCTGAGAGAAATCGCCCTTGCCGACAGCCTCGGCGCTCAGACTCAGTGCGCGAAGCGGTTGCGTCACCTTCCGGACCAGAAACCAGACAAAGGCTGTGCCAATCAGAATCCCCAATGCGCTCACCGCGAGCAACATTTGTTGCGTGCCACGAAGGGATCGAAGTGGCTGTTCATACGAACACAACAGCAGATATCCAAGATTTCCTTGACCACTCAATGTCGGAAATGTGCCTGCTGAACAAAAGTAGTGTCCGCCACCCAGGACGACTTGTTTGATCGCGGCAGGCGTTCTTCCTGCTGTCGAGTTGGTCAGAGAATCCCTAAAAAGGCGCGCAAAATCCAGCCCCGGATCGGCCATTGCAGTCGATGTGATTACGCGGCCATCGGCCAGCAGCGCGATTTCGCTTTGAGATGTCGCTCTAAATTCGCGCACATCGGCGCTTCGAATTTGGAGACCGAACGTCAAGACACCAATCAACCCCTTCGTGCTGGTAACGGGAATGGAGATGACATCAAACAAGTCATCGCCTGCTTGGATGATGTCCACCGTTTCTTCACCCTGAAGCGCGTGGCGGATTGCAGCGGAACTATTTGCTTCAAACTCGTTTAACGCCATCTGTGGGTCGCCTTTTACCTTCACCAAAAGTTTTCCCGTATCAGAAGTGAATAAAGCGATGTCTACCCCCTGCTCTCCTGGCAAGTTTTTGAAATCGTCAGCCAATGTGGGCACGTGTCCGCTTGACAGCAGAGCTTTATATTTGGGCTCAGTCCGCAATCTCTCCAGTCGATCCACCAGGTAACGCGTGCTGCTCCTTCGGGCGGCCCGGAATTCGGCTCCCGCGCGATCGAGATTCCGAACAGCTTCAGTCTGAAATTGTTCAGTGAGCCGCTCATTGACCACTGAAACCGTGATCCCCATTAAGAGCACCATCGTCGCGACGATTGGCACAATTACTTTGGTGCTGAAACTGACCTGAAATGTGCTGCGAAGCTTTTCCATGAATCAAGGTTTTGGCAAATTCACGATCCCCAACGAGAAATCCAATTTTACTTCGCCGGAATCAGGCACGGTGATTTCCTTCGTCTGGCTCGGCAGCCTTTCGTGCCACGCTTTGAGTTTGTAAGTGCCGGCAGGAACATTGGTGATGCTGTAAAAGCCCTTCTCGTTAGCAGTCGCGAAATACGGGTTTTCGAGCACCAGCACGATGCAATTCATTCGCGCATGGATGGAGCAAAACACGTCGACCTTTCCCGGCTTATCAAATCTTACGCTTTCGATCGTCGGGCTCTTGTAAAGGCCGAGATCAAACGGTTTGGTTTCAGAGAAAGAGAAAACATTGTGGAGGATGTCGTCATTGTTGGGCCAGTCAACAGTCGTGCCCACCACGACTGGAAGAACATGAGGGGTAAACAGCGCCCCCTTTTGCGTCACCGACGGATTTTTCACCGTCACTACCTGAGCGTGCTTTTCCGGCGCGATTGGCGTATCACCCACCTTGCCTTCAATGTAGACGATGAAATCATGCATCTCCTCATAGTTGACCCGCTCGACAAATTTGAATTGCCGGCTTTCATATTTGCCTCCCGCGCTGGCGCTTGCCTCTGCGCCTTCCTTTCCGTGTGCGCGAACAATTCCTGTGATCGTTCCGCATTGAGCGCCGGCAATCGCCGAAAGTAAAATCGCAACGCCTACAATTTTCTTCTTCATATTCAAAATCTGAATGCGGCTTCCAGAGCGAACAAATCCTCGTGTTCCCGATGCTCTCCGTTAGCTTGTTTGCCGCGCTCAAACGTATACTCGCCCTTAAGAACGAGGTTCTGGCTTAACCGATAACCAAGACCCAGGCTCAAGCGCCAAATGTCTGTCGCCGGACTGTTGTGAAGAAAAGTGTTCAGGTCGCCATTTCCAACAATGGGCAAACCTTTATCGACCAGAATCTGGCTGAACCGGACACCACCATAAAGCTTACGCGTAATGTCATGAACTCCTTCCACTGAGTAATAGAAGATGTCCCGGCGATCGATTCGGCGCGGATCGTTATCGTCATAGCGCCCATATCCCCCGAACGCCCCGATGTGTCCGTGAGGCAAACGGATCTCAATATCTCCTTCGGCAAGATTGGCGTGGTACACCTTCGCGGTCGAGGAGGCAAATGGGAAAAACCAATTATTGCCGAACCATAGTTCCGACCAATAATCACCCGGCTCCTGAAGATCTCCCGTGCGCAATCCGCTTGCGCTCAAATGCAGCCATCGGTTCGGATCAAACGACAAACGACCCGAAACCGATTTGTCGCCGTTGAAATCACGGACACCCGATGGTCCGCCATTCTGCACGGCAAGCACATAGCTGAACTTTCCTAATTTTCCATAAAGCTCTACACCTTCATCGACGCCCCAAATGTCGCTTAGGGAATGTGAGATCAACGGATTATCAATCGCATATCTTGAAAGGTATTCCTCCCCGAAAGGAATGTACATTCGCCCCAAACGAATGTTCAGCATGCGATCCCGATTCCAAAGCCGTGACACATTTTCGAAATCCAAGTAAGCTTCGCCGAGCTGCACTGATAGGTTCTCTGCTTCACGGGTCATTAAATTGATTTCAGTGAAGAAATAGACATTCTCCAACACCGGCGCCTCCACGAATAGCCTGGCCTCATCAACACGAAATTCAGAATTTGGAAATGCGCCTTCCTTGCCGGAGTTAAAGAAAGCCGCGCCACCTTCGGCGCTAATGCTCACCTTGCCCAACCCGAAATTACCCGCGCCTTTTCTGGTTCCGCTGGAATCCTTGGCTTCTGCTTCCAACCGATCGATCTCCTGTCTCCTTTGCGAGTCGGTTTGCTCGATTTTATTCACCTTGCTGGAAAGCGAGTCGATAAGCGACTTCTGTTGGCGCAGTTGCTCTTGAAGCGCCTTGTTCTCATCCTTTAACTGGCGCAATTCTTCCCGCGTCGCCGGGGCGTCATCTGCGCGAAGAGATCCGCCTGCGAGCGTGAAACCCGTCACCACGCAGGCGCAGAGTACAATTGTACTGTTTCCATCGTGCGCCATGTAATTGCAGAAGAGCAACCCCTATGCCCTGTCGCGGCGCTCAAGGGACAAAACTGATCCTCCGCGGTTGTATGTGGAATAACCGCGGGGGTGGGGTTGGATTCGGTTGGACTGAGTTGGACAGCCAAGGCGTCGACTATGGGCTTCAACGAGGAGAGGTGCATGGAGGCTTCCAGGGGGTATTTTACCCGTAAACCCGTCAACATTCCGTTTCATCAAGCACTTACAAAAGTTCAACCCGTCAGGTAGCCGTTAGGTAGCCGTCAGGCAGCCGTTAGGTCTCGAACAGGTCGAGCGCGTCATCGAGCGTAACTCGGGCGGGGTTCGCCTCGACTTGAGTGGCGGTGGCACTTGCCTCAAAATGGGGCAGTCGATTTCACATCAGTCGACACTAAGCGACCAAACGAATGAGCCGGATAATCTTTCATCTGGACATGGATGCCTTCTACGCATCCGTAGAGCAGCGGGATAACCCGGCCCTGCGCGGCAAGCCGGTCATCGTCGGCAGCCCGCCGACACAACGGGGTGTAGTGTGCGCGGCAAGCTACGAAGCGCGAAAATTTGGCGTGCGTTCGGCCATGCCAAGCGCGACCGCTGGCCGGCTCTGTCCAAAAGGCATTTTTGTTCCGCCGCGAATGGACAAATATAAAGCTGAGTCGGTTAAGATCATGGAAATCCTTGCGGAGACGGGTGCCGAAGTCGAACCCATGTCTATCGATGAGGCCTATCTCGAAATGACCCGAGTCGTAGCGGGAAACTCGAGTGTCGACGAACAAGCACTTTATGCGGCTGTCCCGCTCGCAAAAGAGATTAAGCAGAAGATTTTGTCCGAGCGCCAAATCACTGCCACCATTGGGATAGCGAGCAACAAGCTCCTCGCCAAACTTGCCAGCGATTTCAGGAAACCGGACGGCCTCACGCTCGTCCCCGAGCGCGACAAGGTGGAATTTCTGAAACCAATGCCCGTTCGCGCGCTTCACGGCGTCGGCCGCGTCACCGAAGAAATATTGCATGGCGCGGGCGTTGAGACTGTCGGCGATTTGCAAACTTATCCAGGAGACTTGCGCGCATTGGTCGGCACATTTGCCACACGGCTGCGAGCGTTCGCCTTTGGCGAGGATGACCGGCCTCTGGCCCTCGACGACACCATCAAAAGCATCAGCAATGAAGAAACGTTTCTGCGCGATACCGATGACCGGAAGATCCTGAAAAAATCGTTACTCGAGCAGGCCGAGGAAGTTTCAGCCCGTTTGCACCGAAAACAACTCGCAGCCCAAACTGTGCAGGTAAAGCTACGCTACAGTGATTTTACTACTCTCACTCGCCAAATCACCGTCGAAGAACCCATCACGGAAGCCAAAGAAATTTATCGCCTTGCTTGTTTTCTGCTGGCACGTGAAAAACTCGTTTCGCGTCCATTGCGCCTCCTCGGCCTAGGCGTGAGCAATCTCGATTTGCCAGCAGGCCGGCAGCTTGCGCTGCTTTAGTCAAAACATTGTCTGGACGAGCTTGGTAATTCCTACCGCCAACGAGGACAGTGCATCTCCGGCGATCAACCCGCCTCCAGCCAAAGACATCGTGCTCATATCACCTGGCAACTCGCCTTCACCCACTCTTTTCCCCACAGAAAATCTTTTGCGAGCCACTTCAAACAGCGAACCGCCCACCCCTCCGAGTGTCCACCAGTAAATATACGGCATTTCAACAATCCCGCCGAAAGACGATGCGTACGGACTTGGAAGCAGAACGGCGTCTATCACAAAATCGGTTGGCGGACCCAGGCGAGAATTCTGCACAAAGCGCTTGTACCGTCCGGTTCGCTTCATCAATTTGCGAACGATTTCTATTCCGAGTCCGATCGCGATGCCCAACTTCAACGCCATTATAATTTCGGGTTTCGGATGCGTAATGGCCTCAAGCGCTCCGACGATCTTGTACGTCATTGCCGATTGCCATTTCTCACCTCCGACGCCCTTGACGACATATTGGTTCTCGCGAAGAATCGGATAAGCCTTCATGAAGAATTTAGCCAATACGACTGAGAGCACCGCGCCCATAAGAACACCGATGACCTGATATCGAAATTGCAGCACGCGATTGGTCCCAAGCCGCCAACCGGTCGAACGATCCTGCTGCATATCGCCCCCAACGTTGCAAGCGACAAACACAATCGCCGCGCAGAAGAGGCCCGTCCGCGGATCGCCCAGACCCAGCGCCCCCAGAAAAATAATCGTCGCAAAAAAGGCGCTCGATAGCGGGTTCCAGTCCGATATCCCCAACGAAATACCGTTCACCAGAACGAACAGGAAGGCTAGCACGGTCGCGATGGCAAGAAACCGCATCGGTTGCCCCATCACTACGTGGCCTGTGACAATCGCAGCCGCTCCCCAGAAAACCACCCAGATGGAAAGGCGCCACATGTTCACGCGCTGCCAATCTCCCTCCGGCACGACCCGTTCCGCAGCCTGCTGACGATAGCGCTGCACTGCCTGAATCATGATCACCACGATATCAACGATTGCCGCTCCCAGAATCGACCCGAGCGCAATGATAAAACCAATTTTGCGGTACGTTTCACCCTCCTGCAGCCAGTGTATACTTACCAGATAAGGCGTCAGCAATTTGCCGGTCAGTCCGACAACCAATGCCGGAATCGCGATGCGCGCTCCAACAATCATCCCTGCTCCGATTGTGCTCGGCGAAAAGCTTGTATCGCCAACCGACGTGACGAGCAATGACGCGAGCCCGCCACCGAATCCCACCGACATTCCGCTTCCAAGTTTCGCAATCGACTGCTTGAGCAAATTTTTGTCAGTCAGCGCCCGCAAAATATTCGCCACCGCAAAACCGGACGGATACGTTAATTGCATCCGGTCCACCAGCAACGGAGTAAAGAGCATTCCGACGCCCGCGCCGAACATCCCAATGGAAGTCATGTACAGGACCATTTTCCACGCGGGCGGTTCGGGCAAACCGAGCCAAACCATCGCCTGCATCAACACGCCCATTCCGCAAAGGCCGGCGACGGATGCCGCCATCGTTTGCATGTAATTCGCGCCGTGCCGCCCCTCCGGACCATATGGAAGCGTCACCGTGCTCCCAAGAATTCCCGCCAGCACCTGACCGCCAACGAAAATTCCGATCGAAAAATTCATGAACGCCGCCGAAATTCCACCCAACGGTCCCAAAATAAAAATCGCCACGAGCGAAAGCATCACGTGGTATGCGGGGGAACCTATCTTCGGAAGAAAGCGCCGTGGTTGAGTCGTTGGCGCTGGGTCAGGCGTCGTCACGCTATCGCTTTGCATGCAGTCGATTGCGGGCAAATAGTAGCTATCCATAACGCGCAAAAGCAACAGTTCTTCCAATTTCCCGCTGGCTTGCCCAATGGGATTCTGAAATAGTCCCCGCCAGCGCATGGCCAAAACCGAATACCTCACCGCGCCCCTCAAGACTGATAAAATGCCTCCCGGCGTGCCGTACATCGTCGGGAACGAAGCCGCCGAACGGTTCAGTTACTACGGAATGAATTCGATCCTGGTCGTCTTCATGACGCACCAACTCCTCATGCCCCACGATCAAGCCGACGGCTGGTATCACATCTTCGTTTCTTGCGCTTATTTTCTGCCCTTTTTCGGCGCGCTTTTTGGCGATGCGATTCTCGGCAAGTATCGCACTATTCTATACGTTTCGATCATCTACTGCTTCGGTCATTTCACGCTTGCCATAAATCACTCACGCTTGGGCTTGGCTATTGGACTTTTTCTCATCGCAATCGGTGCAGGCGGCATCAAGCCGTGCGTCAGCGCCAACGTCGGCGATCAGTTCGGCGCATCTAATCAACACCTGCTCACCCGCGTCTTCAGTTGGTTCTATTTCTCCATCAACTTCGGCTCGGCATTTTCGACGATGCTCATCCCGTGGATGCTCGAACCGTATCAAGTTGACCAAAGCTCCCGAACGTCGATGCCTCCTTGGCTGGTTGCCTTCATGGAAAAAATCCACGGTCCGGATATTGCCTTCGGAACACCCGGCCTCCTGATGCTCCTCGCGACCATCATCTTTTGGCTGGGCCGAAAGAGATTTGTCCACATCCCTCCTGTTGGCCTGGCGAATTATGTAAAAGAAATACGCCAACCCGAGAATCTCAAGGCCATTGGCAATCTCCTCATCCTCGTTCCCTTCGCCTCCATGTTCTGGGCATTATGGCAACAGAATTTTTCCTCATGGGTTCTTCAAGCGGAACAAATGGACCGCCACCTCTTCGGTCACGAATGGCTCGCAGCACAAATTCAAACCGTCAATCCGATCTTCATCCTGACCATGCTGCCGCTCTTTTCATATTTTATTTATCCCGCCATCGAACGCGTTTTTCCCCTCACGTCTTTGCGCAAGTTCGGCATGGGCCTCTTTGTCACTGCACTGGCTTTTTTGATTGTCGCATTGATTCAGGTGCGGATCGATGCCGGTCAACAACCGAATGTTATTTGGCAGATCCTCGCCTTCCTCGTTCTCACCGCTGGTGAAATCATGGTATCAGTCACACACCTCGAATTCGCTTACACGCAGGCGCCCAAAAAGCTCAAATCACTGGTCATGTGCACGTACCTGTTGGGAATTTCCCTTGGCAATCTCTTTACAGCCGGCGTCAATTTGTTCGCACACAGCCTTACGGGCTCTAAAGCGCGTACCCAAGGCAATCCAGCCAGCTACTTTTTCTTCTTCGTCATTGTTATGGTCGTCACCGGCATCCTCTTCCTCTTCTTCGCCCGCTTCTACCAGGGCAAAACCTATATTCAAGACGAAGCCCAACCGCAGCCAGCTTAAACGACTTCTCATTAACACACCCCTTCAGCGGGGTGTGTGCTTTAGGCAGAACGGGATCAACTGTTTTAATCCCATTTGTGCACGTTTTGCCGAGGCCCCCAAATTAGCCGCCTTATTTGGACCCCTTCAACTCACAATCGGTCAACTTCACACATCCGCCGCTCATTCCCTTGCAGCGACCTTCGATAACCACCTTATCACCGACTTGCGCGATCGGAACGCGAGAGTCAGGCAAGGTGCCCACCAACGCCGTGCCGCCGTTGATCGTATAAACCGCTTTGAATTTCTCCGCCGGATAAAAATCGCAAATGATCCGCGTTTGCGGCTCGGAGGTCTTCAGCAGGATGTTGTAATTTCGTATCAGCGGCGGCTTTTCGAACCCCACAATTTCACCCTGAACTTTGAACGTGCGCTTGCGATATCGCCTATCCGCTGCAGCAGCGTCGGCCCGGTAATGCGCCGCCAAATCCATTGCGGACACTTCCTGGTCCTTCTCGATTGGCGGCAAAGAGGCGATAATAGGTGTTTCCTTTTTCGGCGAACCTGCCGCTGAATCATTCGGTTGGGGAAGCGTCTGTTCTGGAGCAATTAGGCTTCGCGATTCGGTGGCTGGTTTTGGATTCGCGACAGTCGGAAGGGGCGCCGCATCCTTCTTTAACTTTTCCAACTCAGCCTCTTTCCGTTCGAGTTCTTCGAGGCGCGCTTTCGGAATCGTGACAGTGTCCTGCGCCCGAGCGAATGCCGCGCAGGCCAGAACAAATAACAAAACGAGAGCAGGTGTTCGGCTCAATATGAAGAATTCAGTCACGCTTGATCTTCGGAAACCAGCTGAACCCGGGGACGGACACTCTCCGCCGGAGAGCGCCGCACCCTTCGAAGAGCCAAAGTTATATGTAAGGTCAAGGGTGTCAGCAAATCGCAACCGGTTTGCGATGCGTGAGCGCAGGCAATTCTCGCGGTTACCGTATGCCACTTTGCCGCGCGAGCACCTGCCGCAAATCTGCCACGCCACTTCGCTCGATCGCCTTGCGATCGATCACAGTCAGCGAATTAGGCGCATCAGTCACCTGGCCATCGGAACGCACCTCGCGCTTGATGTTCGAACCGGTCAATAAGACCTCCTGCTTTCTCAGCACAACTGTTTGGTCCGTTTTTATTTTTTCTTTAGCGGCCGATTTGGTCGCGGCTTCTGTTGAAGCTTTAGTTTCTTTTGCGTCCTTACTGTCTTTGTCAGACGCGAGAGCAGACGAAGCGGCTAACCCGACGATGAGAGAGGCTGCAAGCAAGGTCGTTTTCATAATTGTCTTGTTGGGGCTGATGTCACCCAAAATAACGCAAACTCGCGCCTTTTCAAGCGAATTCATCACACCTGTCGTGGATATTTCAAAAGGAGACAAAATGGGAAATGGATATTGCAAAAGGAGACAGGGTCATTTTGGGAGAGTGGAAAGTAGGATGAGCGGTTTAGCATTTTGGTTGGGTGGTTCTTTGAGGACGGAGTGATGTCCGCTGGTGTGGTGGCACAGAACGACTTTGGAGCCAGGTGCCGCATTGAGGCGAAGACGTTGGGAGCCGATGGGAACTCGGCCATCGGAACCGACCTTGATGGTAGTACGAATGCTCCAGACAAACGGCCACCAGGGGCAACGCGGCACCGGACGCAAGGCGGAGCGTTTTTCCTTTTGTGCCAGATTCCATGCCTGGAGAGGTTTCATTTGCAACTCCCGATGGACCTCATGCGCATTGCGATGCTGGCGCAAGTTGTGCAAGTGTTCATTGGCCTGCTCGATCTCGGAGATCTGCTCGCTGGCGAAGTAAGCGGGAAGTCGCTCTTGCCAGAATTGATGACCTCGTTCGATCTTCCCTTTGGCGCGGGGCGTGGGAGCGTAACGGAAGCTGATGCCATAAAATCGAAGCGCCCAGCCCAGTTGAGTGAGCGCGTCGGGAACGTGGCTAAAGAACAGCGTGTGATAATCGACATAAATTTCCAAGGGCAAGCCCCACTCCAGAAAAGCACTGGGTAAAAAGTCCAAGTAAGCTAGCAAAGTTTCCCGTTCGTAAATCTTTGAGCCGGTGAAAACACGGCTGCAGTCATCCAGCATGTTGAGCAAAGGAAGGAGTAGATCGCAGTCCGGAAACCAGCGGTGAGGCGAAGCATCCAATTGCCACAACTCGCCAATCTGGCTGCGTTGCCACCGCTTCACTGGAGCGGGTGGCCCGTGGTTGGGCTTGGGGTGAGCCAGCTTATTTTCAATGGCCCAACGCCGGACCTGAGCGCGAGTCAGCTTGTATTGGCAGAGGCGATAGACCTCGCTGGCTGCAAAGCTATAGGAGGCAGGCGGCTTACTGCTCAAACGCTTAATTAAAAGTTCCTGCACTTCCAGCGGCCAATCCGGTGCGTGATCGCCTCCAGAAATCCCCGGCACCCACGTGCTTTCCCGGCCCTGCGCACAGGCCCGTAGGTAATCGGCATAAAGTTTATAAAAACGGCTTCGTGAAAGATCCAGTCGACGAACTGCCGCTTTGGCTTTGAGTTCCTCGGCCCGGAAGGCCGCGAAGACGTGGCGGATTAGTGGTGCGGCACAGCGATGTGCCAGTTGTACTTTTTCATCGCACTCAGTTTATGAAACCGGGAGGACGCTGTCCCCCAGACCCCCTGGGATTTTTCGCTTTGCAGCTTGAAACGGCAAGGGCATGCCGAGCTGGCAAGCCAGCCCGACCTGCCGTTTACAAGCCTTCAGGCGGCGCTCAGGTTGCATCCCTGCAGAGCCTTATCCTCCGCTGAAGCAAAATCACATTATCAGACTTCAATCTACCAACAACAGGTCCACGAGCTTATTCTCCTTTTGCTCGCACGTGTCTCCTTTTGCCAAATCCACCTGTCCTCTTTTGCTCGGTACGCCTGTCTCCTTTTGCTCGCACCGCAACAGCGAATTCATCACACCTTTGCCCCCGGAGTGCGCATCTTGCCATCACCACCAAGAGTATTCATTGCGGAGTATATGGAGTGCGGCGGCAAACGCAGTGCGACGCCGCTTGGGTGTCAGCAGGCGCGACTGAATTAATGAAAGCGCCGTCGTCGCTTCGCTCTGCCGCCGCACTCCATAGGGTGACACAATTCAAGATGCATTCTGTGCCCGGAGTACGCCCATCCTCGATAGCAGCAACGTCCACACGTCCAACCGCACCAGAATGTCGATCACGTTTAATCTTCGGAACATACCGCGCCCGAAACCGACACGCTCCGGTGGAAATCACAAAAACGCCGTTACCAATGCCCCCGCTGCGGCAATAGCCAGCGCCGTAAACACGATCGTTTCCCAGGATCCACTACTCGACTTTGCTGCGGTGGCGTATTGGAACAATTGTTGCCCCTCCTCCCGACGGACAATTCGCAACTCGGGCACTCTTTCTCTTCGTAAGTTCCTGGTGCGATTTCTCGATCGATCGGCGCTCACATCCAGCAACCGAAGCCCAAGACGCGGCTGTTCTGTGAACAGATAATGCATCGAAATTTTCATGTAACCGTCAATATTTAGTTTTACAAGTTACACTACAGTACCGCGCACTCGTAACTTGTCAAATGCTATTTTGAAGGTTACACTGGTTTTGTGGTAGAAGAGTCTGACATGGCCGAAGCTCAAGCTGCTCCGAAATTCCAGTTCGTCGGTGGCGATCTTTGCCTCGATTTTTGCAATACGGTCGGCGGCAAACGCGGCGGAATCGCTCGCGAAAAGCTTCACACATTAAACGACTTTATCTGCTGGGCCGAACAAGGGGTGTTGTTGAAATCGGAGCAGGCCGAGGAACTGAGGCGCTACGCAGCTCGCCGGCCCGCCGAAGCCTCCGCCCTGCTGGCCCGCGCCACCGAATTGCGCGAAGCTATTTTCCGCATCCTGCTCTCCGCATCCCTCGGCAAGACTCCATCGAGGGATGACATGGCCCGATTGAACTCAGAATTGGGTGCCTCCCTTGGCCGGCTCCGAATCGGTCGCGCCAAAGAGCGCAATGGTTTTGCCTGGCAATGGGCCGAACAGCCGCTTGAACCCGAACATCTTTTGGGGCCGATCGCCCGCTCAGCCGCAGAACTGCTCGTTCGAGATAATTTGCTCACCAATGTCCATCAGTGCAAAGGTGACAATTGCGGATGGCTTTTTATCGACTGCAGCAAGAATCACAGTCGTTGCTGGTGCGATATGCGCGATTGTGGCAACCGCGCCAAAGTGCGGCGCCACCGAAAACGTCACAAATCCTAGTCTTGTAGCCGCCGACGTAAGGAGGCGGACCACGCTCGTCCCTGGGCGCAGCAGGCCTGAATCCGAGCAGTACGTAAGAAATATTCCAATGCGCCACTCCAAGCGGAAGTTGCTGCGCCCGAGACGGGCGCGCTCCGTAGCGGCAGGACGAAGAGACACTTAGCGCGGCATGGTATTGTTCCGACAAATATCCCTCGCCCCATCGGCTGGGGAGAGGGAATTAGGGCGAAGGGGCTTTCTTAACGCAAATCGCTGATTAACTAAAACCGCTTTGTTACCGAGATATAGTACATCCGCTGCCGAATGTCGTACAAGTCGCGCGCATAGAAGTCGGCAAACGCCGCGTACGCCTTAGGCGGAGCTTCATCATTAATGTCGTTGACGCCTACCGTGAACTTGGCGTCGAACTTGCGCCAATAGTAGGACAACTGCATGTCAATGGCCCAATAATCACCGACATCGCGGCTGGTCACGTCGTCGCGATAGTCGCCGACATAACGCGCCGTCGTTCCGAAGGAGAAATCTTTCCAATCCCAAACGAAGCCAACGTTGCCTTTGAGGTGCGGCATTGCTCCGAACAATCCGGAATCATCAGAGAAACGGCCGAGCAGGCTTTCGAAGCTTGCGCCGGGTGACGCCTGCCGTTTCCAATGCAACACATAATTGGCATCGAGAAGGAACGTGAGTTTTCCGAGATAATCCATCGGCAAGCCGTAGGAGGCGCCGATGTCGAAACCGTCCGTCTCAATTGCGGCAAGATTGAGGAATGGAACTTCTTCGGAAACCAGGTTACCGTTCGCATCGACTGTGAGATAGGGGTTGCCCGTGGCAGGATCGATATCGCCTGGATTGAAGTTGTTGATAATGAACTGCGGATCGTTGAAGACGATGTTCCTCATTTCCAGCCGGTAGTAATCAAAGCTGACCATCAGGTTTTTGACCTCCGGCGGCGTCAAAACGATTCCGATCGTGTAATTATCAGACTCCTGCGGTTTCAAGCTCGGATTGCCGATAACTCGCGACCCGAATTGCAATTGGTCGACCTGGCCGGCATTCGCATAGGGAGTTCCATTCGGCGATGCCGCGGGAACCGCCACTTGCGGGAAGTTCAAAAAATTCTGCGAGAGGTCGGCCAACGGCGCGGCCTGGAAGGAAGTGCCGTAAGAACCGCGAAATGTCACAGATTCATTTTCAAATGGTTGATAGCGGAACCCAACCTTCGGGTTCTCAGTGTCTCCGAAATCGGTATAGTTATCCCACCGCCCCGCCGCCGTTATTTCCAGTTTGTGAAGCATCGGCGCTTTGAAATCCTTTCCAAACACGGGAATGCCCACCTCAGCAAACACATCATCGACGCGCCGGTTGCCTTTCCAGGGCTGTTGAGAATTGCCGGTCATCGTGCCGGCCTGGTACACGGCGTCGGGCTGATAATCTGCCGTCTCGACGTGCATCCCACCGCCCAGAGCGCCCCTTAAAGTGCCGCCAGGCAGATCATAAATATCCGCGCGCAACATGCCGTCAAAACCTGCCAGCGTCGAGAACGCCCGGTCGAAGATAGTGAGATCCATCGCTTTCAGAACTGCCGGAGTATTCGCGCGATTGCCAAACGGATTAAACGCCGTCGCTGGATTTGTGCTGTTGATCGCCGCCAGCAATCCTTCGGCGTTGATATCATGGCCGAAACGATGGAAGCGATCATCCTCGCTGTAGAACGTGCCAATTTCCCATTCAATCGGCGTCGAAGGAATTTTTCCGCGGAAACCGGCAACCGCGCGGAAAACGTCAGCCGTGTTCTCTTCCGTGCGCGGTCCCAATTCAACCGGCCGATAGTACCACGTGTCCACGGGGGTTCCAAAAACGTTGTATGGATTGCTGACCGGAATCGTGAAATCACCCGGGGCAGTCGAAGCGCCGCCAATGGTCACAATCGGTCCGGGCGCAAATTGATTCTGTCGTTCGGTCCGGCTATAGGATGTGTCAGCGAAGAATTCCAGCAGATCGTTGTCGAGCAACTTGTAGCTGCCGTTTCCAAAGATGTACCACTTCTCCGTCGGAACATAAGCCGGCGTAAAACGCGAGAACACAAAACGATCTGTCGCTGGATTGAAATCGCGGAAGTCCGCGGGGGAAGTTGGAGTGGTGCCAATTGGACCTGTGTAAAAAAGCCCTAAAGGATTACCGTTCGCATCCAGAGAGCCGAATTCACCTTGGCCAATCCGTCCAGGATTGCCGGTGCCGCTCGTGCCAAAAGCGAAGTCGAGCGGATTGTTCCGGCGCACTGTGGAAACGTCGCGGTCGTTGCTCATCAAGGCATCGTTCTTGTAATAGCTGCCGCCGATCAGCAGGGCGCCTTTCTCACTCGTCGTGCCCGTGACGAACGAGTAGGTTTGCTCGCTCGCATCTTTGTCGAACGTATTGCCGTACCGGGCCGTAAATTCACTCCCGTTGTAATCTTTTTTCAGGATCACGTTGACCACGCCCGCCAGCGCATCCGCGCCGTAAATGGCTGACGCACCGTCCTTGAGCACTTCGATTCGATCTATTGCGGCCAGAGGAATCGCATTGATGTCGACGTTACCCGCAAGTGGAAGTTGGTTGGGCGCGATACGCCGGCCATTGATCAACACGAGCGTGCCCAGCGGAATATTCCTTAAACCCACCGCTGCCGAACCATCACCACCGTTGCCACGCGAATCGCCGAAACTCGCGTTTCCCGAAATCGCCGGCAGTCTCTGAATTAGTTGTGGAACTGAATCCACGCCGGTCTTCTCAATCGCTTCGATTGAATATACATCCACGGGTGCTGCCGTGATCGTCTCGAATGTTGGAATCAGAGAACCAGTCACGACTGTCGGTTTAAGTTGCGTCGGAGCGTTGGTTTCTTCCGCCTGGAGTTGGACCAGAGCGATACTGCAAGTCACCAAACCTATCATTACTGTTCTTCGGAGCGAGGGAATCAGGAGTCCTTGAGAGGAGTGCATCATACGTTTCCTGGGTTAAGGGTTTTACGGGATGACGGCGGCATTCTTAGTCCCTTCCGAGGAGGATGCAAGAAAAAATGTGACAATATCGTAACTTGACCCCAACAATCCTCAGTGACTCGAGCAGCTTACGCGGGATATCCGCGCATCTTATCCGGTTGCTTCCTCGTATTAAGATGGGTAATTTGCCTCAGTGCCTCACCCGGGCACTACAGCAGTTTGAATAAATGAGCGACTCCTTGGTTCCTGCTGGGTCTTCTGCAGTGGCAAATGCGCCGTCTGCCGGAGCAGCCCACGATTACGCCCTGTCTTCGGATCTCGCCAAATTATCTCTTCCTGCCGAATACATTGATTCTTATCGAAATCTTGCCTGGACCAATTCAATCTGTTTTTTATTCCTCGTGATCGGGCTCATAGGGCTTAAAGCACCGAAGGTGATTCACAAGCAATTGATCCAGGTCACAGAATCTGCGCCGGTCATTTTCACTCCTCCCGAAGATCAGCCCAAACCCGAGCCTGAAGTTCAACCGGACGAACCGGCGCCGCAAGACGCTCCCGTCGAGACTCCACAAGTCGTAACGGTTGCGGCTCCGGCGGACGCGCAAGTTGCATTTGCCGTTCCAGTTCAAGGTGCTGTTGTTGTGGCTAAAGAAGCCAGGCTTGCTTCGCCGCCTCCGCCAGTGACTCACGCGCCGCCTGCTGGCCCTACAAAATTCGATCCAAATGCTTCTCATGCAGGCAGTTTTCCGCCACCCGACTATCCTACACTGGCGCAAACTCACCAATACCAGGGCACAGCGACGATTGAAATCCAGGTCGATGAAGCCGGAAAAAAGACATCAGTGAAAGTGCGCAAGAGTTCAGGCTATACAATCCTTGATGAAGCCGCTTTGAAGATAGTCAGAGATCGCTGGCGTTTTAATCCAACCGGAACAAATCAATTCCTCCTGTGGGATTGCATCTTTCAATTGCAGTAAACCTACCCATTTATGCTGGCAAACATACTCGTTCAACGCTTCGAGCAGGGCGGCCCCATTATGTGGCCGATTTTGATCACGGCACTTTTCGCCGTCGCCGTCATTGGAGAACGCATCTTCTGGTGGTGGCGCGAAAGTCTAAAACGCGATCCACAAACTCTCGAAAAAGTGTTTGCCGCGCTCGAGAACGGCGATTTCTCTGAGGCCGCAAGGCTTTCTAAGGATTCAGATGATTCTATCATCCGAATGATCTGGCACGGCATGAATCATTTTCACTCGTCGCTGCAAGGCGCTTTGCAAGTCGCCGCCGGTGCCGAATTACAAAAAGCGGGCCGCTTCCTGACCGTCATGGACACTCTCGTCACGCTCGCGCCGTTGCTCGGCTTACTGGGTACCGTCTCTGGAATTTACCGAACCTTTCTCACCATCGGCAACGCAACCGTCGAAGGCGCAACCGGCCAAATCACTGGCGGCATTGGTGAAGCGCTGATCGCGACCATGTGCGGTCTCGCCATCGCCATTATGGCGCTCATTCCCTTCAACTATTTCACGCGTAAAGTGGCCCATCTCCAATTTGAGCTTGAATCTGCCGCCACCAACGTCGAAGTCATGGTCCAGGCCGCCAAACAGAAGGGCTTCGACACCGTCGAATTCCGCCAACCCGTCCAAAAGTCGAGCTGAGGTGAATTAAACCTTAAACGTTGAACAGTTATATGTTGAAACAGGAAAGAGAGAGAACGCAGAGAAGGCATAGCTTGACTCGTTTCTCTGTGCGTTCTTTTGCGGCTTTCCCTTCTTCTCACGCATCCCGCATCACGCATCCCGCATCATCCCTTACGTATCGTTTTACGCATTCCGTTTCCACATGAAAATCGGCTCACCACTCCCGCACCGCAAAGCTCGCATCGAGATCATTCCCCTGATCGACATCATGTTCTTCCTGCTCGCCTCTTTCATGCTTGCCAGCTTGAGCATGATGCGCCTGCAATCGATCAAGATGGACCTGCCCACCGCCACCATGGCAAAACGCGATTTCAAGCCCGACATCGTCAACATTTCGGTCGACAAAATTGGCGATATTTACGTCGAGAAAAAGCAGATGAACATGGTCGATCTCCACGAATATCTCTCCAACAAGTTTCGCATCAATACCAACATCCCCGTTTACATCAGCGGTGACAAAGATGCCACGCACGGGGCAGTGATTCGCGTCCTCGACATCGTGCGCCGCGAAGGCATCCAAAAAGTTTCCTTCGCGATCTCTCCGGCAGCTCAAGGCCAATCGAAGTAGGTGAAAGGACCGCCCGCCTTCCACTTCCGGATTCACGCGTCACGCATCACTTCTTCGGCGGCGCATTCGTCGCATTCTTCGCCGCAATCTCCTCCTGCTGCTTATTCCATCGGTCGGCAAGCTCCTTATAGTCGCCGGCCAATTTATTAAACTTCTGAACGACGTCGTTGCGCTCCTGGGCCATCTTTTTCATCTCCTCATTCAACGTCTTCATCTCTTCGTTCTGCTTTTTGATATTCTCGTTCGCCGTGTTTAACGCCTCTTTATAAACCTCGATTTGTTTGTCTTTCCTTTGATTCTCGACATTCGCTTTCTCCAAATCCTTGCTCAGCGTCGCTATTTCGAGATTGTTCGATTTGACCGTCGCTGTGAGCTCGTTCTTAATCCCATCCAGCCGCTTAATCTCCTCCTCATCACGCCGTAATCGCGCCTCCAGATCGATTATCGCCTGCGACTTGTCATGAACCGTGTCGTTCAGCTTTTGAATCTCCCTGCGCAAATCCGTTTCTCGAACCCATTGAAACGCAATCAGCCCGCAAAGGCAGAGTGCAAAAAAAATGAGCAGGTTTTGCAGGAAGTTTTTCATTGTCCACGACTGCCAATCGCTGCAGCAGAATCCCAGTTTCCGGCCAATTTGTCAAAACGACATAACTTCCGAAGCAATATCTTATTAACATCCCGCTTCAGCGGGGTGCCAGCGCTCACGGACGTCAGAATACTGTTTTAATTCAACAGTTTTCCCTCACCTGTGCAGTGCCTAAAGTGTGAACCCGCTATCAGTAAAGCAAATACCTCTTTCTCGCCTTTCGAAACAACTCTTCGCCCTCCTTCCACGAAGCCACAATTTCCGCCGCGCTCTTCCCTTCCTGAAACGCCTTTCGATTTGCATCCGTCCCATTCACTCTGTCAAACATTGCAAAACTCCGATTCGTTTTCACTGCCTCCGCGAAAAGATCCCGGCCCGCAACTTTCTTCAACGCTTCCAACGCGTAGTAATTAATTGCCGTCAGCGGCGCATGTGCCGGATCCGTGATATAAAGCTGAACTCCTCGAACCTCTTCGTTCTTGTAAGAGAAATAATAAGGCTTGTAACTCAATGGCCTGAACTTCACTCCTGGCAAATTGTATCCATTCAGACCTTCCGCCGCATTGTGCGATTCAAAATCCGGCGCTGCAATGCACTCAAACGGAAGCGTATAACCCACGCCCGTGCTTACTCCGCCAATCTCTCCCAGCATTCCGGTCGCCACCAGATACAAGGGTGTCTCGCCATTCGGTATGTGCGGCGACGTCGGCACCCAGGGCAATCCCGTGTCGCGCCAAACCATCCAGCGCCTCCACCCTTTCATGGGGACAACTGTCAGTTTGCAGGGCGCTTTGATCCAACGCTCCCCGTTGACCATCCTGGCGAGTTCGCCGCACGTCATGCCATAAACATACGGAACATCCCACCGACTCACGAATGAACGAAACCCTTCCTCAACCATCGGCCCCTCGACTCGCTCCCCTCCGAGAGGATTGGGCCGATCCAGAACAATAAAATCCACCCCCATCTCGCCACATGCTTCCATCGCTACTCCCATCGTGCTGATATACGTGTATGATCGGCACCCCGTATCTTGAAGATCGTAAACCACTGCATCCAACCCCTTCAACATTTCCCGGGTCGGTTTTCGAGTCGCGCCATAAAGCGAATGAACCGGCAAGCCCGTCCGTTGATCGCTGCGGCTTTCGATCTTATCGCCGGCTGGCACGTCACCATAAATCCCATGTTCCGGCCCAAACAGCGCAACCAGTTTCACGCCGGACGCTTTCCGCAAAACGTCGATGGTCGATTCAAGATTCCGATTGACTCCCGACGGATTCGTAATCAACCCAACCCGTTTTCCCTGAAGCGCATTGAACCCGCTCGCTGCCAGTACTTCATTTCCAAACTGAACGTTCCCTCCAAACAACAATCGCGCCGACAGTGCGAATACTAACAGACACGAAATTCTCACCGCGCGAGTTTACCGGTGGCGAAAGTCAAATCCCATTCCCTTTTCCAACATAAATATGTCTTTGTAGCCGCCGACGTAAGGAGGCGGTCCTCTCCCCCTTCCCACTCTTCCTATTTCCTATTTCGACCCCTTATCTCAATCAACTCCTTCATCACACCATAAAGATTTGCCTCGCCCTGCTGCGTCCCAAACGCATCGTGAAGCTTCCGATAAAGCGCATACAGTTCCTTGTAAACTGCGTGCGCCTTTGCATTCGGCTGAAAAACTCGCGCCTTCAAACCCGTCATCGCTCGCTGCGCATCCGCATAATTGTCATAGCCACCCGCAGATCTTCCCGCCACGACTGCGCCTGCAATCGCCGCTCCCAACGCGCACGTCTGCGCCGACCTCGAAATCTTAATCGGCCTGCCCGTCACATCCGCATAAATTTGCATCACCAACGGATTTTTCTCGGCTATACCACCGCAATTCACAATCTGCGCCACCCTAATCCCGTATTCCTCAAATCGATTGATAATCGTCAGCGCCCCAAACGCCGTCGCCTCGATCAGCGCCCGATAAATCTCCGCCGGCGTCGTATACAAAGTCTGCCCGATTAACAAACCGGTCAGCCGCTGATCCACGAGGATCGTCCGATTCCCATTGTTCCAATCCAACGCCAGCAAGCCCGATTCCCCCGCTGCAATTTTTCCCGCCGCCGCGCTGAGCGCTTCATGCGAGCCAGTCTTTTTGCCAAGCGGCTGTACATAATTCACAAACCAATTGAAAATATCCCCGACCGCTGACTGTCCGGCCTCCAAACCATAATATCCGGGCAGGATGCTTCCCGGGACAATTCCGCACAATCCTGGGACGTCCGCCATTGGCTCACTCGTCGGTGCCACCATCATATCGCACGTGCTCGTCCCGATAATTTTCACAAGTGTGCCTGGCGCGATTCCAGAACCGACACCGCCGAGATGTGCATCGAATGCTCCCACCGCCACAGGAATGCCCGCCGGTAAACCCGTCCGTTTCGCCCAATCATCGGTCAATCCGCCTGCTGCCCGATCCACTGCCTGAGCCTTTTTCGGAAGCCGCGAACGCAATGCACCCAGCTTTGGATCGAGTTGCGAAAGAAACTCGGCATCCGGATACCCGCCCCAATCGTCGTGATACATTGCCTTGTGGCCGGCGGCGCAAATCCCGGGCGTCAGCTTATCCGGCGCTTCGGTTCCAGTGAGCGCCGCAGGAATCCAATCTGCGCATTCGACCCACATATGCGCTGCATCGAACACTTCCGGGCTTGTCCGCAGACAATGCAATATCTTGCTGAAAAACCATTCGCTCGAATACGTGCCTCCACACTTTGCGAGATATTGCGGCCGAATGTCCTTCGCCAAATTCGTTATCTCCGCCGCCTCCGCGACTCCGGTATGATCCTTCCACAACCAGGCCATCGCCGCCGGGTTTTTCGCGAACGTCTTATCAAACGCCAGCGGCCGGCCATTTGCATCCACTGGCAACGGCGTGCTGCCGGTTGTGTCGACGCCAATCCCGATGATTTGTTCCGGCCTAAAGCCACGCGTGCTTCGCTTTGCGCTGGCCAGTGCCGCCTTGATCGTTTTCTCCGCGCCAGTGACATAGTCAGCCGGATGTTGCCGCGCCAGGTTCGGATCACGCGAAAGAATCACACCATTCTCGCCATGCGAATAATTCCAAACGGCTTCAGCGATCTCTTTCCCGTTCCCGACATTCACAATCAATGCGCGCACCGAATTGGTGCCGTAATCAAGGCCGATGCTGTATTTATTGGTGCTCATGGCTTCAGTGATTGGTGATCCGTAACTTGTGATTGGTAATCGGGCAGAGCCAAATCTGTCAATCCATGAACAAGTCCCAAAAGATCTAACCCGCAAATTTTCGCGAATTGTTGGATTCGTTTGTCGCCCTCTTAATTCGCGTGATTGGAGGATTGAAACGGCTTTCTTTCAAATTTGTAATCTTCCCGAAAGCCTCTTGTCATTCCTCGGTGGTCTATTGATACAGAAACAAAAAGTAAAACCGGCATTTTTGAATCGAAAAAATATGAAACCAATATTCAAAGGACTGGGCAACCGTTTCGCGGCGCTGGCGTTAGGCGGCGTCATCGTCGCGGCCGGATCTGCCCTTGCATTCAGCGAAAAACAGAAAACCGCCACTCTCAACGTCCCGGTCGATGAAAGAGCGATCACGCGGGAAGTTGGCGGGCACAATAGTTATGCGCCCGTGGTTCAAAAAGTAACGCCCGCAGTGGTCAAAATTGTGACTGCGACGCGTATGCATAATACGGCATATTCTGATTCCGGGGGACCTCCGGGAATGGATGATTTCATGCGACGATTTTTTGGGGATGATTTCAACGGTCGGACGCCTCGGCGGCGTGGGTTCTCCGTCCCACGACAGGAAGGCCTTGGCTCGGGAGTGATCATTACCAAAGACGGATATATTCTGACGAATAATCACGTTGTGGACGGCGCCGAGGAAGTCAAAGTTGCCCTGCAGGACGGACGGGAATTCACGGCCAAAGTGATTGGACGCGATCCCAAGAGCGATGTTGCAGTCGTGAAAATCGATGCCAAGGACCTGCCGACCATTCCCGTGGCAGATAGCGACAAGGTGGAAGTAGGCGATGTAGTCCTGGCGATCGGTAATCCATTCGGCATCGGCCAAACAGTGACCACCGGTATTGTCAGCGCAACGGGCCGCGGCGGCGCGGTCGGTCTCGATTACGAAGACTTTATTCAGACCGATGCAGCCATCAATCCCGGAAATTCGGGTGGTGCGCTGGTTGACTCCGAGGGGCGCCTCATCGGCATCAATACTGCGATTCTTAGCCGCAGCGGCGGTAACCAAGGCATTGGATTTGCGATTCCCTCAAACCTAGCCCGCGACGTTTCCGAAAGCCTTGTTCGCGATGGCCGTGTGACACGTGGTTATCTCGGCGTGATGATCCAGGATGTCAATCCTGCGCTCGCCAAAGAATTCAAGCTGAAGGAAAACAAGGGCGCTTTGATTGGCGAAGTCACCGAAAATAGCCCGGCTGAAAAAGCAGGTCTGAAAGAAGGCGACGTCATCCTCGAATTCAATGGCAAGAAAGTCACCGACAGCCGTCATCTGAAGCTTGAAGTGGCGCGGACTCACCCTGGTGAAAGTGTGGCGGTAAAAGTCCTGCGCGACGGCTCGACCAAGAATCTTGAGGTCGCGGTCAAAGAAATGCCGGGGCAGGAACGCCTCGCCCGGAATGACAACAACTCCGGCAGCGGCAAGGACGACAACGGCACACTGAATGGGGTCACGGTTGGCGACCTCGACCGTCAGGCACGGCAGCAGTTTGATCTGCCCGGCAATGTCCGCGGCGTCGTGGTTACCGATATCGATCCCAACTCTGCGGCGGCTGAAGCGGGATTGAAACCCGGCGACGTAATCCAGGAGATAAATCGCAAACCGGTCAAGACTGCCGACGAAGCGGTCAAGTTGACCGAGAAAACCAACGACGATAAGCGCACTTTGCTCCGGGTGTGGAGCAACGGTGGCAGTCACTTCGTCGTGGTGGACGAAAGTAAAGCTGGTTGATTTTGGGTCAGCATACAGCGCCCTCCCGCGCCGATTGGACTCCGGCCGGGAGGGTTTTTGTTAAATTCGAAACTCGAAATCCAAAATTGGAAACAAATTCGAAAACCAAAACTCGAATTGTGAGCACTGTGGAATAGATCGGATTGCGAGAGCTGCGTTTTTCGAGGTTCGGATATGGAAATTGTTTCGAATTTCGAGGTTCGGATTTCGAATTTCGAATTCCCATAACCGCTCTCCCCCCTTATGTTGCACTCCATGCGCATCCTGGTCATCGAGGATGACCCGAAAATCGCCTCGTTTATAGTCAATGGCCTCAAACAAAGTGGCTTTGCCGTTGACCATTGCACCGACGGCGAAGAGGGTCAGGCGCGGGCCCAGACGATTTCCTACGACGCGGCGGTTGTCGATATCATGCTGCCAAAACTCGACGGGCTGAGTGTCATCCGCGAGTTGCGGAACAGGAATGTCCGCACGCCGGTCTTGATTTTGAGCGCGAAGGCGACGGTTGACGATCGGGTTCGGGGGCTCCAATCCGGCGGAGACGATTATCTGACGAAACCGTTTGCGTTTTCAGAGTTGCTGGCCCGCGTGCAGGCGCTGATTCGGCGGGCGACCCAGACTCCCGAACCGACTCGATTGATCGTCGGGGATCTGACGATGGATTTATTGAAACGGGAGGTGCACCGCGGGGAGGAAAAAATCGAGTTGCAGCCACGAGAATTCGCGCTGCTCGAATATATGATGCGGCACTCGACCCGGCCGGTGACGAAGACAATGATTTTGGAGCACATTTTCGATTACAGCTTTGATCCGCAAACAAATGTAGTCGATGTCCTCGTCCATCGCCTTCGCAGCAAAGTCGATAAGGGACATGGGATGATTCATACGATTCGGGGAGTTGGTTATGTCCTCCGGCCTGCTTGATTTACGCCGGAATATCGGCGTGCGGCTGAGCCTGTGGTATGCGTTCTTCTTTACCTTAAGCGGTTTTGCCCTGCTGACGCTGGCTTATTACCTGCTCAGCGCCGCGATCAGCAGCAAGGATAATGAAGTTCTGGAAGCGCGGCTCAAAGAGGTCGCCACCCTTTACGACGCCGGCGGTGTCAATGCGTTGCGCAACTGGGTGCGCAATCAATCCGAACAAGTCCAACAAACGCTCCTCGTGCGCCTAGTCAATTCATTTAACAATGTCATTTTCATTAGCGCGCCAAGTGATTGGGTAATGGTTCGTGACGTTCCCACCGGTTGGGAAGGCTTTAAGAGACAGGTCGGCGTGATTCGCATTCCGCAAAGCGCCGAACGGGATTTTGCCCTTGGCTCAGTCCAGCTTTCCGACGGCAACCTGCTGCAAATCGGACGCACCACAAATAGCCGGCAGTCGCTGCTAGACCCCGTCCGCCGCAGCTTCTATCTTGCCGGAGGCGTAACCCTCGTCCTCGGTTTTTTGGCGGGGGCATTCTTCGCTCATCGGGCGATGCAACCCGTGCGCCAAATCGTCTCGACCGCCCGCTCCATCATTCGCACAGGTGAACTCGATGCTCGCGTTCCAGCGCGCGATTCCGACGACGAATTGGATGAACTCGTTCTTCTTTTCAATACTTTACTGGACAAAAACCAGGCCCTCATCCGCGCGATGCGCGAATCGCTCGACAATGTCGCACACGATCTGCGCACGCCGCTCGCGCGGCTTCGCGGCACAGCGGAAACTGCGCTTCAGACAGCCGATGCCGCGACCGCGCGCGAAGCATTGGCCGATTGCGTCGAAGAATCCGAACTTTCCAGCACAGTGGGATCCGAAGCTTGGAATTCACGTGACTTGAAGTCG
>JADMIO010996547.1_pt1 | contig 80973 bp, 64 predicted proteins | sample 8958161 | NCBI WGS metagenome assembly JADMIO01 (sample SAMN16585339, study PRJNA669376) | soil metagenome | isolation source: Crop rotation soil | place: USA: Cullars Rotation, Alabama | collected 2011
GCCGCGACTTCAAGTCACGTGAATTCCAAGCTTCGGATCCCACTGTGCTGGAAAGCCGGTTATCCGCAGGACATTCCCGGACTCGAGTTCGCTGGAGAAGTTGAAGCGGTGGGCGACGATGCGCGCACCTGGAAGATTGGTGATCGCGTTTTTGGTATCACCGGCGGCGGCGCCCAGGCCGAATACGTGACCGTGGCGGAAAACACGCTCGCACGCGTGCCTGATAATTTGAACTGGACCGAAGCCGCCGCCATCCCCGAAGTCTTTATGACGGCCCACGACGCACTATTCAGCCAGTGCGGTTTGAAGATGGGCGAACGAGTGCTGATTCACGCCGCGGGATCCGGAGTGGGCACCGCGGCGATTCAACTGGTCCGAGCCGCCGCCGCGATTGCTTACGGCACCTCTCGCACGTCCGAAAAGCTTGAACGCGCAAAAGAGTTTGGGCTGACCGAATCCCTCGTAGTTGGTGATGACCCGTCGACGATTAGCGAATCCGTTAAGACCTGGACGCACGGGGCGGGCGTTAACGTGATCCTGGATTTGGTTGGCGCTTCCTATCTTGAGGCAAATCTGCAGGCACTTGGTTTGCGCGGCCGCCTGATTTTTGTCGGCACACCGGGCGGGTCGAAAGCTGAGATCAATTATTCGATCGTGATGGGAAAGCGTTTGCGCATCATGGGCACTTCGCTGCGAACGCGATCGATTGAAGAAAAAGCGACCGCAACGCGCTTGTTCGCCGAGCACGTGGTGCCGCTACTGGCTACCGGCGCAGTGCGGCCGGTGATTGATCAGATCTTTTCACTGCAAGACGTGAGCGCCGCGCACGAACGGATCGAGTCGAATGAAAGTTTTGGGAAAGTGGTTTTGCGGATTGAGTGATACTTTGCGACTTTGCGCCTTGGCGTGAACCTGCTCTCGCAAAGGCGCCCAAGACGCAAAGAATACTTAAGCTTTGCTCAGAACTTCGGAGTGGTCAGTGCGAGTCCCGGCCTTCGACATCCGGCGCGCCGCTTCATCACTCACAATACAAAGTCCGTGACGACCTTCACTCGCCAGCCGGTGCACCAGCCGTCGCGCTTCCTCGTGGGTTAGGCTGGTAGCTTCCAAACCAACATGACTGAGGACCGCCCACTTCTCCTGTGCTAATTCGCTGGTCATATCGGCAAAAACACCCTACTTTCCTTTGAAATCAGCCTTACGCTTTTCCAAAAATGCTCTCACGCCTTCGTCTTTATCCTCACTGGAAAAACACAGCGCGAACAGATCCACTTCGCGGCGCAGGCCCTCATCCAGATTTGATCGAGACGCGATCTTCACCGCTTCTTTAGCCAGCCGCAAAGCGATCGGACTCTTTTCTGCGATGCGATTGGCAATCTCCATCGTTTTCGCTTCGAGCTGATCGGCGGGCACCACGTGATTTACTAAACCAATCCGGTAGGCTTCGTCGGCGCTGATGATTTCGCCGCTCAGGATCATCTCCATCGCTTTGCCTTCACCGACCAATCGCGTTAAGCGTTGCGTACCGCCACCGCCAGGTATGATGCCCAAATTAATTTCCGGTTGTCCGAACGAAGCCTTGTCACTGGCGACGCGAATGTCGCAGGCCAAAGCGACTTCGCAGCCCCCTCCGAGACAATAGCCGTTCACCATCGCGATCACCGGCTTGGGAAAAGTGTCAAAGGCATTGAACAAGCCACGTTCGAGCATGACTTCTCGTTGCGTAAGCGCGGTGCGCTCTGCGAACTCAGCAATGTCGGCGCCCGCAATGAAAGCCTTGTCACCAGCGCCAGTGATCACGACCACCCGCACATCATCATCGGTGCGCAAGTGGTCAAGCACCGCGGCGCCTTCCGCCCGCGTTTGAATATTGAGCGCGTTTCTTTTTTCCGGCCGGTTGATGGTGACAATCGCCACGCGTTCGCGGCGCTCCACCAGAATAGTCTCGTAGCTCTGACTCACTTTAACTGCTCCTGCGGTCATGATTGAATTTTGAGAAAGTAAACCACAAGGCGGTGGAAAAGGCCATTTCTCCTAGCAATTTTCAATTTCTATTTTTCACTTTTCAATTTGCAATGACTTCAGGAGACAACTCCAGAATCCAACGAAAAATGAGAATTGAGAATTGAAAAATGAAAATTGTTTAAGTCGAGCTGGTTGTCTCGTCGGGCGCGGCCGGTTGTTCATCGGCGACCCATGCAACGAACAGGCGGGTCCAGTTCTCGGAGGGTTCGGCAATCTGCACGCCGACACGCGCCGTGCCATAGATGGCGGGCGAAACCCGCACCACGGTCGCGGTCGCTTCAGTCGGAGAACCGTCGGGCCGGTGCGCGCGGATGTAAAGGTTTTCGCCGATGCTGACTTTTTGGTTGAGATGAAAGAGAGCGCCGGAGGTCGAGATGTCGTCCGTTTCGGTTGGTTCGCTCCAGGCAGCGCCATCGTCGGCGCGGCCCGAAACCACAATTGGCAGACGCAGGGCCATTCTCAGCGCAAAGCGTCTTTCTTCGTTTTGGTAAGGAGTGCTCATCACAGTAGCCACGATTAGATCACCGCTTGATCTTCAAATTGAGTCAGCTAGTATAAGCCCTCTGGGCCTGCTCAGGCTCGTTCCATTTGTAGAAACCTTCGCCGGTCTTCTTTCCGAGTTTTCCTTCACTCACCATCCGGCGCAAAATCTCGGGCGGCTTAAAAGTTTCTGAACGAAGCTTGAGGTGCAGATATTCCGCGATATTTAGACGCACATCAAGCCCCACGAGGTCGGTTAATTTAAGCGGACCGACCGGATGGTTATATCCAAGTTCCATCGCCGTGTCGATGTCGCGCGCGCTCGCTACGCCCTGTTCGACCATGCGCATCGCCTCGAGACCGAGCGTGACCCCCAGCCGGCTTGAGGCGAAACCGGGTACGTCGCGCACCACGATCGGCTCCTTTTTCATTCGCTGGGCCAGGTCTCGAACCGTCGCTGCGGTCTCGTCGCTGGTCTGATTACCGACTACGATCTCGATCAGTCTCATGATATGCACGGGATTGAAGAAGTGCATGCCGACCACTCGTTCCGGTCGCGTGGCGGCGCCGGCTATTTCACTAATTGAAAGTGAAGAAGTGTTGGTGGCGAAGATGCAATCGGCGCTTACCAGGGTTTCAGTCTCGCGCAACAAACTCTGTTTGAGGTCGAGGATCTCCGGCGCGGCTTCAATCACCAAGTCGGAATTATGTATGTCCGCGAGACTGGTAGTGCTGCGAATGCGTTGCAGCGTGACGGCGCGATCCTGCTCGGTGAGTTTGCCGCGCTCGATTCCCTTCTCGAGATTCCGCTCGATCGCTTTCAAACCGCGCTCAACTGCGGCCGAGTCGATGTCGCGCATGACCACATCGCATCCACAGGCCGCGGCGACCTGGGCGATGCCATGACCCATCGTTCCCGCGCCAAGCACACTGACGCGTTGAACTGGGCGGGCCATAGCCGGGTTGTTTGCTTTGTCCGAGTTGTTGCTCAACGTATCTCTTCGACGTGGCCGAACCTAAAAGGTGGATGCCATTTCAGGCCACGATGTGGCTGGGGCCTGGCTGGTTCGACTAACTCGTACAGCACTAGTTATACTATACGCGCAACCGAAAACGCCAATACATTTCCTGTGAGGACAGCGATGGAACCGGGGTGTCAGCGGCCCCGCTCAGGTCTGCAGGACAAGCGTGGTGGCGCATCTTTAGGAGTCGATCGCTGGCACTCTCGGCTCGAAAAAAGTAGGAGACAATCAGGTTTTGGCTACTGAAGAGATCAAACGTCAAGTCGTCATCATTGGCTCGGGACCCGCGGGCTTAACCGCCGCAATCTACACAGCCCGTGCAAATCTCAACCCGCTGCTGGTCGACGCTCCGGCGGACACCGAAAAGCAGACCACTCCCGGTGGGCAGCTCATGATCACCACCGAAGTGGAAAATTATCCCGGATTCTCAGCGGGAATTCAGGGCCCGGATCTGATGGTCGAGTTTCGCAAACAGGCGGAGCGCTTCGGCACTGAGTTCCTCGAAGAATGGATCACGAAAGTTGATCTGAGCGAACGCCCCTTCAAACTCTTTTGTGACGACAAAGTGATCAAGGCTGAAACTTTGATTATCGCGTCGGGCGCGTCAGCAAAATGGCTCGGCGTCCCGGGCGAGGCCAAGACTCCCGACGGATATGGCGGCAATGGCGTCTCGGCCTGTGCCACATGCGATGGACCTTTGCCTGCTTTCCGCAATAAGCGTCTGGTGGTAGTCGGCGGCGGCGACACCGCGATGGAAGAAGCCACGTTCCTGACACGTTATGCCGCGCGGGTTTTTGTTGCCCATCGCCGCGACAAATTGCGCGCCTCTAAGATCATGCAGGAAAAAGCCTTCAACAACGACAAGATCGAGTTTCTCTGGAACACCGAACTGGAAGAGATTCTCGGCACTCCCGAGCATGGCGTCACCGGCGTGAGATTGCTGGACACCAGGACCGCGGAAACCCGTAACTTTGAATGCGATGGCGTTTTCATTGCGATCGGTCACAAACCGAACACCGATCTTTTCAAAGGCCAGCTCGATATGGATGAGGTCGGTTATCTGAAGACTTCGGGGCACTCGACAGCCACGAACATTCCCGGCGTGTTTGCCTGCGGCGATGTGCAGGATTCAGTTTATCGCCAGGCAGTCACGGCGGCGGGAACCGGCTGCATGTCCGCAATCGATGCTGAGCGCTTTTTAGATCATCTGCCAGTGGAAATGCCTACCGGTGAAGAAGTCACCATGGAAGGCGAACACATTTCCAAGGATCGTCGGCTGATTATTGAGCCGACTGGTGAAGTGGTGTCGAACGAGGTCTGAGAACCCATGCTGGTCAAATAGACCCCTTGGATTTCGGAGAAGTTTTTTTCGCCACGTCGATAACCTTGGGCGACAGCTTTTCCTCGCTATACTTCTTCCATTTCTCAGGGAACTCGAGTTGGATCGCCGATCGCGCTAACCCCACATGGGTAAACCAAACACCGCGTTTTATTCTTTCCTCAAAGTCAGATCTTTCATGGCGGCCGAACTTCGAAGCCACTTCAGCATCCTTCTTCAGGACCGCTGATTTGTGTTTACGGAGAATTTCGGTAAATTTGTCGGTCTTTAATCGGAAATACTGCAGGTCGGCCAGTAAATCCGAATAGGATTCGGGTTCGTTCTTGTTCGCCGCTGGAAGGTTTTGATCCAAAATCCTTGCCAAGGTATCAACATTTAGAGTCTCTGGAAGGACGTCAGTGTCAATCTTCTTGCGATAGGAATCGCGCTGATCCAATACTCGTTCGAATTCTAAGTCAACCTGTTCCAAGAACGCCGACACTCTGGATATTGCGCGACGAATAGGCGGCGGAACATTAGATTCTTGCTTGTATTGCAAAACATGCGAGGCTGCAGCCCATATATGCTGTGCTACGGTTCTAACCTGGATTTCAGCCTTTAGATCGGAAAACTGGGCCAGCGTTGGAACCGCCAACCATTCAGCTGGAAGTTCGATGAGAAAGTGGAATGACGCGTATCCAAATTGACTCTCGTCCAGGCGATCTTGCGTGTTCTCCCTTTCCAGCACTCTAAAGGTAGAATTCAAGATGTCGCACGTTGTCTTCACATCGCGATCAAACAATAGGATCAAACGTAACCCAATAAGATCAGTGATCTCCTTGATGCTGCCAACCGAGAGAGAATCTCTCTGGATCTTTTGAAAGATGGAATCAAGGCTCTTTACCCTCTGTTGAATCGGAACACCCAAGTGAATGTCCTTTTGCTCTAATAGTTTTTCAATCTGTCTCGTGAGTTCGCCTGCGAAGTGATTCATCGCAGATTCCGAACTTAAGTACTCCGCGCTTAACTTGAAGGTGTTTGGCTTGTTAGTCATGAGTCATTCCGAAAATACTCAATGGACGTCGAAATGCTAATCACAACAGCACGATCGAATCATCCTTGGGACGGCGCGAAGGCTCGGGTGGACGGTCGACCGGGTCCTCACGATAAGGCAGTGGTTCAGGTAAGGTCGCGGTCCTGAGGTTCGGACAGAAATCGCAGTAGTAACCCAACTGTTGTTTGCGATCCTCGCAGTCGTTGCACTCAAGCGCCTGCCCCGCATTCATCAGGGCGTTCAGCAAAGGCACCAATCGCCGTCCGCGCTCAGTCAGTTCATATTCAACTCGCCGCGGCAACCCGCCATAATTGACGCGGAGGATCAGCTGGTCCTGCTCCATTTCGCGCAGCCGGCCCATGAGCGTGCGGCTGCTGATCGGATGAAGCTCCTCCAGAAGTTCGGTGGTTCGTTTGGGTCCGGTGAAGAGGTCGCGCACGACAAGCATCGTCCACTTGTCGCCGATCAACTGAAGCGCACCCGCGATCGGACATCCATCAATCTTGCGTCGTCGCACAGCTGATTCTCGCTTTCCGGCCAGAGCTTATCATAAATGCTCGCACTCTCAGCGGTGAATGCGGGGCGCGGTAGTGTCTTACTTGGCGGTTTTTCTTCGCGGCTTTGCGTCTTTGCGGGAGATCGCCGGTGCAATGGAGCAGCATTCATGCAAAGATGCCAAGCGCAAAGACCCGCAAAGACAACTAAACACTACACTGGGCGTAAATCATTTTCTTGAATTCGCTGCACGTTTGGCCCACAATACGCCGGGTTTAGCAGCAAAATCTTCGGGAATCTCGCGCGCACTCCGGTATCAAACTATGATTGGGAAAACCATTTCCCACTATCGCATCGTCGAGAAACTCGGCGAGGGTGGCATGGGTATAGTCTACGTCGCCGAAGATACCGTGCTTGGACGTCGCGTCGCTATCAAGACCCTGACCATCAAGCCGGGCCAGGACGAACAGCACTTTCGCACCCGTTTCCTGCGTGAGGCCCGGGCTGTTTCCGCCCTTTCACACCAGCACATCGCGACCATTCACGACTATGGCGAGACCGATGACGGCGAGCCTTACATCGTGATGGAACTGGTTAAAGGCCAGACGCTGAGCGAGCTGATGTTGAGCGAATCGCTCACCATTGCGCGCGCGGTTGAAATTATGGGACAGGTCGCCGAAGCGCTGGCCGAAGCACATCGTAATGGCGTGGTACATCGCGACATCAAACCCTCGAATATAGCGATCAATCATCGCGGTGAAGTAAAGGTGCTGGATTTTGGTCTCGCCAAACAACTCAACATCGAATCGTTGAGCGAGTCCGATCCCGAACGACAGACGCTGCTGACCTCTCAAACACAGGAAGGCACAATCATCGGCACGCCGCTTTATCTTTCCCCGGAACAAGCTCTGGGAATGGGTGGAGTCGATCAGCGCAGCGATGTGTTCTCAGCCGGCACCGTGCTTTATGAATGCGTGGCCGGCCGGCCTCCTTTCGACGGCGCGACGCGCATGGAGATTTGCACTAAGGTTATTCGCGACGAGCCCACGCCGCCATCACAAATCAACGCTGACGTTCCTGAGAGTCTGGATCGCATTGTTCTCAGAGCGCTCCAAAAGAAGCCCGAAGCCCGCTACCAGACCGCCGAAGAACTGCTCGACGATTTGCACAAGCTGGGCGCCGACATGCGTTTGTCGAACATGGACCACGCGGTGACCAGGCTGGTGCCGCCGGCGACGGGAACGCGCGCGACCGGAACCCTCGCAGCATTGTCAGACATCTTCCGGCGGCCCAGGATTTCACTGGGATACGTGATTGCGGGCGTCGCTCTCGTGCTGATGATTGGCGTGGCGGCCTGGTGGCTGACACGCGCGACACCTTACGAGCCAAAGCCCGAGGCCAAACGTTTGTACGATCTCGCGGTCAATTCGCTGCGCGAGGGCGCATACTTCAAAGCGCGAAAAATTCTGCAGCAGGCCGTGGCCGATGATCCGCGCTTTGCTTTGGCCCACGCCCGACTGGCCGAAGCGGCGACGGAGCTCGATCTTTCCGATCAGGCAAAGGACGAATTGATTCTCGCCAAAGATCTTGTCGGTAAACGCTACATCCTGGCTGAGCTGGACGCGATTCGCCTACAGGCGATCAGCGACAATGTGAGCCGCAATTTTGCCTCCTCAATGCAGAACTATCAGCAGCTCGCGGCAAAAACGCCGGAAAGCGAAAAAGCTTTTGCCCTGGTCGATCTTGGGCGGGCCTACGAGAAGAACGAGAAAATCGAAAAGGCGGTGGAGAGCTATCGGCAGGCAACGCAACTCAACCCTCATTACGCAGCCGCATTTCTCCGCCTGGGCGTCGCCCTGCGCCGAAATCAGAAATTTGTTGAAGCAGACGGGGCGTTCAACGAAGCCAGCAAGCTCTTCTCGATGTCCACCGAAGTCGAAGGCACAACCGAAGTGCTACTGCAAAAAGGACTGGCCTTCAGCCAGCAGGGCAAGATCGCGGAAGCGCAGGCGCAACTTCAATTGGCGCTCGATCGCTCGGTGGCCCTCGACAATCCGGAACAGCGAATTCGCACGCTACAGCAATTGAGCAATACCTGCATTCTGGCCGGAGACGCAGCCAAAGCACGCGAATACTCGGACCAGGCCACGCAATTGGCGCAGAGTAATGGCATGGAAACTCTGACAACCGCCGGACTGCTTGAAGTGGGAAACGCTTATCTGATCAAGGGTGATCTGCCTGAAGCCGAAAAGAACTTCACCGAGGCCTTGCGGCTCGCTCAGCTCTACAAGGCCAGATTCAACGAAGCGCGCGCCACTGTTTCGCTGGCCAGTCTTCGCATTCAGCAAAATAATCCCGACGAAGCCCGCGAGTATGCCCAGCGCGCTCTGACTTTCTTTCAGCAGGGCAGTTATGGCAGTCAAATGGGAGTGGCCTCGGTGATTTTGGGTCGCTCATACGACGAGACCGGCGACTACGAGAATGCCGAACGTACTTTTCAGCAACTGCTGAATTCAGCTCAACAAACTGGAGACTTGCGTTCGGTTATGTTCGCACGCGAAGGCCTGGGTTCAGTTTTCTTACACGCCGACCGGCTGCCGGAAGCTTTTGACCAGTTCACCGAAGAATACAAAGTCGCCAGCGAGACAAATGCGAAGCTGGCGCAGGGCTATTCATCCGACTTTCGCGCGAACACCCTGTGGCGCCTGGGAAAGTACGACGACGCGATCGCCGGCTTGTCGGAAGCGGCGACCACTGCGGCTCCCGCCGGGCGTGAACCTTTCAAGGATTTGCTCGCGAGCACTACGTTAACTTCAGCCGCGATCGCTTTGAGTCAGAAAAAATCTGCGGAAGCAATCACTAAAGCGCAGAAGACAAGCGAATTGGCGGGCACTGAGTTCAAGGTCACCGCCATTCGCGCGCACGCGGTTCTGGGATTGGCGCAGGCGCGATCAGGTCAAGCTGCAGCGGGCCGAAAGAATTGTGAAGATGCGGTGCAAATGGCGCGCGCGTTACGAGATCCGCGGCCATTGTCAGACGCTCTGCTCGCGCTTGCCGAAGCTGCACTGGCTGCGGGAGACGCGCAAACTGCGCTGACGGTGGGAGCAGAGGCACAGCAAAGATTTGGCGGAGCGAAACAGTTGGAATCTGAATGGTGGGCGTTGAGCATTCAAGCCCGGGCCAGCGCAAAGCTGCGCAATGCCGATACTGCGCGTCAGTTCGCCGCGCAGGCAGAAAGCATTTTGTCGTCGTTGGAACAAAAATGGGGCAGCGATAATTACAAATCCTATATCGCACGCCCCGATGTTGCTGACGTTCACCAGCAGCTATTGGTGCTCGCCAAATCTGGTTAGATTCTCGACCCGGACCGCTGCGCTTTGCAGCGGCCGGGCTCGGAATTACGGCAGGGATTAACCGTCGCCGCCGGCCGTGACCGGAGTTCCGCCATCTTGCGCGAGTGCGGATTGATCGCCGCCGGCCGTGACCGGCGTTCCCGAGTTATCCCCGTACGCCGTTACATCATCCTCGGACGCGGTTCCCGTACTGGAAAAGCTTGGATTGTCTTCTCCACCGGACGTCACCGGGGTACCCCTTCCATCATTTCCATCCATTTGATTCACCTTCTCCCTTTCTTTTGATCCGCCTTTTCAAAAGGCACTTAAGAACAGCCTCGGCTACCGAAACCTCTGGGACGCTGGCAGCAATGCTGCCGTGACCACCGCACGTCGGTTACTCGCCTCCGGCGGTGATTGGCGTTCCTGCCAAGCCAAAGCTGACCTTCTTCGGCTTCTTCGAAGTGGCCTTTGATTTTGCTTTAGCTTTCGCTTTTCCTTTTGAGGCCTTGGTCTTCTTTCGTGTAACCACGCCGTTCCTCCTTGATGCGAGACTGCTGAGGACGCCTACCCTATCCAAAACTTCCCCGCCTGTAAAGATTTTTCAACGTCCTGGTCCAACTGATGGACAATAAGTTGTAGCCCAGGCGAGCGGCAAGGCACCGGCGTTTTCGCCGGCGCCAAACTTGGAGGGCCTTGCCGCGTTCAATTGCTTACCAAGCGATCGTAGTCCCTAGCGACTGTCGTGCCGCGAAGCAAGGAAGCAGGCAGAAGCTCAAACGCTCTTTATCTGCACGATCTTCGAATGGATAGCAGGGTGTCTTGCTAGGAGCAGAGGTCCAATTTTATCTATCCAGGGAGATAGCCTCTCTATCCGTTTGATTAGCTTCGGATGCCCGCGAGGGGTCCCGCGTATCAGGACCGCAGGTTGATGTTGTAGGTCTTAATTTTTGAGTTGAGTGTGGTTGGATTCATACCCAGCAACCGGGCCGCGCGAGACTGGTGGCCGCCGGTTTGATCCAAAGCGCGACGAATCAGATCAATTTCAAAGCGGCGCACCTCATCATAAAAATTCACGCCGCGGCCGACGTCGATTCCGGATGACGCCCCCGCCGAATCGCGGGCGACCGCCGCAGCCGCCTGCGGATCCGCAATCTCGCGTCGCAAACATTCGCGCGTGATTTCGTCGCCGGGCGCAATCACCACCGCGCGTTCGATCGCGTTCTCCAACTCGCGCACGTTTCCCGGCCAGGTGTAATTCTCCAACAACAGCAAAACCTCTGGGGCAATTTGCTCTGCGACCTTGCGGCCGTTCTCCTCGTTGTACTTCCGAATGAAGTGCTGGGCCAAGGGCAGGATGTCCTGACGGCGATCGCGCAACGGCGGCAACTCGATGGGCACAACTGACAATCGATAGTAGAGATCTTCGCGAAACATGCCCTGGCGCACCGCTTCTTTCAAATCGATATTGGTAGCCGCGATGATCCGGACGTCAACACGGCGCGGCGAAGTATCACCCAGCGGCGTGAACTCACGCTCCTGGATCACGCGCAACAAGCGCACCTGGGTCTCAGGCGGAATGTCGCCAATCTCATCGAGAAAGATCGAACCTCCGTCCGCGACTTCGAACAGGCCTTTCTTCGCGGCGACGGCGCCGGTGAATGCGCCGCGGGTGTGCCCAAAGAGTTCTGACTCGAGCAGCTCAGAAGGAATGTTCGAGCTGTTAACCGTAACGAACGAGCGCGTGGCGCGCGGACTGGCTTCGTGAATCGCTTTCGCGATCAGTTCTTTTCCGGTACCGCTTTCGCCGGTGATGAGGACCGTAGAACGCGCGGGCGCCACCTGCTCAACCACGCGAAACACTTCCTGCATGATGTCGGATCGGCCAATGATCGCGCCGCGATCTACTTCACGGCTCATCGCCTGCCGCAGCGACCGGCGTTCTTCTTCCTTGCGCCGGCGCTTAATGCCCGCCGCTACCTGGGCGCTGATGTGTTCGTTTTGAAATGGCTTGCGAATGCAGCCGAATGCGCCCTTCTCCCATGCCGCGATGGCCGTGTCGAAGGTCGCGTAGGCGGTAATCATTAATACGACTGACTCACCGTCCAGCTTGAGAAATTCTTCAAGCGCGCGCAGCCCACCAATGCCCGGCATGGAAACGTCGAGAAGCACGACGTCGTACGGCCGCTTGGTGTACGCATCCAATCCTTCCTCGCCGGTTTTGGCGAGGTCCACGCGATACCCTTCCGCTGAGAGCAAAGTCTCGAGCACGTCGCGCATGATCTCTTCGTCGTCAACGACGAGTACGGAACCTTTTTTAGCCATTAATACACAGATGCGGACTATCGCCCGCCAGTAACAGAACCGCCTGACCTGGTTTTGTGGGTGAGATTATTACCGATGTTTGGGCCAAAAGTGAATCGGCTAGCGCGCAGCCACCTGAAGTCGCGCACGTGGATCAGTGGTCGGCAAAGTGATGCGGAAGGCAGAACCGAGGCCCGGCGTGCTTGCCACACTGATGTGGCCCGAATGTTCCTGGACGATGCCATAGGTCACGGCCAATCCGAGTCCGGTGCCGCCGCCCACGCCTTTGGTAGTGAAGAAGGGGTCGTAAATCTTGGCGACGTTCTCAGGCGCGATGCCGATGCCGTTGTCGGCCACTTCAACCATCACCAACCCGTCTTCATCATTTCTCGTGGTCAGTGTAATCCGGCCGTTGCCGTTCGAGATCGAATCGCGCGCATTCAAAATCAGGTTCGTAAAGACCTGCTGCAGCTTGACCGAGTTACCGTGCACTTCGCGCAGGTCATCACCATAGTCCCGCACAATTCCGATCTGGCTTCGTCGCAGCTGTGGCTCAAGCAGTTGCAGCGTGTCGTCGAGTACGCGATGAATGTCGACCTGGTTAAATTCCGCGGCGCTGCCAGTGCGTGAAAAATTCAAAAGATTGGTAACGATGTCGGTGGCGCGATCAGCCTGCCGGCGCACCTTTTGCAGCAGCGCGTGCTTTGGATCATTCTCGGATAACATGCCGAGCAGCATCTGCGTGTACGAAGAAACGCCGGTGAGCGGCGTATTGACCTCGTGCGCGACACCCGCGGCGAGCAGACCAATCGAGGAAAGCTTTTCGCGCTGTTGCAGTTGCTCTTCGAGCTGAAGCCGTTGGGTTACATCCTCAAACACCACCAGCGCACCGGTCTGTTCGTCGGTGTCCGCGCGGAGCGGCGCGAGCGCGATATTCAAGACCAGCGAGCGTCCCTGTCGCGTGCTGGTGTGCAGTTTGTAAATCTGGCGCGTCTGGCTTAAACGCCAGCCTTCCGGGCCGAGGACCTGATGCAACGTGTCCGCAAAGTCTTCGGCAAAAAGTTCCTCAACATTCTTTCCAATCGCTTCGGCGCGCGAGATCGAGAAGATCTCTTCCATGGCTGAATTCAGCCGGGTGATATTACCGCCCAGGTCGACCGCCAGTAAGCCCACATTGATCGATTCGACAATCGACTCGTTGAATTCTTTGAGCAGCTCGAGCTCAGCAGCACGGGTACGCTGCTCCTCATAAAGCAGACTATTTTCAATTGCTACGGCGATGTAACCCGAAACAGTGCGAAGAATCTCGACATCTTCGGAAGACAGCAGCGCCCCATCGGCAGAACGGCCGAGACCGATGACTGCCACCATGCGCCCGCGAGTCACACACGGGACGTAGTAATGCAATGTGCGCCGAACAAAGTTGCCGTTTTCACTAACCATTTCCAGATCATCAGCGCGCACCACGCCGGTCTCAGCTGAGCGAGTGCGAATCATCTCGCGAAAATCGGGCGGAGCGCTGACATCGTTAGAAAGTCCGGTAGTACGCGCGACGCTGTAGCCGGAGAGCGCGGTGGCGTCTTCGACAAAGATCGCAACGCGCTCAACATTCAAGACTTCGCGCAGCCGGGAAATAAGCGAGTCGAGCAGTGGGTCAAGGGTGGTACTAGCGGAAATTGTCCGGCCAAAGTCGAGCAGGCTGTTGCGCAGATCGTAGCGACGGCCGTAGAAAAGGCGATCAACTCTTTCCTGCAAAAAGTTTTTTACCGGCGCGGCAATCATCACAATCGCGGCCATGGCCGCTACGGAAAGAATCAATTGCAAGGTGATTTCACCGGTCGAGGCGACGCCGCCGCTCAACGCATAAAAGCCGGCGAAATAAACGACGATGCCAATGCCGAAAGCAATCGCAAATGAGGTAGCGGCATAAACCGCTACTCGTCGCACCACCAATTCAACGTCCATCAGTCGATAGCGAATGACTGAGTAACCGAATGAGAGCGGAATCAGAATCAGTGGCAATACCGAGACGTCGGTCAATTGCTCCGCCGAGTTTGCCCCGATCACATAACCAATTCCATAGAGCACGGTGAACGGAGCGATTGCCAGCGCTGAGCCCCACACCACCCACTTCAACTGCTGTCGCGCCACCGTGTTCTTGCTGACGACGAGCCGGCGAATCAGCAGGCCGGCGCTAACCACCAGCGCCACGATAAAGTGAACAAACGCGGTCTTATAAAAGCGTCCGGCGAACGCCGGGGAATAATCCAGTGTGGACGGAAGGATGCGAATCAACTGATCGCGCAGAAAGACGATGGTGCTTACTGCGAGCAGCAGTATCGCCGGCAAGTAGAGGAATGCCGTCCGCCATCGCTTTTCATCGAACAGGTGTTGCCGTACCGGATAAATCGCGGCGAAGTGAAGGAACAACGGCGCAAACAGGATGAACCCTGCATTGCGCAGGAACGCTATGGCCAGATCGAGATCTTTGTAAGCTCCGGTCGGTGTGTAAAAGTGAAAGACAAAGGCAGCGACACAAAGAGTTGCGAAATGAATTACGAATGGCGCGCGGCCACCCTGCTTCAAAACTACGAACAAGCCGATAAAGAGATAAATGACTCCGATCAGATTGATGTAGATGTCACGCGCGGTCCAGGTTTTGACTGACCCGAGATTGTCCAGATCGGCGTAATAGAAACGAGTTTCAGGCGGAAACGACGGCCGCTCAATCAGGTAATGGATTTCACTGGGACGCCCGGAAGATTTGGCCGCAACATAAGAGCGATCAAGATACATCTGCACGTTGGCCGAGTTGCCAATCGACTCACAACGCGGGCCGCGATCAACTTCCTCACAGCGTTGACCGCTGGAGCTGACCGCGATCAGCCGATCTCCCGGAATCATCCGAGCGCGGGCCGCGGCCGATCCCGGCTCGACTGACTTGGCGATGACGCCTTCGGCGGTATCAATCCATGCAACTCCGTCGGTCGGCGCTGCGGCTGACGGCCTAATGCGTTGAGAAAAGTTCAGCACGCCGGCGACAACTAACAATGCCGTGGCGCCCAACAGAATCCATGTTCGTCCTGTTAGAACTGAGCTTTTCATGATCTCATTCAGCAGCTAAGCCTTCGTGGTTCCTAACCGGCGCACACTTCACTGCCCCAAACACACCAAATCATTCCGGTGCAAAGCAACCGATGTTCCAGCATTGCAGGCTGTGGCAGATGTGTGCGCATGCAAGCACGAGTGCTGATTCGGCGCGACTTTGCGCATGATTCCGAATCTTGAAAAAGGAAGACACCGCAGTCTCCAAAACTTTGACTGTCCAAGTTTTCGTACGCGTCCGAGATTTTGGAGAAACACGCGAGGGGTCCAAGGGAAAAACCGGGCCACAGATTAAGAGAGAAAGAGGGCGTGTTCCCGCGCGGTCTCAGAAGCGAACTGAAATTCCTCCGCGAAGCGAGCGCCCGTTGGGACCGACCTGCAATAACGTTTCGCCGTTGCTGGTGTTGGCCTGAACATCCAGCAGGTTGCGCGCATCGATCACCGCTTTAGCTCGCACCGGCAAACCGAATGTGGGCAGATCCTGCGTGACCTGAATGCTCAATGAGGGATCATAAACTGCCAACTGTCCGGCGAAGGGATCGATCGCAAAAACGGTAGCTTCCGGCGAGAACCTGAAAACTGTCTGCACGTGAGTTCCCGTGGCCCAGTCGCCGGCGAGTTGCAACGCCACTGACTGAAAAAATGAACCGGCAAACAGTTGTGATGGATTGCGAATGCCGTGAGCCGAAAGCTTCTGACCACGTCCAAACGAGTAACCAGCTGAAGCATTCCAAACATGACTGAGCCGGTTCGAGTAAACCAGCCGAACACCACGCGCTGAGCCTTGCTGATTCGCGACGCGAATCAACTCAGAGGCCGGCGCGCCGGAAAAACCGGAAAGCGAAGTGGCCAGCAAGCCCACACCGCGGCCAGACGTCATATCCACAAACGCAGTGGCTTCCACCGTCGAGCGATCACTGAGTTCGCGTTCCAGTCCGACCTCGAAGCGACGGCTGCGCGCCATCACCGCTCGCCCGCTGACAAAGGCCACTGGTTGATTGGCCGGCTGGCGAAAAGCAACGTTGCCGCCTTCGAAACTCGCCACGTTCTGAACGTCGAGACCGTCTGAGCCCGGATGGTACGCGGCCTTTACCGTGGTGCGCGCATTCGCGTCGAACTGCACGCCGAACCGTGGAGTGAGCGCTCCGTCATTTCCCGCGCCAAAAAATTTCGAGTAGTCCAGACCAAGCACGAGCACAAAACCGTCGCGCACGATCCATTCATCCACCGCACGCACGGACATCTGACCGAGGGTTCGAGCCGAGCGATTTCCAGCGAGCGTGTTGTAGGTCGGGATCCGTTCTGCTCCGGTCGTCACCGCCAGCCGATGGCGGTCGTTCACGTTCATTCGCGCAGTCGTTTCAAAACGCTGCGGAGCGTTTGCGCCCACGCCAGTCTGGCCGGCAAAAATCAAATCAATTCGATCAGAAGCCTGCAGCGCGACGGCAAAGTTCAATCCCTGGTAGGCCGCGCCAAACGGCCCTGAAGAACCGGCGAAATAGGTTTCGACAACGCCTTGTGGTTTGACTCGACCCTGATCATCTGTAGCCAAATTGTCTGTCGCGGTTACTTCGTCAGTCTGGGCCTGTGCCGATTCAACGGCCGCAACGGTGGCATCTTCGCCTTCATTCTGTTGAAAAATAGATCGCTGATTCTGGGCCGCGCGCAGCCGCCACTTCACATTGTCGCGATCACTGCGCGTTTCCGGATAAGTGCGGCCAGCTCCGAGTGGCTCGAGATTGAAGCGGTAAGCAATTTCTGCCGAAGGATTGACGGTGACCGATGAAAAGAGGACTTCACCGAAGCCAGCGGCAACGGCTTTTAAAGAATAACGTCCGGCGGGGATCCTGGTTGAGAAGCTGCCATCCGCGGCAGAGCGTGTCTCTTTAACTATCTTGTTGGCGCCTTCGCGGATTAATTGAATCAAGGCGCCGGCCAGCGGCATTCCTCGATTATCACGAACTGTTCCGGTGATGGTCGCGAGGCCGCGAGTGCCCTTGCCGTACGCCGACGCAGTGAACGTCGTCGCGATTACGGCAAGCGCCACTAGCGGCGCGCTAAATCTGAAGAGTTTTTTCATGCGGCTGACCTCCGACTGTTACCGGACCCCAAAGCCCTGCAGTGGAACGAACCGATGTGAATGGCATTCGTTGAAACGGACTTTCGTCAACGCTGGTTCGATTCTCCGCTGCGTTTGTCAGATGCCTGAGCGGTTACCTTTAGGTTCACTGATTTACAGCGCCGCCCGGGGCGAAGGGAGACCATCACCCGCTTGGATGGCAGTAATTCTCAGCCAGAGCATGACCTACTGTCAAGCAAGTTTCGCCGCTTTGGGCCGCTTTTTACGGGTCAAAAAGAAAAGCGAGGGGCCCGTTTTGTAGCGCCTTTTCCCCGTGTTACGATGGATTCTCCTGACGACACTGAGTTCCTTTCGTTGTAATCACTAATGATTGATCAAGTAAAGATAACCCGGCTTCCTAATGGTCTGACGATTTTGACCGAGCATATGCCAGGACTGCGTTCGGTCAGTTTGGGCATTTGGGTGAGGCGGGGTTCGCGCCATGAGCCGCCCGCGCTCAACGGCATCTCGCATTTCATCGAGCATGCTCTTTTCAAGGGCAGCAATCGCCGCACGGCGCACCAGATTGCCACTGAGGCGGATCGTTTAGGGGGAAATCTTGACGCGTATACGACTCACGAGCTGACCGGCTTTGCGACCAAGGTAGTGGACACCTCGCTGCCACAGGCTTTCGATCTTCTGGTCGATCTCGTTACCAATCCAAGATTTGATGAGGTCGATTTGAAGCTTGAGCAAGGCGTGATCATCGAAGAGATGAAGATGATCGAAGACACGCCTGACGAGTTGCTGGGCGAGCTTTTTAATGCCGCTTATTTTCCCGATCACTCGCTGGGACGGCCCATCGAAGGGACCGTCAAAACTGTTTCGTCGTTCGACCGCGATCGGACGGCCCAGTTTCACAAACATAACTACGCACCTGCGAACCTGGTACTCGCTGCGGCCGGGAATATTGAACACGACCGTCTGGTTGAGCTGGCCACCGCCGCATTTTCCGGAGCTGAATCTAAAGCTGAGAATTCCGAGCTGCCATCGCCTTCACCCGCCGCTCCGATCCTAATCGAACGCAAAAGCGAGCTTGAGCAGGCACATCTGATCGTGGCCGCGCCATGGCCGTCGGCCAAGAGCGACGATCGTTATGTGGCCAGCATGCTGGGAACAATAATTGGCGGCGGCACCTCGAGTCGCCTCTGGCAATCGATTCGTGAAGAGCGCGGTTTGGCTTACTCGATCGGCGCAGGTGGCAGCACTTTTACAGACATAGGCCTGTTTGCGATTTATGCCGGAACTTCACCGGCGCACCTCGATGAGGTGCTTGATTTGTCGATGAAAGAACTACGCCGCGCCGTGCGCGAACCGGTTCCGGCAGACGAATTACAACTCGCTAAAGATCAGGCGGTCGCGTCGGTCTTGTTGAGCCTGGAATCGTCGAGCTCGCGCGCGGGGGCCCTGGCGCGCCAGGAGATTATTCACGGTCGCAGAATTTCACCAGACGAGATCATCAAGCGAATCGAAGCTGTTACTACTGAAGATACTCTGCGTGTTGCGCAAGAGTGCTTTACTACGTCCGCTTTGGCGCTCGCCGCCCTGGGAAATCTGAATGGATTTGCCGTGGATCGCGCGCGGCTGGAAATCTAGTCCGAGTTTTCAATTTGCGTTTTTCATTTTTCAGTTTTTCTTGATCTGACTGCCCCGATAATCGCTAGATACCTAAGATGAAACTTTCAGTTCTCGGCAGCGGCTCAACTGGAAACGCGGTACTTCTGGTAGCCAATGGCACGCGCGTTCTGGTCGATGCCGGTCTGAGCGCCAGAGAGATCGCGCGGCGCATGGCGGCCATCGGCGAGGATCCGAAGTCGCTCGACGGCATCCTGATCACACATGAGCACGGCGATCACGCAGGTGGCCTGCGCGTGCTTTTGAAAGATCTCGATTGTCCGGTGTTCATGTCGGCCAAGACACGCGATGCGTATGTCTGCGAGCGCCGGAATATAGCTAATGACGAGCCGCGTCGGCGGGCCGATACGCTGCGAGATCGCATGGTGGAAATCGATTCGGGCCATGACTTTCGCATCGGCCAGATTGATTTTCATCCATTCACCGTACCGCACGACGCAGTCGATAATTTTGGGTTTACGGCCACGCATGAAGGCGTCAAGGTGGCTACCGTGATGGACTTTGGCCACATCACCACGCTGATTACCGAGCGTTTGCGGGGTTGCGCCGCGATCGTGATCGAATCGAACCACAGTCGCGACATGCTGAAGACGGTGGAAAACTATCCGTGGGAATTAAAGCAGAGAATCCTTTCGCGGTTGGGCCACCTTTCGAATGAAGATGTAGCTGAATGGCTGGTGGACGGATTTGACGGCCAGGCGACTCACATCGTGCTCGCGCATCTGTCGCAACGCGCGAACAATCCCTATCTGGCGACGATCACCGCCGAAACAGCGCTGTACGAGCGGTCGCCACTTTTCCGCAGCGATACTCAAATCGTGCTTTCTTTCCCTAAAGAGCCGACAAAATGGATCGAAGTGTGAAGTGTACTGCGGCTATGCCGCCCCACAGCGCGGAAAGGCTCTGCCTTTCCCGTGCAGGTGCAACAGACAAGAGGCTATGCCTCAGCGTCAACAAATTCGGGGCTTATCACACTTTGCGACGGCATAGCCGCGGGTGGGCGACTGGGTTCTTACTTCTTGCACTCATCCTGGGTTCAGCCTGTCGAGCGAGTTCGCGACGAAGCGGTCTGCCCGCCGGTGCGCAAACCGCGCTCGACACCGCCATCGAAGACATCAACGCCGGCCGGTACGAAAAGATCTACAATGATGCCGCTCCGGAATGGCGCGCGGACGCGAGCGCTGAAGAATCAAAAGCAACTCTGGAACGGTTGCGCGACAAGCTCGGCAAGCCCGGCGTACGCAATCAACAAACTGCGCGCGAAGAACAGACCGGTACGGGTCACGCCATCATCGTCATCTATCAGACATCGTTCGAACGCGGTGATGGGATGGAAACGTTTACGCTGGTTGAGCATGGCGGGCTGTGGCAATTGGCAAAGTACTATGTGAGTTCGACGGCGCTGAGATAGTCAATCGTAAATCGCAAAGAGAAAGCCCGATCGTGCCGCTATTCACCATTTACGGTTCACGATTTACTATTCACCTATGATTGAACGATACACATTGCCCGAAATGGGCGCGCTCTGGACAGACGAAACCAAGTTCCAGAAATGGCTGGACGTCGAGATCGCTGTCTGCGAAGTACACGCTGAGATGGGCACCATTCCCGTCGACGCGCTCGCGCAGATCAAGAGTCGCGCAAAATTCTCGGTCTCCCGCATCAATGAAATTGAAAAGACCACCGATCACGATGTGATCGCTTTCACTACCAACCTCGCCGAAGAAATTGGCGACGCGGCGCGCTTTGTTCATTACGGGCTGACATCCTCGGACGTCGTCGATACGGCCAATGCGCTTTTGCTGCGCGATGCATGCGACATACTAATTCCAAAAGTCGACGCGTTGCTCGACGTGCTCAAGCGGCGCGCTTTTGAGTTCAAAAAGACCCCGCAGATCGGCCGGACGCACGGCATTCACGCGGAACCAACTTCCTTTGGATTGACCTTCGCTCTTTGGTACGACGAAATGCAGCGGAATCGCGAGCGGCTGTTACGCGCGCGCGAAGCTGTGGCGGTGGGAAAGATCAGCGGGGCAGTCGGCGCCTTTGCTCACCTCGACCCGGCGGTCGAAGAAAAAGTTTGCGCGCGACTCGGATTACGCGCGGCGCCCGTCTCAACTCAAATCGTCCAGCGCGACGCCTACGCTGAATATCTTTGCACGCTCGCGGTCGTTGCCTCGTCCCTCGAGAAATTTGCTTTGCAGATCCGGCATTGGCAACGCACCGAAGTGCGCGAAGCACAGGAGAAATTCAAACGCGGGCAAAAAGGATCGAGCGCGATGCCGCATAAGCGCAATCCGATTCTCTCTGAGCGTCTCTGCGGTATGGCGCGGTTGGTGCGCGCCAATAGCATCGTCGGCCTCGAGAACGTGGCCCTCTGGCACGAACGCGACATCTCGCATTCGTCTGCCGAGCGCGTAGTGCTGCCGGACTCGAGCATCGCCACCGATTACATGCTGTCCAAGGCAGCGTCGTTGATTGAAGGTCTCGTGGTTTACCCCGAGCGAATGCTCGAAAACTTGAATGCCACGCGTGGGCTGGTGTTCAGTGGCCAGTTATTGCTTGCCCTCACTCAGTCAGGCGTCTCGCGCGAGACCGCTTATGAATGGATCCAGCGCAATGCGATGAAATCCTGGGACGAAGGCCAGGATCTTAAGTCGCTGGTCGCGGCCGATACAGACATAGCGGCGCAACTGTCCGCCACGCAGATCAATTCGGCCTTTTCGCTCGAGCACTATCTGCGAAATGTCGATCAGATTTTCGCGCGGGTGTTTGGCGAGGAAGCCGGAAAACCGGAAGCGGCAGCAACCGGATCGCAAAACTGATCCGCGTAACTACCGCCCTGGGTAACTGACGATTATTTAGCTAGTCCACTTCTCAGCCATTCCACCGATCAGCGGCAACTTAAACCACGCGCCCTGATACGCTTTAACGGCCGACATAATCAATCCCACAATGTAGAGAATCACAAAGACAAACCAGATCAGGCCGAGCAACATGCTGGCCAAGCCAGCGACCGCTCCTGAGTTGGTGGCGGCGCCGGCAGCGACTCCGCCGACAAACACGACCGCGCTAATGATCCACATCGCAATCATCAGAATGACCGCAGCGACGTGCAATAGGATCGATTGCAGCGCGTGAAACTTCACGAAGCGATTCTCTTTCTCCATGATGAGCGAGATGATCGCGATGATGCCGATCGGGTAACCCAACGCGGCGGCGACATTACCATCCAGTCCGAGGGCCGACTTCCCAGTGTCCATTTCAGTTTCTCCTGCCAGAATTTAGAAATCGTAAAACGTTTAAGAGCGGACCAACTTATTTATTGACTATGTTCCAGGCGATATTGCCGATGATCGGCAACTTATAGTACTGGCCCTGGTAAGCCTTAATGGCGGCCATAATCAGAAACGCGATCAAAACCAGCGCGACCAGCAGCCTGACCAGAAGCCATCCCAGCCAGATAAAGAAGCCCAGATCATCGCCGAGGGCAACACTTGTAAGCATCCGCAGAATCGTGAAGGCGATCCCAACGACAACCCACACGCCGCCGAAAAGCATTCCCTGCATCGCATGAAAGCGCACCAACCGGCTGGTCTTTTCAATAATGAAAAAAACCAGACTGAGAATGATCCCCAGTCCGCAGCAAAACATGGTCAGATAGCAGAGCATCGATGCCAGGTTGGCATCCATACCCAGACTGCTCTGGCCCACCGCTGGTTCAGTTGGCGGCGGAGGCGGCGGTGTATATGGTGACGACATTTCTTACTTCTCCCGCGGAAAATGTTCAGGGATGCTTTTTGAGACGGCGCAAATACTATGATATCGGCTACCGTTAGCGCAATGTTTTGCCGTATTATCTTGCGTTCTCAGTACTGTCCGGCAGGCTTTAGCTTGTCGTCTTGCCTTAAACCGAGACAAGCTGAAGCTTATCTAACATGAAAGCTAAAGTTTACGTAACCTTAAAACCAAGCGTCCTGGATCCTCAGGGCAAAGCCATCAAACATTCAGTCGAGTTGTTGGGATACTCCGGCGTAAACGACGTCCGTCAGGGCAAGTACTTTGAGATCGCGCTGGACGGCACGCTGGCCGAGGACGTGGCGCGCGAAGAAGCGACGCGCATGGCGCGCGAAGTGTTATCGAACCCGATCATCGAAGACTTTCGCGTGGAGATTGATAAGTAGCGCAGGCTGCCAGCTTGCGCAGTCTTAACCACGAAACGCAGGCTGGCAGCCTGCGGTACTGCGGAGATTGATCAGTGAAATTTGGAGTCATAGTTTTCCCCGGCTCAAACTGCGATCACGACGCTTATCACGTCATCTCGAAGCACGTCGGGCAGCCGGTGGATTTCATCTGGCATCGCGAAACAGATCTTACGAGCTATGACGCGCTGATCATTCCCGGCGGGTTTTCCTACGGCGATTATTTGCGCGCCGGCGCGCTCGCCAGTTTTTCACCAGTGATGAACTCAGTGAAGAAATTCGCCGCCCAGGACAAGTTGGTGCTTGGCATTTGCAACGGCTTTCAGATTCTCTGCGAAGCCGGCCTGCTGCCCGGGGCGTTGATTCGTAATCGTGAGCTGCATTTCATCTGCGAGCACGTGAACGTACGGGTGGAAAGCACGAACACACCGTTTACCCATGAACTGGGTTTGGGCCAGGTACTGGCAATGCCCATCGCGCACGCTGAAGGAAACTATGTCTGTGATGACGAGACCCTGACTGAGTTGCAGCGTGACGATCGGATTATCTTTCGTTACAGCGACCCAGCCGGACAAGTCAGTGATGCGACCAACGTGAATGGTTCGCGCGATAATATCGCCGGCGTTTGCAGCCGTGGCCGCAACGTCATGGGACTGATGCCACACCCTGAGCGCGCCTGCGAAGACTCGCTCGGATCGAGCGACGGGCGCGCAGTGTTCCACTCCCTGGCGGGCGCATTGGCCGCCGCGGCTGCCTAAACAAAAAACAGCGAGACTGGCAATCCTATGAAACGTTTTCTTCCCTTCTTAATTATCGCCATTGTCCTGATCGGTGGAGTGATCGGCCTGTGGTTTTCGCTAAGATCTTCAACGCCCAGTCCCAACCGCAATGCCGCTACACCTACAGATCGAATGCCTCCGGGCGCGCAACCGCCCAACGTGCGTGGCAATCCAAATGCGGCGGTGACGGTTGAAGAGTTCGCCGATTTTCAGTGTCCTTCCTGCGGCGTCTACTATCCTGAGTTAAAGAAGATTGAAGCCGAATATGGCGATCGCCTGCGCGTGGTCTTCCGCGAAAACCCACTCTTGCCGATGCACCAGTATGCGTTGGTCGCGGCGCAAGCTGCGGAAGCCGCCGGCCTGCAGGGCAAGTTCTGGGAAATGCATGACAAGCTTTACGAGAATCAAAAGGCCTGGAGCGAATCCAAAGATGTCGTGCCCCTCTTTGTTGACTACGCGAAGCAGATCGGACTGGATACGGATCGCTTCATGCGGGATCTGAGTGGTGAAGTCGTCGCCGTGCGTATCTTTCAGGATGGAAAACGATCCCACGCACTCGCCATCAGTTCCACGCCAACTTTCTTTGTGAATGGTAAAGAAGCAACCGGCGATTCGTGGAAACCGGAAGGACTGCGCGCGATGATCAATGAAGCCTTGCGTGGTACAGCTGGTCCATGATGGATTGCTTCCCCGCCCTCTGACCTATTCTCCCCGGAAGAAACGAGCAAGAAAATATGAGCACTACCACCGCGTTTTCAGCCAACAAGCCTATCGCCTGGTCTTACCTCATCGCGGCGGCAGTGTCTCTGGTGGGACTGACTGACGCGATTTATCTCACCGTACAACACATCACCGGGGCGACTTTGCGTTGCACGCTGGTCTCTGGATGCTCAGAGGTACTCGGCAGCCCGTACGCCCAGGTCGGACCGGTCCCGTTGGCGGCCATCGGCGCGGCGGCTTACTTCACCGTATTCAGCCTGGCAATCCTGGCCGCGTTCGGTTATCGAATGGCGATCCCGTTTCTGAAAATACTCCTGGCTCTGATGTTTCTTACAACTATCTGGCTTCTGTACTTGCAGGCTTTTGTGATTCGCCACTTCTGCCAATACTGCCTGTTGTCGGCAGCGGTGACCACCGTCCTGACGATCATCGTTTGGGCATCGCGAGGCAGAAAATAAAGCTTCTAAGCCAATGGTTTTTCTTCATTATTTTCGCGGATTTCGCCGGGAAAGGTCTCTTGACAAAAGCGCGAAGAAGTATAGGATCGGGCGTACTTTACTGCGGTCCTCAAGCATTCAAACGGCGCTGACTAATCAAACTTAATCTGGAGGGCGTGATGAGTTTTTTGCCGGGGTTCGAAGACGATATTTTCATAAGCTATTCGCACATTGATAATCAGCCACTGACCGAAGGCCAGCGAGGTTGGATTTCGGATTTTCACCGCGCGCTCGAGACGCGACTGTCGCAACTTTTGGTACCAGAGCCGAAAGTGTGGCGTGATCCGAAATTGGCCGGAAACGATTTTTTCGAGGACAAGCTGATCGGCCGCATCCCGCGAATTGCCATTTTGATTTCAGTAATTTCTCCCCGTTACATCAGCTCTGAATGGTGCATCAGGGAGATGAAAGAGTTTTGTCGCATCGCCGAAGAGCGCGGCGGCGTGCGCGTCGATGACAAGTCCCTCATCTTCAAAGTTATTAAAACGCCGGTGTCGTCTGAGAACCAGCCGGCCGAAGTAAAGGGAGTGCTGGGGTACGAGTTTTTTCATTTCGAAAAAGAGACGGGGCGCCTGCGCGAATTGAATCCGGAAGTCGATCCCGAAACCAAACGAAACTACTGGCGTAAGCTGGACGACCTGGCCTACGACATCCACGAGCTGCTCGTTCGCCTCAAACGCGAGGAAACAGCCGCGCCGCCGCCTGCGGAAAAAGGCGTCAGCATTTACCTGGCGGACACAACTTTTGATTTGCGCGACGAACGCGACAGTATTCGCCGCGAACTCCAGCAACGCGGCTACACCGTGCTGCCCGACGGAACGCTGGCTTCCAACGCCAAAGAGTTTGAGGAAGATGTGCGCGAAGCTCTGAGCCGTTGCCGGCTTTCAATTCATCTGGTGGGCGAAAACTACGGCGACGTACCCAAAGGCGAAACCAAGTCGCTCGTCTATCTGCAGAATCTGATTGCGGCTGAGAAAAGCCGCGAGCCGGGCTTTTCGCGTTTGATCTGGATGCCCGTCGATCTGAAGGCGACCGATCCGCGTCAAGTTGAATTCATTAACTATTTGCAGCGCGACCCGGCCGCGCAACAAGGGGCGGAATTGCTGCAAACATCTGTGGAAGAACTGAAGCAGGTCATCAACGACAAACTCACGATCAAAAAGGAAGTTATTCAGCCACCCGCGGTGACGCCGAGCGAGAACAGCTCGCCGCATATCTATCTGATCTGCGATCGCGAAGACATGAATTCAATCCTGCCTCTGCATGATTACCTGTACGATGCCGGTTACGAACCGATCCTGCCTTCGCTTGAGGGAATCGAAACCGAGATTCGCGAAGAGCACAAAGAAAACCTGCTTTGGTGCGACGCCTGTCTTATTTATTACGGCGCCGCCAGCGGCCCGTGGCTGCGTTCAAAACTTCGCGACCTACAGAAGATCGCGGGTTATGGCCGGTCCAAACCGATGCTGGCCAAATGCGTGTATGTCGGGCCCAACGAAACACCCGACAAGCAGACTTTCCGAACGCATGATGCCGTAGTGATCAAGAACTTTAGTGCCTTCTCGCCGGATTCCCTGACGCCATTTCTCAATCAGTTCTCGCAACCTCAAACCGCGAAGGGAGGGTGGCAGTAATGTCGACGAACCCATTTCCCGGCTTAAGACCGTTTGATGCGAGCGAGAACCATCTTTTCTTTGGTCGTGACGGACAAAGCGACGACATTCTCACGAGCTTGAGGCGCAATCGCTTTGTGGCTGTGGTCGGCACTTCCGGTAGCGGAAAGTCGTCATTGATTCGCGCGGGTCTCTTGCCACTTCTCCATGGTGGCTTCATGGCGAAAGCTTCTTCGACATGGAGAATCGCGGTCATGCGGCCGGGTAACGACCCGATCGGCAATCTGGCTGAAGCATTGGTCCAGGATGATGTTTTGGGAGCGCGCGATGAAGATCCCGAAATCAGCACCATTATCACGGAAACCACCCTGCGTCGCAGTAGTCTGGGATTGATCGAAGCGGTGCGGCTGGCCCGCATTCCCGAAAAGCAAAACGTGCTGATCGTGGTCGATCAATTTGAAGAGCTCTTCCGCTTCATGCGTAACGCCACCAGCGCCCACGCTGAGGACGACCTGGCTTTCGTCAAACTGATTCTTGAAGCCACGCGCCAGACTGAAGTCCCGCTCTTTGTCGTGATCACAATGAGGTCCGACTTTATCGGCGACTGCGCCCGATTCCGCGAATTGCCGGAAACGATCAATCGCGGTTTGTACCTGATCCCGATTATGACGCGCGATCAGCGCCGCGAGGCGATTGCTGGTCCCGCGGCGGTGGCGGGGACTCAACTCGAGCCGCGACTGGTCAACCGATTGCTGAACGATGCCGGTGAAAATCCGGAACAACTGCCGCTGCTTCAGCATGCACTGATGCGCACGTGGGCGAGTTGGAACGCTGCTCCGCACGATGGCGTGCTGAACATGGAGAGTTATGAGGCCATCGGTGGGATGGAAAACGCGCTGTCGCGTCACGCCGATGAAGCTTTTGCTGATTTGCATACCGAACGCAGCCAAAACATCGCGGAGAAGATGTTTAAAGCCCTGGCGGAAAAGGGCCCCGACAATCGCGAAGTGCGGCGGCCCACAAAAGTAGCCGACATCGCCGCCATTGCCGGAGCCACTACCGCAGAAGTGATCTCTGTTATTGAAGTCTTCCGTCAAGCGGGGCGTTCGTTTCTGATGCCGCCTCCCGAGGTGCCTCTGGATGAACAATCTCTGATCGATATTTCGCATGAAAGTTTGATCCGTGGTTGGAAGCGCTTGAGTGAATGGGTTGAGAGCGAGGCGCTCTCCGCCGCGATCTACAAGCGCGTCGCGGAAACCGCCGTCCTGTACGACAAAGGAGAGGCCGGCCTTTGGCACGATCCGGATCTGCAGGTCGCACTCGGTTGGCAGGATAAGGTCACTCCGAACGAGGCCTGGGGCCGTCGTTATCATCCCGGGTTTCCGGCGGCGATGAACTTTCTTTCTGAAAGTGTCGCCTTGCGTGACCGTGAACTGTTTCAAAAAGAAGAACAACGCGCGCGCGAAGAAGCGCAACGCATTCGTGAATTGCGGCGCACGCGCATATTCGCGGCGGTGTTTGCGGTCCTGCTGGTGATGGCATCGGCGCTAGGCGTTTGGGCGATGACGCAAAGTGTGAAAGCCCGCAAGCAGGAAACGCGGGCGAACGCAGAGGCCGCTCGAGCCCTCTCCGCTTTTCGCGACGCCGACAACGCGCGGAAGGAAGCTGAGGCCGCCAAGAACGAAGCAGTGAGAAAGCGGGAAGAGGCGGAAGCAAACAAAAAGCTCGCCGAACAAAAAACTGAGGAAGCCGAAAACAATTTGATCGCGGCCAATGAAGCGCGACGGAAAGCTTCGGAAAACGAAGCGCGTGCGGTCGCGGCGGCCAACGACCTGCGCCGTGAACAGGAAATCAGTTTTGCCCGCAGTCGCCAGTTTCGCGATACCGCTCTGGGAGCGGAAAAACAGAATTTCAGCGACATGAATCAGATCAGCTTCCTGTCGGGACGCTTGATTGACGTGTCGTCTCCAAACGACGCCCTCAGGTGGCACACTATCAAGGCTTCAGCACTTTCCAACATCGGGCAGCACAAGGAAGCCGCGGATGAGTACACCAAGGTGCTCGAAGTAGCTCCCGATGATCTGACCGCGCGCATGTCGCGCGGTTACATGTACATGCTCACCAATCGCGTGCCGCAATCGATTGATGATTTCGATCGCATTCTGGCGATAGATCCGCGATCTTCGCTGGCTTATCTCAATCGCGGTCTCAGCCAGGGGATCATAGGCTCTTACGGCGACGCCTCGAACTCGATCAAATCTGCGATCGATACGTTCACCCCGGGAATCTACGGATCGCTTACTGAGAATGAAGTCTCGCCGGATATCCTGGCAGCTACGGGCAAACGATCCATCGCTGCGAACGAAACCGAGTTTCAAACGGCGCTTCATTACCAGCTGGCCAACATCGAAGCTTTTCAGGGTGGCGGCAATTTTGACCATCTGATGCAGAGCGCCAGCCAGCGCACCACTTCTGAAGCAGCAAACTTTACGGCGATCAACTGGTCCTGGCTTCATATGAGCAATCGCCCCGCTGATTACGGCGGTTGGGTTAGTCAGGGCGCGGCGTGGGAACGTTTGGGCACGGGCTACTGCCGGCAGGCGATCGACGCCTATCAAAAGTTTTTTACAATTCATCGCGAGAAACACGATCCGCGCTATAACAACCTGGCCGCCTGGGCCAAACAGCGTGCCGACCGAATCGTTTGCAACACGCCGCCCCTGCCGACGCCAGAGGACGATCCGCAAGCGCTGGTCATTAAGGCCGATTACTGGAGCGACAAACGTGATTTCGAAAAGGCGGAAGAGCTTTTGACAACCGCCCTGGCTAAGAACCCATCCGATGTTGCCCTTCTCATCAGAAGGGCCCAGGTGCGGAATTGGGCGAGAAAATTCCCCGAGTCCAAGACGGATGCGGAGGAGGCCATTCGACTCGCCGGTAATAAACCGGTTCCCCGCGCGTACGTGTACCGGGGCTTGGCCAGTGGCGATCTGGGCGAAAGGGAAAAAGACCTTCGCATCGCACTACGAGACGCGCCGACGGATACCGACACAATGTCCTTCCTCAGCGAGTTGGTCGAGGAAAAGAACCTTGATGAGGCAATCGATCTGCTGGATCGCGCGACGCGGTACGAGCCTGGCAACGACGCCCTCTTTTTCCGCAAAGCCAAGCTACAGGAGAAGGCCGGTCGCAATTTCGATGCGCTGCGTTCGGTGGAAACTGCGATCTCGATCAGGAGTAACGACACTTCTTATTACGAGTTTCGCGCCACCATCGAGAAGAAACTGGCCAAGCATCCGAGCGTGGTCGCGAGCAATCTGGTCGGCGGGTACAACAATGTCGCTGATTTGATGCTGAAGCGTGGCGAGTCCGGCGAGGCGCTTGATGCTTATGTGAAGAACCTCAAGACACTCGCTGCCGCGGCCGCAGAAAAGGGAGGCGAGTCCCTGCATTACGACATGATGGCGACGATGCACAAGATCGCCCGGCTCATCGAACAGCAGGGCGCGTCGAAAGAAAAAGTAATCCAACACCTGCGCGTCCTGTTCGGTGACGTGAAAGGACTGGAATCAGTGCTCGATGAAGAAGTGAAGCGTCTTTCCAAATAGTCTGGAGGCGACGACTTCACTTCTCGCCAGCGTGTTTGGATCGAATCGCCATCGCCTGCTCTTCCAGTTTGAGCGCTTCTGCCTGCCGCTTGAGCATGCGCAGTGTCATTGCATACCTTTCCATGGTCAGCGCCAGATCCAGATGATCCGGCTCCAGGAATTTTTGGCGCGTTTCGAGGGCCTGCTTCAATAGCGGCTCAGCTCCGGCAAAGCGCTCCTGCCTGCGATAGAGCTCTCCCAACTCAAACCAACTGGTTGCCACACTGAGCTCACTGCCTTTGTTGGCTGAAAATTTCGTGATGGCCTTTTGGAAAAGTTCGTCTGCTCGCTCTTTCTCACCGCGCGCGTAAAGCAGCAAAGCATAATTCTTTTCGTACCAGACGGCATCCAGGTTATCCGCCCCATTCGCGCGTTTCGAGATGTCGATGGCTTCGAGATACAACTGCTCAGCTTCTTTGTACTTGCGCAGGTAGTAATAGGCTTTGGCTATATTATTTCTGATCGTGCCTTGATCCTCATGATCCGGAGTGCGAATTTCCTTGTACACATCGCGCACGCGCTCGAACGTTTTCACTGCCTCTTCAAATTTTTCCTGAAACTGATATGCCAGCCCCAGCGCATTGGCGTACTTTGCAAACTCGCGCAGCAGACCCTTGTCATTATCCAGCGCGGTTACGATCGGCTTCAAAAGTTTCTCGGAAGCGGCATACTCACCGCGCGATCGGAACATTCCGTTTAGATTGTCCAAAGCGCCGAAAAACCAGCCCGACTCTTTCTCAAGCAGAAAAATGCGCAGCGCGTTACGGTAACTGGTTTCAGCGTCGGCATATTTGCCTTGCGCCGCGTAAGCTAATCCCAGCCTGCCATCAATCTTGCCGACCAGGAGGGCATCTTTGCCGAGTTCCTTAACCGCCGGCTCGCGTACTTCACTGAGGATGCGCATGCACGCGTCAGCCTTCTTTTGATAAAGATAAACACCGGATAGATCATAGCGGAGCTCGAGCATGTCCTTGTATTCCTGCGAGCCTGGCGCCGAGTTTGCGACTGACGACAGCGCGAGGTCATAGAATTTCTCAGCGTCGTCGTAGAGATCTCTGGAGTAATAACGGTTTCCGAGGATTGTTTGAGAGATGACTGTCGACCGCGGATAAGGGCCGGCTTGCGCGCGCCACACAGCCAGCAGTTGCTTCGCAATCGGATCGGCGGCGTCGAAGTTACCCTCTGCAAAGTAGGTCGATACCAGCCAGTACAGCGTGTTAATTCTTCGCGGATCGTGTGCCGCAAATGATTCCGCTTCACTGCGGGCGAGCTCGAATCGCTTTTGTGCGTCCGCATAAGCAGCACGCCGGCTTTCTTTACTCGATCCAGCGTCCTTTTCTGCCTGGTCGTACGCTTTACGTCCCGCATCGAAATAGGTTTTCCACAGCGCTTCCTGACCGGAAGCCATTACTGGGATCAGAAATAACAGGAGGCCCGGAAATAAGAGCCATCGCCCCAGTTTTTGCAGTTGCGGGTGACCTGTAGCAGGAGTTGGGTATTTCATGAGCGACCTCATTTCTCGGAATCTTTAACCGCGGCCAAGCGCCGCTGCGAGATCCCTGAAAAGACTTTTGCGGCGACAGAATATATCCGATTGTTCGAGATCGCTCAAAGTTTTCAGCAGAGTTGGGCGGATTCACCACCTCCAGCGTTCCTGCCTGATCCTGGCGAAATGCCGCGACTTGCCACGTCCAACTTGTCGTTGCTAATCTCTGAGTTCGCCAGCAACGTTCGAAAGGAGTTCCGCAATGAAAAAGCAGTTCGCGATTTACCTCGTGCTCGCTTCCTTTGTCGTCATCGCACTGGCGGCTATCGCCGGCAGTGGTCGTAGCGCCGACGTGCCGGCGTCACCGGGCGTCGGATCGACGATCAATGATTTCACCCTGCCTGACGCCGACGGCAAAGAGCATTCTTTGAAATCCCTGATGGGCAACAAAGGCGTCGTTTTGATTTTCATGGCGACGCGCTGTCCGGTTTCGAATGCCTACAACGAGCGCATGGAAAAGATGGCCCAGGAGTATCGCGCCAAGGGCGTGAATGTGATCGGGATTAACTCGAACTACAGTGAGCCTGCCGCGGAAGTGAAGTCACACGCCGGAGAAAAGCATCTGACGTTTACGATCTTGAAAGACGAAGGAAATAAGATCGCTGACCGGATGGGCGCCAAGGTGACTCCCGAGGCTTACCTGATCGACGCGAGTAATAAGCTCGTCTATCACGGCCGCATCGACAATTCCCGCAGCGCGGAAGGCATCACTTCAAATGATCTGCGCGATGCGATCGATGAAATGATTGCCGGTAAGGCTGTGACCAAGACAGGCGCCGTGGCTTTTGGCTGCACCATCAAACGCGCGGAGTAAGTTGTGGCGCAAGCTGCCGGCTTGCGTAGTGCTATTGCCATGCGTTCATCAATCCGATTTATCTGCTTGATAGTGCTCTGCGGTTTGGCCGGATTCGCCGGCGTCGCGCAGAGCACCGTCTCGCGACCCGACACCGGGCAAACTGGCGATGAAACTATTCGTCAAATAAATCTTGAAGGGCTGAAGAAGCTGATCGTAACTGATTCCAGGAATCCACAGCCGATACTGATCAATTTCTGGGCGACCTGGTGCGATCCGTGCCGGGAGGAGTTTCCGGATCTGGTAAAGATCGACACTGATTACCGCGCAAAGAAACTCAACTTTGTCGCAGTCTCGCTCGACGATGTTGAGGACCTCAAGAGCACGGTGCCGAAGTTCTTGAAGGAGATGCATGCTTCGATGCCGGTGGTGCTATTGAACGTAAACGATCCCGAGCCCGCCATTAAAGCAATCGACACGGCCTGGGACGGTCAACTGCCGGCGACCTTTCTCTATGATCGAGAAGGGAAAGTAGTGTTCAAGCATTTCGGCCGTATCAATGCGGAAGAATTGCGCGGCGCCCTCGATAAAGCGATCGGCGGAAAATAAGTAGTTTTGGAGTGCGCCGGCAGAGCGAAGCGGCGACGGCGCTTTTGATTGCCATCGCGCTCTAAATAGATCTTTTTTTATGGAACCGATCAATGCCGCCGTCATCGCCGCCCACAACCTGACTCCCGACGAATTCACGCGTATCGAAGAACTGCTGGGACGCGAGCCGAACCTGGTTGAGCTCGGCGTGTTCTCAGTAATGTGGTCTGAGCATTGTTCCTACAAGTCTTCACGCATTCATTTGAAGCGGTTGCCTACCAAGGGCGAACGGGTCATTGTTCCTCCCGGCGAAAACGCCGGTGTAGTCGATGTCGGCGACGGCTGGTGCGCCGCATTCAAGATCGAATCTCATAACCACCCGAGTTTTATCGAGCCATTTCAGGGCGCCGCCACTGGTGTAGGTGGAATTTTGCGCGACATCTTCACCATGGGTGCGCGCCCGGTCGCAGCGCTCAACAGTCTTCGCTTCGGTTCGCTGGACGATCCGAAAAATGGTCGGCGCAATCGTTCACTGCTGGCCGGTGTGGTCGCAGGCATCGCGCATTACGGCAATGCCTTCGGCGTTCCCACCGTGGGCGGCGAAGTTGCTTTTGATGATGCGTACGCGCTGAATCCGCTGGTTAATGCATTCGCGCTTGGCCTGGTTCGCAAAGATCAAATTTTCTTCGGCAAAGCCACCGGTGTTGGCAATCCGGTCCTGTACGTGGGCGCCAAGACCGGCCGCGACGGCATTCACGGCGCCACGATGGCTTCCGCAGAGTTTGATGAGCAGGCCCTGGAAAAACGCCCCACTGTGCAAGTCGGCGATCCATTTTTGGAAAAGCTTTTGCTCGAGGCGTGTCTCGAGGCCATGCGCAGTGGGGCGATTGCGGGAATTCAGGACATGGGCGCAGCCGGGCTGACTTGCTCAACGTGCGAAATGGCAGCGCGCGCCGAAACAGGGATCGAGATTGATCTGTCATTGGTCCCGCAGCGCGAGACCGGCATGACTGCTTACGAGATGCTTTTGTCGGAATCTCAGGAACGCATGTTGATTGTTGCCCACAAAGGGCGCGCGCGCGAAGTGGCTGAGATATTCGCGAAGTGGGATCTGGACGCGTCCGTGATCGGGCGCGTCCGCGACGATGGCCGCATGCGAGTGATGCATGAGGGCGAACTGGTTTGCGATGTGCCGGTAAAGGCTTTGACTGATGAAGCTCCGATCTATCAAAGGCCTATGGAAGCAGGTCAGTTGTCCGTTGTCAGTAGTCAGTCGTCCGTTGTCAGTGGTCAGTCGTCAGTGGGCGATGGCCAAAACCACGGAGTTAATCAAGCGAACAACGGACAACTGACAACTGACCACGGACAGAGCCTTTTAACTCTTCTTTCTTCGCCAAATTTGGCTTCGAAAGAATGGGTTTATCGGCAATACGATCACATGGTGCGCACCAACACGGTCGTCCTGCCCGGCGCGGACGCGGCCGTAGTTCGCATAAAGGAAACACGCAAAGCCCTGGCGATTGCGCTGGACGGAAACGGCCGCTACTGCACAGCGAATCCGCGTGAAGGGGCAAAATTGATGGTCGCCGAAGCCGCGCGCAATGTAGTCTGTGTCGGCGCGAAACCGATTGCGATTACGAATTGTTTGAACTTCGCTTCTCCGGAACGGCCCCAGGTCATGTGGTCATTTTCTGAAGTCATCGACGGCATGGCTGAGGCCTGCGCGGCTTTCGAGACTCCGGTGGTTTCCGGCAACGTTTCCTTTTACAACGAAACGGAAGGCCGCGGCATTTTGCCGACGCCGGTGATTGGCATGGTCGGTTTGATTGAAGACGTTAAGCGTGTGATTCAGCCCGGCTTCAAACAAGCAGGCGATCTGATCGCTGTGCTGGGCGACACGCGCGAAGATCTTTCAAACAGCGAATACGCGGCGGTGATCGAAGGAAACGTAACGGGCGGCGTGCCCGTGCTGGATCTCGAAGTGGAAAAGGCGGTTCAGGCGGCCTGCCTGCGAGCGGCCGAAGCGGGACTACTGCGGTCAGCTCATGATTGCTCGAATGGCGGGTTGGCGATAGCGCTCTCAGAATGCTGTTTCTCTTCACTAAACCGCGCCGCTATCGGCGCCGACGTCGACATCGCAGGTGACCTTGATCTGGTGGGCCGCCTGTTCGGCGAGACTCCATCCCGCATCATCGTCAGCTTTTCAGAGAACGACCGCGCAGAGGTGGAAACGATCGCCACCGCGGCCCACTGTCCCATGACAATGTTGGGGAAAGTGGGCGGGGACCTCTTGCGCATCTCTAGTGGCGCAGAAGAAGTAATTAGTATTCCCGTCGCCGAACTCGAGCACGCGTGGCGCTCGTCCCTCAAACAAAAGTTACAGGTTGAAGTTATGGCGGCCGGCGCCGAATAGCCTGCCCGGTATTAAGTTTACTTGCGCCACTCAAGCGGAAATAACGTGCCTGCCTTTTCCGGCGTGATTGTTACTCCCAGCAGTGAGGCAGCATAGGCCAATACCGGATCTCTTTTTGCGGCGAGATCAACCGCCTTGGGGAGCTTCGCTTCATCGGGCGTCACGCCCACATGCTCTAAACTCTTGCCGTCGGTCATTATCAAATCGGCCTCGGTGACGCTGACGCCATAAAAAGCCACCACATCAACTCCCACCTGATGATCGTGGTGCCTGGCTTCCATCACCGCACCGGCTGATCGATCTCCAATGACGGTGGCCCGTTTCTCCAATTGCATTACGCGCGCGAAAATCTCCGCGGCGGACCCTGAGTCACTATCAATCAGCACCACCATCTTGCCGGTGAAAACGTCGGTGCCGCCGCGTGTTTTTGCGATTACTTCCTTCGATTCCTTGCGACGCTTGGAGTCTCCGACCTTCACATCGTGATCGAGAACATTACCCAGCAGACGAAGCAAAGTTTCCTCGTAACCGCCGCCGTTGCCTCGCAGGTCAAGGATCAGCGCTTTCTTGTTTCGGAACTTACCCGCAAAAGCATCGACCTCGGACTTGAGCATGTCGAACGCAGGCATCTTCCAAACGAACACATCCTCGCCTATCTCAAGATAACGATGGCGATGCAGGCGGCTTTCACTCTCGGACTCTCTGATCAGGTTCCAGATATCGTCGCTGGTGAGATCGGTGACTTTTTTCCCCTGCTGAATCTTCGCCAGCACATCAAGCTCCTGCTCTTTACCGTCAGGCTTAATGATTACCAAACGCATGCCGGGGCGCGGACGAAGCGCGCGATACATGTAGTTAATCTTCCAAAGGTTGTCACGCAGCGGCGCGAAGCCGTCGATGGAATAAACCTCGTCGCCCTCTTTCACGCCCTTAGCCTCAGCATCGCTACCCGGCTTAACCGCGGTCACATAAACCTTGTCGCCGATGGACTGCATTTGCCAGCCGTATTCGGTCCGGTTGGCGCGACCCGGCGGCAGGAAGAAAGTGTGCGAGTCTTCCAACTCAACCAGAAACTGGCCGATGATTCCGAAAATCTGGCCGAGCGACTGGGCTGATTTGATCTTTTCATCCGCGCTCTTGAAGCGCGCCTCAATATCCAACCCATGAAAGTTGGGGTCGTAGTAGTTCTTTTTCACATCGTCTTTGACCGCCGCCAGCATCATGCGTCCACGTTCTTTTTCGAAGCTGCTTGGCGCTTGTTGCGCATGAGCTGTGAGTGCAGAAAACGCCAGACAGAGCGCGGCAATCGTAACGAATACTCTGAGGGATAATTTCATGAATCTAAAAGCCTTTCACTTTCTATTTTGGGGTTGGCCAACGACTCGCGGTTAAGGCAAGCCTGCGGCTATTTTCTCGCTAATACAACTGGTGACTGCTCAGCCGACCTGATTCTTTCAAAGAAGGTGCGCACCAGATCATATTGATCGGCCGGGATGGTGCCGGCACGCTGCACAAATTTTCGGGTGAAAACCAACTGGCCCTCTTTCACCTCGTACGTAGTCGCATAAGAACCGAACGGTGTGTCGAGTTTGATGGCGTCGGGAACTTCATCAACATCAAACCCCGCGGGCAGTTTTACGCGCACTGTCTCTGAATAAGCGTTTGAGGTGAGCACCACCGGTTGGGTCCGCTTTGGCGCCGTGAGGGCGAGCGAATTGCGGCGCGAAACTATCGCCGGCTTAAAAATGAGCAGGCGATTCTGCATTAACTGTCCATAAGCGGGCGCACTGAAATCGACATCCAGATTGAAGCGGTCCCCCGTCGCATCGTCATTCGGCTCGACCTTGCTGACTTTCGCGGCTGTGGCGCCGGCGCTGATCCAACCCTCGATCGCTTTTTGATATTCGGGACGAGACAGGTGTCGAAACTCGCTGCGATAATTGGAAGCCCACCGGCCCGAAGCTTTCTCCTGAACGCTGGCCGCCAATAAACCCTCGCCCGACAAACTGGCATCGACCTGCCGATCGAGAACATTGCTTTCGGCCGGAGTCACCGGCATACGCAATAGTGAGCCAACATCTCCCGCGACCAGCAGCGCCCAACTACCCTGTTCATGATCCGGCAAGTCACCGAGCATCGTATCGTCATCGGTAGGATCAAAGATCAGCAGCCGGCCTAATTTTGGATGCGCCACAACGGTCGCTACTTGTGTGTCATCGCCCACCTTGATGGCAATAATGCAGTGGTTGAACTGAAAGGGAGAGGCCCAACTTTCGCGCACGTAGTATGGGTCGCCCGAATAGATGCCGACAGGATAGGAAGTAATATTCAGCACCTTGAGCATGGCCCGCATCAGGTTCGCCTTGTCTTTGCAGTCGCCATAAGCTTTGGCAAACACATCATTGGCGGCATGAGGCCGCATGCCACCGCCCCGGCTCACCCCGATGTCGATCGAAATGTAGCGGATGCTCTGAACAAAAGTCGCGATACTGCGAATTTTATCGAGCTCGGTTTTGGCATTGGCCGTGAGCTGCCGCGTTTTTTCAGCGAGCGCGTCGTTCGCGTTGGATTGCGGATCATGCAATTGGCTCAGCCAGTAAGAAACTTCCGCCCACGTGGAAAAAGTTTTGAAGTTAGGCGAACTAGTGTCGCCGGGCGGGAAATAGCTGATTGCCAGGCGCGGCGCCATGCTGGACACGCGCGGGCTGCTTGGCTCAGGCGTGATCGGCGCCAGGTCGCGCAGTTCCCAGGTGTAAGTGCTGCCGCTGACGGCGGGTGTGATTTCGTCACGATTGAACGTGACGCTTTTCGCTGTCCATCCCTGTGGCAACGTCAAAATGTACCGCGAAGATAATGTCGGAAGCCGTTCCTGAAAGGGCCAGATATCCTGAGAAAAAATCGAATGCTCTTCAGTCGTGGCCTGATAGCCAAACACCGAGCCGGCGTCGGCATCATCCGACGCGTCAATCACTTTAAGGCGTGATTCGTTGTAGACATCGTTGGGATCCTCGACGCGATCAATAGTCTCGTCCTTGCCGTATTTCTTTACTGGTCCCGATGCTCTGATAAGCCAGGCCTTAAGGTCGCGAATCTTACCGGCATCGCTCTCATAAAACTCGACCGCCCGCGCGAACTCGCGTCCCTCCCGCCGCAGAATGCGCACCGCAAAAGTAGTCACGGTAGTAACGCGGCCGTCTTCGTTCACCGTGACATGCTGCTCCGATTGCAGAACAACTGCCGGGACGTCTTTTTCATACGTGGGAACTTTGCTCGCGGCCGCTTGCTGCAGCCACGACGGCGCATCTTCACCGGAGGCGTGGGCGCCCGTCACTACAAACAGCAGCAGAACAAGCGGGGCAAAGATTTTGATTGAGAAGTGTCTTGTTCGCATGGTTAGTTTGTCGCCGTCTGTTTGAGAGTAATCGTGTGATCGTCGCGGGTGCGAAGCAGGTCGAACAAATTTTTCACCGGCCCATAATTGGCTTGAAGAAATATAATGTTGCTACCGCCGCCAAAAAAGAAGTTGCGATGGATCACCAGGGTCTTCTTATCGCCGGTGATACCGATATTCATCTTGTACTGGCTCACCTCACTCGCCGCGAATGGCGTTGGTTTGTCTGCGTTGTCTAATTCAAATCCGGGCGGCAGATCAACCTCGATATCGTCATCCTCAGACCACGGGTAATGAAAATAAACGTCATACTTGCGGGTAGCGCTGGTAAAGACAGCGCTTTCGCCGTGATCGAAGAAGCTTGGCTGCAGGAACAAGCGCTTGCCGGTCTTTTGCGCGTAGGCCGGCACACGAATCTTGTAAGCCGTCACTAAAGGTTTGCTCGGATCAGTCAGGTTCTCGATGGTGATGTTCGACACATCCGAAGTGCTGAGCCGCCGCGCCAGATCAGCCTTGAGATTATCTTCCTGCTGGCTGATTGAATCGTCGTAGTTATTCAAACGGTAGTTCAGCGCGGGATGGCCCTCGTCCTCAATGCGCACGTCACCTTCGAGCGTTCCGTCGGGCAAAAGTTTGAATCTGCCTTTTCTTCGCGAAACCGATTGCTTGTAGTCCGTTAACGGCGTCTTGATCCATGAATAATTCTTCTCACCTACCAGCAGCGCCCACACATTCTCTTCATACCACACCAACATCCCATGCGGCAGGAACCTCATGCCGGGATTGTAAAACTTCCAATCGTCGCCGACCTTGACCGCGATGGCTGCGGGGTGAATAAAACTCTCGTTAGTCATTTCGGGTTTAAAGAACATCTCGCTGCGGTTGCCGGAAAAGGCAATTCGTGTTTCAAACCCGAGCGCATTCGAAAGCGCGCCAAAAAGCATGTCCACAAACTGGGCCGACGCGACCTTGTGCTTCAAAACATCGGCCATCGACTCGTTCTTCGGAAGCTTCTTCCGCTGATCGTCGGTCAAGGTGGGATCATAAGAAGTATTCTGGATTTGGGTCTGGCAAAATTCGTAAAGCTTCTTGAGCTTCGCTTCACTGGTTTCGGCGCCCGCCGTGAGATCTTCCGCCGCTTTTTTTATCGTTTTGTCCGGCTTATTCATGAAGGTGGCGAGAAAACTCTTGTCATTTCCCACGGCGCCCCAATAGCCCACAGGATTGCTCGGATCCTTGATCGAAATTGTGAGCGAGGACATGTTCTCGGTGATGTTGACCCGGACTGCCTGCAACAACATCCACGGCACTACTACATCCTCGGGCGGCATTTGCGGTTCTTCTTTTAGCGCGGGGATGTTCTTGCGGTTCGCGACCCAAAAACCCTTTTCGCCTTCCACGAATCTCGTGTCGCTGAAATTGAAAGTCTGATAGTCCGGTTTCTTTTTGTTGTATGGCTTGTAGAAATAGGTAAGGCTTTGCACCGGAATGTCGCGCTGAAAACGCAAGTGCATTCCGGTCGCGCCTGAATTGCTGATCACCTCGCGATAGCGGTACTCGACAATTACGCCGACTTCGAGACCGGGAATCGCAAAAGACTTGGCCTTAACTTTGATGCCGCTGGCTTTGACGATTTCGCGCTCAAAGATATCTGCCTTTTGGATCTCGACGGTTGAGCCGTCCGGCTTGATGACGCGTGCCGCGATGTCCTTGATCTTGATCCCCTTGGTAAACGGAATGTCGAATTTGCCGTACTTCTCGCGCCCGCGCTCGGTAAAAACTTTTACACGGACATAGTGTTGCATCGATAAGTCTTCCGCCCCGCTATCGTCGATCCTCACTTCCCAAAAGAGAGCTTCCGCATCGGCGTCCGGCTCGACCGCCGGCGTCTTTGACGCCAGTTCTTCCGGAGTAACTGCGCGCCATTCGTCGTCACCAGCGCGGACGCCGGGAGCAGCGATACTCAGAAAACACACGAGTACCAGAGTAAGAATTCCATGGGGGAAGAAAGATTTCATGAAACGGAGCCTTTCAGTTGTTTTGAGAATAACGGCTGGATTAAAACGAATTACGGGAATTACGGGTTAGTTCCTGAGCCGCCGCCATTGGCGAAGCCAAATCGGGATAACGGAAACGGCATTCTAACTCAAGCCCCAAACCTGCGCCAAGCCTGAATTTACTGGTTCCAGGATTTAATTGCCGCCAGCCAAACCTCGCCCACACTTACGTTTTTTTCGAGGGCGCGCGTGGCGCAATCATCATGTTCGGGAGCGGCTCTTTGCGAACCGCCGGGGAGGGTGGCGATTTTCATGCGCACTGATCCGTAAACAGTCTCAACCGTTTCAACTCGTCGTGGAAGACTGTAGCGGGTGACGTTTTCTTCGCGCACGCCGAGCGTGGTGGTATGGCGGAACAGCACGGCCCTGATCCTGTTTGCGTTTTCCGGGTGAGCCAGGACCTGGACTACGGTGGCGGGCCGGTTCTTTTTCATCTGTGCAGGTGTCATCCACACATCCAGGGCTGCGGCTTCGAAAAGCCGATCGATCAAGGCTGAATACGACTCGGGATTCATATCGTCGATGTTACAGGCCAATTTCGTCAGCATTTCCACGTTCAAGCCGCCGGCGCTTTCTGTTTTTTCGCCAATCATCAACCGGAGTACATTCGGCCGGTCGGGCCAATCCCGTTGGCCTGCACCATATCCAGAGCGGTGGATTTGCATGGGCGGCATGGGTCCAAAACTCCGCACGAGTGTGCGTAACAAACTGGCGCCTGTCGGGGTGACGGTTTCCCCTTCCACCGCGATACCCACCACCGGCACATCACGCAGCAGGGCGGCGACCGCGGGAGGTGGTACCGGCATAATGCCGTGTTGGGTTTTTACCGTTCCCTGCGACCACGGGACGCTGGTGCAGTAAACGCTCTCGATATTGAATTCCTGAAAGCCTACAACAGCGCCCACGATGTCCACAATCGTGTCGACAGCCCCGACTTCATGGAAATGTATTCTCTCAACCGGAACGTTGTGCACCGCGCTTTCGGCTTCAGCTAACAGACTGAGTGCGGAAACTGCGCGTTCTTGAATGAAGACAGGCAGATCTGCCTGCGTGACGATCTGGGTAAGATCTTTCAGACCTCGATGAGGCTGGTGAGGCGACGAAAGGATCCGGACCTGCGTCGCTGAAATCCCGTGCTTGACCACGCGGTCGACTTTGAGTTGGACATCGCCAAGTCGAAGCCGAGCGATAACTTCGCGCAGTCGCTCTTCAGGCCAACCCGCATCGATTAGGGCGCCGAGCAACATGTCGCCACTGATGCCGGCGAAACAATCGAGGTAGGCGATGGTCATAGCTGCGCGTTTTCTCCCGCACGGGCCAGGCGCAGACGGGTTAACAAACGGTGTGCTGCCGCAGCGGCTCCCAAACCATTATCAATGTTTACTACGGTAATTCCGGTGGCGCAGCTGTTGAGCATGCCGAGCAGCGCGGCCAAACCGCCAAAGCTGGCGCCGTATCCTACGCTGGTGGGTACCGCGATGACGCAACTATCAACCAGGCCGCCTACTACACTTGGTAAAGCGCCTTCCATGCCCGCGACGACGATCACTACATCTGCGTCTTTCAGGTAATTCGCATGCTCAAGCAGGCGATGAATACCTGCGACGCCAACATCAAAAAGTGTCTGCGTCGCATCGCCCAAAAAGCGCAACACGCCAGCCGCTTCCTCGGCTACCGGAATGTCCGCGGTGCCCGCGGCGACCACCAAAACCTGGCCTACTAATGTTCTGGGAAGTCCGCCCACGGTCACCAGACGAGCCACTCGATCGTAAACAGACCCGGGCACTCTTTCTTTTATCGCTTCGAAGTGCTCGTCCGTCACGCGACTGGCCAATGCGACGCCCGTGCGATCAACCAGGGATTTCATGATTACTGCAGCCTGTTCAGGCGATTTGCCTGCCGCGTAAACAAATTCGGGCATGGCCTGACGCAACGCGCGATGATGATCGAGTCGCGCAAAGTCACTGATCGACTCCGTCGGCTGCCAGCGCAGTTTGTCCAGCGCTTCGTCAGGCGAGACGTCGCCGTTCTCAACATCAATAAAAAGCTGTTTCAAAAGACGATTATCCACGTTGCCGTAACCCCTCGTTAATGCTGCCGTGTCGTAATCCCTGCAGGTCAAGCGTCACATAGACATAGCCGGCAGACTTCACCGCTTCGATGATCTGTTCACGCGCTGTCAAAGCCTGATCAATCATCACCGGATCCACTTCGATTCGCGCGAGCTTGTCGTGATGGCGGACGCGCAAATCCTCAAAGCCCAGATTTCTCAACGCCTGCTCAGCAAGATCGATCTGGCTAAGCACCTGAGCAGTAATTGGTGTCCCGTATTCGACGCGACTGGAGAGACAAGCCATCGCCGGTTTGTTCCAATTGCTCAACCCCAGGTGGCGAGCGATCGTCCGAATCTCTTCCTTGTTAAGGTCGGCTTCGCAAAGTGGGCTCCGCACTCCCAGTTCTCGTCCCGCTTTTCTGCCGGGACGAAAGTCACCAGTGTCGTCAACATTGAAGCCGTCGACCACCCTCGTAAAACCTCGACCGCGCGCGACTTCAACCAGTGCCCCGTAAACGTGCTCCTTGCAGAAATAGCAACGGTTAGTGGGATTCGCTGCATAACGCGGATCGTCCACCTCGCTGGTTTCGATTCTAACCACCGGAATGCCGATTTCATTTATGATCTGGAACGCTTCGCGCTCTTCCTCGGCTCCGAGGCTGGCCGATGAGGCAATCACCGCCAGCACGTTTGCCGCGCCCAGCTCCTCCAGCGCTAATTTGGCAACCAGGGTGCTATCGACCCCGCCTGAATAGGCCACTACTGTTCTTTCCAGTGAGCCGAGAATGCCTTTGACTGTGTCGAGCTTGGTAAGCAGCGCCGGCGCCAATGCGGAATTATCCCTTGTGATGATCATTTCCCTGTTCTTTCGTGAAAAAATGGTAATGCAGTTTAGCATTAACTCCGCGCCGGTTCATTTCGGGATAGTGGGATGGTATAATTCGCGCCAGTTCACAAAACATTTCGCAATTTCTGGCTTTACACCGCATGACCAGGCAAATCCGGAGGAACAGATAATGGCCACAGAGATGAAGCGGTCGGGCACCATCGATCGCATTGAGGAACTGCTGGGTGACGACGCTCGAGAACTACTCGAACACAAGTCACAAACCATTCCCCAGGACCAGCTTTATCTTCCCGGCCCGGACTTTGTCGATCGCGTGATGTCCCAGTCTGATCGCACTCCGGCGGTGCTCCGTTCCATGCAGTCGCTGATCGATCACGGCCGCCTGGCGGGCACCGGATACGTATCAATTCTGCCTGTCGATCAGGGCATCGAACATTCGGCCGGCGCTTCGTTTGCTCCTAATCCGCAGTACTTCGACCCGGAAAACATTGTGAAGCTGGCCATTGAAGGGGGCTGCAACGGAGTAGCTTCGACTTACGGTGTGCTCGGCAGTATCGCCCGCAAATACGCACATAAGATTCCATTCATCGTTAAGATCAATCACAACGAACTGCTGACTCTTCCGAATCAATTCGATCAAGTCCTGTTCGGGAATGTTAAGGAAGCGAAGAACATGGGCGCGGTGGCGGTGGGCGCTACGATTTATTTTGGTTCCGATCAGTCGACGCGGCAGATTACGGAAATCGCCGAAGCGTTCGCGCACGCGCACGAGCTGGGAATGGCGTGCATTCTCTGGTGCTATCTGCGCAATTCTAAATTCAAAACTCCCGAAGGCGACATGCACGCGGCCGCCGATCTCACCGGTCAGGCCAATCACCTGGGCGTCACGATTCAAGCCGACATCGTGAAACAAAAACTTCCCGAGCGAAACGGCGGCTACCCCGCGGTTGAAAAAGAACTCGGCAAATCATACGGCAAGACCAGCAAACTGGTTTATGAAAAGCTGACCACCGATAACCCGATCGATCTGGTGCGATATCAGGTCGCCAATGGTTACATGGGCCGCGTCGGTTTGATCAACTCCGGCGGCGAATCAAAAGGCGCCGGTGACATGGCCGCAGCCGTTCGCACCGCGGTAATCAACAAGCGCGGCGGCGGCATGGGTTTGATTTCCGGACGCAAGGCCTTTCAACGCCCGATGAATGAAGGCATTGAACTCCTCAACGCGATCCAGGACGTTTATCTCTCTCCGGAGATTACCGTCGCGTAACAAGGCCCGACCGAATTCGTTTACAAAGATTTTTTCGGAGATCATGCCGACTACCATTCAATGGAAACACGGCCGTAACCGGCATCGTTCACCACGACCGGAACCGCGACCGCTGAATACGCTTAAGACCGCGCTGGGAGAAATGGCCCGCGCCGCGTTTACTGAGCCGTTCATGCTTACGGTTGAGCGCCAGGAGATCTTTCTCCGGCGGCTGCCCAAAAAGCTGGACGGGTTTCGCATCGTTCATCTCTCCGATTTTCATTACGGCCCGATGCTCAATCCTGAGCACCTAAAACGAGCGGTGCGCGCGGCTAATCATCTGAACGCCGACTTGATCGCTCTCACGGGCGACTATATTTCGCAGGACCGGGCCTACGCCGCGCCTTGCGCGGAAGTCGTGGGCCGTTTGCGCGCTCGTCACGGCGTCTATGCCGTGCTGGGTAATCACGATCACTGGACCGACGCGGCCTTGATTGCCGACTTGTTTCGCTTGTCAGGCATCCGCGTGCTGATTAACGAAGGATTGCGCGCCGATTTACGGGGAGAGACTTTCTGGCTGGCCGGCGTCGATGACACCATGGTCGGACTGGAGGACCTTTCGCTGGCGCTCGCCGGATCCAGCGATGACGAATTCAAGTTGCTACTGGCGCATAACCCAATCATCTTGAGACGGGCCGCGCGCGCCAATGTTGATTTAGTGCTGAGTGGTCACACGCATGGAGGCCAGGTGACCTGGCGTTCAGAACGGAGCCGTTCGGGACGACCGCGCCGTCGAATGTTGCGAGGATTGGGCCGGCGAGGCAACACGCAGATTTATGTCACACGTGGCTTGGGTACGGTGGTCCTGCCGATCAGATATGGATGTCCACCAGAAATATCGGTTCTCGAACTGCGTCGCATTTAACCTCCGACAAGTTAGCGCACTCCAAGCTTCTCTACTGAGCCGCTCGTGTCGTCGCGAATCATCACTGTACCGAATCTGCTAACCGTCTTCCGGATGGCGCTGATTCCCGTGTTCGTTTCGCTGCTTTTCTATCAAAAGTTTCTGCTGGCGTTGGCCGCGTTTGTCTTGGCCGGAATCACCGACGGCCTCGACGGACTGCTAGCGCGCCGCTTTCACCAGCAGTCACCTTTGGGTCGCATCCTCGACCCGGTCGCCGATAAGATGTTGCTGGTGACATCATTCGTGGTGCTGTCCATGCGCAGCGTCTTTCCCGAGCCAATCCCCAAACACCTGCCCGTGCCCTTCTGGGTCACCATCACCGTCTTTAGCCGCGACGTTTTTATCCTGGTGAGCGCGGCGGCAATCAACATGGTGACGGGTTTTCGCGGCTTTCAGCCTTCATCACTGGGGAAGATTAGTACCGCCGTTCAGATCATCGCCGTCGCCGCCGTAATCGTGGCCGCGCAAACCCGCGTAGGCGCCGGCTATTACCTCCCAACGCTCTACACCTCAGTCTTTGCCCTCGCCCTGATCTCGGGCGGGCACTATATTTTCTTTGTTTCTCGCCTAATGAACCAGGATCGCTAACAAAACCCCGCTTCAAGTAACTTGGTTTGACCAGAAACACCTGAGGCCATGACTGCTACCTAAGGTTGACAGTCCCAGACTCAGATATTATATTAACTTCGTGTTCAACCCCGGTTTCGAGGAAAACGTAGAGAGAGTGGAGTATTTGAGATGAGCAAGATTATTGGAATTGACTTAGGAACAACGAATTCGGTGGTGGCGGTGATGGAGGGCGGCGAGCCCGTGGTCATCACCAACTCTGAAGGCGGTCGCACGACACCTTCGGTGGTCGCCTTTGCCAAGGACGGCAATCGCCTGGTCGGCCAGGTCGCCAAACGCCAGGCAGTAACTAACCCCGAAAACACCGTTTACTCAATCAAGAGATTTATGGGCCGGCGCTTCAACGAAGTGTCCGAAGAGATCAAGCAAGCGCCCTACAAAGTTAAGGGCGCCGGCGCAGGCGGCGATGTTCGCATTGAAGCAGGCGGCAAGGAATGGAGCCCCCCTGAGATCTCGGCAATGATTCTGCAGAAGATGAAGCAGTCAGCCGAAGACCACTTGGGTCAAAAGGTCGAGAAGGCAGTCATCACGGTGCCGGCCTACTTCAACGACTCGCAACGCCAGGCGACCAAGGACGCCGGCCGGATCGCGGGCCTTGAAGTCATGCGTATCGTGAACGAGCCGACCGCCGCCGCTTTAGCTTACGGCCTGGACAAGAAGAAGGACGAAACGATCGCGGTGTTCGACTTTGGTGGTGGCACCTTCGACATCTCGATCCTCGAAGTCGGCGAAGGAGTCGTCGAGGTTAAATCGACCAACGGCGACACCCACCTGGGCGGTGACGACATCGACGAAGCTTTGATCGAATGGATTATCGAAGAATTCCGCAAGGACCAGGGCATCGATCTTTCGAAAGACAAGATGGCTTTGCAGCGGCTCAAGGAAGCGGCTGAGAAAGCAAAGATCGAACTTTCATCGACGATGGAAACCGAAATCAATCTTCCCTTCATCACGGCCGATGCCTCAGGTCCAAAGCACCTGGTGATGAAACTGACGCGCGCGCGCTTTGAGCAACTGGTTGAGCCAATCTTCAAGCGGCTGATGGGACCCGTTGAGCAGGCCCTGAAGGATGCCGCGCTCGGCAGCGATAAGATCGATGAGATCGTTCTGGTTGGTGGTTCGACGCGTATTCCCAAAGTTCAGGAGTTGGTCAAGAACTTCTTTGGCAAGGAGCCCAACAAGAGTGTTAACCCGGACGAAGTAGTGGCCATCGGCGCGGCCGTGCAGGCCGGCGTGTTGTCGGGCGAAAAGACTGACATCCTGCTGCTCGACGTGACGCCTTTGAGTCTGGGCATCGAAACCCTGGGCGGCGTTTTTACCAAGCTCATCGAACGCAACACGACAATTCCGACACGCAAGTCTGAAACATTTTCTACCGCCTCTGACAATCAAACTTCGGTAGAAGTGCATGTGTTGCAGGGCGAACGGCCGATGGCGACGGACAATCGTACGCTCGGCAAGTTTCATCTAGTGGGCATCCCACCCGCCCCGCGCGGCATGCCCCAAATCGAAGTTACTTTCGACATCGATGCGAATGGCATCGTGAACGTTTCGGCGAAAGACCTGGGAACAGGTCGCGAGCAAAAGATCACGATCACTGCTTCATCGGGTCTCAGCAAGGATGAGATCGACAAGATGATGCGCGATGCTGAGTCGCATTCGGCTGAAGACGCTACCAAGCGCGATGAGATCGAAGCGCGGAACAAACTTGACGGTCTGATCTATCAAATGGAGAAGACCCTGAATGAAAACCGCGAGAAGGTCAGCAGCGTGGCCAGCGAAGTCGAAGCCGGCATCGCGGACGCGAAGAAAGCGGTCGAAGAAGGTGGCGTCGAACGCATGAACAATGCGTTTAATGCGCTCCAGACCGTGTCGCACAAGATGGCCGAGGCGCTTTATCAGCAAACGGGTTCGGCTGCACCTGAAGCCGAAGCTGCCGATCAATCATCCGCGGCCGGCGCCTCAGCGACGGGCCAGGGCGGCGGAGACGACAACGTTATCGACGCCGAATACGTCGACGTCGACGACGAGAAGAAGTAAGAACATTTTCGATTGCCGATTTTTGATTGCCGATTGGTCGATAGCCAAACTTGCGCGGTTGAAGGCGAGGAATTAGGCAAGAGATCAATCGGCATTCGGCAATTGGGAATCGGAAAATCCCATCGTGGCCAAAGAAGATTTTTACAAAATCCTGGGCGTCAAACGCGATGCCAAGCCGGATGAGATCAAGAAGGCTTACCGGCGCCTCGCGCGTAAGTATCACCCTGACGTAAACCCGGGCGATAAGACGGCTGAAGAGCGCTTCAAGCAAATGAGCGAAGCCTTCGACGTGCTTTCCGATCCCAAAAAGCGCGCCGTTTATGACCGCTTTGGCCAATACTCTGAAAATTTGGCAGACGCCGCGGCGCGAGGTGGCGGCGCCACTTACACTACGCGCGGCACACCTTTCGACTTCTCGGGATTTGACTGGGGTTCGGCTGCGCCCGGCGCCGGAAGCACGGGCGGCAGCAGCAGCTTCCGCGACATCTTTGCGGATCTTTTTGGCGGCGCAAAAACGGAACGCGAACCACCTCGGCCGCAACCGCAGCGCGGCGCCGACATCGAGATGCCGCTCTCGCTCAGCTTTGAAGAAGCCATCACCGGGCTCACCACCAACCTGACAGTAAATCGATCAGAGCAGTGCTCGCGCTGTCATGGCGCGGGTGATACCGGCGGCGTTGTCGGCACCTGTCCGACCTGCAAGGGAGCGGGGCAGGTGCAACGAACCGGCGGCCGGTTGCGATTCACTCAGGAGTGTCCCGACTGCGAAGGCACCGGCAAACGCCGGCCGCCTTGTTCGCTGTGCAAAGGCAAAGGGACGCTGCCGAAAACGGAAACAGTTAAGGTGCGCATCCCCGCAGGCGTGGACACTGGTTCGCGCGTGCGCGTGCCTGGCAAAGGTGAGGGTGGGCGCCTCGGTGCGCCGGCGGGCGATTTGTTCATCATCACGAACGTGGGCCGGCATAAGTATTTCACCCGCAAGGGCGACAACATTTATGTGACGGTCCCGATCACCGTGCCCGAAGCCGCCCTCGGCGCCAAGATTGAAGTGCCGACAGTTTCAGGCAAAGCGCAGTTGCGCATACCGCCGGGCACGCAGTCCGGACAAAAGTTTCGCTTGCGGGCAAAGGGCGCACCGTCTCTGCGCGATCCAAACGCGCACGGTGATCAGTTTATCGAAGTGCAGGTAGTGCTGCCGAAAGTAATTTCGGAAGAGACGAAAGAGTTATTGCGCAAGTATGTGCAGCTCAATAACGAGAATCCCCGGGTGGAGATGGGATTGGAATAACATCATTTTCGAAGTGCGCTGACTTATTAGCGCTTTTTGAAAACGGCGACAGGTCGCCGCACTCCAAAAGATGCAATGAAGAAGCGAGCCAAGACATTCACGATCAGCGCGGTGGCGGAACAGTTCGAGCTGCATCCGCAGACGCTGCGAATGTACGAGCGCGAAGGATTGCTCAAGCCGTCGCGATCAGAGGGCAACACGCGTCTCTACACCGATACCGATCTCGAGCGTTTGGAAATTATCCTTTCGTTAACCCGCGACCTGGGCGTGAACCTCGCGGGCGTCGAGATCATTCTGAACATGCGCGAAAAGATGGACGCGATGCAGCGCGAGTTCGAGCGCTTCTTTGAATACCTGCAAACGCATGCCGAGGAGTTCTCCCACTTTACTGAAGCGCCACCTCCGGAAGCAGGCGCCCTCGTTCCGATCAGCCGCATTCATTCAGTGCGCCGCCGTGCAGCAGGCAAATCAGGACGATAAGCGTTGGGTACGCACGCCTCTAGCGTGCTTCTCAAGAGCGCGCCAGCGGCAGGCAAATCAGGACGATAAGCGTTGGGTACGCACGCCTCTGGCGTGCTTTCTCAAGAGCGCGCCAGCGGCGCGCGTACCTTAAGGCAACTCTCTCCCGGTTTTTCTAATCTGTGTAATCTGCGTAATCTGTGGATATTATGTGCCGTCTACTTTTTTGCTTGCTCGCACTAATCACTCTTGGTGAGACTGTGAAAGCTCAGGACATTCATTCTTATGCTAATCCGTCAGCGGTGCGCGTGCGCCACCTCGACCTGGACTGGAATGTCTTGTTTGATCAGAAGATCCTGAAAGGCACCGCCGTGCTTACGGTCGAGCGCATTTCTGAAACCGCGCCGTTGGTTCTCGACACGCGCGATCTCAAGATCGAAAAAGTTGAGACGTCTGCCGGCGGCGCGAACTATGCGCCTGCGACTTTCACGATCGGCGCGAGTGACAAGATTCTGGGCGCGCCCTTAACCATTCCCTTGCCCGCGAAGGCCAATCGCGTGCGCATTCAGTACTCGACTTCGCCTGGGGCGACCGCGCTGCAATGGCTCGACCCGGCGCAAACCGCGGGCAAGAAGCAGCCATTTCTCTTCACGCAATCACAGTCGATTCATGCGCGCAGCTGGATTCCATTGCAGGACTCACCCGCAGTGCGCGTGACCTACACCGCGCGCGTCCATACGCCGCGCCAACTGATTGCGGTGATGGCCGCCGAAGATCTTTCGGGCGATGCGCGCGATGGCGACTACCAGTTCAAGATGGATCAGCCTATTCCCTCTTATTTGATTGCGTTGGCGGTGGGAGATCTGCGCTTCAAAAGTCTCGGGCCGCGCACCGGAGTTTATGCCGAGCCGCACACGATTGATTTAGCCGCGCGCGAACTTAGCGACACGGAAAAAATGGTCATGGCCACCGAAAGCGTCTATGGCCCCTATCGCTGGGGCCGCTATGACATTCTGGTTTTACCGCCCAGCTTTCCTTATGGTGGTATGGAAAATCCACGGCTCACGTTTGCGACGCCGACAATTCTGGCTGGTGACAAGAGTCTCGTGTCGCTGGTCGCGCACGAACTGGCCCACTCGTGGTCCGGCAACCTGGTGACGAACGCGACCTGGAGTGACTTCTGGCTGAACGAAGGTTTCACCACTTACCTCGAGCGACGAATTTTGGAGACCGTCTATGGGCGCGATCGCGAAGAGATGGAAGCGGTTTTGGGCTTGCGTGATTTGAAAGAAGAGATTGATACGCTCGATGATCGTGATGAGATCCTGCACATCGATTTAACCGGCCGGGATCCGGATGATGGCTCAACCGATATTCCTTATGAAAAAGGCGCGCTCTTTTTGCGTCACCTTGAAGAGACCTTCGGCCGCGAGCGTTTTGATCGTTTTCTGAAGGGCTATTTTGATCACTTCGCTTTTCAAAGCATCACTACGGCCCAGTTTGTTGATTACCTCAACAAAAATCTTTTGGGTGAAAATCCAAAACTGGCCCGAAAAGTTCCGGTGGCGGAATGGATCGCTAAGCCGGGGCTGCCTGAGAATGCTCCGCAACCGAGTTCGGCCGCATTCACTCGCGTGGCTGAACAAGCGACGCAGTGGCTGCAAGGCAAGACGCCGGCCGACAAAATCCCTGCCGCTAACTGGACCACGCAGGAGTGGCTACACTTTTTGAGATATGTGCAGGATCACATTACACCCGCCGGCAATAAACCGATTGAGACGCCGGGCAGCAGGCCGGCTCTCCCGTCCGCGCGGATGGATCAATTAGACAAGGCTTTTCATCTCACCCGCTCAGGTAATTCCGAAATCGCTTTTCAATGGTTGCTGATGTCAATCCGCAATCGCTACGAACCGGCTTATCCGCGTCTCGAGGAATTTCTGATGACCATCGGGCGGCGCAAATTCATCAAGCCGCTTTACGAAGAGTTGGCTAAGACGCCTGAGGGCAAGGCGCGCGCAATCGAGATTTACCGCCGCGCGCGGCCGACTTATCATCCCATCGCTGTCGCTTCAGTTGACGTAGTGTTGAACTGGCCGGGAAATTAATCCACAGACATTTACGTAGCGGGCTAACGGTCATGGCGCATAAGCTTTTTCCTGACCGGGATCGGTGATATAACGCGCGCCATGCGAAAGACATTCCTGCTTCTCTCGATTCTATTTGTATCCACTACCTCATTCGCCCAAACCGCGAACAACGAAGCCCTCGGAGGGAAAACGGGCGAGACTAAACCAACCATAACCAAAAAACCGACCTCGCGGAAACCGGCTGCAACTCAAAACAAACCGTCGTCTTCTCCGTGCGGGGCCTACGCCAATGGATCCAGCCAGACGGATAAGTGGTTCTCGATCGGCGAGTCAGCCAGCAAACATTTCTGGTACAACCCGCACCGGACCACCTGTGATGCGAAAACCGGCGTTCTCAAATCGTGGATGAAGGAAGAGCATAAGAACACCGGCGGTGATTACGCACTCGTGCTGTATGAATTCAAATGCAAGCTGAACCAGATCCGGGTGAAAACGGTAATTGAATACGACAGCTCCGGCGCTCTCTTAGATACGAACAATCACGGCGAAGATCCCTGGCAGGATGTCGCTCCCGGCACGGCCGGTGAAGGCATGATCAAAACAGTTTGCCGCCGGAACTAAGCAGATTGATTCATTTACTCATTGGTTCATTGATTCAATGAATCAATGAACAAATTTCTTACAATATCCCTGCCGCTCATCCGTCCTTAATTAGAAGTCTCAGTTAACAGGGAGCTTTAAGATGAAAGCTGCGGTCTATACGAGCTACGGCTCCGCGGATGTTATCCAAATCGCGGAGGTCGGAAAGCCCACCCCCAAAGACAACGAAGTCTTAATTAAAGTGCGCGCGGCGTCTGTCAATCCGCTTGATTGGCGCTTTATGCACGGCAAGCCGCGCGTGCTTCGCTTTATGCCGAAGTTATTGAAGATGCCAATCGGCCGGCCCGGCGTCGATGTCGCCGGCGAGGTCGAAGCGGTGGGAGCAAAAGTCACGCAGTTCAAACCGGGTGAAGCGGTGTTTGGTTCTTGCCGCGCTTCGATCGCTGAGTACGCGTCGACTCCCGAAACCGGTGTGGTAAAGAAACCCGATAACGTAACCTTCGAAGAAGCGGCTTCGCTAAACGTGGCCGGACTGACTGCGGTGCAAGGTCTGCGCGATCACGGAAAGATTCAACCGGGCCACAAGATTCTGATCAATGGCGCGGCCGGAGGCGTAGGCACCTTCGCCGTGCAACTCGGCAAGATATTCAACGCACACGTGACCGGGGTCTGCAGCACCAGAAATTTAGAGCTCGTTCGATCAATCGGCGCGGACGAGGTCATTGATTACACTCAGGACGATTTCACCAAGGGTAGCGCACGCTATGATTTGATTCTCGACTGTGTGGGAAACCATTCGCTCTCTGAATACCGGCACGTCCTGAATCCCACGGGAAGATGCGTGATGATTGGAGCGTCGCATGACGCATCGTTCATCCAGGTTTTGGTTGTTCCGCTGAAGGCCCTTGTGTTCTCGATGTTTGTCAGCCAGAAGTTAGGGTTTTTCATCGCCAAATCAAGTCAGGCCGATCTGGCTTTGCTGGGTGAGTTCGTGGCCAACGGCAAACTGAAGCCGGTCATCGAGGAGTGCTACCCGTTGAGTGAAGCTCGCGAAGCGATGCGACATGTGGAAGAGGGACATGCGCGCGGCAAAGTGATCGTGAGGGTTTAGTGCGCGAAGCAGACCGCATAACCGCAGGCCATAGCGCCGGATTCAACTCTCATTAATCTTTTTTTGGGCTGCATGCCATTGGGCTGTATTCGCCAGCATTGCCTGACACGCGGCCCCGGTCCTCGTCCGCCGAGACTGGATCATCGCTAACATCCAAACGAAGACTAATAAGTTGATCAGGGCCGGATACAGCGCATTAGCGACAAGAGCGAGACGGTGCACCGGGGAAAAGAGGTTGTACATCACGTACAAGACAAAAGACAGTATCAGCGCCATTCGGCTTGCGCCGATTGCGTTGTAGATGTCAGACAAGGACGTGTATTCGCTTTTGAAAAGCTCGCTCGGGATCCGCGTTGATATTAAGGTGAGATAAAAGCGAATGACCTCGAAGTTAGCCTGCCTCTGTCGCCGGTACTTTTCTTTGCCTTTCCGGTTTCTGAACTCTTTTTGGAGACGTCTTAGATCCGGACCGAAGACTAGATGCAAAAGAGGTATCTTCGACGGTTCGCAAATATCCGCAATATTGATCGCTGGTTCGTAAGTCGTTAATTCAGTGCGAACTATTTCCGGCAAACTTCTCAAAATATCGCCGCCGCGATCTTGCGGCGCTAGCGAGAGCGGCATCCAAATGTCATAGGAATGGTAGTAGATCTGATAAATCAAAAAACCTAACGGCACACCAGATCCTATCAGGATGGCTGCAGCACCGGGAGTCAATCGCAAGAGCGCCGAATTCTCTATTGCTCCGCCCACCGAGCCAAAAACGAAGATATTCTGAATGCTTTGAAAGAAGGCAAGCCCGAACAAAAAAATCCATCCGGGCATGCTCCAGCGAATTACCTGCCTTGCTGAATCCATCTTACCTAGCTAAGCGTCATTTGGAACAAAGCGCGTGTTCATCTATTTGCAAAGAGTCGGGTTTCCGCGCTCTTACTGTTGGATGACACTCGGGAGCCTCCATGAGGTGAAGGTGGTAAAAGCTATGACCTTATATCACTGAGCCTAAACAGACGCAAAGAAAGAAAAACGCTCGCGGCAAGCAAGATCCGTGATAACGTTCAAAATCCATCTTTCCCAAATAAACTAATCGGTTCATCGTCCGGCAGCATCTCGGTGTAGAAACCAGGATTGTCTTCCAGCCATTTAGTGAAATAGTTGACAACGTTTTCGGCGGCAGCGTGCTCGCGGAGTGGCACCGGGATCCGATAGTCTTCTTTGTAGTATTTGATTCTTTCGTTGCTGTATTCGTCGCGTGTTGTCACTTTCCAGTGCGTGCGCAGCTTCAGTGGATTTCCTTCCGCGCCGCCATAACCCGCAAATGTAACGATCCTGGTTCCGTCCGCGAGCAGAAGCAAATGTTCGCGGGAACGCCCCTTGAAATAGATACCGAACCGCGAGATACGGATTTGCACTGGCCCATCATCAGCGTCGCCCCAGGAAAATTCTTGTTCTACGGCGCTGCGCCATTCTTCCGTCGAGTACGTCCAGACTGCGAGCGGATTAACATCAAACAGGATGTCATTGATCACTTTGCGATGACGAGCGCGGCGAAGGTAGAAAAAGCCGCCACCGGCGGCGAGGGCGATGAGTGCGCCGGCGATCAGTAGATAGAGCATAAGATCATCCACAGACTACCCGGACTATTCGAGGCCCGAAGGGCCATCTTGAAATAGCCTCGACCGTAAGGTCGGGTACGTTATCTGAAAATGAATTGGAGGTCCAAAGAAGCGGCATGAATTCATTCCGGCACTTCGGGCCTCGGCCGTCTTATAGAGAACCATCACCCCCGACCTAACGGTCGAGGCTGTTTCGATACGGCGCTTCGCGCCCGATCAAAGCGCCGTCGAGCCGGCGCACTCCAAAGCGCTTCGCGTCTGATCAAAGCCCGTCGAGCCGGCGCACTCCAAAGCGCTTCGCGCGTTAATCAACTCAAATGAATAAATGAGTTAATGAACCAATGATTCAATAACCTATTTCACTACAAAACTCCGCCCGTACGCTCCGTAATCATTAGTTTTGATTCCGTTTCGACTGCTGCCTTTGTAAGCCGATTCTCCGGGGCGTAGTTCAATGGTTACCGGACCGCCGCTCTCCAACGTGAACTTGCCGGCATGCACCGCCGCATTACAGATTGACGAATCGAGTGTGTAAACGTCAGTTCCCCACACCGATCCGGTAAAGCCGTTACCGGGACACAGCAACTTCCAGCTCTTGCCGTCTTCACCCGTGAGCATACCCGCCGAGGTGTTCCACATCACTGGTGTCTGATCTTCGGCCTCGCGCACGAGCGCCTCAGTCTCCGGAGTTTTGAAAACAAAGCTCATCTGGTACGAGCCATACGTGCTGGTGGTGACTCCGTTTCTTTCCCGGCTGCCGTAGATGGGACGGCCCTCGCGCAGTTCGATAGTGACCGTGCCGCCCTGTTGAAAGTTGATCAGTCCACTGTGGACGGCGGCCGTGCAGATTGATGAATCAGCGGTGTAAATGTCGCTGCCCCAAACTGAACCTGCGGTGCCTCCGGGCGCACAAGACAGCGTGAACGATTGTCTTACCTTGCCGTTCAGCGACGTCGCGTTTGCCTGCCAACTCGTGGGCGTGGCACCGGAAGACGGTGGCACATCAGTTGATGACTTGTTCGAGTTCGCAGGCGCCGCGTGTCCTCCATCCGCGCTGTGGTCGCCTTTCAATCGTGAACAACCTGCGAAGATGATTAGCAAAAGGAAAAGAAGACCGAGGGCGATACGTTGAGATGACATGAGAGCCTCCTTTTAAATTGCGCGGTCCGTGTACTCAACCAGGAGCGGTACCAGGACCGCGAGCGGTAGCGACCGGATCAGAGAGTCAATGGTGGATGGCGAGCGAATCAAAACTTCGTGCGAAACCCACGCTCTACCGCAGGTGGTACTGACCTCGTCGCCATGTTGAGTTTTCGATCCCCTCGCTACCGCTCAGGGTTCTGTAACAAGCCGAGAGCTCCAAAGCGCTTTGCACCGAAATCGAGATTGGATCAATGTTCAATGAATCAATGAGCCAATTACCATGAATCAATTCCCCATGTATTTCCCCAACCACCCATACAATTCCTGATACCAGTAGCGGCTGTTCTCGCCTTTCAGAATCCAGTGGTTCTCATCGGGCCAGACGATCAGCTTGCTGGGGATGCGCAAACGCTGCAGCACGCTCCAGTTTTCCAGCGTCTGATTAAGCGGCACGCGGAAATCATTTTCCCCGACTGAAATCAGAATCGGCGTCTTGAAGTTCGCTGCGAACCTGATCGGATTTTGCTCGCGCCGGCGCCCTGTTCCCACACCGGCCCGCCGTTATTCACTTCGCGCGAGTAGATGGTGTCGCTGGTGCCCCACTGCGATTCGAGATTGATCAGACCGGCATGACTGACCAGCGCTTTGTAACGAGTGGTCGTCGCCTGCATCCAGTTCGCCAGGTGACCGCCGTAGCTGGCGCCCGCCGCCGCCTGCCGCGCGCCATCGACAAACGGATACAGTCGAATGGCTTCGTCCGCGCCTTCGTTGATCTCGTTGCCGGGACCTTTGAAGGGATCGCCCTGAATGCTTTGCGCAAACGCTTCACCAAATCCGGTCGAACCTGAATAATTGGTCAGCAATACCACGTAGCCCGGCCGCGACAACATGAAATAGTTCCAGCGCAGGCCCCAGTTGTCGCGCCACATACTGTGCGGGCCGCCATGCATCACCACAAACAGCGGATACTTCTTGTGCTCATCAAAGTTTGGCGGCAGCGCGATCATGTTGTGAATGCGCTTGCCGGCTTTGCTGGTAAACCAAAAATGACGTAACGGCAGCCAATCGATCTTCGCGACGGCTTCGGAATTAAAAGCAGTAAGCGGCTGCTGTGTTTGCGATTTCAGATCGAGGCGAAAGATCTCAGGTGGATTCGTTGCGCTTTCCCAGTTGGCAAACAGAAGGGTAGAAGCTGCTTTGGCGGAACTCTTCAAGTTTGTGTAGACGCCCCGAGTCATGTCCATGGAAAGACGTACCTCGCCGCCCTCTGCCGGCATCATGAAAAGCTTTTCATTGCCAGCTTCTTCCGCGGTCATGTAAATCGATTTGCTGTCAGGCGAGAACGCGATACTGCCGACTGAACGGTCCCAATTAGCGGTGAGAATTGCGGGCTGACCAACATTGGGCCAGGTAAATTTTGCCAGACGCTCGAGGTGATAGACCTTGTTATCGGATTGATTCTCAGAGCTCGCGTAAAGTGCTTTTCCGTCCGGCCGGAAAGCAGGACGGCTGAAGTTGTCACTGCCGGTGGTTAGTCGTGTGGGCTCGCGGCCATTCGCGGAAATCTTGAAAAGTGATGTGTTTGAATTAGCGTAAGCGGACACATCACGGTTAGTAGTGGCGACAAAAATGATCGCGTCGCCTGCCGGCGTCCAAATCGCATCGAGCTCATCGCCTGAGTCACTTACCCGACCCGCAAAGCCGCGTTCAGTAACCAGCTTCGTTCCGGCAAACAGATCTTTCGCCTTTGCGCCGAATTGCGCGTCCTGCACAAACAGGTGCGATTGCATGTCGTCGACCCACTTGTCCCAATTGCGCACAGGAAACTTTTCGTAAACGCGCGCGCGATACTTTTGCGCTTTGCGCTCCGCCGCAATTTTCTTGTTCGCTTCATCATCAGCCGCGCCCGGATAGACTGAGCTGGTGAAAAGCAAGGCCCGGCCATCGGGCCGCCATTGCGCTGAGCGCGCGCCGGTGGAAAGCGATGTCACGCGTACTGCTTCGCCGCCGGCCGCAACATCAAGCACATAAATCTGGCCCACATCATCGCCTTCGCGTTTGGCGGAAAAGGCAATCTGCCGGCTGTCAGCACTCCAGGCGACACCGCCCTCTCCGCCTTTCGAGAAAGTGAGCCGCCTTGGCTTGGCAGAACCGTCAGTGGGAACAATCCATAAATCAGAGACCTGCTCCTTTTCGTCGTAGGCGGGTTCGACCAATGAGAAGACCACCCAATTGCCGTCGGGACTGGGGTTGGGCGCGCCCACGCGCTTCATCATCCACATCGTTTCGTGCGAAAGAGGAACTTTGGTAGTCCTTTGGGCAGCGATACCCAGCGCGGCAATCGTAATTAGTGCAAAGACTCTGATTCTCAGGAACATGAAATACCTCCGGCGAAGTCTGTAAGGCGGTAGTGATACAAGCGCGTGTGAGGTGTGTCAAGGTGCGTGGGAAATGAAGTCGGCAAAGCCGACGACTGAAAATAGCCCAGCGCTTTAGCGCCGGGGCGATGTAGAAATTGGCGTGAGTCCGTGAAGCGAATAGGAATCAGCCGTCCGCTTCACGGATTACTTTCCGTCTCGATCCCGACCCAGCGCTAAAGCGCTGGGCTATTATCAATCGTCGGCTTTGCCGACTGTACGCAAGTCAACCGGATTCCTCTGCCGTTCCCCAATCCCTTGCAATATTTCGCTCTTTCGTTCGTCTTCAAGGTAAGGAGAATTCAATGAACGTACAACGCTACGCGCGGCTTGCCGGCGTGCTGATGCTGATTTCCATGGTGGCGGGCGGGTTTGGTGAGGCTTACGCGCCATCAAAGCTCATCGTGTCCGCCGATGCGGCGGCTACCGCGGCTAACATTAGGAATCTTGATTTCGTGTACCGGCTGGGATTCGCGGCCTTCCTGATCGAGTCTTTGTGCGATATCACACTCGCCTGGCTCTTTTACGTACTGCTCAAGCCCGTCAACAAACGACTCTCGCTGCTGGCCGCGTTCTTCGGATTGATCGCGACGGCCACTTTCGCGTGCGCCCAGATGTTTTACTTTGCGCCGGTGGTCCTCATGCGCGGCACCTATATGAGCACCTTCTCAACGGACCAAATCAATTCGCTGGTTCTGTTATCGTTGAAGTTTGGCGGACTGGCCGCGATGGTCCTGACGGCCTACTACGGTATGAACTGGCTGGTCCGCTCGTACCTAATATTCCGTTCGGGATACCTTCCTAAATTTCTCGGAGTGCTGATGGCGATTGGAGGCGCAGGATTTTTCGTACGCAGCTTCCTGCTAATTCTAGCGCCGGCTTATGCGTCAGATGTCTTTCTCATGTTGTTGTTTCCAGGCGGATTGATCTTGACGTTTTGGTTAATGATTAAAGGCGTCAATCTGGCGAAATGGGAAGCGCTTTGGAGTGCGCGGACTTGACGGCGCCTTGCAGTGCGCCGGCTTGGCGGCGCTTTGGAGTGCGCCGGCTTGGCGGCGCTTTGGAGTGCGCGGGCTTGACGGTGCTTTGGAGTGCGCCGGCCTGACGGCGCTTTGGATTGTCGATGCTGACGATCGCTACGCTGACTCTGACTTTGCCGGATAAAGTTTTTCGAAAACCGGATCATCATGCACGAGCGTCAAGTCCGGATCGCGGCGCGCCCAGTCGGCGTCGCGAAATCCGGCCACATGCGCCTTAGTCAAAGCATCGAGCGCTTCTGCCTTCTTATTCATCAAACACAAGGTGCAAGCCGCGTTGTAAAGCACCGACGCATCATCCGGCCGGAACCCGACCGCCAGATTGACCTCGCGCATCGCGTCGTCCACCCGATCCAAACTGGCGTAATCGTTCGACAACATCACCCGCGCGCGCACGTCTTCCGGAACTTTGCGCAGGTGCGATTCCAAAAGTTGAACGCGTCGCTGCTGCCAGTGTCGCAACAGTTCGGTCTTGCCGAGAGCGCCGAGCGCATTTCCAATCGGCGTGTACATGTTGTAATCCTCGCCCGACATTTGCACCGCCGTCTCAGCCATCTCGACAATCTCGTGATAGCGGCCGAGTGAAAATAGCGCGCGTCCCAGCAAGTAATACGCGCCTTCGCAGTCGGCCTTGCGATCGAGCGCGCCGCGCGAGAGCCGCACCGCTTCCTCGTACTGTTGATCGGCATACGAGACCCATCCGCGTGCGATGTCGGCTTCAGGCAAAGCCGGCTGGAGCGCCGTGGCTTGCGCGGCCGCCGCTTTGGCGCGATCCATCCACAGATCTTCGTGGCCGTAACGGTAGTAGTGCAGCGCGCAGACATTCGCGATGGCTGCATACGCAAGCGCAAATTTCGGGTCCATACCAGCGGCGCCCTCGAACATCTCGCGCGCCAACTCCAGGTCCTGACGCGACTCGCGCCGCGCATAACTCTTGCCGCGCAGGTAGAGATCGTAAGCCTGCAAATTGTCGGTCGGCTTGGCCGCCAGCTCAGCCTGTTCCTGCGGCGAGAGTGTGACGCGCAACGCTTCAGCGATCTTGCGAGCAATCTCGTCCTGCAACTCAAAGATGTCCTGCATCTCGCGATCGTATCTTTCAGACCAGAGCGGAAAGTCGGTTTTTGTGTCGATCAGTTGCGCGCTGATGCGCAGCCGCGAACCGGATCGCCGCAGCGTGCCGGCGAGCACGTAGGCCGCGGCTAATTGCTGGCCGATTTGCGCCGGCGTGACTTGCTTGTCACGAAAGGCCAAAACTGTGGGCCGCGAGAAGACGTGCAGGTCCCTGATCTTGGAAAGCTCCGTGATGATGTCTTCGGTAATGCCATCGCGCAGGTACTCGTCCTCTTTGGCCCCGGCCGCATTCTCGAAATAGAGCACTGCAATGGGGCGCTCGGACGGCTTGGCCGCTTCAACCTTTCCCGAGTTGTCCGCTTCGATCGAACGCTTGCGTCCCGATTCGAGATCGCGTTTAAGACGCAACAGATCGGTCTTGAACTCGGTCGCCGATTGGTAACGCAGCGAGCGATCTTTTTCGAGCGCTTTGTCCAGGATTCGCCCTATCTCTTGTGGCAGCGATCCGTTCATTTGATTTGCCGGCACCGGATCGCGATTCAGGATCGCATCGAACACCACGGCCGAGGTATCGCCCTGAAATGGCAGCACGCCGGTCGCCATCTGATAGAGCACGGTGCCGAACGAGAACAAATCGGTGCGTGCATCAGTGATTTCTCCGCGTGCCTGCTCTGGAGACATGTAAGCGACCGTGCCCATGGTGGTGCCGGCCGATGTCAGCTGGTCCCGTCGAATAGTTTCGATCATCGACGACGGATCAGGTTGCTGTGTTCGTTCAATCTTCGCAATTCCGAAATCGAGAATCTTGGCCTGGTTTCGTGAAGTAATGAAGATGTTTGCCGGCTTCAGGTCGCGATGAACGATCCCTTTCGAATGGGCTGACTCAAGCGCGTCGACAATCTGTACACTCAGCCCCAACACTGATTCAATATCGAGCGCGCCCCGCCGAATCCGATCACCGAGCAACTCGCCGTCGAGCAGTTCCATGACGATAAAATGTTCAGACTCGAAGTGTTCGATCCCGTGGATGGTGCAAATGTTTGGATGATTCAGCGCCGACGCCGCGCGCGCTTCGCGCTGAAAACGCTGCAGCAGGTTCGCATCGTTGGCCAGGGCCGGAGTCAGGAACTTCAACGCAACGTGGCGGCCCAGGTTGATGTCTTCCGCCTCGTACACCACGCCCATTCCTCCTTCGCCGATTTGCGAAGTGATACGGTAGTGCGAGATGGTCCTGCCGAGCATTGATGCCTCCGGGATCGGGATTGACGAAACGGTGGGCGGCCATAGTAGTACAGGGGAAACCTTTTCGGCAACGAAAGTCGGGTGCACGAGATTTCCTACCGTGGAGTGCGCTGACTTGTCAGCGCTTTTGAAACGGGACGTCGCCGCATTCCAAAATTTCTTGAGCTAACTCTCTCTCGATGTTAAAGTGTGCGGCCTGACGATTCGAGCGTTCCGGTAACGTAACTTCACGATGCGAAAGCGCGCAAAGCTTGCCCTTAATGTAGGTCTCGCGACCATTGTGCTGTGCCTTGTGGCACTGACCGCGGCTGCCCAGGACCTGGATAACGTCACCATTTCCGGACGCATCACCGACGAAACCGGCGCCATCATTCCCGGCGCTTCGGTCACCGCCACGCTCGTCAAAACAAAAGTTGAACGCACGGTCGTGGCGAATGATGACGGCCGCTACCGGATTATCCAGCTCGAACCGGGCATCTATACCGTCAAAGCTTCATTCACAAACTTTGCGGCTGAACAAAAGACCGATCTCATGACGATTGCTGGACAGAACGTTCAGCTTGATTTCACTTTAAAGCCCGCCGCCGTCACCGCTGACACCGTCGTAGTCAGCGCGTCTCCGCCTGAAATCGACACCACACGTACGGTGGTTGGCGGTACTGTCGCCACTCAGGAAGTGGATGCCCTTCCTGTCCCGAGCCGGTCGCCACTCGATCTGATCTTTACACTCGGTGGCGTTAGCGAAGAGGCGCTGTCCACTCGAGATCTTGCCGAAGACGCCGTCAACGCGCGTTCGACGCCGGAAGAAGCCGGCAACTTCTCGCTCTCAGGCGGGCCGGCTTACTCAAATAACATCACCATTGATGGCCTGGACAATAACGACGATCGTTCCGCGCGCGAGCGAATGAATCCGTCGATGGATGCGGTTGAAGAAGTGCAGGTGATTCGTAATCAGTTTGCAGCTGAGTACGGGCGCGCATCGGGCGGCCGCATCAACCTTCGCACGCGTGGCGGTTCGAACAGGTTTCACGGGCGCGGCTACTATTTCTTTCGCAACGATATCTTCAACGCGAATACATTCAACAACAAACGATTCGGTATCGCGCGGCCACCGTTTGAAGAACATGATCCCGGCTTCACCCTCAGTGGCCCGCTAATCATTCCGCACATCTACAACGGCCGCAATCGCACTTTTTTCTTCAGCTCGTACGAGTACGACACAATTCTGGATTCGACGACGATCAATACGCTCGTTCCGCTGCAGACGAATCCATTGTTTCCTTTGCCCACTCCGACCAGCCCGAATCTGGTGCGCGCAGAAAATCCTCCGGCGCCGGCGCTGATCGCGTCGGGCGGCATTGCGCCATTTGTTCAGGGAGTGGCCACACCGCAAAAAAACCATATCTTCACCACGCGCGTCGATCACAAATTCACGGACATGCACAACGGGGAGATCCTGTATCAGCTCGGCCGGTTCACCAACCTGCGCCAATTCGGCGGAGGCAGCCGTCTGGCCGAAGCATTATTGGGAAAGACCCGTAACACCGACGCCATCGCGTATCTCGATAATTATGTGATCTCTTCGAAGGCGGTAGCCCAAACGCGTTTTCAATGGTCGCGGCTCACGCCGGCAATCGAAACCAGCGCGGGTACACAGACTCCGGTGGTGTTGATCGACATCAATGATTCTCAGGCGCTGATAGATGGGACGCTGGTCGCCGGCAGTTCGACTTCGGGCGCTACCGATCGCAAGGAGACTCGGTTTCAGGCGCAGGAAATCTTTGCTTATGTGACCGGCAATCATTCGTTGAAGTTTGGTGGTGACTTTCAGAAGATCAAATCGACTTTCATCGATCTCGAGGACTCGACCGGAACTTTCGACTTCGACAGCTTCGGAAACTTTCTAGCCAATATTCCGAGCCGGTTTCGGCAGAACTTCCAAACGACTTCAACTCAAACAAATACCTACATCGGAATCTATGCGCAGGACGATTGGCGGCTGAAGCCGAATCTTTTGTTCAGTTATGGTCTGCGTTGGGAGACCGAAAGCATTGTTCACGATCGCAACAACTTCGGGCCACGACTCGCGCTGGCTTACGATCCGATTGGCACGGGAAAGACCGTCATCCGCGCGGGCGCCGGAATCTTTTACAACCGCGCCTTGCTCCGCACCATCGATGACTTCACGCTCGGCGCGCAACAGCTTTTTCTCGACACCAATGACATTCCGCTTACCCAACGGGCCGCGGTACTCAGCCAGATTCATTTTCCGCAACCGCTGACGGCCGACTCGCCGATCGTCGGCCAGTTCGGGAGCCTGAATACCGGTTTCTCGCGCCGTTTAGATCCGACGCTGCGTATTCCTGAAAGCTACCAGGCGAACATCGGCATCGAACGCGAGCTGCGGAATTCATGGGTGTTTGAAGCAAACTATACTTACAATCGCGGCCTGCACCTGTGGCGTGAATTCAACGTGAATGCACCACGCCTGCCTGCGGGCTTTGCGAACTTCACCCAATATCTCGCCACGCGTGATTTTCCAAACTTTCTTAGCGCTCCGGGGGGCGCGCGTCCAATCCTTAACACTTCGACCGCGGGAGACCTGGTTCGGTTTGTGCTGGCTCCTCCTGATCCGGCCAATCCAAATTCGGTCGTGCGTATCTTTGAGCTGGGAATTCCGATTTCGCTGGTGAACCTCAACGCCTTCACTTCGACCACGTCGGTCAACGCGGCGCTCGCGGCGATTAACAATCTGCGACCGGATCCGACGAGGACTGAAGTCGAGCAATTGATCTCCGTAGGAGACAGTGAATACCACGGTCTGACGTTGGAGGTGCGCAATCGCTGGCGCCAAAAGAAGAGCGGCGCCGGATACTCGTTCCGCGCGGTATACACCCTCTCGTTCCTGAACGACGACGGCGTGGTTAACACGTCGGACGCCCTGATCCCGGGTGACTTTAATCTGGAGTTTTCGCGCAGCCTGCTCGACCGGCGCCATCGTTTCGCTTTTTCGGGAACGTTTGATACACCCTGGAAGCTGGGCCATCTTAGCTTCTCGCCCATACTGCGGCTCGCCTCGGGCGCTCCGTTCAATATCGGTCTCGGCGGCGCGGATCGAAACCTTGATGATGTTGGCAACGACCGGCCGAATTTTACGGGCAACGTGAGCGCCCTGCACTGGCGTGAAGACGGCGATCCGCTCGATCCGGCGCTGCTAACTCAATTCAGTTTGCCCACCATCGGCCAATCAGGGAATCTGCCGCGCAACGCCGGCACCGGTCCGGGCCAGTTCATCTTTGACCTGAATGTTTCGCGCGAATTCAGATTGAAAGAAAGGATGAAACTGCGTCTGATGGTTGAGCTCGACAACGTGCTGAACGCCACCGTGTTCAGTTTTGGCAGCGAGTTCATCGACTTCAACGCGCTGAATCCCACCTCCACCCCTGCAGTCCAGCAAGCGTTTATCAATCAGTTCCTCGTGCCCACGCGCACCCTGCGTCAACGCCAGGTGCGACTGGGCGTCCGATTTGATTTCTAACGCGCGAGCGAACGAACCCTTCAAGGTCTTGGCGCCCCGAGCTCAGCGAGGGATCCTAAACTCAATTTGATTCTCAGATGCCTTCGCTGCGCTCGGGGTACTAAGAAGTTAGTGATCCTCGCCGCACTGTGCTGCGGCAAACCGCCAAAGCCGTAGCTCCATAGCGCTTCTGCTTTTTGAGATTCCAACCCCAGGCCTTAACCTAATCACATGAAATACAGATTGCTCGGCCGCACTGGCCTAAAGGTCTCCGAACTTTGCCTCGGCACAATGACCTTTGGCGATAACTTCTTCAACATCGCTGTAGTCGATCAATCCGGCGCCAACAAAATGGTCGCGCGCGCGTTCGATGCCGGCATTAACTTCTTCGACACTGCGGATGTTTATGCCTACGGCCAGTCAGAAACAATTCTCGGCAAGGCTTTGAAGAAATCAGGCGTCGCGCGCGACAAAATAATTGTCGCAACCAAAGTCCGCAGTTCGATGAGCGATGAGGCGAGCGCCGGCACCGGTGATCCGAACAACGTCGGCCTTTCGCGGCAACATATCTTTTCTTCGATCGAGCAAAGCCTGAAACGTCTCGACACCGATTACATAGATCTTTATCAGGTGCACGGTTGGGATCTGCTTACGCCGGTGGAAGAGACGCTGCGCGCGCTCGATGATCTGGTGCGCCAGGGGAAAGTGCGTTACCTCGGATGTTCGAACTGGACGGCACGCCATCTCGCCAAAGCAATCGCATGGTCGCGGGCGAAGGAATGGGCGGGGTTTGTGTCGTTACAGGCGTACTACTCGCTGGTGGGCCGCGATCTCGAACACGAGTTGTTGCCTCTTTGCCGTGAAGAAGGCCTCGGAGTTTTGCCTTGGTCGCCCCTCTCAGGCGGGTTTCTTTCCGGCAAGTACACGCGCGCCAACCCGAATCCGAAAGGGGCGCGTCGTAGTAACTTTCAGTTTCCACCGATCGATGAAGCACGCGGTTTTGATGCGGTGGAAGCGCTCGAGCAGATTGCGAAACAGAAGCGCGCTACTATTCCGCAGGTCGCGCTGGCCTGGGTGCTTGCCCAGAGCGGCATCACCTCAGTCATCATCGGCGCCAACAAGATGACGCAACTCGAAGACAATTTAAAAGCGGTGGGGATCGAGTTGAGTGCGGCGGAGGTCGAGCAACTTTCGCGCACGACGTTACCGGCTACAATGTATCCGCAGTGGATGGTCGAGCGTCAGAATATGGGTAGGGAGTGAGCAGAACTCCGAGCGCTAGCGAGGGGATGCAACACCCCTTCGTGTTGAAACCTCAAATATCGTCCTGCTACGGTTTCTTCCAAATCATCGAATACCGCCACAGCAGGTGTTGCCTCACGGTTGCGCCGGGAAACATTTCGGGGCAGAGCTCGCGGATCTCATCAATAGTGGGATAGGAATCGTGTTGGCCATGTTCTTCCCAGGCGGCCCGCACTTCTTTCGGCGGGCGCAGTCGGCCGTTTCGAATCAACCGCAGACCAGTGCTCACTCCTACTGCAGTCACATTAAGAAGCGCATCACGCCAACCTGACGGTTCGTACAAATCAAGCAGGATTAATACTCCGCCCGGCTTTAGTGCCTCTCGCAACTTCAGCAGCACGGCGCGCATGGGAACGTGGTGCAAAGTGGCAATCGTTACGATGCAATCAAAATGCGCCACCGGCAGCTCGTACTCTTCGATATCCGCAACCTCGAACTGGACGTTGGAGTTATCTGGTGAATGAGAGCGGGCGACCCGAATCATTTGAGGCGACAAATCGATTGCCACGACGTGTTCGGCACGTTCCGCCAATCGTCGTGCAAACGCTCCGGTGCCGCATCCCACCTCCAAAGCGTTGTGGCATTCGCCTGGCACGTGACGTAGAAGAAACTCATGATAATGATTGTTGGGTGTCCAGCTTTCACGATCCAACACCGCAAGACGATCGAAATCTGAACGTACACCTGAGTTGGATTCAGAATTCACGCTAAACCTGTTACTACGGCTTGACCTGCATCTTGAGATCTTCCACGCAGTTTGTGGTGTGCATTTGCTTCGCCGCTCGCGACAGCATGTCGTAAGTTTCTCTCGTTAACCGGCAATTTCCCAGCCGGAGATTTTCGCACAATAAGTTCAGAGCTTTTCGGTGTTCTTTAACCTGCATCAGCCAACGCAGTTCATCATTCACGTTGTAGTATCCATATTTGTGGGCCAGGCAGTCCTGCGAGTTGGTGATTGCTGTTGAGATCGCGTCGAGTGTTTCTTTGTCCGGAGCTTCCTCACCGGGACCGGAGTTGAAGTCGAAATTGTAAGTAACGGCAATATCGTCGCACCGATCCGGGTGTGACGAAATGAAGTCCGGTGAAGCTAACTTCTCAGGACTGCTCAACTCGATATGGTTGTTATCTTTCCAAACCACGTCAATCGCGTGATAGCCAAATGGGAGAGTAATTAGAATACAAGTCTGATCGTGTCCTCCGAACCACTGAGGTTCTTCAACTGCAGCGTACGACATCGCGCTCATGCTGCACTTGCGATCATAAACTCCGATCGATAGTTTGCGGTTGGGCGAGGTCACGCGTTTGATTTCCGTATCGTCACAGTGTGAGTGTTCCCATGGGTTGCCACACGCCGCGGCTGCAAACAGGACACCAACAAGCATCAACGCCAGACGAACTCTCATCGCCACATTCTGGCCTGAAACCAGCGGCCCGTAAACAATCTAAGTGCAGCGACCGAAAAACCTCCTGTGGTAAACTCTCCGCATCCGGGCCCAACCGGCGCGAGTTGATGAGTAATTCCCTAAAAGAAAAAGAACCAATTGGCGAGGTCGAGACGGCTTTACTCGATGCTGAGCTTTTCATCAAGTATGGTTCGCCCGATCGCGCCATGAAGCGCTTGAAGTCGGCCCTCGAACGCGCTCCCCGTTCGATCAGCCTGCGCGAGCGCATGCGCGAAGTGGCTGCCTCGCACAAGCACCCGGAAGAAGCCGCGCGACATTGCCTGGCGCTTGCCAGCCTTTACATCGAACGCGACAACTTTGATGCGGCTCACGATCGCCTGCTGGAAGCCAAACAACTCGACAACCGCATTTCGATCGCTTCAGGACTGGAAGCGATTCGGCGCGCGCGCCATCCTGAACTCAAAGATCAGCCGGTCCCTACGGCTAAGCCACAATCGAAAATAGCGGGCATAACCCTGGCCGGCGATCTTTCGGTCATCAGTGTTTTTGACGCGATTCAAACGATCGAGAATTCGCGTCTCACTGGCTCGCTAACTCTTGCTAACAGTGCGCAAACCGGAAAAGTATTTTTCAATGATGGCCAGATTGTCGGCTCAGAGAGCGGCCAGCTGGCCGCCCGCGAAGCTTTCCGTCAAATCGTTGAGATCACCGGCGGCACCTTTGACTTTGAAAAGTCCGCGCAATCATTTCCGGTGACCATCGAAGCGGCCAGCAACACAAATCTCATCCTGGATAGCCTGCGCGAAGTTGACGAAGAATCCGTCGAGAGCGAAGCCTGAGCCTCATTTCCAGGCGGGCCTCTCACCCGGCGCAGGGTGCATGCTCAAGTACTGAACAATTCGGGGATGGGCAACGGTGTTCGGACGGCTGCCGTGGGGCAATGCCTTATGCCAGATAATGAGGTCGCCGGCCTTGCCGGCGATCGGCATAGCGCTGAGCGAATGCAAATCCTGCTTGCGCGGATCGGCGCCTGATGGCAACTCGCTAAGCCATTGATCGATGCGACGATGAAAGCCAGGCACGCAAGTGAAGGCCCCTTGATTAGCCTCAGTGTCGGTCAAGTAAATCAATCCGGAAACCCCAAACGGAACAGGCACGGTCAAACTTGTGTCCCAGTGAAGATGCGGGCCGGTAAATTCCCAGCTCGCTCTTTCCGGCGGATTGAAACTAACGCGGTCCACTGTCATCCAGAGATCGGACGTGTCCCAGATTTGCGCGAATGCTTTGTGAACTCGCTGAGAACGTCGTGCAACTTCCAGCGCGGGGTGGTGAAAGAACTGGCGCATGATGCCGTGGTCGGAAGGGACATACCAGCTTTCGGGATCGTCACGATCCATACCAAGAAATTCCCATATGGCCGCTTCGACCGCGCGACACGCCGTGGGTGAAATCGCGTCATGAAGCAACACGTATCCATGCTCTTCCCAAAACTCAAGTTCATTAGCGGTAAAGACCGGAGGGTGGTCCTCTATCTCCGTCAACTTGAGCTTAATTTCATTACTGTAATCCTGGCCGTTGAGCGTGGCGTTAATGCGTTCAATTCTGAGCGGTTCAATGTGTCCGTCATTGCGCTCCAGAATCCATTGCTCGAACTCATTCAGTGTCGGTTGTTGAACTGCCAGATATTGCAGAGTCTCTTCCACGGCCAGGCCAAGTCCATCCATCAGAACTCGCTCGGCGCCCCAATCACGCGGGTCAGTCCTCGGCTGGTGACGCGTCACCCGTTCCCAGAATCTTTCCAGGCGCGCGATACCAACCACAGACCGCGAATAGATCTCAGACAAGCTCATCTTCAACACTAGTCGATCAAAAGGCGAGTCTCCAACGCTTCGGCTCGTTCAAAAGCGGAAAGCAAGCGCAGAAACTGGACATAGCTGCGGCTGCGAGCCTGGATGCGCGCGGATTCCAATTCGCTTAAGTCGTTTCGCATGATCAGATCGAGAAAGTCGTAGTAGTCCGCGGTCGCCGCGAGGGGAAACTCGCGCGTGTAGGTTGTGGCCGCAAAGTCCTCTGAACGAAACCCGGCTAGCATATCAAACACATTGTCGGTGCTCAGATTTGCGCCAGCCCGAGACAGCTTGATCGGAAGACGCAGCTCAAAGAACCTCAGACCTCCCTCAGTCGTGACCCGCCGCAATTCTTTGGTGGCCTCACCATCAAAAGGCGACTCTGAGTCTACGAGGATGTGAAGCAGGCGCGGCTGATCGGTTTTGTCGAGCGTGTCCAAAGCCAGTTGCACGCGGTCGGCCAGGAATTTTTCAAACTGCGCGTCGATCGGATAATTGACGCGCCCGAGACAACCGACGGCTTCACCCTGCCCAGCGATCTCAGGTGGTAGACACGCAGGACAATCTGCGCAGATCGCGGTCTCAGTCTCGAGCAAATAAATTTCGGCGCCGGCCTCTTCGATCCATTTTAGTTTTTCATCGGTCGGGGCAAGCGTGTCGCCAGTGGTAAGAATCGCGTGCAGGTTGCTGAGCCGGCCCCAATCGCGCAATCGCTTTTCCTCGTAGCGGGCCCGTAGCTGACAGGAAAAATCGACGGCGAATTCGAGCGACATCTTTCGTGAAGTGGCGCGACGCGGTTCAGGCCGCAGGATTGTGATCGATGATCTCGATGATGGCCGAAAACGGGACCTTGACGATTTGGCCGTCCGCCCGCTCAACTTTAACGCTGGGAACCGTTAATGCCTGGGTCATTTTCATGCTGCGCACCACCCCGCGTACGCGATGGCCGTCGCGAGTCACAATTTCGATGTTGCCCTTACCGTATAGTGGCCGCAGGGCTGAAAGAGCCTTAGTAACTTCCATTTGTATCCTTGATTGCGAAGTGAATCGAATATACTTGGTTAGGCTCGAATCGTAAACCGCAGCCCTCTGAAGCTCTAATTTAGACGCAACCATTCCAGGAAGATTGGCGTATAATTTTCCGCAGTTCCCGAAACGATTAGTTTTATGCAGCCTCAACCTAACATTAGCGATAGTACAGGTTCCGCCACCGAAAATGGCTCGGTCACTTGCGAGCAGTGTGGCGCGCCCATGCCCCGGGACATGCGCTTTTGCCGCGCGTGCGGTCACCGGCTGGGTGAAGGATCCGCGGAATACACTGAGACTGTGCGGTTGCCGCATGCTCAGGCGACCGCAGCACAATTTGGCAACTTCGGCCCCGCTTACACCGCCCCAATCGCGAGGCAGACCGGCAGCGGCTTTCCTGAGAAGCGCCGGCGGCGAATTAGCGGTATGACTTGGATCCTGATCGCGATCGCCTGCTTTTTTGTCTTTGGCGGGGTGATGAGTCTGATCAAAAAAGCGGTACCTAATGCGGCCCGCGCGCCCTTTGCAGGTGTTTCGACTAATCGATCTTACTTTGGCGTCAATGGATTCGAAAACGCCAAGGGAGGAAATGGAGTTACTTTTGAAAACGTCGAACCTCCCGGATCCCCGGCGGACAAAGCCGGCCTGGTCGGAGGCGACATCATCACTAGTTTCGATGGTCACGTCGTCAATGACGATGACCAGTTAATGGATCTGCTACGGCAAACCCCCATTGGCAAAACCGTTGAAGTGATTTACTTGCGTGACGGCGAAACCAAAAAGACCCAACTGACGACCATGTCACAAAGCGATTCGGGCGCGCTCGAACGAGCATTTAATAGCCGGCCGGAAGGACGTGGCAAATTCGGATTCGAATCAAATCAGACGACACCGGTTTCCATCCCCGAAAGCAAAATCTATGGCGTGCGCATGGATTATGTTCAGGAGAACGGGCCGGCTGATCTTTTTGGCATCAAAGAGGGCGACATCATTACCGAGTTTGGCGGTGTGCCGATTCGCACCAGCGAAGAATTGCTCTCGCGCGTGCGCCGGGCAATGCCCAAGAGCTCAGTTGAAATCACTTTAGTGCGCGACGGGCAAACCATGAAAATCCCTGTGACCATCGGACGTGGCTAGGGCTCATGATTGCGCGATATACTCGCGCATACGATTCTCTATCTCCTGACGTTTCTGTTCCTGCTCTTCTTCGGTCTCGTTGGCTTCAAAAGCTTCAAACAAAGCGTAAGGATGCTGGGCGATTAGCCTCAGCTCCCAAGCTTCTCGGCTCGCGTGTGAAGCGCGGGCAAACCAAAGCGCATCAAAATCATTTTCCCGCACGGCCGCGTCAAGCAAGTCGTGCGCAGCTTCAGCCAACTGCTCGCGCGTTTGCGATTTTAAGAGGGCGCGACGCAGATGCCACCCGTGGCGTGCGTACATGGCAATGATTTCGCTAACAAGTTCGGCAGTGCTCATTTATGTAGCAGAGTATAGCTGAGGCAGCGAGATTGATCAGCGTTGGTAATAGATTTTGGTTTGGTGCTCAGCCTCGGTCGCATTTATGATGCTGGGCTTTCATTTGTCAGCTTGAGTTTCGCTGGGAACAAGGTACCGCCGTAGATGCTTCATCTCGCTGAATGCTTTTGTTTGAAAGCGCTGAAGGCGCAGGATGTAATAGCCTGGGCTAACGGCCCGGGTTTTAAGTTATGTCGGGTGGGCGCTGAAAGCGCGAGATAAAAATTTATCGATGAACATCTCGCACTTTCAGCGCTCATGATCCTTTAGGCGAATTTTACCCGGGCCGGTGGCCCGGGCTATTACATCGCGCGCCTTTGGCGCTTAGGTTCAAACTCCCCAGGAAGACGGGAAAACCGAAGAAGCTTTTTAATACTTTCGCATGTCGGACAAATCGCCAGCTTCAGCTTACGAAACTTCCCCCTACTATCTCGCGTTGGCGGACGCGCTAAGCCATCGTAAATCCGAAATAGATCGTCTCTGCCCACCCAACGACGACGTGGCGCGTCGCGTACTGCATGACTACGGAGCAATGTTCCTCGGCATCAAGGAAATCCTGCCACCGCCTGTTTGCGTCTTCACTTCCGAATTGGAAGTCAGCGAATTTCAAACAGCGGCAGGTCGCGCGGCGGCACGGATCGGTGACGATGTAATCGAGCTGCAACCGGCAGCAATGACCGCTCTTCTGAAAGCGCGCGCAGCTGCCCGGGCTGAGGGACTCGACATTTCACCACGCGATGGAGCTGAAGCTGCGCGTCGAACATATGCCGACACGGTCCGACTATGGAACTCACGTTTTCTTCCCGCACTAGATCACTGGCAGGAGCTTGGCCGGCTAAGCTCAGTTCAAACTGATGCGTTGCGTAGCTTGCCGATTGCCGACCAAGTTGCTGAAGTATTGGAACTTGAGAAAGACGGCATCTTTTTCAGCAAAGACTTTTCCAAATCGGTGTTGTATTCCATCGCGGCCCCGGGGACCTCGCAGCACATCGCCATGCTCGCCTTTGATGCGAACGAATTCCTCGATGCGCGGGTGCGCGAGATTTTGGCGGCCCATGGGTGGTTCCAAACCGTGTTAAGCGACCTGCCACACTTTACGTTTCTTGGCCTGAAAGAAGACGAATTACCTCAACGCGGCCTGAAATCGATGAAGGCAAATGGCCAGCGTTTTTGGATTCCCGACGTCGGCTGATGGGCGCTGTGGCATCCGCCTGAAAGCCTGGAACATCTCAGTGCTGTTTTCCTGATCCGGCGACACCGTTTTGAAGTACATCGAGCATCCGCTAACATTTCACATTCACATTGAGCACGAGACCCTGGTATCTATGTTTAATAAGCTATTTCTTCTTCTAATTCTGACGGCCGGCGCCGTTACCATTTACGGCCAGAGCGCACCCGGCCCGACATCCTCGACCCGTCCGAATAATTCTGCGCCCACAAACCAGGCGTCAGGTTTCGACCTGACAGAATACGGCGTGCGGCTGGAACCGGACCAACGGCTGATTGTCGTGATGGCGGCTTTGGATGCCGCGGGATTCGATCCCGCTCCGGGTAAAGAGCCTTCCGCATTTCGGACACTGCTGCGAAAAGATCTGGCCGGTCTTGATCCCGAATTGCGACGCCGCTTAAAGGAATTTTTTGAACGGAACCGGCGGGCGGGCGCAAGCCCCGCTGATGAAGCTGCGCGTTACGTTTCACTCGCGTACGCCCTCAGCCCGGTTCCCGTTCTGGATGCACCCGCTCGGTCGGACGACTTGCCGGCTGGCGTCCTTGAAGTACTCGACTTTGCGCCACTCGTACGCGAATTTTATAAGCGGTCCGGAATCGAGGAGCGGTTGCCGGCCTACGTGCGTGCTTATCAGGCGGAAGGTGATCGCATGCGACAACCAACCGCGGAGTTAGTCCACGCGATTCTTTCGTACCTGCACACGCGACCGGTGACCACAGTCACCGAACGCCAAACCGTTCGGAGCCCGGACAAAAAGAAAAACGCCAAGACCATGTACACCACCACTGAGCACGATCGGCGTTTCTTTATTGTTCCTGATTTGCTCGCCGCTCCCGGGGCGATCAACTTTCGCGTGATCGCGGACGACTACTACATGGTGGTGCCTGAAGGTACTGACCCGACATCTTCTGAGTTGCGCCGTGGTTACATCCAGTACATCGTCGATGCGTTGGTACTGCGAGGCAACAAAGACATCGCGGCCCGCCGCGAGCAAATCAAAACACTGATCGACGCGCGCACCAGGGAAGGCGCGACAATCTCGCCCGATGTTTTTGTGGTGGTCAGTAAATCATTGGTGGCGGCCGCCGACGTGCGCTTTGAAGAATCAATTCGCCTGGCTGAGGTTGACCGGCTGCAACGCGCGCGGCTGGCGACGGCCAAAGATGCCGCCGCGCGCTCAGCGATCGCCGGCAATGCTCAGGCTGCCCGCGCTGCAATCGCGGATGAAACTATTGCGCGTCTCGCGGACGAGTACGAGCGGGGCGCCGCGCTCGACTTCTATTTCGCCAATCAACTTCGCGACATTTCGATCTCGGGCTTTGACGTGGCTAACTTTTTCGGAGACATGATCGCCAGCATCGATCCGGCGCGCGAAACCAATCGCCTGTCCGATGTGAAAGGGATTCGCGAGCGCGCCATTGCCGCGCGTAAAGCTCACCCACGCTACTCTTCATGGCTGATGGATCCTGCAAACGAATCTCGCGACACGGTTGACGCCGCGCCCAACGCCGCCCTGACCAAAAATCTGAAGGAAGTCGAAACGCTCTTGCAAACCAGGAATTACGAGGCGGCAGAAACTCGACTGAAGGCACTGCTCCAGGAAAATCCGGGTGAAGCGCGAATAATGTTCGCTCTAGGCCAAACCGCCAGCCTGTGGGCCCGCGACACGACTGACGATGATCTGCAGGAGCAACGTTTGAACCAGGCTCTGGCAAACTACGGCTTCGCGGTGCAGGCTGCTTCGCCGGAAGCCGATCGCGTGCTCCTGTCGCGGGCGCATGAAGCGATGGGAAGAATTCTCGCTTTTCTCGATCGCCGGGACGAAGCCATGAAGGAGTTTGAAGCGGCCATCAAGATTGGAGAAGTTGCGGGAGGCGCGTACCGCGATGCCCTCGAAGGGAAACGGAAATTGTCTCAGCCTTAACTTTCTAAAACTTTAATGTCTTTCGGCTCTCGAAGAAATCCTTCCACGGGTCGCCCGCTTTCCCAACCAGCTTCGGCACGTTTTCGATGGTGAAGTCTGAGATCTTCACTCCCTTCTCGATCTGCTTCCAGGTCAAAGGCTTGGATACGCTGGCACCGGGTTTGGCACGGGCGCTGAAGGCGGCGGCAATGGTCTTTCCGCGCGCGTTCTGCATGGCGTCTACGTAGACCTGCTGCTTTTGTCGCTTCGCTAGCGAACGTTGAATCGTCGCAATGCGCGGAACTCGCGCCGAGACTTCGCCTGCGATTGCCTCCGCGAGCGAAGCGATTTTCCGGTAATCATATTTTGGCTTCAGCGGCGTGTAGATATGAATGCCCGATGATCCGGAAGTCTTGGGAAAGGCCGGCAGCTCGAGCTCGTCGAGGACGTCCCGGCAGATCACCGCGACTTCAAGCACGTTTTGCCAGGGCGCCTGTTTTGGATCGAGATCCAGCATGAAGTAATCAGGCTTGTCCAAATGCTTTATGGTGGAATGCCACGGATGCTGTTCAATCGTCCCGAGATTTACGAAATGCAGCAGTGAACCGATGGTAGTGAACACCGCATAGTTTAGCTCCCGCCCTTCCTGGTTGGTTAAGTGAACTGTCTTGATAAAGTCGGGGGCGCTTTCGGTGTCCTGCTGAAAGAACATTGGCGCTTTAATTCCGCGGGGATAGCGCTGGAAAATTGCGGGACGATCTTTTAGGTACGGCATGATCAGTTCGCCCACGCGCAGGTAGTAGCAGAGCAAATCGAACTTGGTTAGTTTCTCGTCCGGCCAATAGACTCGATCGAGACTGGTAACTGAGACCCGCTCACCGCCCACACCGAGGATCAGATCGCCCTTGGGCTTTTTCAGCGAGAGAAATTCTTCCGGCGTGATTGCATCGCCTTCACGCGCGCGCGTGCGTTTCACTCCGTCGGTTGCTTTTCGAGGCATGGCAATTCCCTCTTAATTCAATATTCGGTCAACATCGCGCTCAATCTCGAAACGGCAGTCTTCAGGTTTCTTGTCCTCGCGCAGACCGAGGAACACCGGATGGCGCATGCGCGCATCGGCGGTCCATTCAGAAAATTTTACCTCCGCCACCAACTTCGGCTTGACCCACTGCACCGGCTCGTTGGTTTTCGGCTTGACCTTGAATGGCGACGTATTCGTTTTGAGCGGTTGTAACAGCTTGTAGACCTTTGCCAGTGTTTGCTGATTGAAGCCGCCACCGGTGTGCGCGACGTAATGAAGGTCTTTGCCTCGATAGAGGCCGACGACAAGCGCGCCAAAGTGCGAACGCGAGCCGCGCGGTTCGGTGTATCCGCCAATCACGACTTCCGATCGCTGCACGGTTTTTACTTTTAGCCAGTCAGAACTTCGTTTCTGCACGTAAGGACTATCGGCGCGTTTGGCAATCATCCCCTCGAGATGAAAGTTCTCTATTTCTCTGAAGAACAATTCGCCCTCGGCTTCGATATGCTCGGCGAATTTCACGAACGCGGACGGCCGCAAGATTTTTTCCAAGAGAGCTTTTCGTTCGACCAACGCGCACGAAGTCAGGTCATAGCCATCGCAATACAGCAAATCGAACACGTAGTAAACGATTTGCCCTTTGCCGCGGAGCGCACTCAAACCCGACTTGCGTCCGACACGCGGCTGCAACAGCTGGAATCGCGGCATTCCCTTTTCGTCCAGCGCCACGATCTCGCCGTCGATGATTGCCTGTTTAGCTTTGAACTGCTTTGCCAGCGCTTCCAGCTCAGGATACTGCGGCGTCATTTCGATCTGATTGCGCGACATCAGCCGCACGCCGCCGTCCTGCAAATAGCACAGAGAACGAAATCCGTCCCACTTGGTTTCAAACACCCACGCGGGATCTGAAAACGGTTCGTCAACCAGGGTGGCCAGCATCGGGTGAATCACCGTCGGCATGCGCGCGGCGCGAGCCTTCGCGCAGGGGTTACCCCTGGACTTCGATTGTGCCTTGCGCTTTGTCGAACTCTTCGCGGTCATCTACAAATTGGGTTTTACGGAATGGCCCTCAAACATATTACTCTAGGGGCTCAACCGATGACTGGCAAACGCAGCCGACACGAACCGTTCAAGCCGACCAAAGAGCAGATCGCCGCCGCGGCGGGCAAGACGATCCCGGATGTGATTGCTCCAAATTTGCGTGTGCTTTTCTGCGGAATCAATCCGGGGTTGTACACCGCTGCGGTGGGTCATCACTTTGCGCGACCAGGAAATCGTTTCTGGCCGGCGCTGCATCGCTCCGGCTTTACCAGACGTCAGCTGTCGCCGTTTGACGAATGCGAGTTGCTGGAAGACGGCGTGGGCATTACGAATGTCGTCTCGCACGCGACTGCAACTGCGGCTGAGTTATCAAAAGCCGACTTTGTTCGCGGTGGCCGGCAGTTACGAGCGAGAGTGCTCCGCTATCGTCCTGGAATCCTGGCGGTGTTAGGTGTAGGGGCTTTTCGCGAAGCCTTTGGGCAACCGAAAGCGCTGATCGGGCCGCAGGCTGAGATGATTGGCAGCACGCAGATCTGGGTGCTGCCGAATCCCAGTGGGCTGAACGCAAATTATCAGCTGGACGATCTGGCTCGTTTGTTTAGGAAGTTGCGCGCGGCTGCGGAGAAAGTTAGCGGGGACAAATGCGACTGATGGGACCTATTCCTTCCATTCCATTTGTCTCGATCATTAATTTCGAAGCTGCTCTTTAATGTCCAGCGTTCGAATCAAACGGTGCAGGTTATTTGGATGAATGCCCAGGTTGCGGGCGGCTTGCGTGTAATTGCCATTCGCTTGTTCGACGGCGGTGATAATTAATTGCTTTTTGGCCCGGTTGATTGCCTGATAAAACCCGCCTTCGTCAGATTCCTTCGGGCTCGCTTCCAACAATCTCTCAGGTAAGTCGTCCGGCGTGATCAAATCTGCGACGCCCATCACGACCGCGCGTTCGATCGCGTTTTCCAGCTCGCGCACATTTCCGGGCCAATCGTACGACTGCAAACAGGCTCGGGCTTCCTGAGAAATCCCCTGCACTCGGCGCTTGCACTTCTTACTGAAAGCGGCGAGGAAGTAACTGGCAAGCAGGGGAATGTCTTCAGGACGCTCTCTCAGTGGCGGCATGACTACCGACACAACGTTCAGCCGGTAATACAGATCCTGGCGAAATCTTTTCTCCTTGATCGCTTGCTCGAGATCCTGATTTGTCGCGGTGATGATGCGTACATCTACTTTGATTGAGTGCGTGCCGCCCAGGCGCTCGAACTCGCGCTCCTGGAGGACGCGCAACAGTTTGGCCTGAATAGCCGGAGTGAGCTCGGCGACTTCGTCGAGAAAAACAGTCCCACCGTCTGCCACCTCAAGCTTGCCGCGCTTCAAAGCAATAGCGCCCGTGAAAGCTCCCTTTTCGTGGCCAAACAATTCAGTTTCGATCAGTGTTTCGGTCAGCGTCGCGCAATTGATCGCCATGAAGGGCTTGGCTCGTCTCGGGCTGTTCAAGTGGATCGCGCGCGCTGCCAATTCCTTGCCGGTCCCACTTTCCCCGCGAATCAACACTGTCGAATCCGCGGGCGCCACCTTCGCAATAAGATTTAGAACGTCTCGTAACGGCCGGCTCTCGCCGACCAGCTTGTGCTCAATTTTGATCTCGTCCTGCAGTCGCTGATTCTCGTCTTCCAGCACCTCGACGTGGCGCGAGTTCTCAAAAGCGACTGCGGCGACACTGGCGATCCCGGTCAACAGTTGCAAATGGTTCTCATCAAAGCGAGTGGCCGGGTCGCTGGTATCGAGATAAATCACTCCCAGTGGTTTTTCGAAAACCAGCAGCGGGACGCACAACACCGAACAAATGTTTGCCTCAATCAGGCTGGCGCGCTCAGGGGCTGATTTGCTGTCAATCAAATCATTGCTCAGCAACGCGACTCGCTCGCGCAAAACCTGGCGCGTGATGGTACGGCTGGGTTTGAGCGAATTATCGGCCCCGGTGAGTTTGGTCCAGCCGCAAATCGAGGCGAAATTCTCAAAGTCTTTATCGGCAAAGATAATTGCCTGCCGTTCGGCCGGAATTACTTCGCGAATTGAGCCGAGCAGGTAAGTCTGCAATTCTGCCCGGCCACGGATAGCGCCGATGGAATTGCTGCTTTCCAGCACATTGGGATCCTAAGCTTAGAATTCCACGTGGACAAGTTGTCG
>JADMIO011201674.1_pt1 | contig 80965 bp, 73 predicted proteins | sample 8958161 | NCBI WGS metagenome assembly JADMIO01 (sample SAMN16585339, study PRJNA669376) | soil metagenome | isolation source: Crop rotation soil | place: USA: Cullars Rotation, Alabama | collected 2011
CGACAACTTGTCCACGTGGAATTCTAAGCTTAGGATCCCAATGTGCTGGAAAGTGAAAAACTGGATTACCGTTTTAACCCTCACAAAGGCTTTGCCATTAATGTTGTTGGACAAACCGGCAACCGCACCATTAAAAAAAATGCAAAGGTCAATGAAGTGGCTTACCAGAATTTATTGTTACGATCGACCCAATATCAATTTGAAGGTGATATGAATTTTTTTATTCAACTGCACCGTAACAATGTTTTAAAATTGGGGGTGCAGGGCGCATCCATATTTGGCAACTCTACCATTTTTAAAAATGAATTGTTCAGAATTGGTGGCTTAAGAACTTTGAGAGGTTTTGATGAAGAAAGCATTTTTGCTTCTACCTATGTAATCCCAACTGTAGAATATCGTTTTTTATTCTCGCAAAACTCAAACTTATTACTATTTGCAGAAGGTGCCTGGTATGAAAATAACAGCAATGCCAATTATATAACAGATATGCCGGTAAGTGTTGGCGCAGGAATAAATTTTGAAACAAAAGCGGGGATCTTAACATTGAATTATGCATTGGGCAATCAGTTCAACAATGGTTTTGACCTGAGAAGCGGAAAGATCCATTTTGGATTGACCGCATTGTTTTAAATGCTTAAATTCGTTTTACTAATTTCCTGTATGAAAAAATTTCTTTTATATTTTTCAGTTCTGTTTTCTTTTGTTCTTAAAGCGCAAACTTATCCCAATCAAAATATCTCCCTTTTAGGATTGATAGATCCAAATACAAGCACAACAACTATTGGTCCGGATGGCAGAAAATACAATGGCTGCTGGGGTTGGTACCAGGCAAGTTTAAATAAAGAATACGCCATTGTTGGCGCCAGCCACGGAACTTATTTTATTGATGTAAGTAATCCAACGACGCCGAGTGTTTCTGCCTTTGTTGGCGGAATACCAAATGTTACCGTAAGAGAAGTAAAGACCTATCAAAATTACTGTTACGTAAGCTGCGACCAAAGCGGAACAAACCTGTTTCAAATAATTGATATGAGCACACTGCCAGCTACTGTAACTGTAGTGCACAACAACAATAATATATTTGAAAGCGGGCACACTATGTGGATAAACGGAGATAAATTATACGTTGGTGGTGTAAGGTATTTTAATAATACAACATCACCAATGAATATATACAGTATTGCAACGCCAAGCGCTCCTGTGTTATTAAGAGAATTGAAACAGGATTTTCCTGCAATTGGTTACGTGCATGATATGTTTGTAAGGAATGACACCGTTTTTGCATCCTGTGGTTACCAGGGTTTATACATTTTTAAATTTAATAGCGCTACAAATACATTTTCTCAATTAGGTTCTTATACCGGTTATGCTTCGGCAACCTATAATCATTCAAGTGGTTTAACACAAGATGGTAAACACTTGTTGTTTTGTGATGAGTCACCCGCGGGCTCTCCCATTCGCTATATAGATGTGCAAAATTTAAACAATATCCAACCGGTACAAACCTTTCAACCCTTTAGTGGTACCACACCACATAATCCTTTTTTAATTGGTAATAAATGGGCCGTTGTTTCATGTTACCAGGACGGTTTGTACATATATGATATTTCGCAACCCGGTAATGCGGCCGTTTCGGGATACTTTGATACTTACCCGCAAAGTGGCGGAAATATTGGTAATTATTTTGGAGCAGATTACCGTGGTAACTGGGGTGCTTACCCCTATTTACCAAGCGGTATTATTATTGCTGCTGATATGCAGAACGGTGTGTTTATTTTAGACCCAACAAATGCTTATAATAATCCGGTTGGTATAAAAAACAATTCGACGAAAAATGCAGAATTCGTTATTTATCCTAACCCTGTTTCAAAGAGCCTCCATGTTAATTATATCACTAAAAATACATCTAAACTGGAGCTAAAAAATGTTTTAGGTGAGATGATACTGCAAAAACAAAATAATGGCAGCATAAGCGAAACAATTGATGTGAGTGTATTTGAAGAAGGAACTTACATAATTTCTATAACAGACCAAGGTTATACTAGTTATAAAAAATTCATAATTAACCGCTGATCTTTGATCTTTTTTAATGAGAAACGTATTCTCACAGACGGTAAAATTTATTAGACAAATGGCGTTGTTTTAATGTGTTAAATAGATTATATTTGTTAATATAACTTTTATCCACATGAAAAAAATTTTACTTTGTTTATCCATCTTATCATCATTGTTTTCTTCAGCACAGGTAACCTATCCTAGTCAGAACATAAATTTAATTAGCTTGATCAGTCCAAACACTACCGATCAGGGTACCGACAACCGTAAATACTCTGGTTGCTGGGGTTGGAAACAAACAAGTACAGGTAAAGAATATGCCATAGTTGGTGGCAGTAATGGTACTTATTTTATTGACGTTACAGTGCCCGCAACGCCAACATTATGTGCATTTATACCAGGAAAAACAGGTTGTACCTGGAGAGAAATTAAAACGTATCAAAATTTTTGTTACGTTGTTAGTGATGATGGAGCTCCAAATACTTTCCAGATAATGGACATGAGCACTTTACCTGCTACGGTTACTTTAGTTCATAACAGTAACAGTTATTTCGAGCGTGGCCACACTGTTTTTATTGATGGAAATAAAATGTATGTTGGTGGTGTAACCTACTCTACCACGGCAGGTGCAGCAATGAATGTTTATAGCTTGGCTACACCAACAGCACCTTTATTATTAAGAACTGTTCAACAGGATATTCCGGCAATCAATTACGTGCATGATATGTATGTAAGAAACGATACGGTTTTTGCTTCATGCGGTTACCAGGGTTTATATATTTTAAAATTAAGCGCAACCAATACTTTTACTCAATTAGGATCTTATACCGGTTACGCTGCTTCTGCATATAACCATGCAAGTATGCTAACACAGGATGCCAAGTATTTATTATTCTGTGACGAAGTTCCTGCTGCATTACCTATTCGTTTTGTGAATGTGCAAAATTTCAGCAATGTTCAACCTATACAAACTTTTAAACCGCATACTGGTACTACACCACATAACCCATACCTTATTGGTAATAAATGGGCAGTAGTTTCCTGTTACCAGGATGGATTAAACATCTACGATATTTCTGTACCTGGCAACGCTGTTATTTCAGGTTATTTTGATACACATCCACAAGGTGGTTTTAATACTGGTAATTATAACGGGAACGATTACCGTGGTAACTGGGGTGCTTACCCATATTTACCAAGCGGTATCATTATTGCAGTTGATATGCAAAATGGTGTTTTTCTTTTAGATGCAACAGCTGCATTTAATAACCCTGTTGGTGTAAAAAATAAAACGTTAACTGAAAACAGTTTTATCGTTTACCCAAATCCTGCGTCAAAACAGATCTCTGTAAATTACGCAACTGAAAACGAAACAAAAGTTCAGTTAAAAAACACTTTAGGTCAGGTGGTTTACGAAAAGCAATTTAGTGGCAATGTTTCTGAAATAGTAGATGTAACTGCTTTTGCAAACGGAAGCTACGTGATCTCTATTACCGAAAAAGGTCAAACAGTAAATAAAAAAATGATCATCAACCACTAGTTTTTCATTATGAAATTTAAATATTTCTTTATTCTAAGTTTTATATTTAGCGCTTTTGTTTCAAGAGCACAAGTATATTCCGCCAGTAATTTTACCATGATCAGTGTGATAAGTCCTGAGACTTACACTAACTCTTATGGCGATAAGTATTCAGGATGTTGGGGTTGGTATCAGGCAAATAAAAATAAAGAATATGCTATTGCAGGCTCGGCCAGTGGTACGTTTTGGGTTGATGTTACAAATCCTATTACACCAACGGTTAGTGCTTTTAAAGCGGGAAAAAAAACAAACACTGTTTGGCGCGAATTAAAAACCTACCAAAATTATTGTTATGTAATAACGGATGATGGAGGTCCTGCGAGTTTCCAGATCTTTGATATGCAATATTTACCGGATAGTGTGCACACTGTTTACGACAGTCAATCATTATTTAAAAGAGGACATACACTTTGGGTTGACGGAAATAAATTATATGTTGCCGGCATAACATACAGTAATAATACTACAAGTAGTATGAACGTTTATAGTTTGGCAACACCTTCGGTTCCGGTTTTATTGCGGGAATTAAAACAGGATATCTCTTTTATCAGTTATGTGCACGATATGATGCCAGTGAATGATACCATTTATGCATCCTGTGGCAACCAGGGTTTACAGGTTTTAAAATACAATTCAAATAACACCTTTACGCAATTAGGATCATTAACTACATATTCAGGTTCTGGTTATAATCATAGTAGTGCTTTAACGCCCAATCATCAAACACTTGTATTTACTGATGAAGTACCAACAGGCAAACCAATAAAGGTGGCAAACGTGAGCAATCTTTCTAACATACAAGTTCTTGCAATCACTAACCAGTTTCCGCAAACAACACCACACAATCCTTTTATGGTAAGTAACTCACTTTGTTTTATGAGTAGCTACCAGGATGGCTTACAGCTTTACAATATTTCATCACCATCAACACCAACTTTGGTTGGCTATTTTGACACTTATTACCAGGGTGGCGGCAACAATAATAACTGGACAGGTGATGATTATGATGGACAATGGGGATCTTATCCATATTTACCAAGCAAAAATATTTTTGCCTGCGATCAACGAAATGGCTTGTTCATGCTTAAATCGCATTTGTATCAAAATCCGGCACCAAGCTTTAATTTTCCGGCAGTTATGTGTCCGGGTGGAAGTTACAGTGCCGTAAATACAAGTACTTCTTCAACATCTTACACATGGACCTTCTCAGGCGGAACACCTGCTACTTCAAATGCTATTAACCCTATTTTTTCTTTTGCAACGCCGGGAGTTCATACCATTACCTTATTAGCAGCAAATAATACTACAACAACTGTTATGTCAACCCAAACAGTAAATATTGTAAACAATATTAACGCAGCTACAAGCACTACTAACGCTTCATGTGGCACATGCAGCACAGGAATTGCTTCTGTAAATCCTACAGGTGGTCCGGCACCATTTACTTTTACATGGGCACCAAGTGGTGGTAATGCTGCTACTGCAGTTAACCTTCTTCCTGCTTGTTATACTGTTACTGTAAAAGCAAATAATGGCTGTACAACTTCTACATCTACCTGTGTAGGTTTTGCAACTGGTATTCAAAATTTAAATAGTAATATCAGTACTTTATCGGTTTATCCAAATCCGGCAAAAGACCATGTAACTATTGAGATACAAGGTTCTACTTTTAATTGTGATCTTTACAATTCATTAGGTATGTTAATTAGCTCAACAAAAAATATCGAGAACAAGTCTGTAATGGATGTAACCAAACTATCAAAAGGTATTTATGTTATTGAAGTAGAAATTGGAAAAGATAAGCTGAGAAAAAAATTAATTATTGATTAATTTTTTTTCGATCTTTAAAAACAAAATCAGATCATTTTATTTATGTTCACTAAAAATTCTATAATTGGCGTTATTGGCAGCGGCGCGATGGGTAGCGGTATTGCACAGGTTGCAGCCACTGCTTCGCACAAAGTTGTTATTTACGATAATAATCAAACTGCTTTATCAAAAGCAGAAGGTAACTTAAAAGCTTCTCTTCAAAAATTAGTTGAGAAACAAAAAATAAGTAGCGAACTACAAACAAGTATTTTAGCTAATATCAGTTTTGTTTCCTCTTTAAACGAATTAAAAGATTGCTCTTTAATAATTGAAGCAATAGTAGAAAAGCTGGATGTAAAAAAATCAGTATTTGCAGAGGTTGAAAAATTAGTGAGCGATACTTGTGTACTTGCTTCCAACACTTCTTCTCTTTCCATTACATCCATTGCTTCTGCCTGCACAAAACCCGCAAGAGTAATTGGTATACACTTTTTTAATCCTGCTACTTTAATGCCTTTGGTAGAAATTATTCCGGGCATTGCAACTGATCAAAATATTACAACTGCTTGCAAGAATTTAATTGATAGCTGGGGCAAAGTAACCGTTATTGCAAAAGATACACCGGGCTTTATTGTGAACCGTGTAGCTCGTCCTTTTTATAGCGAAGCCTTACGTATTTACGAAGAAGGTATTGCCGATATGCCTACTATTGATTGGGCTATGAAAGACATTGCAGGTTTTAAAATGGGTCCGTTTGAATTAATGGATATGATAGGCCATGATGTAAATTATGTGGTGACTGAAACAGTATGGACTCAACTTTATTTTGATCCGAGATTTAAACCGGCGCTTTCGCAAAAACGTTTACTTGAAGCAGGTTTCTTAGGCAAGAAGTCTGGAAAAGGTTTTTATGATTATAGTCCTGATGCGAAGTTAAAAGAGCCAACCAAAGATGTTGAGATAGGTAAGACCGTTGTTAAGCGTATTTTATTTATGCTTATTAATGAGGCAGCAGACACATTGTATTTAAAGATCGCTTCGCGCGATGATATTGACATGGCAATGACCAAGGGTGTTAACTATCCTAAAGGCCTTTTAAAGTGGGCTGACGAGTTAGGGATCAATCTTATTGTGCAGGAATTAACGGCTTTAAAGGGCTTTTATGAAGAGGACAGGTACAGGATAAGTCCGCTTTTAAAGCAGAATTTTATCATGAAAAAAACGTTTTATTAACCCAATTTTAGCCACAAAGTCTCAAAGACTCTAAGCAACACAAAGGTTTTTTTCTTAGTGCAACTTTGTGATTTTGTGCCTTCGTGGCAATAATTTGTAAGCCTTTTTTAACCTGACAAAAGGCCTTTATTAACCCAAAGACCCTGTTCACTCATTTTAGGCGCCAAAAATTTGCCGTTTTAATCTATTTTCTGTATTTTTGAATATAATACGTGTTAAAATGAAAAAACAATTCTTAATTATCTCCGGTTTTGCAATTATTTCTGCAAGTTTAATTTTTTCTTGTGCAAAGAAAAAAGCTGACGACAGAATTCAACCAACGTATAAAGAAGATGCTACAGGTACCGGTGGAAACCCAAATGTGGGTAACCAAACTGTTACAGGTACTGCAACTTTAACTAATCCTGCTACACAAAACTCGAGTTTATTGGTTGGTGGTGCCGGATGGAGCAATCCAACCTGCAGTTCTACAAACAGTATTACTTTAAAAGGTTTAAATGGCAGTATTGATGTTACTTTAAATTTCTTATTTCCTCCAACAACAGGGACTTATGCAATAGCTGCTAGTCCAAATGCTAATTCTTGTTCAATGATCATTAACAACGCTCCAAACCAACCTTCAGGTATTGTTTGGTATGGTAAAACAGGATCAGTTGCAGTAAATACTACATCTAATTCTATCCAGGCTTCGTTTACAGGAATTTTATGTACACAACAAAACTTTAACTTCCCTACAGTTGGCGTTAGCGGTAACTTAGGTTGTAACTAATAAACAGGATTTTTTATTATGAAAAGCAGGTCTAAAAGCCTGCTTTTTTTATTATATTTGGTTATGAGAAAATTAAATTCAAGTCTCTTTTTTGTTTCCGCAATAGTTATTTTATTCTTTAGCTTTTGTGACAAAAAGAAAACCAATACGACTACAACAACTAGTTCTACCGAGCCATCTACAAGCGCTCCAACAAATACAATTATCATCATTGGCACTGTTATCCCAAATAGCACTGTTGTTGCTTACGAGCAAAACGGTCCTAAAAATAATATGACGGTAACCGGTTCAGCAACAATAACAAATCCGGCCACACAAAACTCAAGTTTATTAGTTGGCGGTGCCGGATGGAGCAATCCAAGCTGCGCTTCTACAAATAGTTTAGTTTTAAAAGCCATTAATGGCAATATAGATGTTACTATAAATTTTTTATTTCCGCCAACAACGGGTACTTATGCAATTGCGCCAAACAACCCCGGGCCTCAGGCCTGTACAATGACTGTGCTTAACGCGCCAAACCAACCGGCAGGCATTATGTGGTATGGCAAAACCGGGCAGGTAGTGGTAAATGTAACTGCAACCTCTATTAACGCAACGTTTAATGGTGTTTTATGTACACAGCAAAACTTTAATTTTCCAACGGTTGGCGTTAGTGGTAATATTAGTTGTAATTAATAAAATTTAATTGAACTAAAAGCAGGTCTAAAAGCCTGCTTTTTTTATTTTTACATAATTGTATCAACTAAAAAAAATACTTCTTTATCTTTCAAAAAGCTACACGCTCGATCTAAGAGCTTTAGCATTAATGCGAATTGGCATTGCACTGATAATAATTGCCGACCTACTTATTCGTGGTGTTGATCTTACAGCGCATTATACAGACGCCGGTTTATGGCCAACCAACCTAATCCATACTTTTGGTTGGAAAACGGGTAACTGGAGCTTACACGAATTAAGTGGCTCTTACGCCTGGGTATTATTTTTATTTTGCCTGCATTTTGTTTTCGCGTTATGTTTATTAGTAGGCTATAAAACAAAATGGGCAACGCTTTTAGTTTGGCTATTTACTATTTCGTTACACAACCGTAATTTATTTGTACAACAATCGGGTGACGATCTTTTACGTTTGGTTTTATTCTGGGGACTCTTTCTTCCATGGAATGCTTGTTACTCTGTGGATTCAAAAAAAGAAGCCATTCCTTTAAAACAAAATGTATTAGCCAACATTGGTTATTTGTTTTTATTAGCTTCTGTTTACTTTTTTACAGTGAGTCTAAAGACCAGTCCGGAGTGGCGCTCAGAAGGTTCCGCAATTTATTACGCGCTAAGCCTGGAACAAATACGTTTACCGGTTGGTGATATGTTGTACCAATGCCCTACCCTGATGAAACTAATTACCTGGTTTGTTTTTTATGCAGAACTTGCCATTCCACTTTTAATTTTGTGGCCATCAAAAAAAGGTAATTTACGTTTTATAGCCTTTATTTTAATTCTGTTGTTGCATATCGGAATTGGTCTGACACTTTATGTAGGCCTGTTCTTTATTATTAACATAGTTACCGGCATTGGTCTGTTACCAAAAAATATATTAGACAAATTAGAAACTAAATTCAAAATTAAAAAAGAAGCGATCATACTAAGTATCAAAAAACCTTCACCTGTAAAGTATCTTTCAAACAGCATTTGTGTGAGTGTAATTATTATTAGCATTATTATAAATTTAAGTGCCGTAAATTGGTTTGGTTACGAATTAAGAAAAGAAGTATGGTATCCTGTAAATGCATTCAGATTAGACCAGTATTGGGGCATGTTCTCGCCTAGTATTTTGAAAAAAGATGGTTGGTTCGTTTATCATGGTATGGATTCGATTGGCCGACAACACGATCTATACAGGGATGACGATTACGTAGATTACAAAAAGCCGGATCATATCGTAAAAATGTACAAGAGTGATCGTTGGCGCAAGCTGGCAGAAAATATGCAGAATGATAACTATACTTTTTTACGTCCGCTTTATTGCCGTTACATTATTAGAGAATGGAACAAGGCACATCCTGCAAAAAAGATGAATATGCTGAACTTGTATTATATGGAAAAATATAATTTAGCAGATTATAAGACCAGCGAATTAAAAAAGAATTTATTTTGTGTGTGTAATGACAATTAATCTACATCAAATAAAACATTACATTAAACACTGTTTTACTGCAAAGTATAGCGGGCATGGCGTGCATTCGCCTTTTGCTTTTCAATTATGCGAAGAGGTCTTTTATAATAGAAATGGTTTTTACGATCTTGAAGAATTACAAAAAATAAAAAAGCAACTTTTAAATGATAAGACAGAGGTTATCGTGGAAGACTTTGGTGCCGGTTCAAAAACATTTAACTCAAATAAAAGAAGAATAAAAGATCTGGCAGCTAAAGGAACAAGCACAAGCAGACAATCAGAAATACTTTACAAGCTGGTAAATTTTTTAAATTGTACTACTATTATAGAACTAGGAACTTCTATTGGTCTGAATACTTTATATCTTGCCAAAGTAAATAAAAATACAAAAGTAATAACAGTAGAAGGAAGTAAAGCTTTGGTTGAATTTGCTAGAGCACTTGCTAAAAAAAACAACATCACTAATATTGATTTTGTTCACGCAAGATTTGATGATGTTTTACCCACGCTTTTACAAAATGATCCGTCGGTGCTTTTATATATTGATGGCAACCATACTTACGAAGCTACCATACATTATTTTAATTTGGCACTTGCAAAAAAGGATAAGTCAACAGTTCTTGTGTTTGATGATATCTATTGGAGCTCTGGAATGACAAAGGCCTGGAACGAGATAAGGAGCAATGCTTCTGTTACAATGAGTATCGACTTATTCTATTTTGGAATAGTCTTTTTTAAAGAGGAAGTAAAAGAAAAGGTAAACATTAAACTGATGTTGTAAACTACCCTTTTATTTTTGCGTGTATCTCTGTCATGATCTTTCTTAGATCAGTAAAATTATTTGGCTTTGTGTAATAGCCATCAGCACCAAGTGCCAGGGCTTTTACCTTATCTTCTTCGCGCCTGCTTGTTGTAAGTATATAGATAATAATGTCACTTAACTGCGGGGTTTCTTTTACTGTCTTTATCACATCAAAACCATTTAATATTGGCATATTAATATCTGCAATAATTACATGTGGCATTGGTGTGAACTGATCTTCATACATTCCTTTATTGAACAGGAACTCAAATAATTGAAAACCTGTAAATACCGAATGTATTTGCGCAAACTGATCAACTTCCTGTATCGCGTTATGAACAAGATAATGCTCATCAGGATCATCGTCTGCCAACAAAAATATCAACTCTTCGGGTTTCAAAACAGGGTAATTATTAAATTTAATTTTTATTGTTTAGAACAGTGGAGATCACAATAAAAATCTTATACTAATTTAAGAAATTTAAAAAAATTTAAGGTAAAGTATCTGTTAAATACCTGTTTTCAGTGGGGTAAAATCGATGAAGTGCCTTTGAATGCAGACGAGATTTGAATTATTTAGCAAGCATGGCTTCAAAATCATCTTCGCTGATAATTTTTACGCCTAGCTTTTCAGCTTTCTTTAATTTCTCAGGACCCATATTATCGCCTGCCAATAAAAAAGAAGTTTTCCCGCTAATAGAGCCGGAATTTTTTCCACCGTTAAATTCTATCATTTCTTTTAACTGGTCTCGACTATGTTTATTAAATACGCCGCTTATTACAAATGTTAATCCGTTTAATTTATCGCTCCCGGCTTGTTGTTGTTCTTCACTTAATTCAAATTTTAAACCGGCTTTTTTTAAACGTAAAATAATATTTTTATTTTCTTCGTTAGCGAAAAAATCAGAGATACTTTCTGCAATAACCCCTCCTACTTCATCGGTCTCTAACAATTGTTCTTTGGTGTGACTTACTAAAACATCCAGCGACTTTACTTTTTTAGCAATTTTTTTTGCAGTGGTTTCGCCAACATGTCTTATACCTATTGCATATAATACCCTTTCAAAAGGTACATTTTTACTGGCTTCCAGGCCTTCGATCAAATTGTTGGCAGATTTTTCGGCCATGCGTTCCAAAGGCAACAATTGCTCTTTTTTAAGATCATATAGATCTGCAATATTTTTCACCAAACCTGCATCGTATAATTGTCCAATGGTCTCTCCACCCAAACTATCAATATTCATAGCCTTGCGTGAAACAAAATGTTCCATCCTGCCTTTTACCTGTGGCGGGCAACCCATATCGTTCGGACAAAAATGATTTGCTTCATCTTCGTCACGTCTTAACTGTGTTCCACACTCAGGACAATGTGTAATATATTTTGTAGCTTGCGTATTTGGTTTTCGTTTGGTAAGATCAACACCAATAATTTTTGGAATTATCTCCCCACCTTTTTCTACAAAAACAGAATCGCCAATACGTACATCCAATTTTTCAATAATATCTGCATTATGCAACGAAGCCCGCTTTACCATGGTACCACCCAATGCTACAGGTTTTAAATTTGCTACCGGTGTAATGGCACCTGTACGACCAACCTGGTAAGTAATATCTAATAACTCTGTTGAAACCTGCTCTGCTTTAAATTTATAAGCAATGGCCCAACGTGGCGATTTTGCCGTGAAACCTAACTGCAATTGTTGTTTGTAATCGTTTACTTTTATAACAATACCATCAATATCAAAAGGTAATTTAAAACGTTCCTTATCCCAGTACTCAATATATTCTAATACTTCGTTAATGTTATCAAGTAGTTTAGAATGTTCGCTGGTCTTAAACCCCCAACTTTTTGCAGCATTTAAATTTTCGAAATGTGATTTAAAAGGAACCTCCTCGCCCAACATATAGTATACAAAACAATCTAATTTTCTTGCGGCAACAACCGCACTGTCCTGCATCTTCATGGTGCCGGAAGCGGCATTGCGTGGATTGGCCAAAGGTGGCTCTCCGATCTCTTCACGCTCTTTATTTATCTGATCAAAAACATTTCTTGGTAAAAATATCTCTCCGCGAATTTCAAATGACTTAGCATAGTCACCTTTTAATTTTAATGGTATGGAACGAATTGTTTTTGCGTTTGTAGTTACATCATCTCCCTGAACGCCATCGCCACGGGTAATCGCCTGCGTTAATTCTCCATTTTCATAATTTAAACCAATAGAGAGTCCGTCGAATTTTAATTCACATACATATTTAACGGTGCTTGACGTAAATAGATCGTTTTGTTGTAAACCCAAACCCTCCTGTACTTTACGGTCAAAATCAATAAGGTCTTCGGTGCTGTAGCTATTAGAAAGCGACAGCATAGGATATTTATGTTTTACTGTTTTAAATGTTTTGGTAATTGTTCCCCCTACCCTTTGGCTGGGCGAAGTGGCAGATAAAAATTCAGGGAATTGTTTTTCGAGAGCAATAAGTTCTTCCAGTAATTTATCAAAATCAAAATCGCTTATTGTTGGCGCATCATTCACATAATAATTGTGATTGTGTTTCTCAATTTCTAAAGATAATTCTTTGATCTTTTTTTCGGCTTGCGACCTATCCATAAAAAACTAAAATTTTAGCAAATTAATTATTTTGTTCAAATATAATTCATCCGTTTTATCAAAAGAACTCAGCTTATCACTATCAACATCAAAAACACCAACCACATTCTTTTGACCGTTAAACAAAGGCAATACAATTTCGCTTTTGCTTAAAGAACTACAGGCAATATGTCCGGGGAAAGCATCTACATCATCCACAATAATACTTTCTTTTTTTTGCCAGCTGGTACCGCAAACACCTTTACCAGAATTGATGCGCGTACAAGCAACCGGTCCCTGGAAAGGACCAAGTACTAACTGATCATCTTTTACAAGATAGAATCCGATCCAAAAAAAATCCATACCGTATTTAAGAGCGGCACAAATATTAGCCATGTTAGCAACAAGGTCTTTCTCCCCATCTACCAATGCTTTTATTTGCGGAAGAAGCTCCCGGTACTTTCCTTCTTTAGTATTAGCTGTTAATTTAAGTTCATCTGACATATTACAAATTTATGTATCTTTCAGTCTAAATTTATAAAAATGAAAAAAATATTCGTACTTGCTTTATTTGCTTTGGCTTTTGGAGCAAAAGCACAAACTATTGAATCGGGAAGCCACTCAACAACAGGTTATGTAAAGTCTGACGGAACTATTGAGAACAGTAGCCACTCTACAAAAGGCTACATTAAAAGTGATGGAACCATTGAGAATTCTTCACATTCAACTATTGGCTACATTAAAAGTGACGGAACTGTTGAAAATTCTTCGCACTCAACCATTGGTTACGTAAAAAGCGATGGAACCGTTGAAAATTCTTCGCACTCTACAGTAGGTTATGTTAAAGGTGACGGAACGGTTGAGAACTCTTCGCATTCAACTATTGGCCATGCAAGTGGGGTAAAAAAAGAATGGGCTGCGGTAGTTTTCTTTTTCTTTAAATTCTAGTTTTAAATAGAACGCAGACATCGCTGATAAATTGATCAGTGAACATCTGCAAAATCTGTGTTATCTGCGTTTCGCTAAATTATCAACTGCAAGCCATCTACCGCCAATTCAATATTAGCAGGTAATTCTTTAGCAATATTTTCATGTAGGCCCAATTGATGTGAGATATGTGTAAAATAAGCCTTCTTAGGTTTTAATTCATTCACCATTTCAATTGCTTCTTCAAAAGTAAAGTGAGAAATATGCGGCTCTCTTCTAAGTGCATTTAATACCAAGACATTCAAGCCTTTTAATTTTTCTTTTTCTTCAGCAGAAATAAAATTAGCATCGGTTATATAAGCAAAATCGTTTATTCTAAAACCTTTAACCGGTAATTTATAATGCATCACATTTATCGGGGTCAATAAAATATCACCAATAAAAAAAGGCTCGTTATCAAAGTCGATTACTTTAATTTCAGGAATACCCGGATATTTTTCTTCAGAAAAAATATAAGCGAACTCACGATGCAAGGCCTGTTGCACACGTTTGGTGGCGTACACTGGCATTACCATTTTATGAATAAAATTAAAGGCTTTTACTTCATCAAGCCCTGCTATATGATCTTTATGTTCGTGTGTAAAAACAACGGCGTCTAATCTTTTAGTTTTTGCGCGTAATAACTGTTGTCTGAAATCGGGACCTGAATCAATTACAAAACGACTCGTTTCACTTTCTACTAAAATAGAAGAACGCAAACGTTTATCGCGAGAGTCTGCGCTGGTGCAAACCTCGCAGGTACAGGCAATAATTGGTACACCCTGCGATGTACCCGTTCCTAAAAATGTAACTTTAACCGACACAGTATTAATTTTAAAGTATTAAGATACCTGAAATATTAAAAACAAAATAAATTAGTTTTTGTTTTTTATTAAATATTTTTCCTGTTTAAAATTATAAGTCAAGCCAATAACAAATCTCCCTGCATTAGAGAGGTTTTGACTTGATACCCTTTCGTATACATTGAACTGGAAAGAAGTATTAAAAACAAAACTCTTGTAACTAAGATCTATTGCCGGGCCAAGCAGCAATACATTTACATTGGTTCCTTCAGTCATGTTGCCATTTACCATTAAACCTTTGCAATATTCATAATTGGCAAAAACAGAAGGAAAAATAGTTGCTTCTTTAATTTCGAAACGACTAAAAAGACTAAATACCTGGTTATAAGAACAAGCATATCTTTCGTGATATTTATTGCTGCCATTTATTTTAAAAATACTGTTAGAGTTTATGCCCCAACGTTTTTGGCTGATCATATAATTTAAATAATAAAAATGGTCAATACTTCCAGTGCCATTCTGGTTTATCAGCATCATTCTTTCGCCATCTTCATTTTGTTTATCAGATATACCAAGCGGCAATTTAATACCTGCTCCAAGTATTAAACGCTGTTTTGTGTTATAACCGTTTAAACGTTTAATTAAATGATAGCCTGTAAATAAAGAAGGATCGGCCATTCCGGTACTTGTATTCTTTTCATTATCATACTTTGTTTTAATTTGCTGTAAAGGCAAAATAAAATTCACTTCCCAGCGCGGATGAAAAAAACATTTACCCCTTAATTCAATTATCTTATATGATTCATAATCTTTACTGGAGTGATTACTAATTATACCAGCCGAATCGTGGTTTATCATTCCCGGGTCGTGCATGGTCTTGTATGCACCCGGCTCAATAAATCTTGATGTTTGCTGATAATTGCGATAACCATTAAAAACACGGTAGCGGTGTAAAAGACACAATTGACTTTGATTGTCGTAGGGCGTAATACCCATAAAACTGCCACAAAGATCGCAGGCAAAAATTGGTAAACTAAAAAACAGTAAAACTGCTATTCTTAAAAATTTCATAATGATCGATATTTATATCAACCATTATACTTATGCAAAACTAATTTATTCCGTAACCGGAATTTCTATCTCAACCACTTCTTTATTCCTGATATGCACCGGCACACCGCCTTTTACCTGGTATGGGGGCGGCACATCAAGGTCTTGCCCAACAGCGTATAAATAATAATCGCCTTTGTAACATTTAATACTGTAGTTTCCATTTATATCAGCATTTACTGTTGCATCGTAAACCGAAACATCACTGCCGGGATATTCTTTTGCGTTGAATTTTATATACACTGTTGCGCCACCAATTATTTTGGCGTGGTGCTTTATAACGCCTTTTATTTCGGCATTACCACCTACATTATTCTTTTTGCAGGAATAGAAAATAATGCCTGCTAAAAATAAAATATATACAATGTATCTTTTCATGTTTAAAAATTCGGGTTGGCAAAACGTTTATCGCCAAGGAATTTATAATCCGTTAATGTATTTAAGAACGCGATTATATCTTGCTTGTTTTGTGTGGTAAACTGAAAGCCTGCAGTTGGTATAGAAGGGTCTAAATTGAATAAATTAGGTATTGCATTTGTATAATGATCTAAACATTCATTTAAAGTTGTGTAACGCCCATCGTGCATATAGGGCGCTGTTTTTGCAATATTTCTTAAGCTTGGTGTTTTAAATTTGTACCTGTCGGTTGACAAGCCTGTTATGTGCGCCCTGCCACTATCCTGGTAAAAAGGATCAACGGTTAAACCGTTGCTTTTAAAACCATAATCAGAGAACAAAGGTTCAGTATGACAACCGCTACATTTTGAAGTAAATAAACTGTAACCTCTTTGCTCTGCATCAGAAAGCTCTACATTATTTTCGTGACGTTTATAGTAATCAAATTTACTGTTATACGAATACATTAGTCCCATAAAAACTGTAATAGCGCGCAATAATTTTTGGCTATTTACAGTATCGCTGCCATAGGCTTTTTTAAAGAGGTTTTGATATTTACTTGACGCCTGCAATTTCGCAATCACCGGATTTATATCAGCGCCCATTTCAAGCGTATTGGTAATTGGTCCTAATGGTTGTAGTTCAATATGATTGATACCACCATCGTGCATAAACAAAGGATGCCAGGTTAAATTAAAGATGCCCGGTGCATTTCTTGTGCCCAACCTGTCGTAAATACCATGACTAACTTTATGCTCTGCATTTGCAAAAGCTGCAAAATCCTGGTGACAACTGCCGCAAGAAATTGTGTTATCCACACTCAGCATTTCTTCGTAGAACAATGCACGACCCAACACAAATTTATCTTCACTTATAGTATTTACACTAAAAGTATATTTGGGTTGCGGCCATCCATCCGGAACAATTTCCGCCAGGTTATCGGCCGGCAATAGTTCTATGATCTTTGGATCTACCTTACAGGATGCAAAAATTAAAACACCAAACAAAAAAAATATGATCGCAATTCTATTCATTAATTATTGTGCACGTGCTCAAACTCTATCATATCTGCATAATTATCTGCATACATTTTTGCAGTTGCACCTATAGACATTTGCGTGTGTTGTGTAGCAACATTAATTGTTGCAGGGTTCTTAAAGAACTCATTCACATCAACCGACATGTGTATGATAGGTGAAACAGATGCAGAAACATTTGCAGGTGTGCTGGCAAAATTAAAACTAAAATTACGCTGCACTTTATTTACACCACCAAAACCACCAATGTGATAGGTAAGACTTTTGTTTGATGCTCCCGATGATGGAGACGAACCTTCCAGCTTAAACATAATGTATCCACTGGACCATGTCCAGAACATACCTTTGCTTTGCGCAAGATCGCCATCCTGTGCGCCCGAGCAATTACGGGCACTGTCAACTCCTAAAGTAAAAGAAAGCGATTTATAAGAAGCAAAAGGAAGATCAGGGATATTGATCGTTGTAGTACTTAAATTAGACACATCAATTAAATGATAACTGTTTGGCTCAACAAAAGTAGAGTTGTCGTTCTTTGTAATTACAATATTACTGATGTAATATTTTAAAACATTTACTTTAAACGTATCTAAATTTGCATTTACATACTTTTGATTTAAAACAAGACCAACAGTATCCACATTGTGCTCAAACAATATCTTAATTGTATTGGTTGTTGGAGCCGGCGTTGGTTCCGGTTCCGGCTCAGGATCTTTTTTATCTTTTTTACATGACACTAAGGCCAGCAATAAGACAAGAGGAATAAATTTTATAATATTTTTCATTTATAAGATCATTAAAGTTAATTAAAATAGTTCAAATAATATAATACCATAGCATTGTAACAACATACAATAACTTAACGGAAGCATGTTTTTACAAAGCAATGGATCATAATAAAATCATAAAAAAATTAAACGGTTGGCGGTTTAAATAAAGAAGTTAATTCTCCTTTATTTAATTCAGCTTCAAAAGAGCTATCTATCAAATAAAGAAAATTAATTGGTGAATAAAATTTGAAAGTCTTAACAACGGCTTCCTCAGCTTTGGTAATTTTAAAGGTAGAATTTGGTGTTTTTGTGGGCTGTTCTTCTTCTTTTTCGGCTAAATTATTTAGTTCTTTGCTCATGGCACATTTTCCCATACAACACGAATCTTCCTCCTCTTTATTTTCGCATAACACCTCAGCATAGTATTTTTGATTTATTAAATAGCTGATACACACCTCTAATTTGGCAAAAAGCGAAAATAAAATGGAAAAAATGAATATGTAACTGATCAATTTAACAGTTCAAAAGTAAATAAAATCCATAAAAATGACTCTATTTTTTAACGATTTGGTAATAAAAATGGTAGTTTTTTTAAAAAACCTTATCTTTGCAGCCTAACTAACGCAAACAAAAATATGATCTATTTGGATTTTGAAAAACCTATCCAGGATTTAGAGGAAGAGATTACCAAACTAAAAGAAGTTGCTTCTAAAAGTAAAGTAGACCTTACTGAAAAGATCAAAGAACTGGAAAGTCATATTAACGCTAAAACCAACGAACTTTATTCCAACTTAACGCCCTGGCAACGTGTACAGGTTAGCCGTCATCCGGAAAGACCTTATACACTTGCTTATATAGATTCAGTTTCAAACAAAACTTTTATGGAGCTGCATGGCGACCGCACCGTTGGTGATGATAAAGCTATGGTAGGAGGTTTTGGTGAAATTGACGGGCAAACCGTTATGTTCATTGGTCAGCAAAAAGGTATTAATACCAAGATGCGCCAGATCCGCCGCTTTGGTATGGCTAATCCTGAGGGTTACCGCAAAGCTTTACGCTTAATGAAAATGGCCGAAAAGTTCAACAAACCTATTGTTACTTTTATTGATACGCCCGGTGCTTATCCGGGATTAGAAGCCGAAGAACGCGGACAAGGTGAAGCCATTGCCCGTAATTTATTAGAGATGGTGCAATTAAAAGTGCCTGTTATTTGCATTATTATTGGCGAAGGTGCCAGTGGTGGTGCATTAGGTATTGGTATTGGCGATAAAGTGTTGATGTTGGAGAATACCTGGTACTCGGTAATTTCGCCTGAATCATGTTCTTCTATTTTATGGCGCAGCTGGAGTTTTAAAGAACAGGCAGCTGATGCATTAAAATTAACTGCTGATAATATGAGCAAGAATGGGTTGATTGATGGTATCATTAAGGAACCATTAGGTGGTGCGCATCGTAACCAGGAAGAAATTTTTGCAACCGTTAAAGCAGAAATTTTAAAACATTTAGCAACGCTAAGTAAATTTAATCCAGAAGAAAGAATTGAACAACGCATTAATAAATTTTCGGCAATGGGCGTGGTACACGATATAGAAGTAGAAACGGAAGCTTAATTTAATTCAAAGTTCAAAAAGGAAGATTCAAAATTTAAAAACTAAAAATTTATAATTCATAATTTAAAATTTATAATTTCAAATGGCAGACACAGGAGATATTAATGTTGGATCAGTAATAAGATTTAATGGCGACATTGTACAAATAACAGATTGGCAACACCGCACACCGGGCAATTTACGTGCTTTTTACCAGGCAAAGATGCGCAACTTAAAAAATGGTAAACAAACTGAGAACCGTTTTAGAAGTGGTGAAAGCGTTGAGTTAGTTCGTGTAGAATATAAAATGATGCAATTCATTTATACCGAAGGCGAATTTGCAGTTGTAATGGATAACGAAAATTTTGAACAGGTGCATATACCATTACTTATGTTTGGTGAAGGCGGACGTTTCTTAAAAGAGGGTATGGAAGTAAAAGTTAGCTTTGAAGGTGATGAACCTATTATTGCAGAGCCACCAACTTTTATTGAAGCAGAAATTACTTACACTGAACCAGGCTTAAAAGGAGATACTGCAACCAACACATTAAAATTTGCAACCTTAGATACAGGAACAGAAATTAAAGTGCCTTTATTTTTTAACCAGGGAGATTGGGTAAAAATAGATACACGTACAGGTGATTACGTAGAGAGAATTAAGAAATAATTTTTTGACAAAAGATATAAATTAAAAAGCCGAAGAAAATTTCTTCGGCTTTTTTTATTTCTTCATTTTGTCTTTAAAGATCTTTTCAAATTTTTCCACTTTGGGTTGGATCACAAATTGACAATAACCCTCGCTACCATTTTGGTTATAATAATTTTGGTGGTAGGCTTCTGCCTCATAATAATTATTGTAAGGCACAATTTCTGTAACGATCGGATTTGGATACGCCTTTTCGTCATTAATTTGTTTTTTATATTTCTCAGCTAGTTCTTTTTGTTCTGCATTATGATAAAAAACTACCGAGCGGTATTGTGTACCATGATCATTACCCTGATAATTCAAAGTTGTAGGGTCGTGTGTTTTCCAGAATACTTCCAGTAACTCATCAAATTTAATTTTACTCTTGTCAAAAATTATCTGGCAAACTTCTGCATGTCCGGTTGTGCCGGTACACACATCTTTATAAGAAGGATTTTTTACTGTACCTCCTGCATAACCGCTTTTAATACTTATTACACCATTCAATCTTTGAAAAACCGCTTCCACACACCAGAAACAACCGGCACCAAAAGTGGCAGTGTCTATTGTGTTATTAGTTGAATGAATGTTAACCGGGCTTGTATTTGTTTCTACGTTCATAGTTACTTTGTTTGGGTTTGAAGCTTGTGTGCAGGCCATCATAAAAAAAACAGCTGCAACAAAAGTTGTTGTTGATCTAAAATATGTTTTTATTTTTTTCATTTTTATAATATTTATATACGAAATAGCTGCCAGTTTAGTTTACAATGGTTAAGGTCGCCATTTAGCACATGTTATATCATATATACGATCAACAAAGAATAACCTTACAACAGGCTTTCGTAAATAATGTTAAATGAATTATAAGACCTTATGAAACTTATAGAACTAAAAACGAAATAAACCCTTTACTTCTGTTCGCCTTCCGTTTTTTGCTCGCCTTCCATTTTTGGCGCGTCAATAATATTGCCGTTCTTGTCTTTCTTAGGCTTCTTTGGTTTGCCACCTTTTTCGCGGCCGGCAAAATCGTAATACTTTTTAGGCTTATCGCTTTTGGTCATTTTAATAGTACCTTCTATATCCCACTCTACATTCGTAAAATTAATGGTAATGGTTTGGTCCTTATCATCTGTAATGGTAGCTTCTACTTCTAATAAACGTACTTCAGTTTCGGTAGAATCCGTATATATAGAATCTTTATTGATACGGTATTTTAACCATTTGTATTGGTATTTATCAAATAAAAAATCGCTCCACAATTTGCCATCTTTAAACTCCATTTTATCCATGGTAGATTTTTTAGCGGCCACCCCGTCTTTAACTTCGGTAATATTAATGTTAAAAACACGTTTGTGTAATGGGTCTTTTTCGCCTTTAAAAGCAAACGACATTAATAAAATAACGCCTAAAGTTAAAGCTGAGAACGAGAATATTTTTTTGTTGTTCATAGTCTGTTTTAAAAATACAGGTTTAGCTTTAAATGGCATAAACCTTGATGTTGCATAACAATTTAAATCTTGGTAATTTTCCTTTATGTAAAAATAGGAAATTATTACTTATTTAACCGTTAAAAATAATTAACAAAAATGCAGCCCCTAGCCGAAAGAATGCGCCCTAAGACCCTCGATCAATACATTGGGCAACAACATATTATAGGCACAGGCAGCGCTTTGCGCAATGCTATCCTCCAAAACCTGCTGCCATCCATACTTTTTTGGGGCCCGCCAGGTGTTGGTAAAACATCGTTAGCGTTAATAATTGCTACCGAATTAAAACGCCCTTTTTACCATCTAAGCGCTATAAACAGCGGTGTAAAAGAAGTGCGAGAGGTAATAGAAAAAGCTTCAGACAATAATATTTTCAATCAAAATAAACCTGTTCTTTTTATTGACGAGATCCACCGTTTTAGTAAATCGCAACAAGACTCTTTATTAGGTGCAGTAGAAAAAGGCGTTGTTACGTTGATAGGTGCGACTACCGAAAATCCTTCTTTTGAAGTTATTCCCGCATTACTTTCACGTTGTCAGATCTATGTTCTTAAAAATTTAGAAGAGCAGGAATTAGTTGATCTTTTTACAAATGCTATTAAAAATGATGAGTTCTTAAAGACAAAAAATATTATTGTAAAAGAACACGAAGCTTTATTACGCATTAGCGGTGGCGATGCACGCAAATTATTGAATGCTTTAGAAATTGTGGTTAACAGCTCAACAAGCAATAGTATTGAAATTACGAACGAATTAGTGCTTACAGTCATACAACAGAATTTAGCGTTGTATGATAAAAGTGGCGAGCAGCATTACGATATTATTTCTGCTTTTATTAAATCCATAAGGGGCAGCGATCCCAATGCGGCTGTGTATTACCTGGCACGGATGATAAAGGGCGGCGAAGACCCTTTATTTATTGCGCGCCGGCTTTTAATTTTAGCAAGTGAGGATATTGGCAACGCCAACCCCAACGCTTTGCTACTTGCCAACAATTGTTTTAACGCGGTAAATGTAATTGGCATGCCGGAGTCACGTATTATATTAAGTCAGTGCGTTACTTATTTGGCCTGTAGCGCAAAAAGCAATGCCAGCTACATGGCTATTGATGAGGCCTCAGCGTTAGTTGACAAAACAGGCGACCTACCTGTTCCATTACATTTAAGAAATGCGCCCACCAAATTAATGAAGAATTTAAATTACGGTAAAGAGTATAAATACGCCCACTCTTTTGTGAACAATTTTATTGAGCAGGAATTTTTACCAGATCAAATTGCCTCCACTAAATTATATGATCCCGGCAATAATGCCCGCGAGCAGGAGCAAAGAAATTATTTAAAAAAATTATGGAAAGAGAAATACGGCTACTAACCTTTCTTTAAAAACTCTGTTCTTAAAACAATGTTACTTCCATCTACCCTGCAATCCACCTCATCTTCATTATCGGTCAATTTAATATTCTTAATAACCTTTCCTCTTTTTAAAACCAAAGAAGAACCTTTTACTTTAAGGTCTTTTATTAAGTGAACCGAGTCGCCATTATTAAGAACGGTACCGTTACTATCTTTTACATCCATGCTCTTTAAATATTAATATTCACAAAGTTAATTTATTTTGTTACACGCCATAGTTCAGTGTAGAACTTATTGGACAGCCACTATTTATGGGACTTTCGCAGAATAATTTTCCACTATAACTATGTATTAACTTCCTCAGTTTGAGGTAAGCTATGAACGAAAACAGCTACAATTTAATTTCACTTTGACCAATAAGATAGATTGAAACCATTGATATTATTGGGTTTGGGGAATACAGGTCTACATAAAGTCTTTCATGGGCACAATTATATGAACTCATTTATTAAAAAAACATAAACTAAAAAAAAGATCCAATGAAAAAATTATTACTAATATGTGCGTATTGTTTGACTGCATTTACAACATTCTCACAGACAGAAGACAAAAAGTGGAACGTTGGTGTCCACGGCGGAATTATACAATATAACGGTGACAGGGGTATGAACTTCTACAGTGTAGATCAACCTGCTGTGTATGGTTTTGCAGGCATTTCCGTTTCAACCTACTTAAGTAAACATTTTGACCTTTCGGCTGCTTTTACAAGAGGCGAATTAGGAAATTTTGAACCCCGTGCTCCATGGGCAACAGAAGAACCGGGACTAAATCATTTTTTAGTGCGTTTAAATACAGCTGAAATGTTATTACGTTATAACATCTTAGCTCCAAGATACGCTGTACGTCCATATTTATTCTTAGGCGCAGGAGTTATTTTTCATGAAGGCATTTACTCTCTTAAAGATAAAGGGGAACGTTTTGACTACTCGCTTCCTTCAGGAGGTTTTGGTTTTAATTTCCGTTTAAATAGCGTAGTAAATTTCCAGATCGAAGAATCATTCATGTATACATCTGCTGATGATATTGATAATGAGCAACACGGTTACGATCCAACAACAGGCCTTAATGCTAATGATGGTTATTTATATCACAAAGCAGGTTTAACTTTTAACTTAGGTAAAAAGAAAGATTCTGATAAAGATGGTGTATCTGACAAAAAAGATCTTTGCGGTAATACTCCACTAGGTGTAGCTGTTGATGCTGTTGGTTGCCCACTTGACCGTGATGGTGATGGTGTAGCTGATTATTTAGACAAATGTGCTGATATCGCAGGTATTGCTTCTTTAAACGGTTGTCCTGATAAAGATCTTGATGGTATCACTGATACTGAAGATCGTTGTCCTGAAACATTTGGTGATCTTAAATATAAAGGTTGTCCTGATACTGATAAAGATGGTGTAGTTGATATTGATGACAAATGTGCCGGAACAAAAGCCGGATACAAAGTTGATGCAACAGGTTGTACTTTAGATAATGACAAAGATGGTATCGTAAACGAAGAAGATGCTTGTCCGGATAAAGCTGGTATCTTAGCTTTCAAAGGTTGTCCTGATTCTGATGGTGATGGCGTTTCTGATAATGAAGATGCTTGTCCTGCTACAAAAGGTACAATCGCAAACAAAGGCTGTCCTGAAATTGCAAAAGCAGATATTTTAAGAATAAATGTTATTGCCAGCAAAATTTATTTTGAAACAGGTAGCGATAAATTAAAACTGATCTCAAACTCACAATTAGATGACCTTGCTGCGATCTTACAACGTTATGATGCTGTAAAATTAACGATCGAAGGACATACTGATAATGTTGGTGATGATGCTTATAACATGACTCTTTCTCAAAAAAGAACTGAATCTGTTAAGTCTTACTTAGAATCTAAAGGAATTTCTTCGGATCGTTTAAGTGCTATCGGATATGGTGAAAGCAAACCGGTTGCTGATAATAAAACAGCTGCAGGTAAAGCTAAGAACAGAAGGGTTGAACTTAAAACTTCATACTAAATAAAACAACAATTAATTAAATTATATAAGGACCCTGCAAACAAAATGTTTGCAGGGTTTTTTATTTACAAATATTTCTTTTGTAAATTAGTGTTCCAAAAAACAGTATGAGAAAATTAGGATTGATCGGCGGTATTAGCTGGGTTTCTACAATTGATTATTATAAAGCCATTAATGAAGGGATAAATGAAAAACTGGGCGGACTAAATTTTTCTACCTGCATTATTTATTCATTTAATTATGCCGAGATCAAAAAGAACAACGATAACAATGATTGGGATTCTACTTTTAAAATGTTGTCGGAAGCTTGTGAGCATTTAAAGAACAGTGGTGCTGAAGCAATAGTGTTATGCGCTAATACCATGCATATGATCGCCGATAGAATTGAAGCGAAAGTTGGTTTGCCTTTGATACATATTGCAACCGCTACTGCGACAGAAATAAAAAAACAAAATTTAAATAAAGTAGCCTTGTTGGGAACAAAATTTACAATGGAGCGTGATTTTTTTACTTCAAAATTAAAAGATCAGAATATTGAAGCGATCATTCCTGATGAAGAAGACAGAGAATTTATTCATTACACTATTTTTGAAGAATTAGGAAGAGGTTTAATTATTGAAGAAAGTAAACAGCGTTATATTTCCATCATCCATAAATTAAAAGCTAAAGGTGCACAGGGAGTTATTCTTGGCTGTACTGAAATTCCATTATTAATAAAAGCGGGAGATGTTTCTATTCCAATATTTGATACAGCTTTGATCCATTCAAAAGCTGCCGTCGACTTCTCTTTAGGTTAATATTTTTTACCAGTTATACCTTTATTTAACCGTTTAATAATTTGTTGCATAACTTTACTCATTTAACATTTTAAGACAGGCAATATTTCATAAATTAGACTACTAATTGTTTAAAAATGAAGTTATTGCCAAAAACATCTACACTTTTTCTGTTTGCCTGCCTTTGCTTTTTAAGCGCTGTTTCTTTTGCGCAAAGCAAAACCTTTCCGAATAGTTTTATAATTCACGGTTCGGTAACTGCGGAACAAAAACAATTTTATACTAAAAGTATTGAGAATGCTGATATGGAACAATTCCGTTTAAAGACCGCAAAAGTTGTTCTAAAATTTAAGAATGGTTTTTTACTGGAATTAATTCCAGCAAAAGAATTAAGTATTAAAAATATTGCTCCTTCAATAAATATTAATAATTATTCAGATCAGGCGGCAAGCCCAAATTATAAATATCCAATTTTCCAGGTACTTGATTCAGGTGCTTTAACTGCAGAAATTCAAAACGCTTCTAAATAAAAATGAAAAACAGATTTAAAATAGTAGCAGCTCTTGTTTTTACTTCTTTCAGTTCATTATTAGCGCAGGCTCCTGCAAACGATAATTGCAGCGGTGCTACCCCACTTGTGGTTGGTGCTCCACCACCTTGCGGTACAGGTTTACAAGTGGGTCCTAATACAGTTGTTGCCGGAAATATTACTAACGCTACTCCCGGAAATCCATATATCTATCAACCGGGTTGCTCAGGTGCCGGCGGACCAAACCAGGCTTTTCCTGCAAACGATGTTTGGTACTCATTTGTTGCAACAGGTTATCAGGCTGTAATTACGATCAATTCTACTTTTGCAAATCCAAATATTGCTTTTTATTCAGGTACCTGTGCTGCTTTAGGTGGTGGCATTGGAGGCTGCGCCGTTGGTGCCGGCGGAACAGTTACTTTAACTGTTAACCAAATGGTTCCGGGAACAACTTATTTTTTACAGGTTAGTGGTAACACAGGACAAACCGGAACTTTTAATATGTCTATCCACAATAATAAAGATTGTGCAGATTGTTTAGTGAGTTCAAACATAACGGCTAACCCTTTGCCGGTTAATGGAACATATGCACCGGGACAAACAGTTAACTTTTGTTTTCATGTTGGGCAATACAATACCATTAACACTAACTGGTTGCACGGTGTACAATTAACTTTAGGAAGCGGTTGGAATGCAGCATCCATAGTACCTAACGCACCAACCCCCGTTGGTGGTGCAGGTTCATGGTCGTATTACCCTGCCGGGATTGGCGTTGTAAATGCTGTAAACTGGGGGCCGGGTTGGTATTTTGATTGGGCACCTTTAGATGCAAATCCTGGAAATAATTTTGGAGATAATATGTGCGGGGCTACTCCCGGTTGTTCTGATATTTCAACGGCAGCACAGTGGAATTTTTGTATGAACATTACAACAAATCCTTTATGTTCTCCCGGATCCAACTTATCTGTTACCTTCAATACAAGTGGTGATGGTGAATCCGGTTCATGGAACAACGCCGGTTGCGCTACTGATAATCCTGCTGTATTTAACGCTATTGGTTCTTGTTGTCCACCAAACATGTCATCCATTCCTGCAAATTGTTTTGGAACAAATACAGGATCTGCAACCGCCACACCTGTTGGCGCCGCCGGACCTTACACTTATAACTGGGCCGGGCCTGCTGCATTTACAGCTACTTCTACAGGTGTAGCCGGAGCTAATTCAATTGCAAATGTTGTTAGTGGCGTTTATACTGTAACTATTATTGATGCTAATCTTTGCGCTGTTTCAAGCACTGTTCTTGTTACACAACCAACTTCAGTTACTGCAACGCCATCGTTTACGAATGCTGGTTGTACAACAAACGGAACAGCCAGCGTTACGGCAGGCGGTGGAACTCCGGGTTATACGTATACATGGTCTCCTGTTGGCGGAAATGCTCCAAGTGCAAGTGTGCCTGTTGGTTTATATACTGTTACTGTACAAGATTCAAAATTATGTACACGCACTGCTACATATAATATTGGTTTAACCGGTGCAGTTTCTGCAGCCTTCACAACACCAACTTACACACAATGTATCACCGGAAATAGTTTTGTTTTTACAGCAGCTGATCCAACTGGTGTTCACTCTTATTCTTTTAATCCTGTTGCCGGTGCACCACCTGTTGGTAATACAGATGTTTACGGACCAGTTTCTTTTACATCACCAGGTACATATACTGTAACGCACTCTATTGTTGTTGGTGGTTGTTCTGCAGTTACAACTTCTGTTATTGTTATTGATCCAATTCCTGTTCCTATTATTGGAAGCAATTCTCCTGTCTGCATAGGCACTTCTATACTTTTAACTTCAGGTGGCGGAACTTCTTTTGCATGGGCCGGACCTAATGGTGCTATCCCTTCAGTACAAAATCCAACAATTACAAATTCTACTTTATTAGATGGTGGTGTTTACACGGTAACGGTTGGTGCATTGACATGTTTTAACACTGCTACTGTAAATGTTATTGTTACATCACCAACTACAAGTGCGGCTAATACGGGCCCCTATTGCGCAGGCAGCACTATTCAATTAACTACATTGGGTGCAACAACCTACACTTGGTCTGGGCCAGTTGGATATATTGCCAACGTGCAAAATCCAACGCGGCCAAATTCAACGGTGGTAATGGGTGGTACTTATACGGTTATTGCAACTATTGGAACCTGTACAGCTTTAGCTACAACAGATGTTACGGTCAATCCTTTACCTGCTCCTGTAATTGCGAGTAATGGGCCTATTTGTTTTGGGCAAGATATAAATTTAACAGGTAACGGCGGAACTGTTTACCAATGGAACGGACCATCCTTATTTACAAGCGCGTTACAAAATCCAACTATCACCGCAGCAAATATTAGTAACTCTGGTATTTATACATTAACCGTTATGGATGGAAATAACTGTACAAATACTATTACATTGAATGTTGTTGTTAACGCACAACCAATAGTTACAGCTACGGGCGCTACAGTTTGTGCAGGTAATAATGCTAATTTAAATGCAACCGGAGGAACAGGTTATGCATGGACAGGACCTAACGGCTTTAACTCTGCCGTACAAAACCCGGTTATTGTTGCTGCAACTCCTGCAGAAGAAGGGCAATATACAGTTACAGTAACGGATGCTAATACCTGTACAAATACTGCCGTTGCAAACGTAACTACCAGTCCATTACCATCCCCTACACTTACAAGTAATGGTCCTTTATGTATGGGCGCAGTATTAAGTTTAACAGCTGCCGGTGGTACAAGTTATCAATGGACAGGGCCAAACAATTATGCAGGCACATCATCTACATTTACATTAAGCACATCTATACCGAGTGTTAATGTGAGTGGTGTGTATTCAGCTACAGTTTCAAATCAAATTGGTTGTAAAACCGCTACAACAATTAATGTGGTTGTAAATGCACTGCCAACATTAACATTAAGCTCAGATAAAAAAACTGGTTGCGCGCCATTGTGTATCAATTACAGTGTTAATGCAACAGGCGCCATCCAAAATTATAACTGGATCTTAAGCAGTGATATTCCTTTTAATAACAATGTGCCTAAAGCTTATGGTTGTTACAGCTCTGCGGGTATTTATACTATTACTTCTTTGGTGACAGATAATAACGGTTGTCAAAATGCTACAAGCTATACAATAGAAGTATATCCAAAACCAATTGCCGATTTTGATTATTCACCAGACAAACCGATCATCAATGTAAATAACGAAGTGTTTTTTACAGATCTTTCGCATGGCGCAACAATAACAAGCTGGAACTGGTACTTTATGTCAACACCGCAATACCAATCTTCATATCAAAATCCATCTTTTATTTATCCCGATGTAGCGCAGTATTTAGCAGCGCTGGTTGTTAAGAGTAATAAGGGTTGTATGGACACCGTACTTAAATTAATTACTATTGGAGAAGATTTTGGCATCTGGATCCCAAATGCATTTACACCAAACGATGACAAAGTGAACAATGTATTTGAACCGATAGGCTATGGTATTACAAAATACAACATGTTGATCTTTGATCGCTGGGGAGAAAAAATTTATAACAATGTAAATTCATCAAAAGGTTGGGATGGCTATAAAGATGGTGTGCTTTGCAAAGATGATGTTTATACCTATAAGATCCTCGTCACAAATGTTTACAATGCCCAGAAGGAATATGTTGGGCATGTTACGCTAGTCAGGTGATGATGGAACGCTGATGACGCTGATTGGTATGATTTATTATGATAAAGATCTGCGATGATCTGCTCAATCTGTGTTATCTGCGTTCAATCAAAAAAGATCACTCAACAAACTTCTTTAACCAGAATTCAGCTGAGGGAATATCTTTAAATACTTTGTAAGGTGTTCTTGGTTTATTTATTTTCAAATAAAAGTTGGCGATCAAAGTATAACTCAACGAACTGGCAATAACTGCCGTAGCTGTACCGGGGTAAACATCTTCTAGTTTTTTTGAATTATCTCGTGCCTCTTTGGTAATATTAACATCATTAAAAGCCGAGAACATAAAAGGTCTTTTTGTATCACCACATATTTTAATATATACAGCCATCATTCTTTCCTGTAATGGAATATCCAATTCTACTTTTTCTTTAAATACAACATGTACAATACCATCACTCCTGCTATGAATAAAATATTCAGGCATTTCCAATGTTTTTTCTTCAAAGACTTTTAGGGTCATAGTTTAGACAATAAAACTAATTCATTTATTATTGAAATACAATTATTTAATCCATTGGCACGGATTAAAAATCCGCGCTAACCTTATAAAAACAGCGATCATCTGCTAAATCAGAGTCATCTGCTGTCATTTTAGGATGTACTGAAATACCTTTATTAATTAAGAAGGGGGATGTTACAATTCCTAAATTCGATACAACATTGATACACTCAAAAGCAGCAATTGAATTTTCTTTGAGTTAATTCCTTACAGATCCATTTTTTATTCGGAAATTTGTTTTATAAAATAAAACTATGATACAAAAATTAAAAAATCTTTTAGGTATTGGCCCTAAAGTAAATATTGGAGAGCTGATCGCTAATGGTGCTATAATTATAGATGTGAGGTCGAAAGAGGAATATGTATCTGGCCATGTAAAAGGATCTGTAAACGTGCCGCTTGATCATTTAAGCAGCAATATTAAAACACTTGAAAAAAAGGATCATCCTATAATAACCTGTTGTGCTTCGGGTATGCGAAGCGGATCTGCAAAAATGTATTTAAAAAGCCAGGGCTTTACAAACGTTCACAATGGCGGATCTTGGCGGAACCTGGTGCAATATTCAAAAAAATAAATAAACATTAATTTTTACCCGATCTTGCTCCAGTTAGGCCGGTTCTGTTGCTGAAAGGCTAATTGTTTTTCGTACACTTTATTTTTTTCGAGATCAAAATTCACATCTTCATCCAAAACAGATTGTGCCGCTTGTCTTGCTAATTGTAATATATGTCCATCCAATGCAAGATTCGCTAATTTAAGATCCATGACACCGCTTTGTTGCGTACCTTCAATATCTCCGGGTCCACGTAATTTTAGATCCACTTCACTGATCTCAAAACCATCTGTTGTTCGCACCATGGTTTCCATTCTCAACCGGCTGTCTGCACCTAATTTATAACCGGTTAAAAGCAAACAATAACTTTGATCGGCACCACGGCCTACCCTGCCCCGCAACTGGTGCAATTGTGACAGGCCAAAACGTTCCGCACTTTCAATTACCATTACACTTGCATTTGGCACATTAACGCCAACTTCTATTACAGTTGTAGCAACCATTATTTGCGTTTCGCCTTTTACAAAGCGTTGCATCTCAAATTCTTTTTGATCGGGTGTTAATTTACCATGCACAATACTTACCTGGTAATGTGGTGGCGGAAATTCGTGCACTATATTATCGCAACCCTGCTGTAAGTTTTGATAATCCATTTTTTCGCTTTCTTTGATCAAAGGGAAAACAACATATACCTGCCTGCCTAATTCTATTTGTTCACGCATAAAACCATACACGCGCAAACGATGATTCTCCATAAAGTGCAAAGTTTTAATTGGTTTTCTGCCTGCAGGTAACTCATCTATTAAGCTTGTATCAAGATCACCATACAATGTCATGGCCAGTGTACGCGGTATCGGTGTGGCCGTCATAATTAACATGTGCGGCGGTACATTATTTTTTGCACGAAGTTTTGCGCGTTGCGCTACACCAAAACGGTGTTGTTCATCTATCACCACAAAACCCAAATTATTAAATTGAACAATATCTTCGATCAACGCATGTGTTCCAATTAAAATTTTTATTTCGCCGCTTAATAATTTTGCATGAATGAGTTTTCGTTCTTTTGCTTTTGTAGAGCCTGTTAAAAGTGCAACCTCAACATTCATCGACTTCAACAATTCTTTAAAAGTAACCAAATGTTGTTGCGCTAAAATTTCGGTTGGTGCCATGATAGCAGTTTGGAAACCGTTATCAATAGCCAGTAGCATGCTCATTAAGGCTACCATTGTTTTACCGCTACCTACATCGCCTTGCAACAGACGGTTCATTTGACGGCCGCTACCTACATCCAAACGGATCTCTTTTAAAACCCGTTTTTGCGCATTGGTTAATTCAAAAGGCAAATAGTTAGTAAAAAAATCATTAAAGTGTTCGCCCACTTTTGAGAACACAAAGCCGCGAACCGTTACCGCACGCACTTTATTTAATTTTAATAAACGTAATTGTATGTAAAATAATTCGTCAAATTTTAATCTTAGCTCTGCATCTTTTAATTGCTTTGCATTCTCAGGACAATGAATATATTTAAAAGCGCTGTAGCGATCGATCAATTTATGATCGGCTTTTACTTCATCACTTAAAGTTTCTTCAATGTGTTGTGCTTGTAATTGGTTGATGAGTCCACGAATAGTTCTGCGAATGCCTTCACTATCCAAACCCCTGATCTTTAACTTTTCGGTAGAATTGTATACGGCCTGGAAAGCAGATTGCTGGCTCAAAAGATCGTCGGTCACCAGGTCAATATCCGGATGCGCTAAATTAAACTTGCGGTTAAAGGCCGTTGGTTTTCCAAATACCACATATTCTTTTCCCACCAATAATTTTTGGGCCATCCAGTTATAACCTTTAAAAAAAACAAGTTCAATAATGCCGGTATTATCTCTGAACTGCACCACCAGGCGCTTGGCCTGTTTTACACCAACAATTTCGAGACTATCTACTATTCCTTTTATCTGAACGTATTGTGTTTCGTCATGGATCTCCTTTATGGTTGAGAACTTTGTCCTGTCAACATACCTGAAAGGATAATATGTTAAAAGGTCGCGGTAAGTAAAAATGTTAAGCTCTTGTTTTAACACCTCGGCACGTTGAGGGCCAATGCCTTTTAAATATACAATGGGTGTGTCTAACATCAATTCCTAAAATTACTACAAGTACTTTGTTGAAACAATTGAATAACCAACCTGATTAAAAAGAGTTATAAACGTAATTTTGTTAGAGGGATGAAAAGAAGTGTGCTTATATTTTTTTTATTTGCTTTCTGTGTTACAATTAAAGCACAGTTCTTAGATACTTTACACGATGTGTTCAATCACAAATCGAGTATTGACGCACGATTTGAATCGCGAAACAGTTTTATAGATAACCAGATCATAAGCATTAGCGGTTTACGTTTAGGCGTTGCCTTTCAACGTAAAATGCGGGTTGGCGGTGGTGTTAACTGGTTAAAGTCTGATTTTCATGAAGATTTTTATACACAGAATGAAAGTGGTAAAATGGATACCATTACCAAACATTTAAAACTGGTCTATCTTTCTTACTATGTTGATTTTGTTTTTTACAAGACCAAACGCTGGCAGTTAAGCGTGCCAATACAGGCAGGCACAGGTTTTTCGTGGTGGCAACAAAAGAAAGCCTATTACATGAACAGCCCTGAAAAAAAATATTTTTTATTCTTATACGAACCTGGCATTACAGCGCAATTTAAAGTGTTACGCTGGTTTGGTTTAGGTGCTGATGTGGCTTATCGTTTTACCTTAAAGAACAACAAAAAAATAGGCGAACATTTAAATTCGCCTACTTATAGTTTAAAAGTTTTAGTGTGGTTCGATCAGTTGTATTATGAATTATTTCCCAATTCAAAACTGACCAAGAAAAAAGGGCCGGCTGTCTGGTAATTAAGAAACCTTTACAGCTTCATAACATTTAAACTCGCCTGCTGCGCCTAAGTATTCAGCATCAACATCAACAAGTCCAACTTTTTTTACCTGCTCTTTTGTAAGTGGTTTACTCAAGGTCCAACGATCATCTACTAACTTAAGATCTACATCTTTATTTGTAAGTACCTGGTTAAGTTGTTTTTGAGTTAAAAATAATACGCCATCTTCCTCATCTTCGCTTTCAGCATTCAATAAAGTGCCAACCAGTTTTAATTTTGGAACTTCTGGTTTGTATTTAAATTCTAACCCTTCCTGAGAGTTAATTTCTATATAATTGATTCCGGTGATATGAATTTCAGCCATTGTATAATAGTTTTTGCAATTTTACTAATAATAGGCAAGTTTAGCAATAAATCAGCTCAAATTTTCAACAATTTGTTAGTATTTTTTACCTATAAAAAGGGCCTTTTTAGGCTTTTATTGGCCTGCTGATAGCGAAAAAGTGAATAAAGTGCCTTTTCCTATTTCACTTTCCACTTTAATTGATTTTTGGTGAGCTTCAATAATGTGCTTAACAATGGCCAATCCTAAGCCGGTGCCGCCCTGCTCGCGGCTACGACCTTTGTCTATCCTGTAAAAACGCTCAAATAACCTTGGCAAATGAACGGTTTCAATGCCCATGCCGTTGTCTTTTATCTCGATAATAACGTCATCGTTAAGGTAACTCAAAGCAATTTCGGTAGTGCCATTATCTTTACCATATTTAATACTGTTGGTGATAAGATTTACCAATACCTGGCGGATACGGAATTTATCGGCCTTTACATAAATAGGTTTTTCGTATTTTTTTGCCAGTTCTAATTTTATGTTCTTACGTGCAGCATTTAATTCAAGTGAAGCATATACATCCTTTATTAAATTGGCAATATCAAAATTATCAGTATCCAGTTGCAGCTCGCCACTTTCTAATTGTGTAATTGTTTCAAGATCATCAATAATATTTATTAAACGGTCTATACTTTTTTCGGCGCGTTTTAAATAATCCAAATTTATTGTTTCATCTTCCAGACCACCATTTAAAAGTGTATCAACATAACCTTGTATGTTAAACACCGGTGTTTTTAATTCGTGTGATACGTTACCTAAATATTCTTTACGGTAACTATCCAGGTTCTCGAAATGATCTAATTCTTTTTCACGTGTTTCAATAAGATCATCTACTTTTTCTTCCAATAATGTCAGACCGTCCTCTTCCTCAAGCTGGTCCTGCTTTTGCGGGATCTCTTTATTAAGGAATTTTTTGCGGATCTTTTCAGAAAGCAGGTTTATTTTTTTGGTAACAGAAACGTAATAAAAATAATACAGCACTAAAAAACCGGTAATAAAACAAATAAAAGTAGAAAGTAAAAGGTAGGCAACGTCTATTTTAAAATTACCAAAATAGAACAAACATAAAAATCCAATTAAACAGATAAGGGCATTTATTAAGCCCAGTTTAAAGATACTGCCCGATATTTTCTTTTGTGGTTCCAATTTTTTGGTATCGTAAATTTAGTAAACGCTTTTGAGTTTTTGATGTTAAGAATTTGGCCAAAAAAAAAGCGAAGAGATAACCCTTCGCTTTTTAAAAATAATGTTGCAATAATTAACCGGCCAATACAATTACTTTGTTCTTTAACACTTCAACAACACCGCCATTTATCTCAAAATCGATCTTGGTATTAGTTTCATCTATCAGCTCAATTTTACCGGCTTTTAAAGTACCAATTAAAGGCGCGTGGTTATTTAAAACACCAAAGCTACCTTCAGAACCCGGAAAAGACGCGTACTTCACAGTACCTTCGTACAATTTCTTTTCGGGTGTTATAATTTCTATTTTCATCTTTCTATTTAAGATTTAAGAATTTAGATCTAAGATCGCAGTATTTAAAAATCTGACTTCTTAAATCTTCAATCTAACTTATTTTGATTCAGCCAAGATCTTCTTACCTTTTTCAATAGCTTCTTCAATTGTACCAACTAAATTAAAAGCTGCTTCAGGATACTCATCAACTTTACCTTCTAAGATCATGTTAAATCCTTTGATAGTATCTTCGATGCTTACGAATACACCTTTTAAACCTGTAAATTGCTCAGCTACGTGGAAAGGTTGTGATAAGAAACGTTGAACACGACGTGCACGGTGTACAACTAATTTATCTTCTTCACTTAACTCATCCATACCTAAGATGGCAATAATATCCTGTAATTCTTTATAACGTTGTAAGATCAACTTCACGTTTTGAGCGCAAGTGTAATGATCATCTCCTAAAACTGCGGCAGATAAGATACGTGATGTAGAATCCAACGGATCCACAGCAGGGTAAATACCTAACTCAGCAATTTTACGACTTAATACTGTTGTAGCATCTAAGTGTGAGAAAGTTGTTGCAGGAGCCGGATCTGTTAAGTCATCGGCAGGTACATATACTGCTTGTACCGATGTAATTGAACCGTTTTTAGTTGAAGTGATACGCTCTTGCATCACACCCATTTCTGAAGCTAAAGTTGGCTGGTAACCTACCGCTGAAGGCATACGGCCTAATAACGCTGATACCTCTGAACCTGCTTGCGTAAAACGGAAGATATTATCAATAAAGAATAAGATATCACGTCCACCTTGTCCTGAACCATCTCCATCACGGAAATACTCAGCCATTGTTAATCCAGATAAGGCAACACGGGCACGGGCTCCAGGAGGCTCATTCATTTGACCAAACACGAAAGTAGCTTGCGATTTTTCTAATTCTGCAAGATCCACTTTGTTAAGATCCCATCCACCTGCTTCCATCGAATGTTTGAAAGCATCACCATATTTCACAATTCCTGACTCGATCATCTCACGTAATAGGTCATTTCCTTCACGTGAACGCTCACCAACACCCGCAAATACTGAATAACCAGAGTGGCCTTTTGCGATGTTGTTAATTAATTCCTGGATCAATACGGTTTTACCTACACCGGCACCACCAAATAAACCAATTTTACCACCTTTTGAGTAGGGCTCAATAAGGTCAATTACTTTAATACCTGTATATAATACTTCAGTTGCAGTAGAAAGATCTTCGAATTTGGGTGGTAAACGGTGAATTGATTTTCCACCTGCGTTATCCACAACATTGATACCATCAATAGCTTCACCTACAACGTTAAATAAACGTCCTTTTACTTTATTACCAACCGGCATAGAGATACCAGTACCAGTAGCTGTAACTTCCATACCACGGTAAATACCGTCAGTACTGTCCATTGCAATGGTACGCACGGTGTTCTCACCGGTGTGTTGTTGAACTTCTAAAATGATCTTTTTTCCGCCACTCACAATCTCGAGTGCATCTAAAATATTAGGTAGTTTACCGCCTTCAAGGTCAAAGCGTACGTCAATTACGGGACCAATAACCTGAGCAATTTTGCCAATTTGTTTCGACATGAGAATAATTTCTTAAAATTTGAGCGCAAAGATACTACTTAAATCATAATATTTAAACAAAAAAGGGGTATTTATTAGAGTTTTTTTAACAACAAACTAAGATTATCTTCATAACTAAATTGGTCGTTTTTAAATTGCCTTTTATCGTTTAAAAATCAAAAAAAACATTTAAAATAAATTAAACTATTTTTGCCCTGTGTTAATTGTACAAAATACCGAACATTTTAGAATTGAAACGCCCACTATCCTTACTATTGGAACGTTTGACGGAGTTCACCTGGGTCACCAAAAAATACTGGCCCGCCTAAAAGAACTCAAAGATAAGCTGGGACTAAAGACCGTAGTACTAACATTTGACCCTCATCCCCGCAAAGTTTTATTTCCCGAGCAAAAAGACCTGAAAATAATTACACTTATTGATGAGAAATTAGATCTTTTTGAAAAATACGGGGTTGATGTTGTAGTTGTGTATCCTTTTAATAAAGCCTTTTCGCAACTGGATGTAAAACACTATTTGGAAGAGATATTGATACGCCAACTCAATGTAAAACATTTGGTAATTGGCTACGATCATAAATTTGGTAAAGACCGTAAAGGCGATATTAATACATTAAAAGAGCATGCCGATAAATATAAATTTACTATTGAAGAAATAAGTAAAAAAGATATTGAAAGCATTGCTGTTAGCAGCACTAATATTAGAAAAGCCATTGAAGATGGTAATATAGAACTGGCTACAAATTTTTTAGGCCATCCCTTTTTTATAAAAGCAAAAGTGGTTAAAGGCAAACAACTGGGCCGAACGCTGGGCTTTCCCACAGCTAATTTGCAAATTGAGGATACCGATAAACTGATCCCAAAAATTGGCGTTTATTTTGTAGAGGTAATTGTTGAAGGCGAAAAATATTTTGGCATGCTTAATGTAGGTCTTAATCCTACAACGGATACAGACAATAAATTAAAAATAGAAGTGAATATTTTTGATTTTGAAAAAGAGATTTATAATAAAACGATAACGTTAAATTTTATAAAATGGCTCAGGGATGAGAAAAAATTTAATAATTTAAACGAACTAATTGAAGCCATTAAAGCAGATAAAGAAACTTGTTTAGCTTTAATAAAAACCAAAGCATGAAAAAAATAGTTTTATTAGCGATCATTTTTCTTGCAGGACTTACTTCCTCTGCCCAGGAAAATCTTTTGGACTCAGTTGCTTTATCTATATATGATGAGTTTACCGACCTTGACAGTGCACGCAAAGATCCCGATAAAGTAGTAAAATTGGTATTGCGTAAAAAGAGATACAAATCTTTCCCTACTCAAATTTTAAAGTTTAAAAATCTTCAATACCTTGATCTGAGCAAGAACTCTATTAAAGAACTACCCGACTCTATTATCCTTCTAAAAAAATTGCAGGTTTTAATTGTAAGCAAAACGGGATTAGAAAGTTTGCCTAATAGTATTGGCGGTTTAAAGAATTTAAAATACATAAATGTAAATCAAAACGAGATAGGCCGTTTGCCCTATTCTTTTGGAGAACTCGAAAAATTAGAAATTGCCGACCTCTGGAGCAACAACCTGGAATATTTTCCGGAGACCTTAAAACAATTGACCAAGCTTAAAAGTATGGACCTGAGGAATATACTCATCCCTCAAATTCACCAGGATAACATCCAATCCATGCTCCCAAACACTATCATTTTCTTCAGTCCCGCCTGCAAATGCAGCTGGTAACAAGGGTTTTGGTCATTCAGACTTATTAAAAGACCGTTCTTAATAAGTTTTTAACATACTACTAACAATTAAGCGCATTTATTCCAAATTTTATGGGAATTATTAATCCATTTTAACGAATGTTGAGAACCAATTATTTACAACTAGTTATTTTGTTTCTTTTTTTAGGCACTTTGTCGGCAGTAGCGCAAACAAAAACTAAAAAAGAAGTGGAGGAAGATGCTTACAATGCATTGAACGACGAGGATTACGTTAAGGCCTACGAATTGTTTGATGCTTTAAACTCTAAATACCCAAAAGAATTCGACTATAAATTAAAATTAGGTATTACCTGCTTAAGAAATCCTGAAAGAAAAGAAAGAGCTACTGAAATTTTCACTGAAATAAAGAAAGACAACCCGAAATTTTACGAATCTGATTATTTTTTAGGCAAGGCCTATCACGTTAATTATAAGTTCGACGAATCTATCGCCATCTTAGAAGCATTTATTAAAGAACGATCTTCTTCCATAAAGAAAGAAGATAAAATAATGATAGAGGATGCCAAGCTTATTATTGCTAATTGTAAGAATGGAAAAACTTTAATTCAGAATAAAGTTATTGCTGATATTAAAAACATGGGACATCCCATTAACTCAGAAGAAGAACAATATGTACCGGTAATTACAACTGACGAATCTATTTTATTTTTTACCTACAGTGGAAAATTCTCAGTAGGTGGAAAATTAAATTCAAACCTTGAACCTGATAAAGTTGAAGGCCGTTATAACGAAGATGTTTACATCTCTTACAAAAGACCCGACGGTTTATTTACAGAGCCACAAGGTATTGATGCTATTAATACAAAAGGTAACGATGCAGCAATTGCGATCTCGCCTGATGGACAAAGTTTATTTACCTTTTATAGTGATGCAAAAAATGCCGGTGATATTGCAATGAGTAAATTAGTTGGTGACGAGTTCTCTAAGCCCGTACTTTTAAACGGTAACATTAATTCATTTGAGTGGGAAGGCTCTTGTTCTATTTCTGCTGACGGAAGATTCTTATATTTTGCCAGCGAGCGCAGCGGTGGTTTAGGCGGAAGGGACATTTGGATAAGCGAAAAAATAAATGGCGACTGGGGTCCTGCAAAAAACATGGGACCAACCATTAATACGCCTTACGATGATGATGCTCCTTTTATTCACCCCGATGGTATAACATTATTCTTTAGTTCAAAAGGTCACCAAAGTATTGGTGGTTATGATATCATGTTCACCATTAAAAACCTGGGAGAATGGCAGGCACCACAAAGTATGGGATTGCCTTTGAATTCAACAGAAGATGATCGTTATTATGTAATTAATTCAAAAGGTGACAGAGGTTATTTTAGTTCTAACCGTTCTTCATCCGGCGGAAAAGGTAAGAATGATATTTATACGGTTGAGCCCGGTATACTTGGTAAAAAACCGGTTATTGCTTTATTAAAAGGAACGGTGTATGGTAACGACCAACCACTGGAAGCAAAAATTGAAATTATTCGCACAGTTAAAAAAGAACAGTTTACAAAAGAAGAATTAGAGATGATGTCGAATAACGAAATTAGTCCTGATGGTAAATTAGTTATTGGCACTTATTATTCTAACTCAGCCACCGGAAAGTATTTAACAACATTAAATCCCGGAGCGATATACAGAATAAAAGTTTCGGCAGATAAATATGAGTCGGTTGAAGAAGATGTGGATATTGTGAATTTGCAGGAATACATGGAAACCACGAAAGATTTTTATTTGGTAAGTACACAAACAGCAGTAGCAACCAATCCAACGGTAGCGGTAACGCCTACTGTAGCAGTTACCCCAACGGTTGCCGTTGTTACGCCGACCATTACAGAAACACCAACAGTTGCAACAACAACATCACCATGCTCAGATAAAACATTGCCTGATTTTGGACCGCTAAAAGGTAAATCGTTAAATGATATTACTTACTACAAACAATTATTAGCCATGGCCGGCGATTATTGTGCGGGCAACATGATCTTTAAAGTGCAGATAGGCGCTTACAGAAAGCCTGAGAACTTTAAATATCCAAACCTGCAGGCTTTTGGTAAGGCAGAAGTAGTTAACTATCCTGACGGCATTACACGCTTTACACAAAAAGAATTTAAGACCTTAAAAGAAGCAGAAGTACAAAGACAAAAAGCAATTGCCAAAGGCCAGACAGATGCCTGGATAGTTGGTTTTGTTGATGGAAAACGTTACACACTTGAAGATCTGATAATGCTTGATTTTTTAGGGAAAACAATTAACTAATTAATTAGATCTTTAGCTAATGCCCCGTAAGGCATTGCCTGAAAGAAAAGCCTTCCGATTGAACCCGGAAGGCTTTTTTGTTGTTCTTAATTAGATAATTCGTATATTTAATAAGCTCAATGGCCAAATACGTATTCATATTTTTAATTTCTTTATCACTGAAATCTTTGCCTCAGGTGACTATTTTGAACCAAACAAATTTGAAAGGTTTTAATATTACTGGGTTAAATAATTATCCAGGTAATTTTCCAAATGGAATTGAAGTCAGTTGTATTGGCTCATGTAGTGGAAGTATTGACACTACTCTCAATCTCACTGGTTATGATTCTTTACATATTGTATTTACCGCATATTCGAATTCAATGTATTCTGGGTCTACCATATGTAAAATAAATAATATTCCGATTAGTACTAATGTGAGTCAAACAAGCTATACTGTTTCTACTACTAATACTTCTAGTCTTGCTATAACTGCTACTCTTGCTACCAGTTCTGTATTCCATCCACGAATATTAGGTATTAAAGCCCTGAAAATTATTGGTTATCCTACGATAACATCAATTAATAAGAACTCTTTATCAAATGACTTTTCTTTCTACGAAAATAAGCTTACTTACAAAGGTGAAATAACCAAACAGAAGTTGTACGTATATGATCTACTAGGTAAAATACAGTTTGTAAAAGAGCTTGATAAGACAAATTCAATTGACATCAACCCTGGCATTTACTTTATTAGAGTCGTTGAGAATGAAAGACTTCTTTACTCACAAAAAATTTGTGTAGACAATTAACCAATTCATTCATCAAATTAAAGCTTTCTGTTTAAACCCCGAAGGCTTTTTTGTTGGCTTAATTTTATATCTTTGATTAACGATAACAAACGTTTACAAATATTTATAGTCGTTTGTTATCGATTTTATGGCGCTTAGCCATTAGTTACTGGCAAGCCGGCAGACAGGGTTAAAATGAAAAGAGTTTTTTATATATTGATTTTGTTTTCGTTTTCAAGACAGGTTCTCGGCCAAGGAAATCTTGTTCCTAATCCGAGTTTCGAAGATACCGTTGGAGCTTGCGTTTCGACTACAAACGCGATCCAAAAAGCACGTTATTGGAAAGACTTTTCCGCATCTTGTGATTATTACAACGGCTGCGCTAGTTTATCATCTCAATTGAGTGTTCCGAGCAATATTAATGGCTATCAAAATGCAGCTTCAGGTGTTGCTTATGTTGGCTTCACTGTTTGCCGTGACACTACAGCAACTACATGGAGAGAACATAGAGAAACATTCGGAGCAAAATTGACTCAAACTTTAACAATAGGACAAAAATATTATGTTTCCTTGAAGGTGGTACCTACAGAAAACGGTTGCTGGGGATGTAATAAAATCGGCGTGAAATTCACTACTTTCGATGCTAACTTCCCCCTAATACCAAATAATCCACTCGTCAACAATATTTCTCACGTTTACACAAATTCCGTAATCAGCGACACAATTAATTGGACAACCATCAAAGGCTCTTTCATCGCTGATTCCGCTTATAGATATATTGTCATCGGAAACTTCTTTAAAGATGCTGCCACGCAGACTATACCTTGCTCACCAACTTTTGGAGGTTATTTTTTAGCGGATGATATTTGTGTTTCAACAGACTCTATCTTTGCTAGCACATGGGCGAATATAAGTGAACAAACAAAAAAGAAATCGCTACTTGTTTATCCCAATCCAACTTCGGAATTTATTTTAATTAATACCGTTGACTTTACGATAATTGACAAAATCAATATTATAAACAATTTAGGACAAGTTGTTTTTACAAAGCAAATTAATGCCGACAAAATAAATATTAGCTTAATCCCTGATGGAATTTATTTCTTAGAAGTTCTTTCGGAAGGTAAAACTTATTTTGACAAAATTGTAATAAGACACTAAGCTGTGTGTGCCGGCCAGACCAGTAACACGGGTCAGTGGCGCAATGCGGGCGGACGCGGTAGTTTTTTTGCTTTGCTTTTGTCCGCCGACGGCGGATCTTAATTTGTTTAAAGCAAAAAGAAAAACATTTGTATCTTTATATTAAGGTTGTAGGGTGCTGACAGGTGATTTTTCAAAACGCACTGCGCCAGCCCCGAAACCGTTATGGCCAATGTAAAACTAAGAAACAATAAACATGAAAATATTTTTAAGCTGGTCTGAAGTAAGAAGTAGATTTATTGCAGAAGCACTGCGCAATTGGCTACCGAATGTAATTCAGGTAATCGAACCATGGATGTCGAAAGAAGATATTAAATCTGGCGGTAGATGGTCACCAGAAATAATGACACATCTGGAAGCGTCCAAATTTGGTATCATATGCTTGACACCTGAAAATCAAAATAACCCCTGGATAATGTTTGAGTCAGGCGCACTATCCAAAACAATTGCTCAAACATTTGTTTGTCCATTGCTTTTTGAAATGAATCCATCAGAGATTGTTGGTCCCCTTTCACAATTTCAAGCAAATCAATTCAGCAAAGATGGACTTTTCCGAATAATAAACTCAATAAACGATGCCCTAGAATCTCAAGGTCTTAAGAAAGAAAAACTTAATGAGACTTATTCTGTGTGGTGGCCTCAATTAGAGGAAAAAATGAAAGGATGTCCACCCTATGACGGTAAAAAAGTACCGAAGCGGACACAAGAAGATTTATTAACTGAAATTGTAAATAACACACGCGAGCAACTACGCAGAGAAGAAATTCGTTTGACGCGAGGAAACGAGATGGAGTCAAAGCTAAAAGACCTTCTGGGGATATTCAGTACGATGGTCGGGCAAATGCAAAATGCAAATGATATTAACCAAATTCAGCTTGACTCTAACAATACGTTGACAAAGGTGGCGGACAACTTTAACTCTTTACAGCAAATGGACGACAAATTTACAAAAGAGCTTCTGAAGAAACCTAGGATTAAAAAGAAAAAATAAACACTGGCCATAACACAGCTTTTGCGTTAGTGGGCGGACAGTGCGGATAGAGAAATTTGAGCAATTAATAAACGTTGGTGCTGGCAGAAAATTTACGGTTTCAAAAACCCACCAACACAAAGTCCGAAACCGTTAGTGGTAACAAGGCGACAGACATTTAGGTTAACAAAAGAAAACACAATGACAAAAACATTTTATATACTCGTTATTTTTACACTTACTAGCTGTGTGAATTCAGGAGACAACTATGACTCTGAAGTTCCAAAAGCCGTAGAAGTTAAATATCATGACCCAAGATTAATTCCTTTGTTCAATGAAATTAAAAAGGTTAATCGCGATTCGATGGGTTTCGCTCCCTTGGATTCCAATTCCATAATTAATTACAAAGAAGAATCTCAAGGTGAAGTAATTAAACTGTTTTTCGAAAGACCTGATTATATAACGACACTTTATTTTGGCAAATCAAATAAGGGGATAATCTATGAAGCCGAAGACGAAAGAATTAAAGGCCCGAGAAAAATGTTTGTAAAGGATGTGGATGGCTATAAAATTGAAATTCAAGAAACAATAACTAGAAGTTATGAAACCAATAAAGAAAGTAATTTTGGGAAAATGTTGCATATAACTTTCTTAGATCTTGATAAATACCCAGATAAACGTCCTTATAATCAAGACAGTTCTGTTTCGGTTCCATCAGTTGAATATGAAACGGAAATAACATTAGAACAATCAAAAGAAGTTACCGCTCGTTGGAAATTGGGGAAATAGTTCGGCGGACACTCAAGCGAAACGTGAGCTGTGTGCGCCTTGCAACCACTAACAGCAAGCAAGCGCAAGCGGGCGGACTAATAAGGCTTTTGCAAAGTCAAGGTCGCTTCGAGTTAAGCTCGCGCGCCAGCTGGCTCAAAGTGCACTGCACTTTGCCCATTTTGCAAAAGGTTAAGAAATAGGTATCTTTAAATTAACGTTTCGGCAGACAATGTTTCATTAACCCGCATTGCGCCTGCTTGCAAAGCGTTAAGTGCAACCATACACGAACAATTATCAAAACTAAAGTCATTGAAAATGGATAAAGAATTTAAAAACTGTCAGTCTTGTGGAATGCCACTAAAAAGAGACGAAAAAGGAGGCGGAACAAATGCAGACAAAAGCATTAGCAAAAAGTATTGTTCCTATTGCTATGAAAATGGCGAATTTATTTATAAAGGCAATAACGTCTTAGAATTTCAGGAATATTGTAAACAAAAAATGATGGAAGGCGGGCATTCAAGATTTTTTTCCTGGTTATTTACGAGAGGAATGAAGCGTTTGGATAGATGGAAATCCTAAAAATAAATGTTGAATAATTCAGAAACAAAGCAGCGCCTAACAATGGTCTTGCATCCGTTTTTTGCGTGTTAATGCTCAAATATGTAACTTGACATGTCAATTACTAAATTTGAAATAATGAGCTCAAATTCAGATCGGGAAATTTTCAGTTCGCGTGTTTTAAATTTTCCAATAGAAAAAGTGTACCAGGCATTCGCAGACCAAACATATTTAAAAAACTGGTGGGGTCCTGAAGGTTTTACAAATACAATTCATGAGTTTGACCTTAAACCCGGAGGGAAATGGATCTTAACAATGCACGGGCCTGAAAAAGGTAATTACGAGAACTCGTCTATTTTTAAAATAGTTAAGCCGCTTAAATTAATTTCATGGACAAGAGTTTCTCAGCCATTATTTGATATGGAAATTGCTTTTGAAAAGCTTGGAGACTCAAGTACAGAAATATCTTTCCGAATGATCTTTAAAACAGCTGAAGAATGTGAGAAGATAAGGAAATTTGCCGCACCAAAAAATGAAGAGAATTTTGATAGATTAGAAAAGGAACTTCTTAAGATGTAAAATAAAATGTTTTTGCCACTCTACTGTTTCCTGCGAATAAATATTATTCTTAAATTAACCATCTGAAATAAGCCAATGAGCATTCTTTTAATAATTATAATTGTTTTTGCAGGCCTTATTATTTTGCCTTTGATCATAGGGCTTTTTATGAAAAAGGAGCATTATGCAAAACGCGATATTATTATTAACGCATCAAAACAAAAAGTATTTGACTATATAAAGCTGCTTAAGAACCAGGATACATTCAACGAAGGCGCCATGGCAGGTACCGATCGTCAAAAAGAATTTAAAGGTACTGATGGGACCGTTGGTTTTATTTATGCATGGAGTGGCGATAAAAATGCAGGCCAGGGCGAAAAAGAAATTAAGAACATTGTTGAAGGCAAAAGCATTGAAATGGAAATTCGTTTTATAAAACCAATGATAACCCATGCAACTATAATAATGGAGACCGAGGCTATTTCCGGTACGCAGACAAAAGTATCCTGGAGCAATGCCGGTCCTTTAAAATATCCACTAAACGTTATGATACCCATGGTAGAAAAAAGCGTGGCAAAAGGCATGGATAGCAGTTTAAAAACTTTAAAGAATATTCTCGAGAAATAACAATTTAAAAAAACAATATGAGCATCGTCGTTTTAATTTTGATCGGATTAGCAGGCATCATTGCCTTATTATTCATTATCGCGCTTTTTATGAAAAAGGATTACAATACCCATTGCGAAATTTTCATCCATGCGCCCCGACAAAAAGTTTTCGACTATATAAAACACATCAAAAATCAGGACAACTTTAATATTTGGGTTATGATGGACCCTAACATGAAAAAAGAATACAAAGGAACTGACGGAACCGTTGGGTTTATTTACGGATGGAATGGAAATAAAAAAGCCGGTGAAGGCGAACAGGAAATTAAAGCCATTTCTGAAGGAAAAAGTATAGAAATGGAAATTCGTTTTGTAAGACCAATTGCAGGAATTGCTCATGCAAAGATGACAACGGAATCTTTATCGGACGATCAGACAAAAGTTACCTGGACCTCTGCTGCCCCAATGAAATATCCCATGAACATCATGTTATCAATGATAGTGAAAATGCTGGAGAGAGATATGACGACAAGTTTATCTAAGCTGAAGAACGTCCTGGAGAAATAGAATTTTTTCTAAACCCATGCAACCTTTATTTATTTTGTCGTATTTAATATAAAATATGGCTGAAACACCAATTTATACAGACGATAACTCTGCCATAATTGAGCGTTGTAAAAAAGGCGAAAGAAAGGCCTTTTACGAGCTATATAATTTGTACAACAAAGCTATGTTCAATATTAGCTTAAGGATATTGAACAATACAGCCGAAGCTGAAGAGGTTTTGCAGGATTCTTTTTTAAAGGCCTTTGAAAAGATCGCCGGCTACGATCCTAAATACTCTTTTGGTGTTTGGTTAAAAAGAATTGTCATTAACGGTTCGCTGGATGTTCTTAAAAAAAGAAAGGTTGTTCTTGTGCCTTTGGATGAGATCCAATATGCGCAGGAAGAAGAAACCGCTTCCGAAGATGAGATAGGCTATGATGTAGAGAGCATAAAAAAATGCGTGGCGCAATTGCCTGATGGTTACCGCACCATACTATCGTTGTATGTATTCGAAGATCATTCACATAAAGAGATAGCAGAGTTGCTTGGCATAAGCGAAGGCACATCCAAGTCGCAATACAACCGGGCTAAGAAAAAATTAATTGAACTACTAAAAAATAACAAATGAGCGATAAGCTAAAAAAATTCGTTACTGAAAATAAGCAGGAGTTTGAGACCAATGGCCCGGCTAAGGACCTATGGAAAAAAATTGATGTGCAGATGGATGCAAAAGCTCCTTCTAAAATAAGCAGTAAATGGTTATCGAACCTAAAATACATTGGGTTTAGCGCAAGCGTATTGGTGGTTGTCATCTATTTTATTACTAAAAATTTAAATGAGCCTGAAACAAAAGAAATTACTGAAAACAAAACAGAACAATCATCAACTAATTCTCAAAAATTAAATGCAATTGAAAATACTCCTGAAAAAGTAATTAAGCCGGAAACCAATAACAGTAAGGAGGTTGTAAAGGCTTCAATAATTGAAAAAGAAAAAACCACTACTCAAAATATGGATACAGAAAAAGATTCTGTTTTAACCACAGAAACTTTTGAAAACACAATTCCTGAACAAAAAAATAATTCTGCCACCGAAAAAAAAGAAAACAATGTTGTAACAAGTAGTAAAAAAAATGTTTTATACATTCCTGCCGAACCTGAAAAAATAAATAGTTACAGCGGCACACTTTATGAAAGCTCTTTGTTTTGCGAGTTATTACACGTTTACAAATTTCCCGGAAAAGCAAGTCTTGATAAATTCGCTTTCACACCCGGCAGTAAAAAAAAATATAAGAAAACAAGGGTAAGAACTATCAGTTGTAGTCACCTCGAAAAAACAGCAAACTTAAAAGCTGTCTGGATAAGAGGAAAAACAGATAAAGAAATGACACTATCGATAGGAAAACAATTTAAAAACGTAATGCTTATAAAAAAGGATGGCAGGAAATTTCCTCCTGAAGCTATTTCGCATTACTATAAAGGTCTTGGCGCGATCAACGAATACACAGGTAAATCTTTTGAAATAGTCTTTAAAGATAAAGTAGACCTGATCTTATTCTTTAAAGATGCGCAGGAAGGCGATAAGGTTTCTATAGACGGCATACTTGAAACCATTGTGAAGGACAGGCCATAAATAATAATTTTTTTATTCATTTAATTAAAAGCACAAACATGCGCTTAGTGATATTATTATGCCTTTTTTTTAGCATCCACTTGCAAGCACAAGAGGTGCCGCAACTGGATACTTTTGTGCTAAATAACGGCATGAAGCTTTATTTACTGCAATGTGATGGAGATGCTGATCTGAATGTAAAATTGATAATTAACGGTGGTAAAATAAACGAAAACGAATGCGAAGTTGGTTATAGTGAGATCATTCGAGGGTTGATTAACGCGTCTTTAAATGAAAAGCAGGGACCTTTTCTTAAAAAAGAAAAACGCCTTAGCTGCGATATAAAGAATGGGCAAACCATATTAAGTGGTAATTGTTCAATGACCGATCTTAACAAAGAAATAGAAATGTTGTGTGCAACAGTTGCAAGATTAGCATTTATAAAAGATAAAATAGACCAGGCTGTTGCTGAAATTGGTGATCATTATGATCCTTTGAGTATCAGTGCTGACCGCCTGTGTGTCATTTTTAAAAATTTGCTTTTATATGGGCCAAAACATCCTTTAGGAAGAAGTTACTGCCAATATGCAATGCAAAAAGTATTGCCCGAGGAGTTAAGGGAATTTTATATTGCGCATTACACGCCTAAAAGAGCTTCGATAATAGTGACCGGAAATTTTAAAGTGTATGACGTAAAAAAAATAATCGCAAAAAATTTCGTCAAGTGGCGGTCGTTTATAAAAGAAGAAAATGTACCCGTTGAGCCTGAATTAAATATGCCACCAATTAAAAGTAAAGAAATTGTCTTTATAAATAAACTGGATTCAGAAAATTACACCTTAAAATGGGTGGTAGCGGCACCTTCTTTTAAGTCGGCAGATCATCCTGCATTTATTGTTAGCTGCATTCTATTTGATCGTTATTTAAAAGAAAGATCGAATGCTCTGAATTTTGACCCTCTCGCCTACACCAATGGTATTGCGGAAACCAATTGCATTGTTGACAAGAACAACTTAACAGATGTCATTAAATTATTTGATACATCATTGCACATTTTTCATAATTTAAATTTTACCGAAGATGAAGTGAAGAAAATTACAAAGAGTTTAAAAAGTACTTATTTAAAAAAAAATTCGCCCGAAACCATTTCTTCTTTTTATGATCCACTCGCATTTAACTTTGGAGCGCAAAAAAATTTCCTCACCAATTTATCGCGCGTATCAGTTATAGATATTAAAATGATCCTTGAGAATTATTTTATCCCCGGCGCTTACAAATTAATAATTGTTGGCAAAGAACATATCGTTAAATATCAGTTAGAGCTTTTAGGAAATGTAAACCTTTACAAGCCCGCAGATCTTGAAACCTGCGATGATGCCTGTAAAGAGGTGGTCATCTTCAAATGCCATTGCGAATCCTGCTACAGGCGCGGTTATTGCAACATCTGGCGTTTTAATCCAAAGGACAAAGATGCTATTAAGAGTGCGAAAGCAAAGGTGAAACAATCCAAATGATCAGTCCTTCTTTTTATTTAATACTCTGTCAATGTATTTTTCGGTAGGCATTAAAGAGGTTTGAATGCGTTTTGCATAACGAATACTAGCGGTAATATCTTTATTCTTTTCGGTGATAATATCTTTTTGTTCTGTAATAGTTCTTCTCGCATGTTCAATAGTAGTAGTATGATTCCAGATAGCATAAATGAGCATAGAAGTTGGAATAAGCATTAAAAATACGGGTGGCTCTTCTGTTCCGGGTTGCACGATCCAGTCCCAGGCTAAAGCACCGTTCAACTGTTCGTTAATAACCACATAAGTTAAAGGAAGCCAGTTAATGAAACAGCAAAATAGTATTCTCATTTTACCACGCTGTATCAAAGCGCTTAATATGATAAAAAAGATGGCCCAGCAAACGCCAACCTTATCCAGTCTAACAGAACTAAGACACATAAAAGAAGCAAATGAAACAATAACACTTATTGTAAAAAAAACATTAATAGAACGGTCTATATTTTTTTGAGCCTTGATAATAAAAGGAAAAAAAAGTAAGGCTCCCAATGCAATACTATGAATGATCTGTGCTTTTTGATATCCCAACGCAAAATCAGTTATTATAGGTAGAATAAAAATGATGATGAACGTAATACTTATGCGCAAAAGCAGAATCGCCCTTGCCTGCTCAAACACATCATCTGTTGCTGCTAATATGTCTCCAATAAAATATCTCCTGAATTTGTTCATATCACTATTACCAAATTTACTCTTTTATTCAGCAATAAAAAAACGTTAATTATTATTAAAGCCCTAGAGGGGTTATTACCCTAATTTTATATATTTGATAGGCAACACCAAACAAAAAACAGCATGAGTACAACCAAACAAATAGCAAAACATTTTAAAGAGGTGCATTTTGGCGGCAACTGGACCTGGTCGAACCTGAAAGATAACCTGGCAGATGTAACATGGCAACAGGCTACCGCAAAAATTGATTCTTTAAATACTATCGTCGCTTTAACATATCATATTAATTATTTTGTAGAAGCCGCTTTAAAAGTATTAGAAGGAAAAGAACTGGATTCGAAAGATGAATTTAGTTTTGATCATCCGCCAATTACCTGCAAAGAAGATTGGGAAAAATTGCATGATAAATGTTTCACTGATGCCGAAAGATTTATTTCTTTGGTTGAACAATTACCCGATAGCAAACTCTGGGAAGATTTTGCTGATAAAAAGTACGGTAATTATTATCGTAATCTCCACGGTATTATAGAGCACAGTCATTACCACCTGGGCCAGATAGCCATTATTAAAAAATTAGTGCTGCAGCTCGATACCAAAAAATAGTATTAAAAATTAATGCGAAAAGCCCTTTTAATATTGGTCCTGTTAATTTCTACCTCTGCCTTTTCGCAATTATATAATGCCAGGTTAACTTTCTACGATTTTTATGCTGAACTAAATAAAGACAGCGCTCATGTTGAAATATTTCGTTACAACCGCTATTATTTAACAGGTACAATAAGTGATGAGTTTTTACTTCCAAAAAGTAATTCACGCGATACCCTCTTTGCAGGAAAACAAAATAAAATAATAAGATCACAGGGTTCTTACTATCTGCTTTATTATAATAAACTTTCAAAAAAACATGGCAAAATTAAGTTGGAAATATCTCGTACAGATGACAGAGAGCTTTATAGAAAACAAGCTTATGCATATACTAAAAAAAGAAGTTTAATGAGATTGGAAGATAGCTTATCCGGTCCGGTTAAAACAATAAGAACAGATTATTATGAAGTGATCAATTACATAAACAGTGGTGGAGTTTCATCTGATAATTACGCAATTTTAGTTGATCGAGCATTCGATTCGCTTTCAGCAAAGATCATTGAATTAAAAGACCCAGTCGCGATTAATTTTTATAATACACTGGACTCTTTAGACCGTTTGGATTCCAATAGAATTTATAATTTACTATCAACAGCTAACTATAATTTTTTTTATGGAAAATATTTACTAGAAAAAGTAGCAAAAGAAAAACCGGAATTATTGGTTCGTTACATCGATAAAGATCCAGGCAACAAAAAAACTATTTTACAAACGATCAAATATCATAGCCACCTTTATGAAATAATTAAAAATGTAAAAACTGTACCACTTAAAACAAAAGGTAAAAAAGAAATAGTGAGGCAAAAAAGGAAAAACACCATAAGTAATACCGTTGCAGGAGGTTTATATATTAGTATAATTTTAGCTGAACTTGCATTATTAACGTTACTTATAGTAGCTATATCAAGATAAATCAATTGCATTTTTTCGTTTATAATTATTTTCTTATCTTTAAGCGTGCAAAAATTTAAAAGACATATAGCATTTTTTCTATTGCTTGTTTTTAGTTGGGTATTAATGCCGGCTGCACTCTCGCATGAGATGTTTGCCGATCACGAGGATACTGATTGTCATTTTGACCACAACAGCAAAACTGCCAGCGTTGAAGCCACCCACACCCATTGTGATATCTTTGAAACGAATGCACCTGTTTACGATATTCCCGTATTTGTAGCATTTAATAAAACAGAACCAGTTTTAATTTGCAAGCTCCTTGCAAAATTTGAAAGTTCTTATTTTCACTTAGCCCAACAGTTACTTCCTACAAGGGCGCCGCCAGTAGCATAATTCGTACAAAGTCTTTTGACGTATGATACATGACTCAAGACATAAGACTAAATCCATTCATTAATAACTGTCACGTCGAGTAGAAAATTCTGCCTCTTTTTGAATTTTCGTATCGAGACGCTTTTTAAGATCGTTCTCGATACAATTTTTCGCAAGAGGCAAAGCGAAAAATCACTCGAACTGACATAAAAAAAATTATTACAAATGAAAAAAATTATATGCATGCTGATGCTGTTTATTACACAACTCATACATGCACAAACAAAATTAACCGGCTTTATTAAGAGCAAAGTAAACATGGAGTCGCTACCCGGCGCCATTGTTTATTTTCCTGATCTAAAGAACGGTACTTCAGCCAAAGAAGATGGCTCCTTTGAAGTCAACAATTTACCTAAGACAAAAACACTGGTGCGGGTAAAATTGGTTGGTTACAAAACAATAATTAAAACAATTGATCTTGCCGAAACTTCTACCATAAATTTTGAAATGGAAGAATCAGCTGTTGAAGCAAGCGAGGTTGTTGTTACAGGTCTCTCAAAAGCAACAGAAACAAAACGAAATCCCTTGCCCATGGTATTTATAGATTCTAAATACCTTGAAGAGAACACGGCAACCAACATCATTGACGCATTAAGTAAAGTGCCGGGAGTAAATGCATTATCAACCGGGCCAAATGTTTCCAAACCTTTTATTCGCGGTTTAGGCTATAATCGTATCCTTACGTTATTTGATGGTGTAAGACAAGAGAGTCAGCAATGGGGTGATGAGCACGGTATTGAGGTTGACCAGTTCCTGATCGATCGCATTGAGGTTGTGAAAGGTCCTGCCAGTTTAATTTACGGATCTGATGCGCTGGCAGGGGTTGTAAATTTATTACCTGCAAATCCTTTATATGAAGGTGTAATTAAAGGTGCTTTACAAATAAATTATCAAACCAATAACGGTTTGGAGGCTTCATCACTTAACCTGGCAGGAAACACAAAAGGTTTTGTGTGGGGCATTCGCAGCTCGCGTAAAGAAGCTACCAACTATCAAAACAAATACGATGGCAGGGTGTTTAATACCGGCTTTAAAGAGAATGACCTCAACACCTATATTGGTCTTCACCGCAGCTGGGGTTATTCGCATCTTAACTTTAGCATATATGATAACGAACAGGAAATACCCGATGGTAGTCGTGATTCGAGCAGCAGAAAATTTACCAAACAAATTTCGGAAGAGGATACAATACGGCCAATTGTAAGCAATGATGAATTAAATTCATATGACATTGGAGCTATTCATCAACGTGTACAACATTACCGTATTTTTTCTTCGAGCAATTTTATTTTAGGCAATAGCAAACTGGCTGTGCGTTTAGGTTATCAACAAAGTTTACGAAGAGAGTACGCGCACCCGCAGCAACCCACGATCGCAGGCTTGTTCTTAAATATGCAAACAGCAAGCTATGATCTTAAATATTATTTTCCGGAAATGTCAGGTTTTGAAATTGCGCTTGGTATAAACGGCATGTATCAATTAAACAATGTAAGAGCAGGAACAGATTTTGTTATTCCCAATTATAATTTAATTGACTTTGCGCCTTTTGTTTTTGTGAAAAAGAATTTCGGAAAAATAGATCTTGCTTTTGGCGCGCGTTACGATACACGTTCTTTTAAAAATGACGAGTTGTATGTTACTACCAACCCAACAACAGGTTTTGAAATGGCAACCAACGATACTACAGGCGCCGCAAAACGTTTTGATAATTACACACATACTTTTTCAGGTTTTTCATCAAGCGGTGGCATTACTTATAATATCAACGGTAAACTGCTTGTTAAAGCAAATGTGGCAAGAGGTTATCGTGCGCCAAACATCTCAGAGATCTCTGCAAAAGGCGTGCACCCCGGTACAGGCTTTGAACAGCTGGGCGATGCTAATTTTAAACCTGAATTTAATTTGCAACAGGATATTGGACTATTTTTTGACAGCGAACATATTTCTGCAAGTGCCGAAGTCTTTAATAATATTTTAGACAATTATATCTTCAATCAAAAACTGGAAAGTTTATTTGGTGGCGATTCTATTTATACTGAATCGGGAAATAATTATCCTGTATTTAAATTCAGGCAAACAAAAGCACAGTTGTATGGTGGCGAAGCGCGGATTGATATTCACCCCCACCCACTCGATTGGTTACATTTTGAGAATTCCGTTTCATTTGTGTATGCTTTAAATAAAGGCGGTAATGGTGCAGTAATAAACGATAGTAATAAATATATTCCTTTTATTCCACCATTGCATACAAATTCAGAGTTGATAGCAGAATTTAAAAAGAAGCTTGGTTGTTTTACAAATATTTATTTAAAAGTTGGTCTGCAATATTTCGCTGCACAAGACAGAGCCTTTTTATTTAATAATACAGAAACTAAAACACCGGCCTACACTTTAATTGATGCCGGATTTGGAACTGATGTTATTTCTAAAAAAGGAAAGACCTTATTTACCCTAGGGATCTTTGGAACTAATTTAGCAGACGTTGCCTACCAATCTAACATGAGCAGGTTAAAATACTTTGACAATTATCCTGTAAACGGAAGTGGCCGTTCTGGCATTTACAGTATGGGAAGGAATTTTAGTTTTAAGTTAACGATACCTATTAATCTCAAAACTCCTAAACCAAGTATAAGAGAGGTGAATGTTATTGAAACCGGGAAATGATAAAATGGAACACCGAACTATGGAACGCTGATGACGCAGATTAAGTAGATCAAATATGATATTATCATTTCTGATCATAATGATCAGCGTAATCTGCGTTCTATAAATAAATGGAAGTGAAAAATAATATTATCGTTTTGAAGGGATAAAATTATTTACAAATTTAAAGATGTTAAAGTAAACCGGTTTATTATACTCTTCAATATCCGAAGGTTCCGGTGTTTGTAATTTTGTTTCATTCCCCATAGAAAGAGAATTAGTACTATAAGGAAATAAAAAATTAGTATAAGTTTTTGGCATTGCAAACCATAAAGCGATAAGCAAAACAAAAACCGATACAGATATTTTTATGACTTTGGTTCTTAGCATTTTACATTACAAAATAACGACATTCTTTCTGATCCGACAAAAAATTAACAAATTGTCCGCTTTTGATACAGTTTTACCTATTTTTTATTCAATTGTTGTCTCTGTTTAGCCATATCCTCTAAACGTTTCTGGAAATTAGAAACTTTAGCGGGTTTTTTCATATTCGCTTCCAACTGAGTTCTGATCTTAGCATCACTGATAACCTTTTTCATGATCCAGTTTTGTAAGAAGGTAAACATATTGGCTAAGAAATAATACCAGCTTAAGCCTGCAGCGTAATCGTTCATTACTGCTAAAAAGATAACCGGCATAAAGTACATCATAAATTTCATGCCCGGCATTTGGTTATTTTGCTGTGGCATCATGCTACTGTTCATGTATGTGTAAACAAGTGTACTCACAAACATGAGCGCTGCAAATAAACTTACGTGATCGCCATAAGCCCAGCTAATAAAAGGTACCTGGCCAAAATTCCAAATGGTATCATAAGTACTTAAGTCGGTTGCCCATAAAAAGCTTTGCTGACGTAATTCAATTGCTGCAGGAATAAAAGCGAATAAAGCAATTAAGATCGGGAATTGTAATAACAAAGGGAAACAACCTGAAAGAGGATTAACACCGGCCTTTCGGTAAAGCGCCATTTGCTCCTGTTGTTTTTTCATTGGGTCGGCATTCTTTTCGAACTTGGCATTTAAAGCATCTGTCTCAGGCTTTAACACACGCATACGTGCGCCGCTCATATATGTTTTATAAGCGATAGGTAACAACAATACCTTTACAATAAGCGTAAGAATAAGGATCACAATACCCATATTCATAAAGCTTAATGAATCGAACAAAGGAATAACGATGATCCTGTTGATATAGCTAAAAATGCTCCATCCTGTCGGAACAATGTTCTCAAGCTCAAGGTCATATTTACTTAATGTTTTATAATCGTTTGGCCCGAAATAAAATTTGTAAGCGAATTTTTCGTTCGGTAAATGTTGGTATGGAATTCCAACCTCCGCAGATACAGCCTTAACCACTGTTTCAGAATTTGGTCGTGATGATGTTTTAATAAAGCTTCCACCTTTTGCAAAAGCATTATCAGCAATAATAGCGGAATTAAAATATTGCTGTTTAAAAGCCACCCATTTAATATCAGCGTCATTCAATTCCTTTTCTTCATCCTTTAAAGCGTTAATATAATCGGGACTATTAATAGTTTGCTTAAAATAAATAGTAGCCGCTTTCTTTTCTAACCTGATATATTTTTCTTGGCTCGGATAAAGCATACCCCAGGCCAATTGCAACTGATCTTCGGTTTGAGAAATGATCTTTTCCATTCCTACAAAACGGATCTCAGAATTAACCATGTAATCGTTTGGCTTAAGAGAATAAGAGAATTCGATATAGCTTCCCGGTTTAGAAGTTTCTAATCTCAGATCAATGCCTGTTGCAGTTTGCTTTGCAGATCTAAAATAAAAACTATCTGTAGAGAATACACGCGAGCGATCGTAAGCATTTAATTTTAAAGCGAAGTTCAGTGAATCGCGATCGAATAAAATTAAAGGTTCTGTTTTATCTGAGCGGTGATATTTTTTTAATTCAACTTTTATTATTTGCGCACCTTTATTTAAAACGGTGGCTTTAATATTTTCGTTCTCAATTACAAATGTTTCTTCTTTACCAATTGTAGCAGGAGTAAAATCTTTATACTGATCGGTTGCTAAAGCTGTTTTTGCAGAATCGGTTAATACAACGGTTTGTTTTAATGTATCGGCAACTTTTTTAATAGCAGCATCTTTTGCCATTAATTCAGCTTGTTCTTTTTGCTGAACAAGGGCAATAGAATCTTTTATTGCTTTGTTGCGTGCTATTGTTTCTTTTGAAGGGCCACTTATATATAACCAGATGCCTAAAATTCCGGCAATTAATCCTAATCCAATTAACGATTTCTTATCCACTCTTTTACTAATTTAAAACGGGGCAAATTTAACGTTTTTTGAACGATAAAGACTAAGAAAAATTCACAAAAGAAGAGAAAAGGTCGGTTAAAATTTCTCGCCTTCCAGTTTGGCTACAACCGCGCTGGCAACCGCATTACCGACTACATTGGTAGCACTACGCCCCATATCCAGCAGTTGGTCTACTGCCAGGAGCAATAAAAGGCCTTCGCCGGGAATTTTGAACATACTAAGCATGCCGGCAATAACCACAAGGGATGCACGAGGGACACCCGCCATACCCTTACTGGTAATTAATAAAATAAGCATCATCTTAATTTGGTCGGCCATTGAAATATCAATACCATAACTTTGCGCAATAAAAACGGTGGCAAAGGTCATGTACATAATACTGCCATCTAAATTAAAAGAATAGCCTAAAGGCAACACAAAACTTACTATACGATTGCTGATACCATGTTTTTCTAATGCTTCAATAGTTTTAGGCATGGCGCTTTCACTACTGGCTGTACTAAAGGCAAGAAGGATAGGTTCTTTTACATCTTTTAAAAGACGGAAATAATTTATTTTGAACAGCAGACTGATCGCATACAATACGCCAAAGACAAAGAACAACAAACCTCCAAAGAAACAAAGTATAAGATACAAGTAGCCACCTAAAACATCTAATCCCTGCTGTATAACCACGGCTGTAATAGCGCCAAAAACGCCTAATGGCGCAAAGTTCATTACAAAGTTAGTTACCTTGAACATAACATGACTTAAACTGTCAAAAGCTTTGATGATGGGTTTACCCACTTCACCAATACTTGCAGCAGCCACACCAAAAAATAAAGCAAAAACTACAATTGGTAAAATATCATTGGCTGCCATTGAACGCATGATACTTTCGGGAATAACATGATCAATAAAATTAGAAGAGGTTTGCTTACTGATCTTAACACCGGTCTCCACATTGGCTTCCGGCAGATCGAGATGCATGACCTTTCCTGGTTCAAAAAGATTTACAATAACCAAACCTAATGCTAAAGCAATTAAGGTTGCAGACGTAAAATAAACAAGTGTCTTTAACCCTATTCTGCCAACACTCTTAAAATCGCCTACCTTGGCAACGCCTATTACCAGTACCGCTAACACCAGCGGTGCAATGATCATTTTAATGAGATGTAAAAAGATATCACTTAAAATAGAATAGTTAGAGGCTGTGTTTTTCTTCGCTTCTTTAAATTGTTTTTCTTCGTACTTAATAATGGCTTTCTCAACTTGTTTTTTTACTTCGGGGTTGGATATAGAGTTTAATTTGCTTCTATCGTACTCGAATTTATTTTTTGAAATGGAAAGATTTACCGCGTAGCCCACTACCAGGCCAATAAGCATGGCAATGATTATAAAACTTATTAATTTATTTTTTTTGAAATAGTTCATTTTATAATACTTCCTGTAACACTTCCATCTTCATTCCACGTGAGCCTTTAATTAAAATGGTGTTATCAGATACATGCAGATCTTTTAAATACGTTAAACATTCCTGCGTGGTCTTAAATTTTTTAAATGGGTTGTCGAGCTTAAAAAATTCGTCACCTACCAAAACAACATTGCTTAATTTTTTTTCCTGCAGCAAGTTAACTATTTTTTGATGTTCATCGCGGCTATATTCCCCTAATTCGAACATATCTCCAAGAAGCAGTAATTTTTTATCAGAACGGTAATTGGCAAAATTCTCAATTGCGGCCGACATGCTGTTGGGATTGGCATTGTATGCATCCAGCAAAATGGTGTTGCGCCCCGTTTTTACCAGTTGCGAACGGTTCATGTTTGGCAGATAATTCTCTAGAGCTTCTTTAATATGGTCATCTTCTACTTTAAAGTAATTTGCTACGCAAGCCGCAGCAAGACAATTAATGAAATTATATGATCCAACAATTTGTGTATTGATAACTGGCAATTTAGTAAAATCTTTTTCGCCATAACGCGTAGTGAATTTTAAACTAACTGTTTCGGCAGTGGTGCAATCTTTTCCAATTACATCGTATAGTTTTTTGCAGCCGTAAGTGATCTTATCGTTATTAAAAGCAAGATCGTACAACACCTCATCATCGCCATTTACAAATACTTTTCCGTTCTTTGTTTTAATGTATTTATATAATTCGCTTTTTCCTTTTTTTATACCTTCTATGCCGCCAAAGCCCTCCATATGGGCCTTCCCAATGTTGGTGATCAATCCAAAATCAGGCTCCGCGATCTCACACAACTCATTTATTTCTCCCTGGTGATTAGCGCCCATTTCTATAATTGCAAACTCGTGTTCTGCTTTTATATTTAATAATGTAAGCGGCACACCAATATGGTTGTTTAAATTACCAATAGTTGCAAGGGTTTTAAATTTTTTAGAAAGTACAGCGTTAATCAATTCTTTGTTTGTTGTTTTTCCGTTACTGCCCGTAATAGCTAAGAACGGAATGGCGAATTGCCTGCGGTGATGTGTTGCCAAAGCTTGCAGCGCTTTTAGAACATCTGCAACCAAAACAATCCTAGTATCGGTAACATATTTTTCTTCATCAACCACGGCCAAACTACAACCTGCATCAATTGCTTTTTGTGCAAATTCATTCGCATTAAAATTGCCACCTTTTAAAGCGAAGAAAACAGAGCCTGCTTCCAGTTTCCTGGTATCAGTACAAATTTTTTGATTGGCCTTTAAATAAAAAGAATATAATTCCTCTATCGAAATACTTTTTGGCATGGTACAAAATAAAAAAAACCCTTAAGCTATTTGCTTAAGGGTTTTGTTATATTATTAACAATATTATTTACCTAATCCAACAGGACTACCTACACGTGTCATAGCACAACGGAAGCCTAACCATGCGTTAGCCTGACGTTGATCCAAGAATCTACGTACACCCGGATTTAAGAAGTATGCACGGTCTCTCCAGCTACCACCTTTATAAACACGAGATTTATCGTTCACTAAAGATGTTTTTGCATATTCATACATTAATTTATCAGCTTTGTCAGTATATGCATCTTCACCAGATTCGTAGAAGATACTTGAGTTAACATCACCATCCATATAATTAATATAATCAGCTGTTTTATAGTTCCTACGCTCATCTAAGTTATCAGTAGATACTGCACTTGAAACTTCTCTCCATTGTACACGGCCAGGGATATCAGATTTACCTTCTTGTGTAGCGTTATTGTTACCGTTAATATCATTTGTCATGATAGTTAAAACGCTATCAACAACCTCAGCAGTTTCACCACTCACACCGTGTGTAGTTGGTTGATTCACTTTATGTTTGAATTTTTGGTAAACCGGACCGTCAACGTTAGTAAGGATCTCTCCACCTAAACCACCAATTAAAGTAGTACTATCACGTTTTTGAGTAGTAAATACATTACCACGGAAAGGACGGAACTCATCAGCATCTTGTAAAGTGTTAGGGCGATAAACGTCCATTACCCACTCACAAACGTTACCTGACATATTATATAAACCATAGTCATTTGGCCAGTATGAATAAACCGGGGCAGTAACGTCAGCGTTATCATTTAAGAAACCAGCAGTACCCATGTAATCACCGGCACCACGAACGAAGTTAGCATTTATCTGACCCATGTATTTATCTGTTGCATTACGAACACCATGTCCATTCCAAGGATAGATACGACGATCTGTGATACGCTCACCAATAGTATTACCAATTAAGCCATAAGCAGCATATTCCCACTCAGCTTCTGTTGGTAGACGATATTTTGGTAAAAAGATACCATCTTCCATACGTACATCACGCTCTGGGTTTTGCTCATCAAAAGAAGGTAATTTTTGTTTTAATTGTCCTTGCCATTTACCTGATAAATAAGCTTCAGTAGAGAAATAATCCTGATCAGATGGACTTGGAACGTGCTCTAATAAACCTTCACGAATTAAGATGAACTCATTAACACGGTCAGTTCTCCACGCACAAAAATCATTTGCCTGTAACCAGTTAACACCAACTACCGGATAATCACGGTAAGCAGGGTGACGTAAATAATACTCAACGTAAGGCTCATTATAAGCTAATTTTTCGCGCCATACTAAAGTATCAGGCAACGCTTTATAATAAATATCCGGGAAAGTTGGTCCAAATACACGGCTTGTCCAGAATAAGTACTCTAAATAAGAGAAATTACTTACCTCTGTCTCGTCCATATAAAATGAAGAGATCGTAACCCTGCGGGCTACGTTGTTCCATTCATAGGTAACATCTGTTTCTGTACGTCCCATAGAAAAGGTACCACCTTCAATAAGCACAAGGCCTGGTCCTGTTTCCTGCTCCTCATAAGGCGGTTTTTCAAAACCTCCGTTAGTAGGATCATTATAAGCCCAACCTGTAACTGGTGAGCGTTCCTGAGAACATGAAACCAAAATTGCTGCCACTATTAAGGCTAACGATCCTGGTTTTTTTATCCATTTTATATTCATAGTATTAACTATTGGTACAACGCTATAACGTTATTTTATTTAAAAGGTTACAAAAATAATTAAAATGATGGACAACTGATAGTACGATATTTCTTACGTTTTGGCTTACATTCGAACTGGATCTGCAACGAAATTTCGTGTGAACCAGCTGTGTTACCACTTAATTTTGAGACAGTTACGTCATAACTGTACCCAAATTTAAAATTAGCATTTTGAATCCCCACAAGGGCAATAACAGCATCCGCATTTCTATACCATAAACCGGCCACAAAAGCTCCTTTAACATAATAAAGCCCTAAATTAAGCTGGCTGAACTTTTGTTGTTGTTGAAATAAGATATTTGGCGACAGGTAGCTGGCATTTCCTTTTTCTAACGGAATGATTGCCCCGGCATGACCTGTAAATTTAGCCGGTAGTTTTGAAGTTCCTAATAAACCTTCATCAGGTTGATTAATATGGTGAGCTGCAAAACCAAAGAAATAATATTTGCTGTAACCTAATAGACCTGCAGAGAAATCGGCGTTACGCTTGCTTTGAGAAGGTACCGCTTCCTGTGTATTCCAAACGAAACCTCTTCTGGCATCAATCATATCACCAAAATTTAATTTTGTTTTGTCTAATGATTTTTGAAGATAAGTTGCCTGGATACCGAATTTTAAAGAGAATTCCCTTGTTACGGCTGCGTGGTAAGAATATAAGATACTGAAATTTGTAGTTTTTAAAGTTCCGTGAGCCTGGTCATCTGTAGTAACTAAAGCGCCTATTCCACCGGCCAATGCATCTAAGTGCATATCGTAAGAAGCAGAGTAAGTTACGTAAGTACCCGAAAGGTTGGGCCATTGGTTACGGTAGTTCATGCATATCCTAGGGCATCTTGCAGTACCTGCAAAAGCAGGGTTCAAGTACAAAGGGTTCGCGTAGAATTGCGTGAACTGAGGATCTTGCGCTTTTAAGTCTAATAAAAACACTGAGAACACTAATAATGGTAACAGTATGCGTCGATTCATAAAAATTGTTAACCTAACCTATTTTACAAATATATAAAAACCTTTTCAAAAACAAAAATAAATCTTAACAATAATTTGACTGCTAAATCGTTTATATGTTGTAAATCCTTTAATTTTACCAAATATATGATTTTTCTTAGAAATAGCGTTTTTGTTGCGTTTTTTATTTTTAGCAGTTCTCTTTTTAGCCAAAAAAATTTAGGTCAAAATCTAACGGTTGATCCTGCCACAAAAAACACTATTTCAAACATCATTTCTTCCAATCAAATTGATACTGTTTTATTAAAAGTTGAACTAAAAGATGCGTTATATGACCACACTAAGAATAACCTTCCATACTACGTCATCTCTAAGGTTACGCCATATATTCAAAATGCAAAACCTACTTTAATAATTCAAAAAACAGGAATAGTTACAGAACCTCATGCAACAAATATTAAAAAACAATTTGCTAAATTTTTGACACAGAATTTTGAGCTTATTTCTACCCCAAGTTTGTGCAAAAATGAGAACCTTAATCAACATCGTTTAATTCCATTTAGATTAAATAATTTAAACCAGGTTGAAGAATTAATTGATTACTCTGTTAACTGGCAAATCACTACTGACAACAATCGTAAGTTAAGCAGTGCTTCGGCTTTTAAAAATAATTCCGTTCTGGCTACGGGTGAATGGTTTAAGATTGGTATCACCAAAACCGGTTTTCATATAATTGATAAACAATTATTAGCTGCCATTGGTATAAATTTAAATGGTCTTAATCCTAAGAACATCAGGATATATGGTAATGGTGGCCGCATGTTACCCGAATTGAATTCTGCTTTCAGATACGACGATCTTGAAGAAAATGCAATACAGGTTATTGGCGAAAGTGATAATGTTTTTGATGATACGGATTATATTTTATTTTATGGTCGTGATGCTACAGGCTGGACCAGAACTGGAGCACAAACAGGTTTGATTTTCAGGCACGATAAAAATCTTTATTGCGATACAAGTTTTTATTTCATTAATGTTGATCTTGGTGCAGGCAAACGTGTTGCTTCTCCTGCGCCATTAACAGTGCCTTCAAACACTACAACCACATCTTACGATTATTATAATTATACCGAAAGTAACCAGGTGAATTTCGTAAAAAGTGGTCGCCAATTTTATGGTGAATATTTTGACATTACCACCAATTATGGATTTAACTGGAGTGATGGGAATTTTGTTGCTGGCGATACTATCATATCTGAAGTAACTATTGCCGGAAGGGGCATTGCCGGTGGGGTTTATCAGGTAAGCGGTGCCGGGTTAAATTACACTTTAAGCACTGGTGCTGTTAATGTAAATAATTACCTGGCTGATTATGTTGCTGATAATACTAAACAAGGTAAAGGTTTATTGAATGATCCGAACGTAATTGGCATTGACATCACAAAACAAACCGCAAATTGTGTAGCATGGTTAGATAAAATAACCGTTAACGCCCGCCGAAACCTTGTAGTTACCAATAAACAATATGAGTTTAGAGATACAAGAATATCTGCTCCCGGCAATATTTGCAGCTTTAATCTTTCAAACCCGCAAGCTATTTCACCTATTATTTGGAATATTACAGATCCCATTAATCCATACGCGCAAGCTTTTTCCGGCAGTAGTACAATTAATTTTGTTGGAAGTGCCGACTCTTTAAATACCTATGCCATTACATCTGTTGCAGATTTTTACAGACCCACTTTTGTTGGAAAAGTGATCAATCAAAATTTACATAATATACAACAGGCAGATTATGTAGTTATTACACACCCTTTATTTACAGCACAGGCACAACGCCTTGCAACTTTACATCAACAGCAGGAAGGTTTAACTTATGCAGTTGCAACAATTGACCAGATCTATAATGAATTCAGTAGCGGAAGGCCTGATATTTCAGGGATCAGGGATTTTATAAGAATGCTTTACAGCAGAAATATTGCAGCTGGCAAACAAGTTAAATATGTTGTAATAGTTGGCGATGGATCTTACGATAACATCAACAGAAATGTTTTAACCAATAGTAATTTAGTACCAACCTACGAAACGATAGACTCAAAATCTTTCTTAAACAGTACAGCTTCTGATGATTTTTATGGATTGATGGATCCGAACGAAGGATACAATGCCGAAGGCGTTGGCACTATAGATATTGGTGTGGGAAGGTTAACATGCAAAAATTTAGGCGAAGTTTTAAATGTTGTTAATAAAATTGAGAATTATTACAGAAAAGATCCTGATTTTAAAATTGAAGAATCAGCACCTGAAAACTGTAATTCAAGCGCTACTTCTCCGTTTGGCGACTGGAGAAACTGGTTGGTTTACTTAGGTGATGACGAAGATCAGTCAACACATATGTACCAGGCCGATCAGTTATCAAACATTGTACATAACACCTACGCCAGTTATAACATCGATAAAATTTATCTTGATTCGTATCAACAATTTTCTACACCAGGCGGACAAAGATATCCTGATGCTGCTGAAGATCTTTTACGTCGTTTTAAAAAAGGTGCGCTCGTATTTAATTATACCGGTCATGGCGGAGAAGTTGGTATTACTGGTGAAAGGATCTTAGATGTACCAACTATTAATGCATTAGATAATTTAAACAGGTTACCACTTTTTGTAACTGCCACCTGCGAATTCAGCCGTTATGATGATCCGGGCAGGACCTCTGCTGGCGAGCTTTGTCTTTTAAATCCAAAAGGCGGTTCTATAGCATTATTAACTACTTGTCGCCTTGCATTTTCATCTACCAATTTTGTTTTAAATACAACATTATTCAGTTATTTATTTAAAAAATTACCAAACGGAAAAATGCCTGCGTTAGGTGATGTTATTCAAAAAACAAAATCAGTTTTAGGACAATCTATTTATTATGCAAACTTCCATTTATTGGGCGATCCGGCAATGCCACTGGCTTATCCAAAGCAAAAAGTTATTACTTCTAAAATAAATAACAATCTTGTTACACCAACAAGCATTGATACAATTGCAGCGCTTGCTAAAATAACGGTTACAGGTTTTGTTGCAGATACAATGGGAAATAAATTATCAAATTTTAACGGCATTGTTTATCCAACGGTTTTTGATAAAGAAGAAAACCTTACCTGCTTATTAAATGATGCCGAATCATATTATAATACACCGGGCATTCCGTTTAATTTTACACTTCAAAAAAACATTTTATATCGCGGTAAAGCGCAGGTAACAAATGGCGATTTTTCATTCACATTTATCGTTCCAAAAGACATAAGCTTTGCAATTGGGCCCGGAAAAATAAGTTATTATGCAACCAATGGACAAATAGATGCTGCAGGTTATACTGACAAAGTTAAGGTTGGTGGCAGTGCAAAAAATCCTATAATTGACAACGATCCACCTCAAATAGGTATCTATCTAAACGACAAAGGTTTTGTAAGTGGTGGCACAAGCAACGAGAAACCAATTTTATATGCTAACCTTACAGATTCCAGTGGTATAAATACCGTAGGATCAAGTATTGGCCATGATATTACCGTTATTTTAGATGAGAATAGTAGTAAACCCACTGTATTAAATGATTATTACGAGGCCAATTTAAACAGTTATCAAAGTGGTAAACTACGTTATCCCTTTGAGGAACTACCTGAAGGTAATCACCGCCTGACCTTTAAGGCATGGGACATTCAAAATAATTCGGGTACAGTTAGTACTGATTTTGTGGTGGCGCATAGTGCTGAGCTTGCTCTGACACATGTTTTAAATTATCCTAATCCTTTTACTACTAATACTAAATTTTATTTAGAACATAACCAGGCCTGTAACCCATTAAAGATAACCATCCAGATATTTACAATAAGCGGTAAAGTGGTTAAAACCATACAAAAAACCGTAACTTGTGAAGGATTTAGGCCTGAAGGCATTGACTGGGATGGAAAAGATGAATTTGGCGACAAACTGGGAAGAGGTGTTTACGTATATAAATTAGCGATAATTAACTCTGATAACCAAAAAGCTGAAAAAACTGAAAAATTAGTTATACTAAATTAGTAAATTTGCCGTTTATTTTTGTTTACACGGCTTATCCGAAACAATTGAATGAATAAAAGTATTTTAATATTAACATGTGCACTTGCAACCAGATCTGTTTTTGGTCAAATAAGCAGTTCACAAATTGGTGGTCAAACCATCAACCCAATTACTACAGCGGTTCCTTTTTTATTAATTAGTCCTGATAGCAAACAAGGTGGCATGGGCGATGTTGGTGCAGCAACCGATCCTGATATTAACTCTATCCATTGGAATGGTAGTAAACTGGCGTTTGCCGATAAAAAATTTGGTGTAGGTTTTACTGTTACACCATGGTTAAGATTATTAGTGCCGGATATTAATTTATATTATTTGGGTGGCTATGCTAAGGTTAATAAAAGAACTGCAATTGGCGGCTCTTTACGTTATTTTAGCTTGGGAAACATTGAATTGACAAATGCAACCGGTGTAAAAACAGGCGATTTTAAACCGAATGAATTTGCGGTTGATGTTGCTGTTTCTCAAAAATTATCAGATCATTTTGCTTTAGGTGTGGCCATGCGTTACATTAACTCAAGTATTAGTCGTGTTTACTTTAACGGAAGCCAGGGTAATGCTGCAAGCACCGGTGCTGTTGATGTTAGCATGTATTACAAATCAAACAAATTTAAGTTAGGTGAGAAAAAAGCGGTGTACACCGGTGGTCTGGCCTTTACAAATATTGGCGCGAAAATTAAATATTCAAACGATCAAAATTTCATTCCAATGAACATGCGTTTGGGTAATGGTTTAAAAACAGATATTGATGAGTTCAATACCATTGGCGTATATGTTGACTTTAATAAATTATTGGTGCCTACCCCACCGGTTTACAAATACAAAAAAGACGCTAACGGTAACCCAACAACCGAAATTGAAATTGATCCTGCTACTAACGCGAAAGTAATTGAAAAAGGAAAAGACCCAAATGTGCCGGTAGCACAAGGCATCTTACAATCTTTTAGCGATGCTCCGGGTGGATTTAAAGAAGAATTACAGGAAATAAATATTTGTACTGGTCTTGAATATTGGTACAATAATACATTTGCTGTAAGAACAGGTTATTTTTATGAGCCAAAAACCAAAGGTTCGCGTCAATTCTTTACTGTTGGTATGGGCTTTAAATTTAAAGTTATAAATGTAGACGGTTCTTATTTGATCCCAACTTTATTAAATAACCCGCTTCAACGTACCTGGAGAATAACCCTGAGTTTCAATTTTGACGCGGCAAGCAAGGAAAAAGACCCTGCGGCAGTTGCTCCTTAATTCCCATTAAATTCTCTTTTCACAACCCCTTGTGCATAATTGCGTGGCTTACGGGTAATTTCGTACGCTGCAATTGAGATATTTGTGTTATGCGCATTTTAAAAATCTCTTTTCCAATTGTTGCCTTATTTATTTTATTTGCCTGTTCAGATCCTGAAGAGCAAAAAGATACAAGAACAATTTTTAGCTATAACGAAATGGCGGGTATAACATCGTTAGATCCTGCTGCTGCCATTAGCTTCGAAAACATTTGGCCTGTTAACCAGATCTTTAATGGTTTGGTGCAAATGGATGACCAGTTAAATGTGATCCCCTGCATTGCAAAAAAATTTACAATAAGTGATGATGGATTAGTGTATACTTTTAATTTACGCAGCGATGTTTATTTCCAGGATAATCAATGTTTTGAAAGCACAAGAGGAAGACGTGTAGTTGCAAAAGATTTTGTGTATAGTTTTAATCGTTTGTATGATAGTAAAGTAAGCAGCGCATCAACTTTATTAAATAATATTGATAGAAGCGAAAAGACCGAATACAAAGGCTTTCAATCCATAAATGACTCTACTTTGGTTATAAGATTAAAAGAACCCTTTAGTGCTTTCTTAAGTATCTTAACCATGAAATTCTTTTCTGTTGTTCCTTACGAAGCTCTTGAATTTTATAAGCAGGATTTTAGAAGAAATCCTGTAGGCACAGGCCCATTTGCTTTTAAAATGTGGGAAGAAGGAACCAAACTTATTCTTGTAAAAAATGTAAATTATTTTGAGCGTGATGAAAAAGGAATTCGCCTACCCTACCTGGATGCTGTTTCTGTTTCTTTTGTAAAAGACCGGGAAACTGCTTTCATGGAATTATTAAATGGAAAATTTGATATGCTCAGTGGTGCCGACGCTTTTAATATTAACGAAGTGTTGGATAAAGAAGGAGATCTGAGAGATATCTACACAAACAAATTTTATTTACAAAAACAAACCTTCTTAAAAACAGATTATATCGGCATTTTAATTGATGAGAAAATAGAATCGGTTCGCAACTCTCCATTAAGATTAAAATCTATTCGCAAAGCAATTAATTATGCTTTTGACAGGGATAAAATGATCAAGTACTTAAGAAATAATATTGGTGTTGCTGCGCATGGCGGTTTTATTCCAAAAGGCATGAAGAGTTACGATCTTGCAAAAGTAAAAGGTTATAATTACAATCCCGATTTTGCACAGGAACTTTTAAAAGACGCAGGTTATCCCGGAGGAAAAGGATTGCCTGAAATTACCTTACACACCACAGATAATATTGCAAGCAAAGAACAGGTAGAATTCATTCAATCAGAATTAGCTAAATGTGGCATTAGTTTACAAATAAGTATCGAGAAAAAATCTGTATTAACGCAGGCTGTAAGTAATTGCGAATACGAAATGTTCAAAAAATCATGGGTGGGCGATTATGCAGACGAAGAAAATTTTATGACGTTATTTTACAGCAAGAATTTTTCGCCACAGGGTGTAAATTATTTTCACTATAAAAATCCATTGTTTGATGAGGCCTTTGAAAAAGCGCAACGCGAAACAAATGAAGCTGCTAAAATTGAATTGTATCAAAAAATGGATCGTATGATCATTGATGATGCGCCGGTTATTCCTTTGTATTACGATCAGGTTATTCGTCTGGTAAATCATAAAATAAAAGGTTTGGGTAACAACTCTATGAACCTATTGAATTTAAAAACTGTTGTAAAACAGAATTAATGCAAAAAATACTTTTTGTTTGTTTGGGTAATATCTGTCGCTCGCCTTTGGCAGAAGGTATTATGCTGCATTTAAAACATAAACAGGGTTTAAATGTAGAAATAGATTCTGCCGGAACTGCAGGTTATCATATTGGCGAAGCGCCTGATAAACGAACAATTGCAAACGCTAAAAAAAACGGGGTAGATCTTTCTTCGCTGCGCGCAAGACAATTTAAACAAAACGACTTCGATATTTTTGATAAGATCTATGTAATGGACCACAGTAACTTGAGAAATGTTTTAGCTCTTGCAAAAGATCAAACACAAAAAGATAAAGTCAGCTTATTTTTAAATGCTGTTTATCCCGGCAAAGATCTTGAGGTGCCCGATCCTTATTATGGTACAGAGCAAGGTTTTGAAGATGTTTTTCAATTGGTATATAAGGCCTGCGAAATTTATAGCTCCCAACTTAAGTCAACAGTTTAACTTTTTTTGATTAAAAGCAATTCGTGTTTTTTGCGTAATTTCGTTTACATGCGCAATAAAAGAGCTAATATTAAATTAAACTTTCTTCAAAATTCAGTATCAAAGAACTAATGAGGATCTTTTTTGCATTTATAGTTAGCCTGCTCTTTTTTCAAATTTCGTTTTCGCAAAACGACTCTTTAAAAAAGCACAAAATAGATTCCCTAACAAAAAAACTGGTTCTTGATTCTTTACACACTTATCGTTTTAAAAAACTGAGGCCTTATGGTAATATTGATAGTCGTAATTCATTTTTAACTACCAATCTCACCAATTTAAGTGGTTTTCAATTAGGGGTTATTGTAAATGAGTATCACACCTTTGGTTTTGGAGTTTATACACTCACAAAATTCTCAAAGACCAATACGCCTTTTAGCGCCGTTTCAAGCTTTAACAGGTTTGGTTATGTGAATGTTTTTTATGAGTATTTTTTATTGAACCGCCGTTATCTTGAAATAGATCTGCCTTTTGAGGTTGGCGTTGGTGGTTTCCAGGCAAATTTGCGCGATACTTCAGCTACCGGCCTGAGTGAAATTGAGAAATGGTTTGTGCCATTAGGTGCTGGTGTTAAATTTATAGTTAAACCTGCACGATGGATCGGCATCTCATCCATGATAGGTTATCGTTATATCCCTTATAAACAAAGTTTATTGGATTATGACGGCTTATATTATTCGCTTGGGGTTTGGGTTGATTTTCGTCAAATATACAGGGATATCAAGTATTTAGGCATTCAAAAGAAAAAATACAGAAGGGATGTCCAAAATGTTCTCTTAAATTAATGGCATTTAACCTTTATTTAATAAGGGCTATTCGGTAAAAATTTTATCTTTGCCCTTCTAAAATTAAAAATATGTCAGCAGCAAATAAAGGTCCCGTTTCAAAATTTGTAGAAACTCATTATAAACATTTTAACGCAGCAGCATTAGTTGATGCTGCTAAAGGTTACGAAACACATTTGACCGAAGGTGGTAAAATGATGGTTACGCTTGCAGGTGCCATGAGTACTGCAGAGTTAGGCAAATCATTAGCTGAAATGATCCGCCAGGGAAAGATTGATATTATTTCCTGCACCGGTGCTAACCTTGAAGAAGATATCATGAATTTAGTGGCGCACAGCCATTACAAACGCGTGCCTAATTACCGCGATCTTTCACCACAGGATGAGTGGGATCTTTTAGAGAACCACTACAACCGTGTTACAGATACTTGCATTCCCGAAGAAGAAGCATTTCGTCGTTTACAAAAACACATTCATAAAATATGGAAAGATGCCGATACAAAAGGTGAGCGTTTTTTTCCGCATGAATTCATGTACAAAATATTATTGAGTGGCGAATTAAAACAATATTACGAGATCGATCCAAAAGACAGCTGGATGTTAGCTGCTGCAGAACGCAACTTACCAATGGTTGTTCCGGGTTGGGAAGATAGTACTATGGGAAATATTTTTGCCTCTTACGTAATTAAAAAAGAAATTAAAGCAAGTACCATGAAAAGTGGTATTGAATACATGGCCTGGTTGGCAGACTGGTATCCCAATAACAGTGGTGGCAAAGGCGTTGGCTTTTTCCAGATAGGTGGTGGTATTGCAGGCGATTTTCCTATTTGTGTTGTACCGATGTTATACCAGGATATGGAAATGGAAAACATTCCTTTCTGGAGTTATTTCTGCCAGATCTCTGATTCTACAACTTCTTACGGTTCTTATTCAGGTGCGGTGCCGAACGAAAAAATTACCTGGGGTAAATTAGATATTAATACCCCAAAATTTATTGTAGAAAGCGATGCAACTATTGTTGCACCATTAATTTTTGCCTGGATATTGGGTTGGTAGAATATTTCCTGAACCCTTTAGATCGGTTTTATATTTCGTCCCTACGGGACTTAAAATAAACTAAATAATAATTTCTACCATATTAAGTCCCTAACGGGACTTTTTTTGTTGAATAGAACCGTTCATTTGCCTGTCCCGTAGGGACGAAATATTTAGGATGAAAAATTCAAAAACCTATTTATATCTTTTCTGTAATTCGCTGAACAACACATTAAGACCTTCATCTGCTTTTGGACTTTGTACATTTGAAAAAAGGATGAATGCCCGGTCGCTATTTTTAAACACATATACTTTACTAAGAAATGTGCCAGGGTTACCAATGTTATAAGAATAAGTTTCATTATTCTCAGTTATCCAAAACCAACCAACAGAAAATCTTGTTAAACCATAATGCAAAAAATTAAATTCTTCTTTTGATAATAATTTTGATTCACCTCTTAAACCTTGCAATTGTAATTGAATAAATTTTACATAGTCAGGCAGGTTTAAGTTTAAATTCCCCGCAGGTAACAACCAATTAAGTTTGTAACTATCTCCAGGTGGTTCAGGAACCAGATCATTATTATGACCCCAGGGCTGAAGCGTGTCCTGAAAGTTAGGCGCACCAAATCCAAAACTGATATCAAGCGTTTTGCCAAGATCATTTACAAGTTCTTTATATGTTTTGCCTGAAACTTTTTCAAGCATAAGTCCGGCAGCAATATAACCTAAATTAGAAAAATTAATTGAGTCTTTACTTACAATTGGTTTTTGTTGAAAGAACCATTTTGTAAACTGGTAACGCTGTTCACCTTCAGTCCCGGTAAATTGTTCTTTTGTTGGCTCCGCATAAGTATATGTGTATGGAAATAATTTTGTCCTGAAACTTAATAAATTCAAAAGTGTTAGATTATAATAAACTTTGTTACTTTTTTCTTTTAATTCAGGATACAGGTCAAAAAATTTTGTGTTCCAGGATATTTTATTTTGTTTTACTAGAAGAGCGGCAATAAAGCCTGTTATCGCTTTTGTATTAGAGCCTATCCTGAATTTATCGTTTGGTTCCGCAATTAATTTTGAATTAATTTTTTTGAGGCCGAGCGTTTGTAATTCAATAATTTTATCTGAAGAAACTACCGCGTATGCTAATTCGGGAATATTATAAACTTTTCGTACACTGTCGGCGAAATTAAAAGCAGATTGAGATATACAAAAAAAAGTAATTAAAATAAACGATACTGTTGAAATAAATTTGATCATCCACTAACCTTCTCTACCCAATCACCATGTTCTTTAATAAGTCCGATCAATTCATCTACTGCGGTTTCTGAAGTAACATTTTTCTTTACTACTTCTTTCCCTTTGTAAAGACTTATTTTTCCAACACCGGTACCTACATATCCATAATCAGCATCGGCCATTTCGCCGGGACCGTTTACAATGCAGCCCATGATACCAATTTTAATGCCTTTTAAATGATCGGTTCGCTCACGGATCTTTTGGGTTGTTTCTTGTAGGTCAAATAATGTTCGTCCGCAACTTGGACAAGAAATATATTCTGTTTTGCTTATGCGGCTACGGGTTGCCTGCAAAATCCCAAAAGCGGTGGAATTACAAACTTGTGTACTCACACAATCCTTCTGTTTGATCCAAATTCCATCTCCAAATCCATCCAACAATAAACCTCCATTATCGGTGCTACTATACAACTGAAATTCTTCTTCGCTTAATTTACTGTAATTTGTTTTTATAATGAAGGGCAGTTGACAATCATTCAATTTAAGGTCCATAGCCATTCGACGTAATTCAGGCATGGTGTGTTTATTAAAAGAATCTAAAATTAAACAAACCGATTTTTCATTTTTTATTTTTTGAATGAATTCTTTCGTAAGCACAGCAGCATCAACCGCTACAAAATTTAATTCGTTAGCTCTTTCTTTGGATTCAAAATATTCTTCGCCACAAAATAATGGATAAGAACGGTCTTTATTTTTTTGTGCTAACCAGGTTTGTGAATTATAAATTAATCCAAGAGTTCCGGGAATTTCAAAATCGATCTTATTATCTCCCAAAAATAAATAGTCAACCGCAAGGTCCGTTAAGTTCCATTTATCCAAAGGAACAGAATAATTGTAACCCACGCCAAACAAGCTGGCAGCAGTAACTTCCGGCTTCATGCTGTAATCTGCAATAATGCGTGGTACATTATGCCCACCAATATTTATTCTTTCTTGTGTTTTGTTACGATTAAATTCAAACGGATCGTATGGTAACTCAAAGTTTATATCTTTTATTTTTTGATGATCTTTTCGTTGCGAATATCTTTCTGCCAATAACTTAGCAACCGGGATCTCATATTCCGGTTCTTCTGTTAATGAAACACGAATCGTATCACCCAAACCATCTTCCAACAACGTACCAATACCAACTGCAGATTTAATTCTTCCATCTTCGCCATCACCTGCTTCTGTTACTCCCAAATGTAAAGGATAATTTCGGTTGGTCTCTATCATTTTTGCAACCAGTAAACGGTAGGCTTGCACCATTACCTGTGTGTTGCTTGCTTTCATTGAGATAACAATATTAAAATAATTATTATCCTCGCAAATGCGCAAAAATTCCAACGCACTTTCTACCATGCCTAATGGTGTATCACCATAACGACTCAGGATCCTATCACTTAAAGAACCATGGTTTGTACCAATACGCATAGCAGTACCATACTCTTTACAAATTTTTACTAATGGTGTAAAGCGGTTTCTAATTCTTTCTAATTCTTGTTCGTATGCAGAATCAGTATAATCAATGGTCTCAAATTTTTTCTTGTCAGCATAGTTACCGGGGTTCACACGTACCTTCTCAATTATTCTCGCGGCAAACTCTGCAGCGTTGGGCGTAAAATGTATATCGGCGCAAATGGGTGTATTATATCCTCTTGCGACTAATTCTTTTTTTATTACTTCTAAATTCTTTGCTTCATTCAAACTTGGCGCAGTGATACGCACTAATTCGCAACCGGCTTTTATCATACGAATACTTTGTTCAACCGTCGCCATAGTATCCATGGTATCTGTAGTGGTCATGCTTTGAACCCTTATAGGATTTAAGCCGCCCATTTTAAGATCGCCCATAGTTACTTCACGCGTTAAAAAGCGTGAATATTGCGTTAAACTATTGCAGTATTTTTTTGAAAGATCCATGTAATAAAGAGAGAACAAAGATAAGAAAAGAAACCGGTTTTTTTGCCCGGAATTGAGGTTAAAGTAATGTAAAATTATTTAACAGCTCTTGCTATCCTTCTCGAAATAGGTACCCAAACCCTTCTACCAACATCCTTCGCCAGTTCATTACAAATATCGTCAGCTAATAATTTGGTGCGGTAATTTGTATGGTCTTTATTAGAACCCATTATAAGGTCGCCAAGATCGCGGTTATTTTTTAACTTTTCGGAACGGCTTTTTGAATTGTAACAGTTCATTAATTTTTTATTCCCCTTCTTTACATCTGTAACTTCAACTTCAGCATTACAATCAACTGTATTTAAAACCATTTCCTGCCCGTTATATGGCGATTTTTCATCAGAGATCTTCTCTACTTTTGAGCTCTCTGTAATAGTAAGTGCAACAACCTTCACAATAAAATCTGCCCCTGCCGCTTCATTATTAAAAGTGACATTTCTTGTGATCTTGGCCTCACTTTCAAAATTCTTTAAAAAATCGGAAGCTATTTGATCTTGTGATAAACTATTTACATATTTAGAATTAAATGCTGTTGAATTTATTTTTACAGGCACAGATGTATCAGGCATTGCCACAACCACAGGCTTTGAGATACTTTTTTTGAATAAGGTACAGGCGTATAAACCAAAAATGCATATAAGTGCAATAAGGACCTTTTTAAAAATTTTCATAGTTTAAATTTATTTAATTTCTAATTCATCTACAAATATAAAGGCCTCGTCACCTTTGCCTGGATGACCTTCAGGCAATTTACCATAGGTTTTAGCTACAATTTTCAAATACCTGGCATTGATCTTTTTTTCTAACACCTTCTCGAATTTATGTACATTAACATTATAATCATCAGCTTTTACTGAATACGCAACACTATCTACCAAAATAAAATTCTTGTTATCATCTGATGCATAAAAAGAAACTAATGTTGGAAACAAGATCCACGATCGGCTATCCTGCAAACAATTTAAACTCAGTTGCCCTATCTCTTTATTTGTTTTTAGATCCAATACGCATTCAAAATTTTGATATTGGAAACCCAGCCAGTTACCTTTACGCCAGTCAATAGCACCATTTATTCCATCAATTAACGTTTGGGCACTGTCTGCAATGTATTGTTGGTTTGGTTTAGCAATTAATTTTATATCGTAATTGTATTTTAATTTATAAAAATTCGCTTCAGTAGTAATACTATTTCCTTTCTTACCAAAAACTTTTGCTTTCACCAGGCAATTCTTATCTACAAAAAATGGCTTTGAATATACTTTTGAGCTTGGAGTCGGTTCAGTTCCATCTAATGTATAAACTACTTTTCCTGCCTCTGTATTTATTGCTTTTATACTTACGTCCACTTTTTCTTTAAAGACCTGCGAACTTGACATAATAAGAGGTGCGGGTACAATGGCAATAGTTTCCATTTTTGAAACAGGACTATTTATTCCTTTGCCATATTTATTTGTAGTGTCAGTTGGTGAAGTATATTCAAAACTCATTTTCCCGCCATTCATTACTAAAGAATGTTCAATAGCAGACAACAGGTATTTTTTATTATTTAAAGAATAACCATTTATAACTTCTTCATTTTTTCTATCATTTGTGATATTAAAGACTTTGCCATTCTCCAAATTAATTTTTATATTTTTTAATACTGATGTACCTAAAATATATTGTGTAGAACCCGGACAAACAGGATACATGCCCATTGCACTAAATACATACCAGGCGCTCATTTGTCCGCAATCCTCATTACCAATTAAACCATCGGGTGTGTTCTTATAAAAATTCTTATTTATCTGGCGAATAAGTTGGACCGTTTTTTGAGGCTTGCCAACAAAGTTATAAAGGTAAGCCATGTGGTGACTAGGCTCATTGCCATGTGCATACTGGCCAATTAAGCCGGTTACATCCGACTGATCTCTTCCACTTAATTTTTCTTTGGTCATAAACAATTCGTCAAGCTTTTCTTCAAATTTTTGTTTACCGCCATGCAATTCTATTAACCCGCTAATATCATGAGGTACATAAAACGAATATTGCCAACTATTACCTTCTGTAAAATGATTATTGATCTCGCAGGCAGAAAAAGGTGATAACCAATTACCATTTTTTCGTGGACGCATAAAACCTGTTGAAGCATCAAAGATGTTTTTATAGGCCTGCGCAGATCTTAAATGTTTTTTATGACCTTCTTTTCTATTTAATTGTTTTGCTATCTGCGCAATGCACCAGTTATCGTAACCATACTCTAATGTTTTACTAACACTTTCGCTTTCATCATCTATTTGCAAATAACCATTTTTATTAAAAGTTGGGATACCAAAAGAAGAATTGCTTGCTGCAGCCTGTACAGCTTTATAAACAATACTGGTATCAAAGCCACCAATACCTTTAGCCATTGCATCTGCAATTACAGAAACAGAATGAAAACCGATCATGCAATCTGTTTCGTTACCCGAAAGTTCCCACATTGGTAAACGCCCTGACTGCTGATATTGAACAAGAAATGTATTAATAAAATCAGAAGTTCTTTTGCGTTCAATAATTGTAAATAATGGGTGCAATGCTCTGTAAGTATCCCATAAAGAAAAAACAGAATAATTGGTAAAACCTTTTGCGGTATGAATTTGTCCATCTCTTCCACGATATTGATCATCCACATCCATATTTAAAGAAGGATGAATGAATGTATGATATAAGGCTGTGTAAAAAATATTTAATTTATTCAGATCCTCATCCTGCACCTCAATTTTTTTGAGTTGCTCATTCCATACATTTGTTGCATCCGCTTTATATTTATCAAAATCCCAGTGTTTTGCTTCTGCTTCTAAATTTTTTAAAGCCCCCTCCATATTTACAGAAGAGATAGCAACTTTAACTATCAGTGGTTGTTCTTGAGTAACATCAAATTGAAAATAAGCTCCTTGAGCTTTTTCTTTTTTCTTAAAAACAAGTTGTGGCTTAAATATTTTGTTATGGATGAATTCCATTTTTTTAAATGGCTTTGAGAAACGCATTACAAAATAAACTTCCTGGTTCTTTGCCCATGCTTCGCTCATTCTAAATCCACCAATAGTTACACTATCAATAATAGTAACATTACAGTTAAGCGTTTTATCGCGATGCGTTAGATCTAAAATTATATTTGCTTCTTTAGTTGTTGGAAAAGTATAGCGGTGAATTCCTGTACGTAATGTTGTAGTTAATTCCACTTTAATTTCATCATCCTGTAATCTCACTTCATAAAATCCAGCACCTGCAACTTCCTGGCCATGACTAAATTTTGAAGAATAGATCTTATTATCACACGAGGGTTGTCCGACGGTTGGCATTACTAAAATATCACCCCAATCACTTACTCCGGTACCGCTTAAATGGGTGTGCGAAAAACCGTAAATGATACTATCGCTGTAATGATAACCACTACAACCATCCCAGCTACCATCAATGCGTGTATCCGGACTTAGCTGAACCATACCAAAAGGTAATACAGCTCCGGGAAAAGTATGACCATGACCACCGGTACCAACAAATGGGTTAACGTATTGAGATAAATTAGTTTGACTAAAGTTTGCAAAAGAAAACAGTAAGAATAAAATAAGAAAAAGTCTTTTACAGATAAGCATATTCAAAGATAAGATTATTCGTTCTTTAAAAAAATTACAGTCTGGAGGTCCAATGGATCTTGAAAGTTAGAGGATCAATAGCAAATACGTAACTTCCAACACTAAAATAAAGAATATTGTTCCTGTAAAGCCAGATATCCATTTCCTGGTCATCAGTGTCAACAATTTCGTTACTCAATTTTTTCCATTTTGTGTTATAATTAAAATCTTTTGCTTCAAGGTAATAGGTTTCTTTTTTAGTTGTAAGGTAATGACCAAATACAAATATTTTATTTACGGTATCAATACATAACAAAAAAGGTTCGATATAACCGGTAGAATCTATTTTTGGGAAAAATTTATCGGCATCTCGCCCGGGAACAATTGCCTCTAAACGGCCATCGCCCATGTTTGATGTGTACAAATATTTAAGTTCTTTTCTGTAGGAAGTTTTTACGACAAGCTCTGAAGACCTGTTTGAGAAACCCGGAAGATAAATTGTTTCGGGCTCTTTATTAAATATTGCTTTTGAAAAAGGATCAAACCAATATTTTTTTCCATTCAGGCAATCGAACCGAATATAGTGTTCAACCGGATAGTTGACAGTTCCGTTTTCTACACTAATATTTTCAACGCCAACAATCAACTCAGGTAATTTTCCAGCACAGTGGGATCCGAAGCTTGGAATTCACGTGACTTGAAGTCGCGGC
>JADMIO010819917.1_pt1 | contig 80961 bp, 85 predicted proteins | sample 8958161 | NCBI WGS metagenome assembly JADMIO01 (sample SAMN16585339, study PRJNA669376) | soil metagenome | isolation source: Crop rotation soil | place: USA: Cullars Rotation, Alabama | collected 2011
CTTTCCCTCTAGCGCATCGCGATCGAGTCGCCCGCGGCCGCTGGCGCCGAGCCAGCAGCAGAACAGCATCAGGTTGACGTCGCGGCCATGCTGGTCCTGCAGCACGAGGCAGGCGGGCGCGACTCCGGGCCGGGCATAGAGCGCCAGGGAAAAACGCCAGAACGCCGCCGCCGCATCGGACATCGCGAAAATCACCAACTATTGATATAATCGCGGCTCACATGGACCTCGATGTCGAAGCCGTCAAGCAGCGAATCGCGACGCTCAAGGCCGAGCATCGCGATCTCGACGAGGCGATCGATCGCCTCGCGCCGCAGGTGCCGGCGAACAACCTGCATCTGCAGCGCCTAAAGAAACGCAAGCTCGCGCTCAAAGATCTCATCACCAAACTCGAGAACACGCTGCTGCCCGACATCATTGCCTGAGGCTCGATCGCCTTCGGGCTTGCCGCCTCCGGTCTCGTTCCTATAATGCGCGCTTCGTTTCAATCGGGGGAATAGATGGCGGCCAAGAAAGGCGCCAAACGCGGCGCTCCGCCGTCCGTCGGAATCATCATGGGAAGCCAGTCCGATTGGGCGACCATGCGTCATGCCGCCGAGACCCTCGATGCACTCGCGATTGCGCATGAAGCACGTATCGTTTCCGCCCATCGCACACCGACGCGGCTTTATGCTTACGCTCGCAGCGCGCGTGGCCGCGGCCTCAAAGTCATCATCGCCGGCGCCGGCGGCGCCGCGCATTTGCCGGGCATGACGGCAGCGATGACGCCTCTGCCGGTCTTGGGCGTTCCGGTTGAGAGCGCAGCGCTCAAAGGCGTCGACAGCTTTCTCTCGATCGTGCAAATGCCGGGCGGCGTGCCGGTCGGTACGCTCGCTATCGGCCGCTCGGGCGCGATCAACGCCGCGCTGCTCGCGGCCGCGATCCTCGCCCTCAGCGATAAAGGCGTTGCGGCGCGTCTCGATCGCTGGCGCGCGCAACAGACCGGTGCCGTCGCTAAGCGCCCATCGAATACGTGATCCTATATGGGCGTGATTGAACCGGGCGCAACGATCGGGATTCTGGGCGGCGGCCAGCTCGGCCGCATGACCGTGCTCGCCGCAACGACGCTCGGTTATCGCTGTCATGTCTATTGTCCGATCAAGGACAGCCCGGCGAAACAAGTCACCTCGCTCTCGACGACCGCGGAGTACGACAACAAGCTCGCGCTCGGGCGCTTTGCGAAATCGGTCGATGTCGTCACTTTCGAATTCGAGAACGTCCCCGGCGATACCGCGGAGTTCCTCGCCGCGCGCAAGCCGGTGCGGCCCGGCCCGAACGCGCTGCGTATCGCGCAGGACCGCATCAAGGAAAAGGATTTCCTGCGCTCGATCGGCGTCGGCACCGCGCCTTATCAGGCGGTGACGAGCGCGGAAGAGTTACGCCGCGCCATCGAGACGATCGGCCCGCGCGCGATCCTCAAAACCGTCCGCATGGGCTATGACGGCAAGGGACAGGTGGGCATCCGCGACGACAACGATCTCGCCGCAATTTGGGGCGGTTTCGGCTCGGCCGAAGGCATTGTTGAAGGCTTCATCGACTTTGCCTGCGAAATCTCGGTCATCATCGCGCGCAGCGAGAACGGCGAGACCGCGACTTATGCCCCGGTAGAGAACCAGCACGTGAACCACATCCTCGACACGACGATCGCGCCGGCGCAGCTGAAGCCGGAGATCGCCACGCGAGCCGAAGGCATCGCACGCCATATCGCCGAGAAGCTCGATCTGATCGGGCTGGTTGCAGTCGAGATGTTCGTCACACATAGCGGCGAAGTGCTGGTCAACGAGCTTGCGCCGCGGCCGCATAATTCGGGCCACTGGACGACCGACGCCTGCTATACGAGTCAATTCGAGCAGCTGGTGCGCACGATCTGTGGCCTGCCGCTCGGTTCACCCGATCGTCATTCCGATGCAGTGATGAAGAATCTCATTGGCGCGGATATCGAGAAATGGCGCGAGGCGGTGAACGATCCGCTACAGAAAATCCATCTCTACGGCAAGGATGAGGCGCTGCCCGGCCGCAAGATGGGGCATGTAACGAGGCTCAGCCCGCGGCGCTAAGCCGGGCTTATCCTGCGGCGCTAAAGCGCCGCCGCGCCGCATCCAGCACCCGCAACGGATTGAGCCGATCGACGCGCTCACGCAGTTTCGGAATCGCCAGCACCTCGGCGAGCCGGCGGTCAAGGAAAGCCTTGGTCGCCTCCATATCGTCGGAGCGATCGTCGAGCCAATAGAGCGATGTGGCAGCATAGACGCCGGCAAGCAGCGCTCGCTTCGTATAGAAATTGAAATCGGTCGAGCGATCGCCGGCCGCGTGCCAGATTGTATCGACCGTGTCGTAGAGGAGCTTCGCGCCCTGCGGCAGGTTGAGCGGTGTCGCAAAGAGGCTGAGGGAGCGCCGCACCGCTTCGCGATGCGGCAGCAAGATCTCGAGCCGTGCCATCACCCCGGCAGCGATGCGAGCGCGGATTTTCATCGTGCCGAGATGGCGGCGCTTTAGCCCAGCCGCCGTCTGACGGTCGGCCCAATCGCTGAACCACGCCGCGACATCGCGTGCGCCAGCGGGAAAAAGCACGGGCAATTCGGCGATGTCGATGCCGGCGCGCTCGGCCGCCGCGCGCATACCCGCCCGCGTCCAGCCATCGAACGGCACATTCGGCAACATCGCCAGCAGCACCGCGTCCTTGCGGGATGCGAGACCGTCGCTCATGTCGGTACCGGCGTCAGATCGATCGGGAAGCGTGCGCCCTCCTCGACGAACATGAGGAGCCGCATATCGGTCATCCGCTGCGGATAGAGCACGCCGTCGAGATGGTCGCATTCATGCTGCACGACCCGCGCATGGAAGCCCTCGACCGAGCGGTCGATCGCGCTGCCGTCGGGCGCCAGGCCGCGATAGCGAATACGTGCGAAACGCGGCACCGCACCCTTGAGCCCGGGCACCGAGAGACACCCCTCCCAGCCGAGCTCCTGCTCGGGATCGAGCGGCTCGATAACGGGGTTGATCAGCGCAATCAGCGGCTGCGCCTGGTCCTCGGGGCGGCCGGTGAGGCGGTGCTCGGGTACTTGGAAGATCACTACTCGCAAGGGCACATGGACCTGCGGTGCGGCCAGCCCTGCCCCACCGATATCGGCCAGGGTCTCCGCCATGTCGGCGATCAGGCGATGGATCTCGGGGTCGGTCGGATCGGCCACCGAATCGGCCCGGCGGCGCAGCACCGGGTGGCCCATACGCGCGATTTTCAGGATGGCCATGGCGACAATATGGGCCGCGACCCGAACCCGGTAAAGCGCACCGGACTGACGCTCTCCCCGTATTTACTTGAAGAATAAAACGAGAACAAATACAACTGCAGGAAATCGGGAGAGCCTCGATGCCAGCCTTTGGGGTCCTGCTGCTGCTTGCACAGATCGCCTGCGCCGTGCATGTGGTGCGCACGGGACGCCATTACGTCTGGATTTATCTGGTTGTTTTCGTCCCCATTGTCGGCATGGCAGCCTATTTCCTAGCCGAGATTTTGCCCGAACTGATCTATAGCCGGCCGGCACGGCAGGCCGCTGCCCGGGTCGAGAAGACCGTCAACCCCGGTCGGCGCCTGCGCGAGGCGGCGCGCCGTGCCCAGATGACGCCGACTGCGGAAAACAAGGCCGCGCTGGCGACGGAATACCTTTTATCTGGGAAGGCCACAGAGGCCGAAGCTCTCTATCGCGAGGCTCTGGCGGGCATTCACGCGGGGGATCCCGGGATGACGCTCGGCCTAGCGCGAGCGCTGTTCGCGCAAGAGAAATTCGCCGAAGCACAAAAGCAGCTGGAGGCGGTGCAGGAAGCCAATCCGAAGCTTCATTCGCCGGAGGCTCATCTGCTCTACGCCCGCTGTCTCGAAGAGCAGGGCAAGAATGGGGCGGCGTCGGCCGAATACCGCGCGCTCGTCCATTACTATCCGGGTCAAGAGGCGCGCTGCCGCTATGCGATGCTCTTGCAGCGGACCGGCCATGGCGAGGATGCAAAACGGATTTTTGAGGAAATTTGCCAGCTCGTCGAATATGGTCCGCGCCACCAGCGCTTTATGCAGCGGGAATGGTACGACGTCGCGCGACGGGCCCTTGGCCGATAGGGCCGCCCAGACTTGGCAAAACCCCGATCCCTATGCTATATCATTCCGTATCCGGGCTGCCTCTGGCAGCCCGTTTTGCCGTTATCCTAAAGGAGTTGGCTGCTCGTGCAGGTTCTCGTCCGTGACAACAATGTCGATCAGGCGCTGCGCGTCCTGAAGAAGAAAATGCAGCGCGAAGGCTTGTTTCGGGAGATGAAGGTGCGCCGCAATTACGAGAAACCCTCGGAGCGCCGCGCCCGCGAGAAAGCGGAGGCGGTGCGCCGCTACCGCAAGCTGCTGCGCAAGCGCATGGAGCGCGAGGGCTACTAGCAGCCTCGCTCGGCACGACGCAGTATCAAGCCGCCCGGCTGTGCCGCGGCGGCTTTTGCATTTGTGGGACCGCACCCATGCCGAAGGAAAGCGCTGGCATACTGCTCTATCGCCAGCACAACGGCGCCATCGAAGTGTTCCTCGTCCATCCTGGAGGACCGTTCTGGAAAAATAAGAACGCAGGCGCGTGGACGATTCCGAAGGGCGAGCCGAATGCCGGCGAGGAGAGGCTAGCCGCAGCGATCCGCGAATTCGCCGAAGAGACCGGTACAGCCCTCGCGGGCCATTTTGGCGTCCTGCCCGCGATCAAGCAGGCTGGCGGCAAGTGGGTGTACGCCTTTGCCATCGAAGGCGATCTCGATCCGGCGACGCTCGTCAGCAACGAGTTCGAAATGGAATGGCCGCCGCGTTCGGGCAAGCGCGCGCGCTTTCCCGAAGTCGATCGCGGGGCGTGGTTCACGCTCGCCGAGGCGCGCCGCCGCATCAATAAGGGCCAGGCCGCGCTGCTCGATGCGCTCGGCAAATCGCTCGCGCGCTGATCTCACGGGCAACAAAGCCGGTGCGCACCGTGTTTAGGGCGAAGGCGAAAGGGATGGAGGCTTCGATGAGCGACCATGTTTACAGCATCACCGAAATAGTCGGCAGCTCCGGCAATACCCTCGAGGAAGCGATCAAAAACGGTGTCGCTACTGCGGCGAAGTCGCTGCGCCATCTCGAATGGTTCGAGGTGACGGAAATCCGCGGCCACATCGATAACGGCAAGGTCGGGCATTACCAGGTGCAGATGAAGCTCGGCTTGCGCTACGAGGCGAAGTAGCAGCTCAAACAGAGGCGGGCTAGAGCCGTCCCGCCTGCCGCCGCTGTTCATAGGCCTTGGCATTCACGTAGATGACCCGCAGGAGCCGGTCATCGACGCCGTGTTCGCGCGCCTTCCGCAGCATATAGCCGAGGATGTGATCGGCCTCGATCGGGCCTTTGTTTTCCATGTCGCGCAGCATCGATGCCGTATACGGCGCTTGGCGGTCGCTGAGGAGGGCGCGAAATTCGTCGAGAAAACCGGCCGAGGGCGCAAATCCCACGCGCGCTGCGATCGTGGCATTGGTCTCCAAGAGCTCGATCATCAGCGCCGAGCCTTCCTCGGTGCGTGCGATCTCGCCGATATTGGCGCGCATCACGGCGGTCGCGCCGGCGACGGTGGCGAGATGCACGAGTTTCTCCCACATCCCCGCAATGACGTTGGGGACTGCGGCGGCGATGGCCGATGTGCGGTCGAACAGCCCTTTCAGCGCGACCACGCGCTCGGACATCGCCCCGTTTTGCTCGCCGAAGGTGATGTAGCGCCAGTCGTTGAGATGCTTGATCGTGCCGTCCGGCAACATCGTCACTGCGATTTTTGCGAAGCCGCCGAGGACGCGCTCGGCGCCGAAGATGCGGTTGAGCTCATCGATATGGGATAGGCCGTTGAGCAGGGGAAGGATCGCCGTTCCGGTGCCAACCGCCGGACGGATCGCTTCGGTCGCCGATGGCAGATCGTAGGCTTTGCAGGTGAGGAGTACGAGATCGGCCGGCGCCGATATCTCGTCCCGCGTGGCGACGCGGATCTTGGCGTTGAAATTCCCGAAGCTGCTTTCGATGCGCAACCCGTTCTTCTGAAGGTTGGCCTTGCGACCTTCGCGGACGAGAAAGGTCACATCGCAGCCGCCCTCGACGAGACGGCCACCGAAATATCCGCCGACAGCGCCGGCACCAAGCGAAACGATTCTCATGCTGCGATTATACAGGCGACGTCAATCGAGTGCTTTGACGATCTCCTCGCACATCTTCTTCGCGTCGCCAAACAGCATCATGGTGTTGTCGCGGAAGAAGAGCTCGTTATCGACTCCTGCATAACCTGAGGCCATCGAACGTTTCACGAAGAGGACGGTCTTTGCCTTTTCGACATCGAGGATCGGCATGCCGTAGATCGGCGATTTTGGATCGGTCTTCGCCGCCGGGTTGGTCACGTCGTTCGCGCCGATGACATAGGCCACGTCGGCCATCGCGAAATCGCGGTTGATCTCGTCGAGTTCCATCACCTCGTCATAGGGCACGTTGGCCTCGGCGAGGAGCACGTTCATATGGCCGGGCATGCGGCCCGCGACCGGATGAATGGCATAGCGCACCGTCGCCCCTTCCTTCTTCAGGAGATCTGCCATCTCCCTAAGCGCGTGCTGCGCCTGCGCCACGGCCATGCCGTAGCCGGGGACGATGATCACCGAGCTCGCGTTCTTCATGATGAAGGCCGCGTCTTCGGCGCTGCCCGCCTTCACCGACTTGTCGCCCTGGCCCGCGGCAGCCGCCGCGCCGCCTTCGGTGCCGAAGCCGCCAAGGATGACGTTGAAGATCGAGCGGTTCATGCCCTTGCACATGATGTAGCTGAGGATCGCGCCCGAGGAGCCGACGAGCGCCCCGGTGATGATCAGCAGCGAATTGGCGAGGGTAAAGCCGATGCCGCACGCCGCCCAACCCGAATAGGAGTTGAGCATCGAGATCACGACCGGCATATCGGCGCCGCCAATCGGCAGGATCAGCAATAAGCCCAAGAGGAAGGAAAGCAGCACGATCCCCCAGAAGGCGCTCACCGGCTGTGCGACCACGAACCAGACGAGGATCGCGACGAGCAGGACCCCGAGGAGCGCGTTGAGCGGATGCTGTCCGGGGAAGACAAGCGGCGCGCCGGTGATGAGGCCTTGCAGCTTGCCGAAGGCGATGATCGAGCCGGTAAAGGTGACGGCGCCAATCGCGGTGCCGAGGCCCATTTCAATAAGGCTGCCCTGCTCGATCGCGCCTTCCGTGCCGATGCCATAGGCGGATGGCGCGTAGAATGCGGCGGTCGCGACGCAAACCGCCGCCAGACCGACGAGGCTGTGGAAGGCGGCGACGAGCTGTGGCAGCGCCGTCATCTGAATGCGCAGCGCGATGAAGGTGCCGATCGTGCCGCCGATCACGATGCCAACGAGGATGAGCCCGTAACTCACGACGTGCGGCGAGGCAAGCGTCGTGCCGATGGCGATCAACATGCCGACGATGCCGTAGAGATTGCCGTCGCGCGACGTCTCGGGCGATGACAGCCCGCGCAGCGCCATGATGAAGCAGATCGAGGCGACGAGGTAGAGAAGTGCCGACAGATTAGCGCTCAAAAGAAAATCTCCCCTACCCGCTTATTTCTGCTTCTTCTTGAACATCTGCAGCATGCGCTGCGTGACGATGAAGCCACCGAAGATGTTGACCGAGGCAAGGGTCACGGCGACGAAACCCATGATCTTCGAGAAGCTCATATCGCCCGGACCGGCGGCAATCAGCGCGCCGACGATGATTACAGAGGAAACGGCGTTGGTGACGCTCATTAGCGGCGAATGAAGCGCCGGCGTTACCCGCCAGACGACGTAGTAGCCGACGAAGACGGCGAGCACGAACACCGTCAGAAAGAAAACGACGACATCGGGTTGATTGGCCGCTTCCATGACTCAGCCTCCTGCCAATTGCGGATGGACCACCGCGCCGTCGCGCGTCAGCAGCGAGGCTTTCACGATTTCGTCGGCGATGTCGATCTTGAGTGACTTGTCCTTGTCGATGATGAGGCCGAGGAAGGCCAAGAGATTCTTGGCGTAGAGCTGGCTCGCATCGACGGCGATATGGGACGGGATGTTGAGCTGACCGAGAATGGTGACACCGTTCTCGGTGACGACGGTCTCGCCGGGCTTGCTGCCCTCGGCGTTGCCGCCCTGCTCGACGGCCAGATCGACGATGACCGAGCCGGGCCGCATCACGCTGATCATGTCTTTGGTGATAAGCACGGGCGCCTTGCGGCCCGGGATCAAAGCCGTACAGATCACGATGTCGATCTTCTTCAGCGCCTCGGTCGTGTGCTCGCGCTGGCGGCGGGCGAAATCCTCACCCATCTCCTTGGCGTAGCCGCCAGCGGTCTCCATTTGCTTCATCGCCTCGACGTCGACGGTGAGGAAGCTCGCGCCGAGACTCTCGACTTGCTCTTTCGCGGCGAGTCGCACGTCGGTCGCGGAGACGATCGCGCCGAGACGGCGCGCCGTCGCGATTGCCTGCAGGCCGGCGACTCCCGCGCCCATGACGAGGACGCGCGCCGGCGCGATTGTGCCGGCAGCGGTCATCATCATCGGGAAGGCGCGGCCGAAAGCGACCGAGGCTTCGAGCACCGCGCGGTAGCCGGCGAGATTGGCCTGCGAGGACAGCACGTCCATCGCCTGCGCACGCGTGATGCGCGGCACCAGTTCCATCGCGAAGGCAGTGAGCCCGGCCGACGCGTAGGCTTTCACGTCATCAGGATATTGCAGCGGCGACAGCATCCCGACGAGCACGGCGCCTCGCCGCATCGAGCTGACTTCCTGCGGCTCCGGCCGCTGCACTTTCAAAACGATGTCGGCGGAGCCGAGCGCTTCGGCCTGGCTGCCGGCGATAGTGGCACCGACCGCGCTGTATGCTGTGTCGGGAAAGGCTGCGCCGATGCCGGCGCCAGCTTCGACCACCACCTCATGCCCCATACCGACCAGCCGCTTGGCGGTATCGGGTGACGCCGCCACCCGGCGCTCTTGCGGGCGGCGCTCTTTCGGAACTGCAATACGCATGTCGTGGAAAATCCCCTCGGGCGAGAACGCCGAGACAATGCCCCGCCGCTGAGAGTTTGTGAAGCGTGAATGCCGCTTTTGCGTGTACACCTGAATCGACCGGCTCGCAGTTGCCGAGAGATGGTGCCTCGATGAGATTCAGCGACAAGCAAAGATCCAAAGCGCCGGAGGGTCGTCGCGTCGAACGCCACCATCATCGCGGATCGCAGCTGCGCAGACAGAGATTGCGGAACCGGAAAGCGCGCGGGCTGACAGCGCCAAGATTCAGCGCGACCTTCGACCTGCGGAATTTAGGTGTTATTATCGTTAACGCGGTCTGCTGGTGCCGTGGCATTGGCCTCAGCGATGACCGGCCGCGCTGTTGTAATGTTTCAGGGCTTCTTGGGGTTACCGGCTAAGTACCTGGTACTACTGCTCTTCTGGCGACGCGCGGCGTACCCGGCCCAGCTAACGCAAATGTATGAAATCTAACAGGGAATAAATCTGATCACCCCCCGTTCTCCCATTGTCGGGCCCGCAAGGCCTCCGTTCCGCCCCGGGACGGCATAATGAGCGCGTCGATTAGCGACCAGCTTATTGCCGTTCTGCCGCGTCTTCGGCGCTTTGCCCGCGGTCTGACCGGCTCCGCTGCCGAAGCCGACGATCTTGTTCAGGCGGCATGCGAACGGGCGCTAACCCGGGCGCATCAATTTCAGGAGGGGACACGGTTCGATAGCTGGATGTTCCGGATCGCGCAGACGATTTGGATCGATCAAATGCGATCGCGGAACACTCGGAAGGAGGTCGTGGAGGATGAGGCTTTGCATGTCGGCAGCGATGAGCCCGGCCGGCGCGTGGAAGCCCGTCTAGCACTGCAGGAAGTGCGGGCCGCGCTGGCACAGATTCCTGCCGAGCAACGCATGGCGCTGTTGCTCGTGACGGTGGATGGCATGAGTTACAAGCAGGCGGCGGAAGTCGCCGATGTACCGGTCGGCACGATTATGAGCCGGTTGGCGCGGGCGCGGGTGGCGCTCCAGGCCAAGCTCGAGGAATCGAAGCTTGAGCTCGGGGTCCGCACGCGAAGGAGTAGGAACGATGCAGAAGCCGAGTGACGAGACCCTGATTGCCTTTCTTGATGGCGAGCTCGATGCCAACGCTCGCAGCGAGGTCGAATCGTGGCTCGAAGCCGATGCCGAGCTGCGCGATTATGTTGCTGCGCTGGCGGCAAGCGCCGAGGCGCTGCGCGCGGCGTTCGAGCCTGCTCTCCATGAGCCCGTTCCGGAACGGCTGCTGGCCGCAGCGCGAGGCACGTCCGAGGCGAGCGCTGAGATCGTCGATTTCAAGACTGCGCAGAAAGGGCATGCGCCGCGTCCGCTGATGCAGCGTCCGTGGGCGCGCTTCGCCATGGCGGCGGGCGTCGCCGGTCTGCTGATCGGCGGTGGCGTTGGTTATTTCGCGACGACCGGCTACGACGAGGGCACGCGCGCAGCCGCTGTCGCCAGTGCCAACGCGGCCAATTGGCTCGACAGCATCGCCGGCTATCACAAAATGCTGATCAGCGCCGGCGGCAAAGATCAGGCGCTGGTCGACGTGCCGCCCGATCCGAACGATCCGAACCGCAAGGTGGTGCAGAAGCTGCCCTCGGATTTCAAGCTGCCCAATCTGAAACCGTGGGGACTCGACTTCCAGGGCGCACGCTATCTCGTGGTCGGCGGCCAGCCGGCGACCCAGCTCTTTTACACGACCGACAACAAAAAGCTCGGCCCGCTGACGGTCGTGATCGGCGCGACCAGCCAGCCTGACGTCGCCCCGACCTTCGACCGGCGCGGCGATCTCAACATGCTGTACTGGCGCCACCACGGCCACGCCTACGCCCTCGTCGGCACGGCCGATATCGGTTATCTCTGGAATATCTCGAACGATATCGAATACCAGCTCGACGCGATCTGAGCGCCAAGCTCTGCTATCATCGACGTTCCTGAAGCGGGACGCCGATGATGTCCGATCCGACGAACCACCGTTTTCTCCTCGCCGAGCGGCCTGAAGGCCGCGCCGTACGCGAAACCGATTTCAGATTCGAGACCGTGCCGGTGCGGGAGCCGACCGAGGGCCAGTTGGTGCTGCGGACGCTGTTCCTCTCGCTCGATCCCTATATGCGAGGCAGGATGAGCGCGGCGCGCTCCTACGCGCCGCCGGTTGAAATCGGCGCCGTGATGGCCGGCGAGGTCGTCGCGGAGGTAATCGCGTCGCGCGCGCCGGGCTTTGAGCCGGGCGATATCGTTCTCGCCTATGCCGGCTGGCAAAGCCATGCCGTCCTGCCCGCCAAAGCCTGCGAGAAGATCGATCGCGCCAAGCTCGGCGGCCTGCCGCTCTCCTATCTTCTCGGGGTGCTCGGCATGCCCGGCGCCACGGCCTATTTCGCGCTCGATACGATCGGCAAGCCGAAATCCGGCGAGACGGTGTTGATCTCCGCCGCTTCGGGCGCGGTTGGCCAGGTCGCGGGACAGATCGCGAAGCTCAAGGGCTGCAAGGTGATCGCGACTGCCGGCACCGATGACAAAATCCATTATGTCACGCGCGAGCTCGGCTTCGACATTGGCATCAATTACAAGAACAAAGATGCGGCAGCGCTCTCTGCGGAGCTGGCGCAGCACGCGCCGAACGGCGTCGACGTCTTCTTCGACAATGTCGGGGGCGAGTTGCACGACGCGGTGATGATGAATCTCGCGCTCAACGCGCGCACCATCATTTGCGGCGCGATCTCCGCCTATGACCGTCTCGGGCAGCCCGATAATGGCCCACGCTGGAATCGCCAGCTCCTGGTCAAGCGCGCGCTGATCCACGGCTTCCTCGTCAGCGATCACCGCGCGCGTTGGGGCGAGTTCCGCACCCAAATGAGCGAGTGGCTGACGAGCGGCAAGATCAAATATCGCGAAGACATCGTCGACGGCATTGAGGCCACGTCCCGCGCTTTCATCGGTCTCTTGAGCGGCGCCAATCGCGGCAAGCTCCTCATCCGCGTCGCGCGCTGACAGCGATGGCCGAGGCGGCGCCGAAACCGACGCGCGATCTACGGCTCGATTTTTTTCGCGGCCTGTCGCTTTTCTTCATTTTCATCGACCACATCCCCGAGAACGCGCTCGCCTATTTCACCTTGCGCTCGGTCGCGTTCAACGACGCCGCCGAGGTGTTCATCTTCATCTCTGGCTATACCGCGGCGCTTGTTTACGGCCGCTCGCTCGCGGTCAATGGGCCGCTCTTTGCGACAGCGCAGATCTATCGCCGGGTCTGGCAGCTCTATGTCGCGCATATCTTCCTCTTCGTCATCTTCACCGCCGAAGTCAGCTACGCGATTCTGGTGGTGCAGAACCCGATTTACACCGAAGAAATGGGCGTCGCGGACTTTCTGCAGGAGCCGCACCTCGCGATCATTCGCGCGCTGATGCTCTCCTTTCAGCCGATGTATCTGGACATACTGCCCCTTTACATCGTTCTGCTCGCGACCTTTCCCCTCGTGCTGATCCTGATGTCCCGCCAGCGCATGTTGCCGCTGCTGATCTCTCTCGGCGTCTACGTGCTGACGCTGCGCCAGGGCTGGGCATTCCACACGCGGCCCTCGCATGAGGTCTGGTTTTTCAACCCGCTCGCCTGGCAATTCCTCTTCGTCACCGGCGCGGCGGCGGGCTATGCGCGCGTGACGGGCAAATGGCCATTCCCGAGCGCTCCTTGGATCGGCCAAGCCGCGATCGTGCTCGCCGCGGCGATCGCGATTATCAATTTCAGCTGGACGCTGCATTGGATCTGGGATCCGTTTCCGCCGCTCTTTGCCAAGCAGCTCTGGAGCTATTCGCTCGACAAAACGAACCTGGCGCCGTTACGGCTGATCGGCTTTCTCATTCTCGCGATCGCGACAATGCATGTCGTCCGGCCGGAGAGCCGGTTCCTGCAGCATCGCTGGGCGCGTCCGGTGATCATCTGCGGCCAGCAGTCGCTCTACATCTTTTGCCTCGGCATCCTTCTTTCGGTGCTCGGGCATTTCCTGCTCGCCGAGTTCTCGGGCGGCGTCCTGATGCAGATCGGCGTCAATCTCATCGGCATCGGCGTGATGATCGCGGTCGCGCTGCTGCTCAACTGGTTCAAAACGGCGTCCCGCCGCTCACCGCGGCCCGCCTCAGCTTCCGTCCCGTCGATACCTTCGGAGTGATCCCGATGCGCCTTTTCGTCCTCTTGGTCGGATTGTTGAGCATCTCCTTTGCACCCTACCCGGGACGCGCCGATGAGCAGCCCCCGCCGCCAAACAAGAGCAAATGCGCCGCGCCCGCCGAACTCCTCCGCGATGATCCCCAATTGCCCAAGGTCGCCGAGCAACTGCGGAAACAGCAGCCGCTGGTGATCGTTGTGATCGGCGGCGCTTCGACCGCGGGCACGTCGGCCGACAGCTCCTATCCCTTTTTCCTCGAAGCGGCGCTGCGTCAGCACCATCCGGGCGAAGACATCACAGTGATCAATAAGGGCATCCCCGGGCAGTCGACCGAGCAGATGGCGACGCGTTTCCCTAAAGACGTGTATCCTGCCCAGCCCAATCTAGTAATCTGGGAGACGGGCACGATCGATGCCGTCCGTGGCCAGGATGTCGACGCGATGGCGGAGGCCGTGACGGGCGGACTCAGTGACATTCGGAGCCACGGCGCCGAGCCCATGCTGGTCGATATGCAATACAACCCGAGCACGGTTTCGGTTATAAATTTCGAACCGTACCTGGACGCCCTCCATCAGACGGCGGACCAGCAGAACGTTTACATGTTCAAGCGCTTTGAGTTGATGAAGTATTGGATCGACGCCGGCGAGTTCGACTTCATCAACGTACCGAGAGACAGAAGACTACCGCTGGCGAGGGAGTTCTATGCGTGCTTAGGAGAAAGGCTGGCGGACGCGGTCGACTACGCCGCACGTTGACATGACTTCGCTGCAATCCGCTTTCGTTGGCCGACGCCCGCGCCGCGGCGCAGCAGCCGCTTTATCGCTGCTCGGGATCGCGGCCATCGCCACGGTTTTCCTCGCGCCCGCCGCGCCGCGCGCCAACGCGGGACGCGACCTCTGCGCCGCGCCGCTCACGGTCACCTCGCTCGCCGACCCGTTGCCGCATACGGCGCTGCGCCTCGCCGCTGGCAAAACCCTCACGATCGTCGCGCTCGGCTCCTCGTCAACCTACGGCACGGGCGCGAGCAAGCCCGAATATTCTTATCCCAGCCGCCTCGCGACTCTGCTCCGCGCGCGCTATCCGAATGCCGAGATCCGCGTAATCAATCGGGGCGTCGGCGGCGAAGTAATCGGCGAGACGATGCTGCGCATCGCTAGCGAGGTGATCGGCGACAAGCCCGACCTCGTCATTTGGCAAGTCGGCACCAATGACCTGCTGCACGATGCCGAGCCGGAAGAGGTGATGGCCAGCGTGCGCGCCGGCATCACGCAACTCCAGCAAACCGGCGCCGACGTCATCCTGATGGACCTGCAATACGCGCCGGCGGTGCTGACCCATCCACGTTATCGCGCGATGGAGCATGCCTTGTGGGCGACGGCAAAATCGACCGGCGTCGCCCTGTTCCGGCGCTTTGCGCTGATGCGCGACTGGACCGAGCACCGCAACATGAAGATGTCCGCGATGGTCGCCGCCGATCATCTCCACATGACCGATGCCAGCTACGATTGCCTGGCGCGGCAATTGAGCACCAGCATCTTGCGGGACACCCACGTCGCGACCGATATCGCCGCGAAAGGCTGATTTCCCTCCACCGCCGATTTACGGAAGCGCGACTCCCCCAATCCTAGTTGGCTTTCTCATACAGCGCTTCGAGCGCCGCGCCGTACGCCGCGCGGATCTCGTGCCGGCGGATTTTCAGCGTCGGCGTCATCTGGCCGTTGCCCGTTGTAAAGGGCTCGCGTGCGATAACGAAACGGCGCACCCGCTCTATATTGGCGAGGCCGTGATTGACCCGCGCGACCACCGTAGCGATCGTTTTCTGCACTGCGGCTTCGTCGCCCTTCGCGCGATCGAGCACGTCCTGCGCCGGCACGATCACCGCGACGAGATAAGGACGGCGATCGCCATAGACCATTGCCTGGGCGATCTGCGGCTCGAGCGTCAGCGCGCCTTCGATGCGCGCCGGCGCGATCATGTCGCCGCCGGAATTCTTGATGAAGTCCTTTTTGCGGTCGGTGATGAGAATGTAACCGTCGCGATCGATCTCGCCGACATCGCCGGTATGGAGCCAGCCATCGGCAAGCGCCTTGGCGGTGGCTTCGGGCTCGCGCCAATAGCCTTTCATCACCACCGGGCCGCGCACCAGAATCTCGCCGTCTTCGGCGATCTTCACCTCGACTCCGTCGAGCGGCGGACCAACGGTGTTGACCTTGATCTTGTCGGGGCGGTTGGCGCTGATCACCGGCGACGCCTCGGTCTGGCCATAGCCCTGCAGCAGCCGGAGCCCGAGCGCGACGAAGAACGAGCCGATCTTGGGATTGAGCGGCGCGCCCCCCGAGACCATTGCCTTCAAGCGCCCACCGAACCGCGCGCGCATCTTGTCGCGCACCAGCTTGTCGAGCGCGCGATCGGCCAAGCGTTCACCGAGGGTCAGGCTCCGCGGATCGCCGAGCCGTTTTTCGCCGAGCGCGACGGCGCGATAGAACAGCTTCGCCTTCCAGCCGCCGTCGCGATCGATCATGCGCACCAGACGCTGATGCATGGTCTCATAGAGCCGCGGCACCGCGGTCATGATCGTCGGCTTCGCCTCGATCATGTTCGCCGCCAGCGTCTCGGCCCCTTCGGCGAAATAGATCGAAGCGCCGATATAGATCGGGAACATCATTCCCGCGGTGTGCTCGTAAGCGTGCGAGAGCGGCAGGAAATTGAGAAAGACCTCGTCCTCGAGCCCGAGCAGCTCGAGCAGATAGAAAGCGCCGTGGCAATTGGCGAGGATGTTGGCGTGGCTGGTCATCACGCCCTTGGGCAAGCCGCCTGTTCCTGAAGTGTAGATAAGGCAAGCAAGATCGTTCGGCCCGGTTTCCGCGATCCAGTCGGCAACATTGCCGTCCGTCTCACGGCCGCGCGCAACCACCTCCTCGAGCCGCAGCACGTCCGTGCTCGAAGCTTGGCCCTCGGTCGACGGCTCGATCATCAGGATATGCTCGACACTGTCGACCTGATCTGCGGCACGAATGACCCGCTGGCCCAGCGCCGCCGTCGAGACAATGGCCATTCGTGCGCCGCTGTTGGCGAGAAGATAACGATGATCCTCGACCTGATGGGTCGTGTAGGCGGGCACGGTGATGCCGCCGGCGCTGATGATCGCAAGATCGGCGATCATCCATTCCGGACGATTTTCCGAAACCAGCGCGACCCGGTCGCCGCGATTGAGGCCGAGCGCGCGCAAGCCGCGCGCCAGGCCCTCGACCTGCGCCGCGGTGTCGCGCCAGCTGATCGGCCGATAGGTGCCGTCGCGCTTCGCCCAGAGGAAGGGTTTGTCGCCATAGCGCCGCGCCTGATCGAAGAACATGGCGGCGAGATTGGGCCAGCGTCTCTCGGTGACGTTTCCGTCGGCCACGCGTTTGCTCTCCTTGAGGTTACGGCCGAATACAGGCCGATGCTCTTGGCGTCAATTTAGCGGAGGTCTATATGCTGGAGATTAGGAAGAGAAGAGGGCAACGCGGATGAGCGCGAGCGCGAATGCGGCAGAACTCGGACCCCTGCCGCAATGGGATTTGAGCGATCTCTACCCTGGCCGCGACAGCACCGAGCTGAAAGCCGCGCTCGCCGATAGCGACAGCGGCGCCAAGCAATTTCGCAGCCGCTACGAGGGCAAGCTCGCCTCGCTGTCGGGCACTGATCTCGCCGGCGCAATTCGCAGCTACGAGGAACTGCAAGAAACGCTCGGCCGGATCATGAGCTACGCCTACCTCGATTATTGCACCGCGATGACGGACGCCGAGACCGGCCGATTCTTCCAGAACATGCAAGAGAAGGTCAATTCGATCTCGACCGAACTGCTGTTCTTCACCCTCGAATTGAACCGCATCGAGGAAGCCGATCTCGAGAAGAAGCTGAAAACGCCGGCGCTCGCGCACTACGAGCCCTGGCTGCGTGACACGCGCGCCTTTCGACCGTATCAGCTCAGCGACGAGATCGAGAAGCTGCTGCACGAGAAATCGGTCGCCGGACGCGCGGCCTGGACGCGGCTCTTTGACGAGACCATCGCCGAGCTGCGCTTCCCGATCGGCGGCAAGGAATTGAGCAACGCCGAGGCGCTGCATCTTCTCTCAGAGCCCGACCCGACAGTGCGCAAAGAGGCGGCGAAATCCCTGGGCAAGGTGTTCGGCGAGAACGCACGGACCTTCGCGCTCGTCACCAACACCCTCGCCAAGGACAAGGAGATCGAGGACCGCTGGCGCGGTTTCAAGCGTCCGATCTCGTCGCGCAATCTCGGCAATTATGTTGAGGACGAGGTTGTCGACGCGCTCATCGCGGCGGTGCGCGCATCCTATCCGAACCTCTCCCATCGCTATTACAAGCTGAAAGCGAAATGGTTCGGCGTCGACGCTCTGCCCTATTGGGACCGCAACGCGCCGCTGCCTGACGAAAGCGAGCGCAGCTTCACCTGGCCCGAGGCACAGGACACGGTGCTCAAGGCCTACGCCGCCTTCTCGCCCGATATGGCGGCGGTGGGTAAGCGCTTTTTCGACAATCGCTGGATCGACGCGCCGGTCAAAGCGAGCAAGGCGCCGGGCGCCTTCGCGCATCCGACAGTGCCCAGCGTCCATCCTTATCTACTGCTCAATTACCTCGGCAAGCCGCGCGATGTCATGACCCTCGCGCATGAGTTGGGGCATGGCGTGCATCAGGTACTTGCCGGGCCGCAAGGCGCGCTGATGTCGGACACGCCCCTGACGCTGGCCGAAACCGCTTCGGTGTTCGGCGAGATGCTGACGTTCCAGGCGATGCTGAAAGCCGAGACTGATCCGAAGCGCCGCAAGGCGATGCTCGCGGCCAAGGTCGAGGACATGCTCAACACCGTCGTGCGCCAGATCGCCTTCGTCGAGTTCGAGCGGCGGCTGCATGATGAACGGCGCCAAGGCGAGATCACCGCCGAGCGCATCAGCGAGCTTTGGATGTCGGTGCAGGGCGAGAGTCTCGGCCCCGCTATCCGCTTCGAGGAAGAGTATCGCTGGTACTGGACCTACATCCCGCATTTCATCCACACGCCGTTCTATGTCTATGCCTATGCTTTCGGCGATTGCCTGGTGAACTCGCTCTATGCTGTCTATCAGGGCGCGCAGGCCGGATTCGCCGCGAAGTATCTCGACATGCTGTGTGCCGGCGGCACCAAGCGCCACAAGGAACTGCTCGCACCTTTCGGGCTCGATGCCTCCGACCCGGCTTTCTGGAACAAGGGCCTCGCGATGATCGCCGGCTTCATCGACCAACTCGAGGCGCTGAGCTAAAAAGGAGCCATGGCCGAAGACGACGACAGCCTCCCGGGCCGCGTGCGGCGCTACGCGCGGGTCTCGACCACGATGGGCGGACTCGCCGCGCGGCTCGCCGGCGAGCGCTATCTCGGCATCGAGATCGATCGTCCGAAACACGCGGCGGAGCTAACGCGCGCACTCGGCGGTATCAAAGGTCCGCTGATGAAGGTGGCGCAGCTTCTCGCCACGATTCCCAATGCCTTGCCCCAGGAATACGCGCGCGAGCTCGCTTCGCTGCAATCGAATGCGCCGGCGATGGGCTGGCCTTTCGTCAAGCGCCGCATGGCGAGCGAACTCGGCGAGAATTGGGAGCAGCGCTTCAAGAGCTTTGAGCATGAAGCGGCGCGCGCCGCCTCGCTCGGCCAGGTGCACCGCGCCATCGCCAAGGACGGCACCCAGCTCGCCTGCAAACTGCAATACCCCGATATGGGCTCGGCGGTCGAAGCCGATCTGCAGCAGCTCAAGTTTTTTCTCTCGCTCTATGAGCGCTACGACCGCGCGGTCACCACCGACGAGATTCATGCCGAGATCGGCGAGCGGCTGCGCGAGGAGCTGGACTACGAGCGCGAAGCCGCGCATATGCAGCTCTATCGCCTGATGCTTGCCGACGAGAAAGGCGTGACCATTCCCGAGCCGGTGCCGGCGCTCTCGACCGCGCGGCTGCTGACCATGACCTGGATCGAAGGCACGCCGATGCTTGAGGCGGCGAAGCGGCCGACCGCCGAGCGCAACGAGATCGCACGCAACATGTTCCGCGCCTGGTATGTGCCCTTCTATTACTACGGCGTTATCCATGGCGATCCGCATCTGGGCAACTACACCGTGCGGAAGGACGACGGGATCAATCTCCTCGATTTCGGCTGCATCCGCATCTTCCAGGGGAAATTCGTCAAAGGCGTGATCGATCTTTATCGCGCGCTCGATAATGGCGACCGCGATCTCGCGGTCGCCGCCTATCGCAGCTGGGGCTTCGGCCATCTGACCAACGAGATCATCGACGTCCTCAACCGCTGGGCGCGCTTCATCTACGCGCCGCTGCTCGAAGACCGGATGCGCCGCATCCAGGAGGAGGAAGAGGAAGGCGTCTACGGCCGCGATCTCGCCGAGGACGTGCATCGCGAGCTCCGGCGATTGGGCGGGGTGAAGCCGCCGCGCGAGTTCGTCTTCATGGATCGCGCGGCGCTCGGCCTCGGTTCGGTCTTCACCCACCTCAAGGCCGAGATCAACTGGCATCGCCTCTTCCATGAGCTGATCGAGGATTTCGATCCCGAAGAGCTGGAGACGCGCCAGAAGAAGGCCCTCCTGGCGGCTGGCGTGCCCCAGGCCAAACCCGCGAAATCGCGCCGCAAACGGGGCTGAACGCCGCGCCCCTTGCCCAAGGAAGGACGCGGCTTTAAGAGGACTCGGCGGGAAGCAATCGCGCCCACAGCCCGTTATGGCTCGAACGGGATTTCTGCGTTTAGGGACACTATGGGTAAGGGAATTCTGGTCACCGGCGGGGCCGGCTATATCGGCGCCCACGCCTGCAAGGCCTTGGCCAAAGCGGGGTATGAACCGGTTGCCTACGACAATCTGGTTTACGGTCATAAAGAGGCGGTGCGCTGGGGCCCCTTCGTCGAGGGCGATATCGGCGATCGCGCCAAACTCGCCGAGACGATTCGCCGCCACGGGATCGGCGCGGTGATGCATTTCGCGGCTTTCGCCTATGTCGGCGAGTCGGTCGAGCAGCCGGAGAAGTATTTTCAGAACAACGTGGTCAACACGCTGGCGATGCTCGAGGCAATGCGCGCGACCGGCGTCAAGCAGATCGTCTTCTCCTCGACCTGCGCCACCTACGGGCTGCCCGAGCAGATGCCGATCCGCGAAGACACGCCGCAACGCCCGGTCAATCCCTATGGCGAGACCAAGCTCATGATCGAGCGCGCGCTGCATTGGTACGGCGTCGCGCATGGGTTGCGCTCCGTGGCACTGCGCTACTTCAACGCAGCGGGCGCCGATCCCGATGGCGAGATCGGCGAGGACCACAACCCCGAGACCCATCTGATTCCGCTGATCCTCGATGCCGCGACGGGCCGCCGCCCGCATATCGGCGTCTTCGGCACCGATTATCCGACGCCGGATGGCACCGCGATCCGCGACTACATCCATGTGCAGGATCTCGCCGACGCGCATGTGCGCGCGTTGCGCTATCTCGACGACGGCGGCGCGACCCGCGCGTTCAATCTCGGCACCGGCCATGGCCATTCGGTGCGCGCGACGATCGAGGCTGCGCGCCGCGTCACCAGCCGGCCGATCCCGAGCAAGGACAGCCCAAGGCGCGCCGGCGATCCGCCCGTGCTGGTCGCTGATGCCGCTCTCGCGAAGGAGAAACTTGGCTGGATGCCGGCGCTCGGCGCGCTCGAGCAGATCATCGGCACGGCCTGGGCGTGGCATCAAAAGCACTTCGTCCCTGCGCAACCCAATGAACAGGTAAAGGGAGCCGCTCCCTGATGGCGCCTGATTCGACCACTGCGTCGCAGGGCGGCACACGTGCTGCGACCAGCCGTCAGCCGGTCCGCGTCCAAGGCAAATTCTTCTTCGTCGGCGATGAGAAATTCTTCGTCAAAGGTGTGACCTACGGTCCCTTTGCCGTGGGCTCGCATGGCAGCCAGTTTCCCGAGCGCGACATTACAGAGCGCGACTTCCGCTTGATGGCGGAGACCAGCATCAACACGATCCGCGTCTTCACGCCGCCACCGATCTGGCTCTTGGATCTCGCCGATGATCACGGCCTCAAGATGCTGGTGGGCGTGCCGTGGTCGCAGCACGTCACTTTCCTCGACAGCGTCGAGATCGAACGCGACATCGAGCGGACCGTGCTCGAGACCGTGCGCTCGATGAATCGGCACCCCGCGATCCTCGCTTTCCTTGTCGGCAACGAGATTCCGCCCGACATGGTGCGCTGGCACGGGCCGAACAAGGTCCGCGCCTTTCTCAAGAAGCTCGTCGGCCTGATCAAGGATATCGATCCCGATCGGCTCGTCTCCTACGCGAATTTCCCGTCGACCGAATATCTCACCATCGATTTCACCGACTTCCTCTGCTTCAACGTCTATCTCCATCACGAGCATGCCTTCCGCAAATACGTGTCGCGGCTGCACAACCTCGCCGTCGACCGGCCGCTGGTGCTGACGGAATTCGGCATCGATTCGATGCGCGAAGGCGACGACGAACAGGTGCGCATTCTCTCCTGGCAGCTCGGCGCGGCTTTCGAGATGGGCGTCGCCGGCGCCTGTGTCTTCGCCTGGACCGATGAATGGTTCACCGGCGGCCATCTCATCGAGGATTGGGCTTTCGGCCTGGTCGACCGCAACCGCAACCCGAAACCGGCGCTTGCTGCGGTGCGCGCGCGCTATCAGGGGCCGATCCCGCCGTCGTTGCCGCGCACGCCGCGCGTCTCGGTCGTGGTCTGCACCTATAACGCCGAGCGGACAATGGCGGCGTGCCTCGAATCGCTCGCGAAGCTCAATTATCCCGATTACGAGGTGATCGTCGTAAATGACGGCTCGACCGATGGCAGCCTCGCCATCGCCGAGCGCTTCGGCTATTGCAAGATCATCTCGCAGCCCAATAAGGGCCTCAGCGTCGCGCGCAACGTCGGCGCCGAGGCCGCGACCGGCGAGATCGTCGCCTATACAGATAGCGACTGCGTCGCCGACCCCGACTGGCTCAATTACCTCGTCGCCAAGATGGAAGCGGCGGATCTCGTCGCTTGCGGCGGCCCCAATTTCCCCCCGCCCGAGGACAGCCTCATCCCGTCGGCCGTCGCGGTCTCACCCGGCGGCCCGACGCATGTGCTGCTCTCGGATGACACGGCCGAGCATATCGCCGGCTGCAACATGGCCTTCCGCCGCGACGTGCTGTTGCAGCTCGGCGGCTTCGATCCGGTCTATCGCGCCGCCGGCGATGACGTCGATATCTGCTGGCGCTTCCAGGATGCCGGCTACACGATCGGCTTCAGCCCGGCGGCCGTGGTCTGGCATTTCCGCCGCAACACGGTGAAGGCTTATATCGGCCAGCAGCGCGGCTACGGCAAAGCCGAGGCGCTGGTCTATTCGAAGCATCCGATCCGCTTCAACCTCTTCGGCCAAGCGAAATGGCTTGGCCGCATCTACGGCGACCTCTCCGCCGCGCTGCTGCTGTCACGCCAGCCGGTGATCTATTCCGGCGTCTTCGGCCGCGGGCTTTTCCAGACTCTCTACGAGCCGCCCTCCTCGTTGGCGCAGTTCCTTCCGCTGACTTTCGAATGGAACGTGATCGCGATCATCCTGGCGCTCGCTGGGCTGATCGTCGGCGGCTGGGGCCTGCTCTTCCTGGTGCCGCTGGTCGTCACCTGGGTGATGTGCATCAACGGCGCCTTGCGCGCGCCGATCGACAAACGCTTCCGCGGCAGCAAGGCACGCGCGCTCGTCGCGCTGCTGATCTATCTCGGCCCGATCCTCAGAGGCTGGGAGCGCCTCAAATGGCGCTTCAAGGAGATGAAAGAGCCGGAAGCGAGCCCCACCACGTTGGCCCCGCCGAGTGAAGCGCCCCGCGTCTCCTGGCGCGACCGAACCTTCTATCTCTCTTATTGGAGTGAGAAGAGCGACGAGAAGGAAAGCCTTATCGGCGACATCATGCGCTTCCTGACCCCGCAGAAATACTTCATCCAGACCGATCAGGGCTGGGACAATTGGGATCTGAAGATCGCGCGCGGCCTCTGGAGCCGTGCTTATGTCCTCGTCTGCACCGAAAATCACGGCGGCGAGAAGCGGCTGCTGCGGGTGCGCTGCGGGATGCGCGTCTCGCGTTTCTCGGCCTTCGTGCTGCGCGCCTATGCGGTGCTGACAGCGGCGGCGCTGATCCTCAATGCTCCGGTCTGGGCCTCGATCATCGGCATCGTCGGCATCGCCAACGGCGCCCTCATCGCCTATCGCACGATCGAGTTCGGCCGCCTCATGCATCGGATCATCGATACCGTCGCGCAGCGCCAACATCTGACGCCGGTGAAATCGGATTGATATGAACAGCCTCCTCTGGAAGCTGCTGCCTTATCTCCGTCCGTATAAATGGCGCGTCCTCTGGGCGTTCATTCAGATTTTCCTCGTTGCCGGTTTCGAGCTGCTGAAGCCCTGGCCGCTGCAGCTCGTCATCGACGACGTGCTCGGCGGCAAGCAGACCAGCATTCCCCTCCTCTCGCAGCTCGGGCCTCTCGATCTGCTGCTGGCGGCCGCGATCGGCCTCATCATCATCAATCTCGGCAGCGCGGGCCTCACCTGGCTGCACAACGTGACGACCATCGCCGTCGGCCAGGGCATGGTCAACGATCTGCGCGGCGCGCTCTATGCGCATCTGCAGCGCTTGTCGCTCGCGTTTCACAGCCGTCAGAAGGTCGGCGATCTGATGTACCGCATCACCGCCGACAGTTTCGCGGTGCAGACGGTGATGATGAACGGCCTGCTGCCGATCATCTCTGCCGTCGTCCTCTTGGGCGGGATGCTGTTCGTAATGATCCCGCTCGATCCGATCCTGACGCTGGTGTCGCTGACCGTTGTGCCCGCGCTCTTCGTGCTGATCGCGATCTTCAACCGCAAGATCGTCGCTATCGCCACCGAGGTGCGCGATCGCGACAGCCATGTCTACACCCTCGTCCATTGGGCGATGAGCTCGATCAAGGTGGTGCAGGCCTTCACGAAAGAAGAGGAAGAATATCGCCGCTTCATGAGCGCGAGCCGCGACAGCCTCAACGCGACGCTGCGCCTTTATAGCTGGCAGACGCTCTATTCGGGGATGGTGAACTCGCTCACCGCCGCCGGCACCGCCTTCGTCATCTATGTCGGGGCGCGCTCGGTGATGGGGCATACCCTCACCATCGGGCAGCTCGTCGTCTTCGTCTCCTATCTCGCACAGCTCTACAACCCGGTGAACCAGATTACGCAGAGCTGGGGGCTCATCGCCGGAGCCCGCGTCGGCGCCCGGCGCTCTTTCGAGGTGCTCGACACCGAGCCCGATCTCAAGGACGGCAACCGCAACTTCCCGAGCGGCGGCGCGCGCGGCGATGTCGAATGGCGCGAGGTGCGCTTCCGCTATCGCGAAGAGATGCCGGTGCTCGATGGCATCAGCGTCAAGGCGAAGCCCGGCATGAAGGTCGCCCTCGTCGGCCCGACCGGCGCCGGAAAATCGACCCTGATGGGGCTGCTGCCGCGCTTCTTCGATCCGAGCGGCGGTGCGGTGCTGATCGACGGCGTCGATCTGCGCGACTACAAGCTCAATTCGCTGCGCCAGCAGATCGCCATGGTGCTGCAGCCGCCGCTCGTCTTCCCGATGTCGGTGCGCGACAACATCGCCTATGGGCGGCCTGACGCCAGCGATGCGGAGATCGAGAGCGCGGCGCGGCTCGCGCGTATTGACGGGCTCATTGAGAATCTGCCGCAGCGCTACGATACGATCCTCGGCGACAACGCGACGCTCTCGGAAGGCGAGAAGCAGCGCCTTACCATCGCCCGCGCCATCCTGCGCAATGCGCCAATCCTCGTGCTCGACGAGCCGACCTCGGCGCTCGATGTCGAGACCGAGGCAATGGTGATGGAGGGCATCAACCGCCTGACGCAAGGCCGCACGACCTTCATCATCGCGCATCGCCTCTCGACGGTGCGCAGCGCCGACATGATCCTCGTGCTGCGCGACGGCAGAATCGTCGAAAGCGGCAGCTTCGACGAGCTGATGCGGCGCGGCGGCGTCTTCTCGACGCTCTACAACACCCAGTTCGTCGACAGTCCCCATCCCGAAAGCCCTGGGCCGGAGAGCCGGGTCGCGACCTCGGTCGAGCCCTCATAGATCATCTTGAGCGCGACGAAGGTGACGATCGCAAGGCCGATCCACGCGATCCAGCGATAGCGCGCGATCAGCCGGCCGGTGATCTCCGAGGCGACGCCCATCAACGCGACCGAGAGGGTGAGACCAGCCGCCAGCACCCAGACGTGATTGCGCGCGGTGCCGGCGACCGCCAGCACGTTGTCGAGCGACATCGAGACATCGGCGAGGACGATGCGCAGCAGCGCCTGACGAAAGCTGTCCGGCGCGGGCTTCTCGCCACGTGCAGGCTTATCGGATTTGCCGGCGAGGTCGCGATAGAGCTTCCACGCCACCCAGAGCAGCAAGAATCCGCCGGCCAGGGTCAGGCCGACGATGGCGAGGAGATCGACGGCGATTAGGGCGAGGACGATCCGCAGTACCGTCGCGACCACGACGCCCCAGAAGATCGCGCGTCGGCGCTGGCGCTTCGGGAGATGCGCCGCCGCCATGCCGACGACCACCGCATTGTCGCCGGCTAGGACGATGTCGATGATGACGACCGAGAGGAACGCACCGAGCGCCCCCAGCTCGCCGCCCGGGCTCAGAATGGCAGGCATCGCCTACCGGAGTGTGCTGTCACTCGATCGCCTCCCGCAGCTTCGCTTCTTAGAGCAAGAGTCCGCTGGGCGGCAGGGGGCGCCTTTGGCTGGCCTGGGCTCGACCATGAATTGTTAACCAGTTCCGGGCGACACTCGGCGACCGCAAAAAAGGGGGAAGGGATGGCGCACCCTCGCAATTCAGCGCAGCCTGCCGAAGACATCGGCGGCGAAAGCATCGAAAACGCCGAGGCGGCGGTCGCCTCCTCGCCGGTCCCCGCGATCGAATGGGCCGGCGATGATGATTCCTCGCTGGCCGAGCTGCTCGACAGCCACGGCTTTGCCGGCAAGCTGGCCGCCAGGATGGTCGAGCTGGCGAGTGCGCCGACGCACGTCACACGGTCGGTCGATCGGCTGGCGATCGCGCTCGGCGCGCAATTCAATTTCTTCCCACTCGAAGAAGCATGGCAGCGGCCGCTCCTGCTGTGCGGCCTGCCGGGCGCCGGCGCGAGCACCCTTGTCGCAAAGCTCGCGGCGCGCTTCGACGACAGCGAAGTGCTGGTGATCAGCGCCGGCGCGCATGCGGCGGAAAAAAACGCGTGGCTCAGCGAGAATCTCGAAGCCCTCGATCTGCCGCTGACCCAAGCGGTCGACGCCGAGGCGCTCGGCCGAGCCGTCGCCAAGGCAGCGGGCCGGAAAGTCATCATCGATGTCGCCGGCCGCGCAACGCTTGATCGCCGGCAGATCAAGGAATTCATCGCGACGACCGGCGCCGCCGGAATCCTCGCCATGTCTGCCGAAGCGAGCCTCGCCGAGGCGATGAGCGCCGCCGAAGCGGCTGGCGCCGTCGGCATCGCGCGGGTGATCGTCACCCGGCTCGACGTCGCGCGCTATCTCGGCGCAGCGTTGAGCGCGGCAGACGCGACGAAACTGGCGCTGGTCAGCGCCAGCATCACACCGCATTTCGGTTTCGGTTTGCGCGCTTTCACGCCGGAAAACCTCGCGCGCCGGCTAATGTCGGCCGGCCATCCCGAGCGCTGGCGCGTCGCGCCGCTCTAAGCCCAGCTCCTAGTTCTTGCAGACGGGATAGGTGCCGCGCGCCGCTGCCGCTTGCTGCGCGACGTAATGCACGAAATCGTCCTTGCCGAAAGTCTGCCCTTTCTTGAGCAGATCGGCCGAGCGCGTGCAGAGTGCCCCGACCGTTTCCCTGCCGGCGCTGAGCGCCATCTGATTGGCGAGGGAGGTGATGAATTTGTCGAACGCGCTGTCCGGGCTGCGCCCGCCGACCCGCCGGAAATAGCCGATCATCTTCTCTTGATAGGCGCGCAACGTACTGGCGTTGCGATGGGTGAATTCGGTGTAAGATTGACTGCCGCAGGAATCGCTCACGACCATCAGCTGGGTTTGGAAGCGCACCGCTTGATCGGCTTCGACCTCGTCGGCGCGATAGCAAGTTGCGGCTTGAGCGACGGAAACAGTACCGGCAAAAACCACGGCGATAACGCCGGCCTTCATCAAATGCATGTTCCTCAACCTGGGGGTAATGCAGCCGTCGCCATTTTGCGGCGGCGGCGCCGATGCAAACGGTGCGCGAAATGCCCGACAATCAGCAAGAGCGCGAAGAGGATCAGCATCGCCTCGCTGAAGCGCTCGGCGATCTCGCCGAGGAGACGTCCGAAAGCGTGGCCGCAGAGATAGCCGACACCGACGAAAATTGCGGCCCAGATTCCGGCCGCGATGAAGTTGAAGATCATGAACCGCTTCCAATTGACGCGGCTGATCCCGATAGCGAAGGACGAAAAATTGCGGATGCCGTAAATAAAGCGAAAGCTCAGAATGAACCAGACATCGAAACGCCGGACCCAGACGAGCGCCTTGTCGACGCGCTCCTGCCAGGTCGGCTGGCGCGCCAAGAGACCGACGCCGAAATGGCGCCCGATCCAGAAATAAGTCTGGTCGCCGGAAAAGCTGCCGAGCCACGCGGCGATCAGCAGCAGCGGCCAAGCCAGCAAGCCCTGAGAGGCGGCGAAGCCCGCGAACAGGACGAAGGTTTCGCCCTCGAAGAACGTCCAGGCGAACGCGATCAGATAAGACAGCGTCCCGTGTTCAACGATGAAACGATGGACATCCATCTACGCGCTTTCTCCCGGCCGCGATCCTATTCGGAATCGGGGGTCTAAGCGAGTAAATTGGCGGTGCGTCGCTCCGGGGTCAAGCGAACCAGCCGACAAAGCGATCGGGTAACTGTGCGCTGCAATATCGGCTCAGTCGGTGCGCACGAGCCGTCGCGCCGCCGCTCGCCCGCCCTTGCCTTCCCTGCTAGGTTGCTCCCAGCTCACGAAGCAAAATCGGGCGTGGCGCATGAGCAAGCTTCCCCTCTCCCGTTTCAAGGTCATCGATCTGACGCGCGTGCGCGCCGGGCCAACCTGCGTGCGGCAGCTTGCCGATTGGGGCGCCGATTGCATCAAAGTCGAGAATCCCGAAGACGACGGCTTCGCCGGCGACCGTCACGGTTCTGACTTCCAGAATCTGCACCGCAATAAACGCAGCATCGCCATCGATCTGAAGAAACCGGAAGGCGTGGCGATCCTCAAAGCGCTGGTGAAGGACGCCGACGTGCTGGTAGAGAATTACCGGCCCGACGTGAAGTTCCGACTCGGCATCGATTACGAATCGTTGAAGGCGGTCAACGAGCGGCTCGTTTATGCCAGCATCTCGGGCTTCGGCCAGGACGGGCCTTATCGCGACCGGCCGGGCTTCGACCCGATCGCGCAGGGCATGGGCGGGCTGATGGCGATTACTGGGCAGCCGGGGCAAGGGCCAATGCGCGCCGGCATTGCCGTCGCCGATCTCTGCGCCGGCATCTTCGCCGCACAAGGCATCTTCATCGCGCTCTTGGAGCGCGAGGAATCGGGCCAGGGCCAATGGGTGCAGTCCTCGCTGCTGACAGCGATGATCGCGATGCTCGATTTTCAGGGTTCGCGCTGGACGATGTCGCATGAGGTGCCGGGTCAGGAAGGCAACAACCACCCGACCAACATCCCCGCCGGAGTCTTTCGCACCAAGGACGGTCATATCAACATCGCCGCCTCGAGCGGCCGGATTTATACGAAACTCTGCCAGGCGCTCGGCGCGCCGGAGATGGCGACGGATCCGAAGTTCAACAATTTCAAGGTGCGCCGCCAGAATCGCGACGCGCTCAACGCGTTGATCGAGGAGCATACCCTGAAGAAAACTTCGGCCGAATGGGTCGAAGGCTTGAACGAGGCTGGCGTGCCTTGCGGCCCGATCTACAAGATGAACGAGGTCTTCGCCGATCCGCAGGTGAAGCATCTGAAGATGGCGCAAGCTGTCGATCATCCGGTGCTCGGCCCTATCGAGCTCGTCGCCCAGCCGATGTTCCTGTCGCGCACCCCGTCGTCGCTCAGGACGGCAACGCCGGAGCGCGGCGAGCATACCGATGCAATCTTGCGCGGCCTCGGCTATGACGCCGATACGATCGGCCGGCTCAGGGCGGAGAAAATCGTCGCCTGACGCCCAAGACTGCGCGACCGAAGCGGAGAAACGCGCGAAGCCGGAAGCAGCCGTTATCCTGCTAATCCGAGGTCGCGCTGCGCCTTCTTGGTAAGTTTCTTGGCGACGAGCGCATGCGACGCCGCGATGTATTGGCGCAACTCCGCCGGCGGAAATTGCTTAATGTCGTCGACGTGAAGCCATTGCGTCCGATAGGGCGACGGGCGCGCCTGCCCCATTTCGACCAGCATCTCGCAGGCGACGTCATTCGCCTTGAACGAGACGGTGCCGCGGTCGCTGAGCACGGCGAACATCTTGCCGCCGACCTTGTAGAGGCGATGGTCGCCCCATTGCACCGACATCGTCACGGCCGGAAGCGAGCGGCAGAATTTGTCGAGCGCCGTGTTCTTCGAGGCGACGCGGCTCATCGGCTTTTGCCGTCGATGCGCTGCTCCGCCCGTTCGATGAACGACATGTCGGTGTATTTGGCGATATCGATGCTCTTCTTGATGAACCCCAAGTCGAGCATCGCATCGATGTTCTTTTGCGTCGCAGCGATGTCGGGCCGGGCATCGGGATCACGGTAGAAGTCGTTCTTGGTCATGAAGTAACCGAGGCTGTCGATCGGCTGTTTGGTATTGGCGGCAAAAAGCGCGGCCAGCTCCGCGCGATGGTCGGGATCGATCGACCAGCGCGTCGCGCGCACCAAATCCTCGAAGAAATCATCGACCGCCGCTCGATTCTTCGCTAGCCACGGCGTCCGCGCGGCGTATAGCGATAGTTGCGTAATGCCGAACGCGTCGGCTTGCGTGAAGAGCGTGTGCGTCTCGGCTTGAACCTGCGGCTTGACGGCATCGGCAGGCCCGATGGAGCTCACATCGACCTTGCCCGACATCAGCATCGGCAAAAGATTGGGCAGCGGCGCCGCGATCACGGAATAATCCCGCCGGTCCTCGAGCCCGCGCCGGCGCAGGATCAGGCGCGCGCCCATATCGGTGGCCGAGCCGATGCCGTTGCTGCCGACGATCTTGCCCTTCAAATCCGAGAGGCTCTTGATGCCGCTGTCATTCTTGACCTGGAATTCGAAGCTGAAATAGCCCGGCACCCCGTCGCGCAGGCTTTCGGCGATCATTCGGATATCGTCGAGCTTGGCATTCTCGATGGCGATGGCGAGCGAAGAATAAGCGAGATTGCCGATATCGAGATCGCCGCTCGCGAGCGCCGTCACCTCCTCGGAGGAGGCGGCGAAGCGCACCGGCTCGAGCGTATAAGAGGTATCGACATGCGGCACGATGTCCTTGCGATGCGCGAGCATCGTCAGAAACTTGTCCGGCGGCGTTTGCATGCCGATCCGGATTTTGAGCGGGTCCGCCGCTGCGCTCGATGCGCGGTCGAGCCCGAGGAGAAGGACGACGAGCGCCGCGCCCCGCCGCGCGATGCGATTCATCGCCCTCTCAATGTGCGGACGGCGCGCTCACACCGACGCCGATCGGGCAGCTCACGCCGGTGCCGCCGAGGCCGCAATAGCCGCCGGGATTCTTAGCGAGATATTGCTGATGATAGTCCTCGGCGTAGTAGAAGGGCTGCGCATCCTTGATTTCGGTTGTGATCGCCGCATGGCCCGCTTTGCCGAGCTCTTTTGCGTAGGCGTCGCGCGAGGCGAGCGCCGCGGCCTTCTGTTCCGGCGTCGTCACATAGATCGCCGAGCGGTATTGCGTGCCGACATCGTTGCCCTGACGCATGCCTTGCGTCGGATCGTGGCTTTCCCAGAAAACCTTGAGAAGCGAATCGAAGCTCACCTTCTTGGGGTCGAAGACCACCAGCACGACCTCGGTATGGCCGGTGCGGCCCGAGCAGACTTCTTCATAGGTCGGGTTCGGCGTGTAACCGCCGGCATAGCCGACTGCTGTAGTGTAGACGCCCGGCACTTGCCAGAAAGCGCGCTCGGCGCCCCAGAAACAGCCCATCGCCACGACGACGGTTTCGAGACCGCTCGTAAAGGGCGGCTCGAGCGGATGACCGTTGACGAAATGTGCCTTCGCGACCGGCATCTTCGCCTGTCGTCCGGGCAATGCATCCTCGCGGCTCGGCATTTCGAGCTTCTTGCGCGACATCAGCGTCCACATGGCGGAATCTCCTCTCGCATCGAGGCTTGACGCAGCTTAGCGCCGGGGCTTGGGTTAGACCAGCGAGCGGGCTGCATGGATTGCGAACGGGGCAAACAATGGCATTGACGATCGTGGTGGTGGCGCAGGGCGAGATGGGTGCGGCCGTGGGGCAAAGGCTGTATTCGCGCGGTGCGGCAGTGCGCACGTCGCTTAAAGGCCGCGGCGAAGCGAGCCGCATTCGCGCGCGCGAGGCCGGCATGGTCGCGGTTGATGACGATATCGCGCTTGTGACGGGTGCCGATTTCGTGCTCTCGATCGTGCCGCCTGGCGACGCCAAAGGCTTCGCCGAGCGTATGGCGCCGGCGCTGGCGCAGCTCGACCGCAAGCCGATCTTCGCCGATTGCAACGCGCTCGCCCCCGCGACGGTGCGCGAGGTCGCGGAAGCGATCGCGCCCACCGGTTGTGCTTTCGCCGATATGGGCATCCTCGGCGCGCCGCCCTCGCCTTCCGGCGCCGGCGGTCCGCGTCTCTATGCCTCGGGTCCGGGTGCGCGCGCGTCGCTGGCGCTGCGCGACTATGGTCTCGATATTCGCGTCGTCGAAGGCGGCATCGGCGAAGCTTCCGCGGTGAAGATGGGTTATGCCTGCCTCACCAAGGGCACGCAGGCGATCGGCGCCTCGATGATGCTCGGCGCGATGCGCAACAATGTCGCGCCGACGGTACGCGAGGCGCTCGCCGACAGCCTGCCCGATGTCTTCGGCTATGTGTCGAAGCAGATGCCGCGCATGTTCCCCAAGGCCTATCGCTGGGTCGCGGAAATGGAGGAGATCGCGAAATTCCTCGCCGCCGATGCGGGCGCCAGCCAGATGCTCGCCGGAGCGGCGCGGCTTTACGAGCAGATCGCGGGCGACTTCCCCGACCGCAAAGAGGGCGGCGCGGTCGCCACGATCGAGACCTTCCTCAAGCGCTGAGCGCGAAACCAATCGGACGGGTCGTTGATTCGCCTGCGGAAATTGGCTTTGTTCGGTAAAATTCAGATTCTTCGCCATGCCGCCCCCGCATCAAAACGCGATGAGCGTCTGATCTGGCGATGTGGGCATCGGGCGCTGCGCGATCAAGGGAGCAGGCCGACATGCCGCACGATTTTGGCAGTCTCGATCGATTCCGTTACCGGACGGTCGAGTTGCATTTCGAATTCTTGCGGCAGTTCGGCTCGCCGGTCCCCGGCGGCGCAAAGGTCCTCGATTTCGGTTGTGGGATCGGCGATACCGTCGCGGTGCTGCTGCAACTTGGCTACGACGCTTATGGCATCGATGTGACGGAATTCTGGGGGCGCGATATCGGGCGCTGGTGGCTTAAACAAGATCCGCCCCCACCGGAGATACGAAAGCGGCTCTTCTGCGTCGGCACCGATCCCTATCGGCTGCCCTTCGCGGATGCGACCTTCGATTTCTGCTTTAGCGATGAAGTGTTCGAGCACGTCGCGAACCCGGCGACATGCTTTGCCGAGATCGCGCGCGTTCTGAAACCGGGCGCCCTATCGCTCCACCGGTTCCCCGGGCCCAACAGCCTTGTCGAGGGACACATCATGTTTCCGCTCGCCGGCCTGTGTCATTGGAATCCATGGATCGCGCTTTGCGCGCAACTCGGGTTCCGGCCGCTTCATGGCAAGGGCTGGTCGGCACGCGAGACGATGGGACATTGCAAGACATGGATGGCGGAAGTGTTTTATCCGTCGAAACGGCGGCTTCGCCGCTACGCGCGCGACGCCAATGTCAAAATCGAATTTCTCGAGCGCCGCGATTTTGTGATGAGGGATATCGGAGGGTTTGCCCGGATGAGGCATGTTGCCGAAGGAATCGGCGCTGGGCCGATCGCACGTCTTATTCTTCCGCTCTTTGCGCAGCGCTACATGCTGCTGCGGCGATCGGCCACTTAACCGGTCACTTATCCAGCGGGACGACGTAACGCTTGTCGATAAAGCTCGCACCGTCGACCTCCGGCTTCACCATGCCTTGGCTCTTGTACCAAGCGATTTGGCGCAGGATGTCGGCGACATCGAGCTTGCCCTCGGCATTGACATAACCGAGCGCCGGCTCGATCGCTTCCGGCGTCTGACCGAGATACTTCGCCATGATCGCAAGATCTTCGGGCGCGTTCGGCCCGTTGCGGCGCTTGCCGCTCGCGTCGACGAAGGCGTTGTCGTAATCGGCGACGGCCTTGCGATAGGCGCCGAGGAAGCGCGCGACAAAATCGTGCCGCGTATCGGCGGTCTTGGTCGCGGTGTAGATCGTGCCGAGCTGCCATTGCGCTTCCTCGCCGCTGTAGCCGAGGAGCTTCACATCGCCGCGAGTGACCGCGGGCATAATCGGCGTCACCGGCCCTATATAACAATCGATCGTGCCGCCGACGACAGATGCGACCATGTTGGAGATGCTTTGCAGCGGAACGATTCGGGTGCTCGCCGGGTCGAGATGATATTTCGTCTCGATAAGGGTGAGCGTGTAGGCGATGCCCGAGCCGAGCGCCGTAATCCCGACAGTATGGCCGGGCAGACCCTGATAGGAAGTGAGCCCGCCGTCGTAAGCGCGCTTGGAGGCGACCACGGCAAAGAGCTGGAAACCTGGCACATCCTCGGCAAAGCCGGCGATGATCTTCAGCGCGCCTTGTCCCGCGAGGTTATAGGTGGCGCCGCTGGCGTTGGCGGCGGCGAAATCGATCGAGCCCGCGACCACGGCAGGAGCCATGGCCGGTGCGCTCTCAAAGAAGATTAGCTCAGGCGCCAGATTCTCCGCGGCGAAATAGCCCTTCGCCTCGCCAATGAAGAGCGGACCGTAGACCGCATTCTTGATGACGCCCACCTTGACCGGATCGGCCGCCAGCGCAGAACTGGCCGCGAGTACGATCGCGGCCGCGACGGCGAGGCCCGGCGACTTCCTGTGGCTGCGCTTCGATCTCGTTTCCATTGACCTCTCCGCCGCTCGATGGATCCGATCATTTCTCCAGCGGGATCACGTAGCGCTTGTCGATCGTCGCTTCCGCGTCGACCTCGGGCTTGATCATGCCTTGGCTGCGATACCACGCGATTTGGCGCTGGATATCTTTCAGATCAAGGCGTCCGCCTTCGTTGACGTAGCCAAGCGCGGGTTTCAGCGCATCGGGCGGCTGGTCCAGATATTTGGCCAGGATGGCGAGGATCGCCGGTGCATCGGCGCCCTCGCGCCGCTCGCCCGCGGCATCGACGAAAGCGTCGTCATAATCGTGGACACCCTTGCGATAGGCGGCAAGGAAACGCTCGACCACGTCGTGACGCTCATCCGCGGTCTTCTTGGCGGTGTAGATCGTCCCAAGCTGCCATTGCACCTCGTCGCCGGTGAAGGCGAGGAGCTTGGCGTCGCCACGCGTGACGACGGGCATGATCTGCGTGGCGGGACCGATCGAGGCATCCGCGGTTCCGCCCGTCACCGCTGAGATGATGTTGGAGTTGGATTGCAGCGGCAGTTTGCGAATCCGCGCCGGATCGAGATGGTATTTCGTCTCGATAAGGCTGAGTGTGTAAGCCGCCGCCGCGCCCAAGGCTTGCACGGCCACCGAATGTCCCGGCAACGCCGCGAGACTTTTGAGGCCTCCTCCATAGGCGCGGTTCGAGGCGACGAAGGCAAAGAGTTGAAACCCCGGCCTGTCTTCGGCGAAACCCGCGATGACCCGCAGCGCGCCTTGGCCGCCGAGATTGTAGGCCGCGGCGCTGGCATTCCCGGCCGCGAAATCGAGCGCGCCCGATGCCACGGCGGGGCTCATCAGCAAGGCCGCATCGAACATGACCAGCGTCGCATCCAGCTTCTCGGCTTTGAAATAGCCACGGGTCTCGGCAATGAAAAACGGCCCGTAGACCGAATTCTTGACGACGCCGATCTTGATCAGGTCGTCGGCGCGCGCCGGCCCACCATGCAATGCGAATAGCATCGCCGCGACCAGCAGCGAACTTCTCAAGCGGCGTCCCAACCAAGCCATCTTCGCCTTCGCCCCGCTCTTCTTTTCAGGCACCGTCGAGCATCGCGGCTCTCGCGCCTCATTTGTCCGCGAGCGTCAACGCGTAGCGCGCATCGATGAAGCCGGCAGGATCGAGCTCGCCTTTCAACATACCCTGGGCCTTGAACCATTGGATCTGATGCGCGATGTCTTTCGCGTCGACGCGCGCTTCGGGATCGATATAGGGAATGCCGCTCTTGAGCTGCTGCGGCGTTTGCCCGGTGTATTTTGCGAGCATCGCGTAAACCTCAGGCGCGGTTGGCCCGTCCTCGCGCGATTCGCCCGGTCCGGCGAAGGCATCGTGGTAGTCGCGCATGCCCTTGCGCAACGCGGTGAGAAAATGTTGCACGAGATCGGGCTTCGCATTCGCTGTCTTGGCGCCTGTCACGATCACGCTCAACTGCCAGCGCACCTCGTCCCCAGCCCAGCCGAGCAACGCCACATCGCCGCGCTCGACCGGGGTGAGGATGGCGGTCGAGGGCAGCAGGCCAAAATCGGCTTGTCCGCCCACCAGCGCCGAGACCTCGTTGGGAATGGTTTGCAGCGCCAAGACGCGCACGCCTTTGAGGTCGACGCGATATTTATCGGCGAGCTGCGCCAAGCCGTAATGCGGCGGGGAACCGATTTGCGTCACCGTCGCGGAATGTCCGCCGAAGCCGCCTACCGTCGTCAAGCCCGCGGTATATGCGCGTTTCGAGGCGACGATGGCTTCGTATTGGAAACGCGGCACCTCGCGCTGGTTGCCGCCGATCAGCTTGAGCGCGCCTTGTGTCGCGAGGCTGAACATCGCGGCCGAGGTGCCGACAATGCCGAAGGCGAGGTCGCCCGAAACCACGCCCACCGGTACCGGCTCGGCCGAATCGAAGGTGACGATATCGACATCGAGTCCTTCTGCCGCGAAATAGCCCTTCTGCTGGGCGATCGAGGCGATGCCGTAAGGCGCCTGTTTCAACGTGCCGAGCTTGATCGCCTCCGCTGCCGCCCCGGACACGTGCCAACTGAAGGAAAGCGCCGCAGCAAGCCCGGCGAAGCGGAAGAACGCTCTCGTCAACGTGACCTCCCCCATAGCGGTTCTCACTTCGCAGGCCTGGCGCGCGCGGCGAGGACCTTCGCCACCGCCGCCGTATCCTCGCCGCCGAAACCCGACGCCTGCGCCGCGTCATAGATCGGCGCGCTCGCCGCGAAGGTCGGCAGCGGCACGCCCAGCGCTTTGGCGAAGTCGGCGATGATCGCCATATCCTTCTGCCAGATATCAATCTTCATCGTCGGCGCGTAATCGCCTTTCGTCATGAGCGGCGCGCGCAATTCGAAGACGCGCGAATTGCCGGCGCCCGAGGCGATCACCTTGACGATGCTGTCGGGGTCGAGCCCAGCCTTGGTGCCGAGCACCATCGCCTCGGCGCTGGCGACGTTGTGCACGGCGACCAGAAGATTGGCGATGAACTTCATCTTGCTGCCGTTACCGAATTCGCCGAGGTAATGCGTTGCGCGCGCGAAGCCGCGAAAGGCCGGCTCGGCACGATCGTATGCCGCGCGCTCGCCGCTAGCATAGACCGCGAGATCGCGCGTCACCGCCTGCGCGCCGGTGCCGGAGAGCGGGCAATCGAGCAACGTGATGCCGCCGCGGGCAAGCGCCGCGCGCGCTTTCTCTTTGGCCTCGATCGGCAACGTGCTGAGCTCGGCGACGACCAGGCCCGAGACTTTCGCGGCGAGCAGGCTTGCGACGGTTTCATCGAGCGCCTTGATGCTCGGCAGGCTGGTGAGCACGACATCGGTACCTTGCGCCGCCTCGCCCGCCGATTTCGCCGCCATCCCGTTCGGTTTCAGCACCTCGAAACGCGCTCCATCGATGTCGTAGCCGCGCACGGCGAAGCCGGCGGCGAGAAGATTGCGCGCGATCGCGCCGCCCATGATGCCGAGCCCGACAATGCCGACGGTTGTCATCGCTTGTTGCTCCCCAAAATCAAGATCGCACGCGCGATCTGCACCCCCCTCCCTACCCTCCCCCTCAAGGGGGGAGGGGCGTTGTGGAGACGCGAAGCGTATCCAGGATCATCTTCGCGCGCTTCAAAAATGTAATCCCCTCCCCCCTTGAGGGTGAGGGTAGGGAGGGGGCGAGTTCCATTCAAAGCCCTAAATAGAATTTCCGGATGAGCTCGTTGTTGTCGAGCTCCGCCGCCGAGTTGCCGGCGAAGGCGATCTTGCCGTGGACGATGACATAGCCGCGATCGGCGATGCGGATCGCCTGGGCGAAATTCTGCTCCGCCATGAGCACGGTGACGTGATAATCGCGCTGCAGCTCCTTGATCTTGTCGATGACGCGGCTGACGAGCAGCGGCGCGAGGCCGACCGAAGGCTCGTCGATGAGAAGGATGCGCGGCGCCGACATCAGCGCGCGCGCGATCGCCAGCATCTGCTGCTCGCCGCCGCTCATGCTGCCGGCGAGCTGGCGACGGCGCTCATAGAGGACGGGGAAGATCTCGAAACTATTGGCGAGATTGCGCGCGCGCTGCTCGCGCGCGAGCTTGCGATAGGCGCCGAGATGGAGATTTTCCTCAACCGTCAGCTTTGGGAAAAGCCGCCGCCCCTCCGGCACCAGCGCAATCCCGAGATCGACGATCTCCTCGGTGGTGAGCGCGGTCAGATCGTGGCGCTTGCCGTCGATCTCGGCGATAACGGTCCCGGCGCTCGGCCGCAGCAAGCCCATCACGCATTTCATCAGCGTGCTCTTGCCATTGCCGTTAGTGCCCAAGAGCGCGACGGTCTGGCCGCTGTCGACCGCGATCGAGACATCCTCGAGCACGCGAACGGCACCATAGCCGGCGGAAAGGCCGGCGATATGAAGGCTACTCGCCAAGATAGGCTCGCTCGACTTCCGGATTGTCCACCACCTCGCGCGGCGTCCCGTCGGCGACCTTCCGGCCGGCGACGAGACAGACGAGACGATCCGAGAAGCTCATCACCGCGCGCATGATGTGCTCGATGAGGATGACGGTGACGCCGGATTGGTTGAGCTTCACGAGCAGCGCCAGGATGTCATCGACCTCGGAATGCGAGAGCCCGGCCATCGCCTCGTCGGCGATCAGCAGCTTCGGCGCCGCCGCCATCGCACGCGCCAATTCGAGCTTGCGCATCTCGATCTGCGTCAGGTCGCGCGGCCGCGCCAGGGCCTTGCCCTCGAGCGCGACCATGCGCAGCAGCTCCTCGCAACGTGCGTCGATCTCCGCGGTCGAAAGATGCGCGCCCGCTCGGTGCTTGGCGGTGAACAGCAGAGGCACGTGCAGATTCTGCACGACAGTCAGGCCGCGAAAGGGCTTGGGCAGCTGGAAGCTGCGCGCGAGGCCGAGCCGCGTGCGCCGATAAGCCGGCAACCCGTCAAAAGCATGGCCGTCAAAACGAACGCTGCCGCTGTCGTTCCGCAGCGCGCCGGAAATGCAGTTGACGAGCGTGCTCTTGCCCGAGCCGTTGGGCCCGATAAGACCGACGCGCTCGCCCTCCTTGATATCGAGCGAGATGTCCTCGAGCGCGACGAAGCCGCCGAAGCGCTTGCCGAGCCCCTGGACCTGAAGCAGCGATCCGCTCACGACGGTTCCCGCACGCGGTGGCGTGGCCGCCACAGGCCGATGAGACCGTTTGGCGCGACGACGACGAACAGCACCAGCAGCACGCCGACGAGCAGCAGATTGAGCGAGGAGGAGATCGTCACCGTCGCCGCTTGCTGGATGGTGCCGAGGAAGATCGCACCCAAGAGCGGCCCGACCCAGCTCGTCATGCCGCCGATCAGCGGCATCGCGATCGAGTTCACGGCGTAGGCGAGGTTGAAGCCCGACGTCGGATCGAGATAGGTGACGTAATACGGCAAAGGCGCACCGGCCATGCCCATCAGCGCGCCCGACAAGGTCGTCGAGATCAATTTCAGCTTCAAGGTCGGCACGCCGGCGGCTTCGGCCGCCTGTTCGTCGTCGCGCACCGCCGCAAGGCCGAAGCCCAAAGTCGAGCGCTCGATGCAGCGCGCCAGAGCGATGGAGAAGCCGGCGAGCACCAGCATGATGAGAAAGAGATAGTGGATATAGGTGCCGAGCAGCGGTGCCGTGGCGGGACGGATGATGTAGACGCCGCGCGAGCCGCCGACGAAATCCCAATTGGTGACGAAAGTTTGCACGACGATCGCCAGCGCCAGCGTGCCGATGGCGAAAAACACGCCGCGCAAACGCAAGGTCAGCACGCCCATGCCGAGGCCGACGAGGCCCGACAGCACGCCGCCGACCACGATCAGCAGCGGGATCGGCGGGCCCCAGAGCTTGTGCAACACGACCGAGGCGTAGGCGCCGATGGCGAAGAAGCCGGCGGTACCGAAATTGATATAGCCGGTGTAGCCGCCGAGGATGTTCCACGCGGTCGCGAGCACGATGTACTGCAGCACGACATAGCCCGCGAAGAAGAAATAGTCGTTGGCGACGGTGAACATCGCGGCGGCAAAAAACGCGACCACGACGGCCGCCGTCAGCAGGCAGAAGGTGCTGTTCTTCATGCCCGCCCCAGAATGCCCGCCGGGCGGAACGCCAGCGTCAGCAGCAAAATGCCGAAGGAGACGGCGGGCGCCCAGGACGGGCCGTAAAAGGTCGCGGTGAGGCTTTCGGCGACGCCCAAGAGGAGCGCGGCGCAGAGCATGCCGGGAAAGCTGCCCATGCCGCCCAAGACGACGATCGCGAAGACGCGGCCGATATAGTCGCGGCCGATCGAGGGCTCGACCGGCTGGATGATGATGAGCAGCGCGCCGCCGAGCGCCGCCGTGGCCAGCGAGAGCGAGAAAGCGATCAGCTTCACGCGGTTGGGATTGATCGACATCAGCCGCAGGGCGAGGCTGTCCTGCGACACCGCGAGGATGGCGCGGCCGATATAGGTGCGCGACATGAAAAGCTGCAGCGCGCCGATCATGATAAAGGCGACCATGCAAGGTACCAGCGTGCGCCAGGCGAGATCGATGAAGCCGAAATGCAGCGTGGCGTCGATGTAGAAGGCCTGGACGAAGCGGTAATCAACGCCGAAACCGAGGATCAGCGCGACCTCGGTGATGAAGAGGATGCCGAAGAAGAAAGCGAGTCCGCGCAAGCCTTCTTCGCCGCGGCGCTCGAACGAATAATGATAGACGCCGTACAGCCCGGCACCGAGCACGAAGAAGAACGGCGTGATCAGGATCGCGGCGATCAGCGGATCGATGCCCCAGCGCTGGTTGAGCACATAGACGCAAAATGAGCCGAGAATGACGAAAGCCGGATGCGCGAGATTGGCGATGTCTAGCATGCCGAAAGAGATCGCGAGCCCGACCGAGACCGCCGCGTAAAAGCCGCCGAGCACGATTCCCGACACGATCGCGTTGAGCAAAAGCTCGGTGAACATGCTCCTCCCCGACGGCGTGGCTGGGCGCCGTCTCTGTGGTCCGGCCGTCTTGCTCGGCCGCCTTGGCTTGCCGCCAGTTTGTCGCAAGCGCGCGCGCTTTGCCAGTACCCGTTGTGGCGCGCTCTTTCGCGCCCGGCACCCCTGCGCTAGCTTTTGCGCTCACGCGAGATGCGAGAAGAGGGCCAGCGCCGCCATGCCGCAACCGATCGATCTGCAATTCGCCCATGTCGGCATCTACGTCACCGACCTCGCGAAGATGGCCGATTTCTATCACCGCGTGATGGGCTTCCCGATCACCGATGAAGGCCCGCTGCACGGCGCGCAGATGATGTTCTTCAGCCGCAATCCGAAGGAGCACCATCAAGTCGTGCTGGTAGCGGGGCGGCCGCCCGGCCACGGCGATAAGGTCATCAACCAGCTTTCGTTCCGCGTCGACTCGCTGCGCGCGGTGCGCGAATTCTACCGCCGCGTCCGCAGCGAGGCGGCGGCGAGCGACGTGCATCCGATCTGCCATGGCCATGCCTGGTCGGTCTATTTCCGCGATCCCGAGGGCAACCGCATCGAGGTCTATTGCGACACGCCCTGGTATGTGCACCAGCCGATCCGCGAGGAGATGGATTTCGACCTGCCCGAGGACGAGATCATGAAGCGCAGCGAGGCGCTCGCCCGTTCGCTGCCCGGCTTCAAGACGGCCGAGGATTGGCGGCGCGAGGTGACGCGGAAGATCGCGGACCACGCGCCGGAATAAGCGCTCCCGTTAACTATAATTCCCGCCATCTATTAACTATAAATTCCCGGTATTCAATAATCGCGGCAAAATCCGCGAATTTATATAGTAAATATCGAAAATCCATTGAATTTCCTTTCCAAACACTTAAACTCCTTCATGGCGATGCTGGTGCGAAGGATGGCGACGATGCGGCTCTTCACCGTGACCTGCGATGGCCGCCCCGCCGCCGTGGTGCGTGCGTCGGATAAACGCGAGGCGATCGCCATTACCCTCGACCTCGCCGAGCAGCGCAACCTCCTCGGCCTCGTCGCCGGGCCGCGCCGCTTCGAGGCACGCGAACCCGCCGATGCCGAGAGGGCCGAATGGGTCCGTCGCCCCATCGAGCATGTGATTCTGGGCGAATCGCGCGCGGCGTGACCGCGGACGCGACTTTCACGATGAATGATTTCGACACAGGCGAGGCGCAGCGCATCGCCGAAGACCTGATCGGCAAATACGGCGCCGGCGCCGTCGACTATGTCCTCGCCCGCGCCGAGCGCACGGTGGAGATCGGCGATGAGATCGCGCAAGCGATCTGGCGCCGGGTTCTGGCCGCGACCTCCGAGCTGTTGCGGCGTTGACGCTCTCCTGAGCCCGGCATAGCGTGGGCTAGTGTGGCGGATTTGAAGTTCGTACAATCTCGCGACGGACGCCGATACGAACTTCAAATCCAAAGGCCACACTAGGAATCAAAAAGTTTGCTAGTGTCCTTTTAATTCGCAAGTTCGCTCCGGCCTCGCTGCGGGTTATGCGAACTTGCGAATTGGACACTAGCGATGACCGGGCCCTATCAGACCATCCAGACCGACGTGCCGGCGCCACATGTGCTGCGCGTGACGCTGAACCGCCCCGAGGTCGCGAACGCCTTCAACACGCAGATGATGCGCGATCTACTCGCGCTCTGGCAGGACCTCGCGACCAGCGCCGAGCCGCCGCGCTGCATCGTGCTGACCGGCGCCGGCACCCGCGCCTTCTGCGCCGGCGCCGATCTGAAGGAACGCAATACGCTCAGCGAGGCGCAGTGGATGACCCAGCACGTCATCATCGAGGAGCAATTCAAGGCGCTGATCGAATGCCCGGTGCCGGTGATCGCGGCCGCCAACGGCCACGCGTTTGCCGGCGGGCTCGAGATGCTGCTCGCCTGCGATTTCGCTTACGCCGTCAAAGCCGCGCGTTTCGCGCTCACCGAGGTGACGCTCGGCCTGATGCCCGGCGCCGGCGGCACGCAGACTTTGCCGCGCACGGTCGGCGAGCGCCGCGCCAAGGAGATCATACTGACCGGCAAGCCGTTCGATGCGGCCGAGGCGCTGGAATGGGGCGTGGTCAACGCGCTTTATGAGCCCGACGCTCTGATGCCGGCGGCGCTCGAAACCGCGACACGCATCGCCGGCAATGCGCCGATCGCGGTCAAAGAGGCGCGGCGCTCGATCCATGGCGGGCTGCAGAAGGATCTCGCCGCCGCCATGCGCTTCGAGATCGAATGCTACAACAAGCTCGTCCCGACCGAAGACCGCCGCGAAGGCATCCGCGCCTTCAACGAGAAGCGCAAACCCGAATTCAAGGGTCGCTAGTGAGGGGCCGCTGACATGGCGGACGTAACGCTTGCGCTTGGCGAGGATTATCCGGACATCCGCGCCGGCGTGCGGAAAATCTGCGCCGGCTTTCCCGGCGCCTATTGGCGCGGCCTCGACGAGCGCCAGGACTACCCCGACGCTTTCGTCAAAGCGCTGACCGCGGCGGGCTATCTCGCGGCGCTCATTCCCGAGAGCTATGGCGGCACGGGACTGCCTTTGCGCGCGGCGAGCGCGATCCTCGAGGAAATTCACGCCGCCGGCTGCAATGCCGCCGCGTGCCACGCGCAGCTCTACATCATGGGCACCTTGCTCCGGCATGGCAGCGAGGCGCAGAAACAGGCAATCCTGCCGAAGCTCGCGGCGGGCGAGCTGAGGCTGCAGGCCTTCGGCGTCACCGAACCCTCGACCGGCACGGACACAACGCAGCTCAAGACGCGAGCCGAGCGGCGCCACGACAATAATGACGGCGATCACTACGTCGTCACGGGCCAGAAAGTCTGGACGTCGCGCGCGCTGCAATCCGATCTGATGATGTTGCTGGCGCGCACCACGCCCACAGACGCAGTCCAACGTCGGAGCGACGGGCTGTCGGCGTTCATCGTGGATATCGGCGCCAGCCTCGGGAAAGGACTCGAGATCAAGAAGCTGCCGGCGATGATCAATCACAACACCACCGAGTTGTTCTTCGACGGCCTCAAAGTCCCCGTCGAGAATCGTATCGGCGAGGAAGGCAAAGGCTTTCGCTACATCCTCGACGGCATGAATGCCGAGCGCATCCTCATTGCGTCCGAAGCGCTCGGCGATGCGCGCTGGTTCATCCGCACGGCGAGCGAATACGCCAAGAGCCGCGTCGTCTTCGAGCGGCCGATCGGCCAGAATCAGGGCGTGCAGTTCCCGATCGCGCGCGCTTTCGCCGAGACCGAGGCGGCCGATCTCATGGTGCGCAAGGCGGCGGCGCTGTTCGATTGCGGCGCCGCCTGCGGCGCCGAGGCCAATATGGCGAAGCTCCTCGCCGCCGACGCGTCATGGCACGCGGGCGAAGCCTGCCTCCAGACGCATGGCGGCTTCGGCCTGGCGCGCGAATACGATGTCGAGCGCAAATGGCGCGAGACGCGGCTGTTCTCGATCGCGCCGGTCTCGACCAATCTCATCCTCGCCTATATCGCCGAGCACGTGCTCGGCCTGCCGCGGTCGTACTAGACGCGCGGATCGCTCAATGCGTCTCGGGCGGGTCGATCTTGGCCTTCGCGGGCTTGGCATCGTCCGTGACGAGCCAGGCGGCAAGCGCGATCAGACCGATGCTGACCAGCGCCGCCGAGGTCTGCTGGATGCCGATATCCCTTAACGGGAAGAGCTGCAGGTATTGCGGGTCGATCAAGGTCGCGATGGCGTTGAGGCCCATCACGGCGCCGAGCACGCCGAAGGAATGGCCGAAGGCGCGGCTCATCGTGCTGAGCTTGGGGATATGGCGGCGGATCATCGACGGCTCCTGACAAAACAAGGAACTGCCGATGAAAAGGCAACAAATAGGCCAGCCTCGCGAGATCAAAGGCTTAGCGGATCTTAACCATGCTGCCGTGCCCGTCTTGTAAAAGCCGACGACGTTTACCTGTTTGTTTAGCCTCGCAAATCATCGAAATTAAGCCGCAATCCTTCCATGAAACCTGCACCAGCGCGTCCTAGCGTGAGCGGCTTGGGATCGCCAGAAGCTGATCCGGGAGATAGAGAATCATGCGTGTAATTTCCGCCACCATTGCCGCCGCCTTCCTGCTCGCGGCCCCGACCTTTGCCCATGCCCAGGCCCAAGCCGGAGCACCGCGCATCACCTGCTCGCAAATCCCCGAGGCCCAGCGCTTTGTCCAGGGCCTGAGGCCCGGCCCCAACACCCGGGCCGCGCAGCAGCATCTCGACGCGGCCAAGCACGCCGCCGATTCCGGCAACGATCGGCAATGCGTGTCCGAGCTCACGCGCGTGAACGACTATGCGACGCGTTCCGCGAATGCCGATAAGCGCGGTGGGACCCATCGCTCGGCGACGCGCCATCGTCCCCTCTGCGCCGATGCCATGCATCAGAACCGGCCCGGCGGCACGGATTATAATGGTCCGCCGGTCGCGGGCTGCCCGAAGCGCGCGCCGCTTTAATCTCTTTCGCCCATCGCGGGCGGTCAACGCGGGCAGCGGCACAACGCCGCTGCCCGTTTCATTTGTGCGCATCCTTTCTTGGCTCCGCCCGCGGCTTGCGCCTTCCCGGCTTGCCGAACCGCGCGAAAGATGAAATTCTCCGCCCGCACAGAAAATCATCGCGGGAGCAGCCGATGGCGGGCGTCCAACCTCCGACCCTTTCCTTCACCGAACGCGATCGTCGCTGGCAGCGGACGCGCGACCTGATGCGCAAACATGACGTCGACGGGCTGGTCATCGCCGGCTTCCGCACGCGCGAGATGTATGAGAGCTATGTCAGCGACGATTACAACGAAGGCTGCGTCATCTTCCCGCTCGAAGGCGATCCGGTCGTGGTCACCTGGGCTCATCTCCGCGTGCTGCGCGCGCTCTGGTCGGCGGAGCATGGCAACAAGCTCTGGATCGAGGATCAGCGCGTCGCGACGAGCGGCCAGGCGACGGCAGAGATCGTCGCCGAAAAGCATCTCGCCGATGCCAGGCTCGGCGTCGTCGGCCTGACCTCGCAAGCGCCGACCGAGACCTGGGGCGGAATTCCGGCGACCTTCTGGGCGCAATTCTCGACCGCGCTGCCGCAAGCGAGCTTCGAGGATATCTCGGAAGAATTCAGCTACATGATGCTGGTGAAGAGCCAGGAGGAACTGGCGCAGGTGCGCTACGCCGCACAGGCCGCAGAGGCGGCCTGCAAGACCGTCGCGGAAGTCGCGGGACCCGGTGTCGGCGAGGAAGTCATCATGGCCGAGGCGACGCGCGAGATGCTGCGCTTCGGCATCGGGCTGCGCTATCCGATGATCGTGATGAATTCAGGCCCGGCGACGCTGTCCTGGGGGCCGCCGCGCTGGACGACGCGCGGCGAGGCGCCCCGTGTATTGGCGCGCGGCGACCTGATGCAGGCCGAGCTGATGCCGATGTGCGGCAATCAGGAGGTGCAGGTGCAGATGACCGTCGCCTGCGATCCGCTCGATGAGACCAATCGCAAATGCGAGCGCGTCGCGCGCGAATGCTATGACGCCGGCGTCAAGGCGATGAAGCCGGGCATGAAATTCAGCGATCTCACCAAGATCATGGAAGAGCCGCTGAAAGCCGCGGGCTGCTGGTCCTACACGCCGCTTCTCCATTCCGTCGGCCCTCATTTCCTGATGGGCCGCAGCGCCGTCAACGCGCCCAACCTCGCCGCGCAGGGCGTGCGATTCCAGGGCACAATGGATTGGCGCGTGCGCGACGCGGTGCTGGAGGAAGGCATGGTCTTCGCTTTCGAGCCCAATGCCTGCATCGAGCGGCATCGCGTCAATATCGGCGGCACCATGGTCGTGACCGCGACCGGCTGCGAAGAGCTCAATCACATCCCGACCACCGTCACCCACAAGCAACAACCGCAAGACATGGCTGAGCGGTGAGATCATGATTTGGGGGTTTATCGGCGCGGCGCTCGCCGTCGCTCTCACCGTCGCGGGCGTAGGCGCGGCGCAGGCGGAGACCATCAAGCTCGGCCTGCTCAAGACCGCCGGCAATGGCGGCATCTTCGTCGCGCAAGATCGCGGCTATTTCACCGCCGAGAATCTTAACGTCGATCTGGTCTTCTTCGACGGCGCCTTGCCGATTGCCGTGGCGACGGTCAGCGGCGATATCGATCTCGGCTCGACCGCGCTCACCGCCGGCCTTTACAACATGGCGGCGCAAGGCGCGATGCGCGTCATCGCGGCGCAAAGCGCCGATGTGCCAACGTTCCAGAACAACACGGTCGTCGTCTCGAATCAGGCTTGGAACAACGGGCTCAAATCCTATAAGGATCTTGGCGGCAAGAAGATCGGCATCACCGCGATCGGCGGCTCGCCGCAATACACGATCGTGCTGCTCTCCGAGAAATACGGTTTCCCGCTGAGCGGTGTGCATTTCCTGCCCCTCCAATCGGTGACCAACATCGTCAGCGCGATCAAGGGCAACCAGGCCGATGCCGGCGTCGGCCCGGCCGCGCAGATGGTCCCGGTGGTGCAGAGCGGCGATGCGAAGCTTCTCGGCTTTGTCGGCGATGAAGCCACCTATCAGCTCGGCGGCATCTTCATCTCGACCAAGACGGCGGATAACCGCGGCGACATGCTGAAGCGCTTTCTCACCGCCTATCGCCACGGCGCCAAGGATTACCACGACGCGGTCACCGGCCCGGGCGAGAAGCGTCAGGACGGGCCCGGCACCGATGCGATGCTGGCGATTCTTTCGAAATACATCGGCCAGACGCCCGCGCAGCTGAAACCCGGCATCTCTTATGTCGATGCCGAGGCACGGCTCGATCAACATGACGTGCAGCACCAGATCGACTGGTACAAATCGCAAGGCGAGATCAAAGGCGACCTCAAGGCTTCAGTGCTGATCGACAAGCGCTACGCGACGATCCTGCCCGGGAAGGAATGACGGCGATCTACATCGACGCCGACGCCTGCCCGGTCCGCGACGAAGTCTATCGCGTGGCCGAGCGGCTGAACCTCGAGGTGTTCGTCGTCTCGAACGGCTCGCGGCCGATTCGCCCCTCGCCCAACCCGCAAGTGCATATGGTGGTGGTCGATGCAGGCGCCGATGCCGCCGATCACTGGATCGCCGAGCATATCGCGCCGGGCGATATTTGCGTGACCGGCGATATCCCGCTCGCTTCGCGCAGCCTTGCCAAGGACGCCCTGGCCCTCGCGGCCAATGGCAAGATCTGGACCAAGGACAATATCGGCAACGCCCTCGCCGGGCGCGAGGTCTCGCGCCATCTGCGCGAGCTCGGCGCAACGGGTGGCGGCGCGGCGCCCTTCTCGAAGACGGACCGCTCGCGCTTTCTCCAGGCGCTCGACAAGCTTGTCCACGCGGCAAAGGGTAGAGCCGATTGAGAGAGAATCCCCCTCCCCCCTTTGAGGGGGAGGAGCGACAACGCGCAGCGTTGTCGGGTGGGGGGCCGAGCTCGGTAGTAGTGGTTATCGCCGATCGCACCCCCCTCCCTACCCTTCCCCTCAAGGGGGGAGGGGAATTTGCGGTGTGCGCCGCTGACTCAAAACGAAGCGCGCGAAGAGCGCGTCCGCGTAACGCTTGCGCAATCCTCCGCTGGCATCATCACGCGACCAGTGCGATCATCCGGGAGATCGGGGGCGCGACCTAGATCGACAACGCGTGGGCGCGCAAATATCAGACGGAATTTTCGGGGGAATTTATGGATTACCAGACGCCGTTGACGATCTTCGCTGCGGGCATCGCGCTGATCATCGTGCTCAGCATGTTCAAATCGAGCTTCTTCATCGTCCATCAGCAGACCAAAGAGGTGATCGAGCGGCTGGGCAAGTTCCATCACCTCGCCAATCCCGGCTTCAACTTCAAATGGCCGATCATCGACAAGCGCGTCTGGAAGGTCGAGATGCGCGTGCAGCAATTGATCGTCATGGTCGAGACCAAGACCAAGGACAACGTCTTCGTCAAAGTGCCGGTCGCGGTGCAGTACCGCGCCCTGCCCGACCGCGCCGCCGACACCTACTACCAGCTGAGCGATGATCAGAAGCAGCTCACTTCCTATGTCCTCGACGTGGTGCGCGCCCGCGTGCCGACGCTCAATCTCGACGAGGTGTTCGAGAAGAAGGACGACATCGCCGCCGCGGTGAAGGAGCATCTCGACGAGACGATGAAGAATTTCGGCTGGGAAGTGATGGGCGCGCTCGTCACCGACGTCGACCCGGCCGAGAACGTCAAGGCGGCCATGAACGAGATCCAGGCGCAGAGCAGGCTGCAAGTCGCGGCGCAAGCCAAGGGCGAGGCCAACAAGGTCCTCACCGTGAAGAACGCCGAGGCCGAGGCGGAATCGAAGCGCCTGCAAGGCGAAGGCATCGCCAATCAGCGCAAGGCGATCGTCGAGGGCTTGCGCGAATCGGTGAAGCAGTTTCAGGAAGCGACCGGCGTCAACGCCGGCGACGTGCTGCGGCTCGTGTTGATGACGCAGTATTTCGACACGATGAAGGAGATCGGCGTCTCGGCGGGTGCGAAGGTCATCATGATGCCGCATACGCCCGCCGGCATGTCCGACGTGGCCGACCAGATCACGAAATCGATCATCACGGGCGAGGAAGCGAGCGGGTAACGGCAGTGGCGGCTATGGGTGCCGGCAACCCGAGGCGAGTGCTTAGACCTTAGTTCGACGCGGTGAGCTTGCCTTGCGACCAGTCGGCCAGCGATTGCGCGGCCTGCTCGCCGACTTGCTTCGTCAGATCCTGGATATCGATGAAGCTTGCGCCACCGATGCCCGCGCCGCCGGAATAGGCTTTGTGCACATCGAACGAGCCGACCGTGTTCCCGTCTGCGCCTTTGACGACGAGGTGCGCGCCCGCACGCTCGCGGCCGGCGCCCATGCCGATGAATAAGCGCAGCGCGACGTCACCCTTATCGACCTCGATCAAAGTCGCCGTCACGACGAGGGTGCCGGGACCGGGCGGGTTTGGTGAATTGTCGGCGACAGAGTCGAAGGCTTTCAGCTCGTTCAACCGGCGCACAAAGCCTTCGCGAAAGAACTGGGCGAGATAGGCGTAGTCAGATTGCTGAGCATCAACGGCACCGAGCGTCACCGAGCGATAGCTTTGAATATTGGCCGGTACCGGCATGCCGGCATCCGGCGTCACGGTTACCGTCGTGCAGGCGGCGCTCAACAACAGAATTCCACAGCCGCAGACGCGGCCAAGCCAAGCGATCGCGCTCATGGAGAAGCCCCCGAATGTCGTCACCCCGATGAGCTATGGCTATCAGAGTTGAATGCGCGGATCAATCTTTCATTGCAATCGGGCGCGGTATTCCCTGACACGCACCAGAGGTCAGATCGTCCTCTATCCGACCGCCTTCTCGTAAATCTCCGGCTTGAAGCCGACCGTAAGCTTGCCGCCGATATCCAAGACCGGGCGCTTGATAATCGAGGGCTGATCGAGCATCAGCGCGATCGCCTTCTTCTCGTCGAGCTTCTCCTTTTTGGCGTCGGGCAGCTTCTTGAAGGTGGTGCCTGCCTTGTTGAGCAGCACTTCCCAGCCCACCTTCTTCGCCCAGCCCTCGAGGACCGGCTTGTCGATGCCGGCCGTTTTGTAGTCGTGGAAGTCGTAGGCGACCTTGTGCTGCTCCAGCCAGCTCCGCGCCTTCTTCATCGTGTCGCAATTCTTGATGCCGTAGATCGTGATGCCGCGCGCCATCCTGCTTGCCTCCCCTTCACCCTCGCGCCTTGCCAAAGCTCGGCGAAGCCATGGCCCGCGCGCGAGAAACAAACGATCACGATTCGGTGACGCGTGCAACGTTCGTCTGGCTCCCGCGCATTGACTAAATCCAGACTCTCGATCCCTTGTCGAGAAGGAGGCGTCCATGAATCGGTTCTTGGTGCTGTATCTGGCGCCGACGAGCGCCCTCGAGCAGATGAAGAATGTCACGCCGGAGCAAGCCAAAGCCGGGATGGAAGCGTGGATGGCTTGGGCAAAGCAGCACGAGCGCTCCCTGGTCGAGCTCGGCGCCCCGCTCGGCAAAGGCAAACACGTCACGACCAGCGGCATGTCGGAACCGAAGAGCGAAATCGCCGGCTATTCCATCGTGCAGGCAGAGTCGCTCGATGCGGCCGGGAAGCTGTTTGCCGCCCATCCGCATTTCCACTTGCCCGGCGCCGCCATCGAGATTCGCGAATGCGTCATGATGCCCGGCGCCTGACCGCCGCGGCCTGAGCTATTTCAAGACGCCGAGTTCGCGGTAGTACTTCGCGGCGCCGGGATGGAGCGGCGCGTAGGCGTAGGGCGCGTGGCGTGTCGAGTAGAAGATGTCCTCCGAGGCCCAATGCGCCGGGCTCGCTTCGTTGAGCGCTTTGGCGAGGCGATAGACGAGATCGGCGGGCAGATCCTGGTTGACGATGATCGGATAACCGGGATCGGTCACGGTGAGGCACGGCTCGTTCCAGCCGCGAATCGTGCCCGGCGGCAGGAGGATCTTCGGCGCGCAGAATTCGCGCTCGATCTTCGCCGCGATGTCCTCATCGAGCGAGAGCATGTTCCACGGCGCCATCATCGCGGCAAAGCCGGCCGGGCCGCGCGCCGTGTTCTCGCGCATGATCGCGTTCGCCTTGCCCTGAACGAGGAGCGGCACCGATTCCGGAAATACCGTGAAGAACTCGCCGCCCCAGGCCGGGATGTCGCGATACATATCGACGCCGTAATGCGCGAGATAGGCCTGCGTGATCGGGCCGGCGACGAAATCCGCCTCGCCGACCTGCACGCCGAGCTTCGGTTTCAACCGCGCGATGTCGGCGAAAGAGCGGATGCCGGTATCGGCGCGCACCATGTTGTACCAGTGATGGCCGGGACGCAGCGCCAGGGCCAGCGCGGTCACCTTGCTGGCGCGGCCGTCCTTGTAGATGCCGAGGCTCTTCGTCGCCTGCGAGGCGGCGACGCCGAGCGTCACCGCGATATCGGCCTCGCCGCGCACGACGCGTGTGATCGTGTCGCTCGCATCGTGCCCGCGGCGCGTCATCTCGACCTCGAAACCGGCAGCGCGGAAGGATTTCGCCGCCCAATTGAGGGTGATCCACCAATTGCCGCCGCCCTCGATGCTCGAGAGCCTCAGTGTCTCCACCATGTCTCCTCCCCTTCGCCGAATCTCAGACGCGTTTCGCGATCGCTTCGGCGAAAGCGCGCGTGTTCGCCTTGCCGCCCATATCGCCGGTGCGGATGTTGTCCTTGACGATGGTTGTATCGATCGCGGCGCGCAGCTTCTCCGCCAGATCGAGGCGGCCGACATGCTCCAGCATCAGCCCCGCGGCGAGCAGCAGCGAGACCGGATTGGCGATGCCTTTGCCCGCGATGTCGGGCGCCGAGCCATGCACCGCCTCGAAGATCGCGGCGTCGGTGCCGATATTGGCGCCGGGCGCGAGGCCGAGCCCGCCGACGAGGCCGGCCATCTCGTCGGAAAGAATGTCGCCGAAGAGATTGGTCGTCACCAGCACGTCGAACTGCCAGGGATCGAGCACGAGCTGCATCGCACAGGCATCGATGATGCGATCGTTCGCTTCGACGCGGCCTTTGTATTCGGCGGCGATCTTCTGGCCCATTTCGAGGAAGAGCCCGGTCAGCGCCTTCAGCACATTCGCCTTGTGGACGATGGTGACTTTCTTACGGTGGTTCTTCACTGCGTATTCGAAGGCATACCGGATGACGCGCTCGGCCCCGGCTTTGGTATTGATGCCCGAGGCGATGGCGACGGCGTGCGGATCGTCGCCGAAGGGAATGTAATGCTCGAAGCCGACATAGAGGCCTTCGAGATTCTCGCGGATCAAGACGAGATCGATATTCTCGAACCGGCCGCCGGGCACGATGGTGCGCACCGGCCGCACATTGGCGTAAAGGTGGAATTCCTCGCGCAGCCGCACATTGACCGAGCGATAGCCCCCGCCGACCGGTGTGGTCAGCGGGCCTTTCAAAGCAAGGCGCGTGCGGCGGATGCTGTCGAGCGTGTCCGGCGGCAGCGGGTCGCCGCCTTTGGCGAGCGCCGTCATACCCGCCGCTTTTTCTTCCCAAGCGAAAGGCGCGCCGAGCGCCGCTAGGACATGCTTCACCGCGTCGACGATCTCTGGCCCGATGCCGTCGCCTGAGATCAGTGTCGCGGGAATCGGCTCGGCGGTCTCGCTCATGCCCCTCACTGGTCCTAACGAAAGCCGCAAGTTTAGGAGCGCATCGCCTCCGATGCCATGGCGCGTTACTGTCGCATCATGTCGGTTCGCCCTCTTGTGATCTTCCCCGACCCCCGGCTGCGCGCCATGGCAGCACCGGTGACGGTGTTCGAGGATGCGCTGCGCGCGCTCGCCAACGACCTCGTCGAAACGATGCGCGCCGCCGGCGGCATCGGCATCACCGCGCCGCATATTGGCGTCGCGACGCGGCTGGTCGTGCTGGAACTACTCCCCAAGGAAGGTCCGACGATCTACGTCAATCCGCAGATCGTCTGGGCCTCGGAAGAGCGGATCCGGCATGCGGAAGGCAGCGTTTCGATGCCGGGCGTCACCGCCGAGATCGAGCGGCCGGCGCGCGTGCGCGTGCGCTATCAGGATTTGAGCGGCGCCGAGCAGAGCGAAGAGGCCGAGGGGCTCCGTGCCGTTTGCCACCAGCATGAGATCGATCAGCTCGACGGCATCTTTTGGACGCAGCGCCTCTCCGCGCTGAAGCGCGACCAAGTCGTGCGGCGCTATCAGAAGCTGCGGCGAGCCGGGTAATGGCGGGCGAGATCCTCTGGCTCGCGGCGAGCGCCGTTGCCGCCGGCATTGTCAGCGGCCTCCTCGCCGGTCTCTTCGGCATCGGCGGGGGCGCGATCATCGTGCCGGTGCTGTTCGAGACCTTCGGCCTTCTCGGCGTTGCGGATTCCGTGCGCATGCAGCTCTGCATCGGCACCTCGCTTGCGATCATCGTGCCGACCGCGATGCGCTCCTATGGGCAGCACAAGGCGCAGGGAGCGGTTCTGGATGATGTCATCCGGGGCTGGACGCTGCCTTGCGTTGCCGGCGTGGCGGTCGGCGCGGCGCTCGCCGCGCTAGCGCCGCCCGATACGTTCAAAGCGGCCTTTGCGGTGGTCGCGCTCCTGATCGCGGCGAAGCTTTTGTGGGGCCGCGACAGCTGGGTGCTGGCCGACGAGTTGCCGGGCAAGGCGGCGATGAACGCGTACGGCTTCGTGATCGGGCTCGGCTCCTCGCTCATGGGGATCGCCGGCGGCTCGCTGGCGCTCGTCGTGCTTACGCTGTACGGCAAACCGATCCGCAGCGCGGTCGCGACCGGCGCCGGTCTCGGCGTTCCGATCACCCTCGCCGGCACCATCGGCTACATCCTTGCCGGCTTGCCCCATCAATCCATGCTGCCGACACTATCGATCGGCTTCGTGTCGCTGCCGGGCCTCGTGCTGATCGCGCCGCTCTCGAGCTGGATCGCGCCGTTCGGGGCGCGTCTCGCCCATCGGCTGCGGCCGCGCACACTCGAGATCGCCTTCAGCGTCTATCTGCTGCTCGCCGCCGCGCGCTTCCTCGCCAACATGGTCGGCCTCATCGGCTGAGCGGCGCCGCTGAAATCAGCCGCTTTTCGCATTGACAGGCGCGCCGGAATATGAGAACAAAACAGAAACATACACGGCAGCGGATTCCCTGCCGCCCGTTCGGGCGGTGCCGATGAGCTACAGCTTGTTTCTCCATTTCAAGCCGCGGCTTCGGCGCGCGGACATCCTCGACTATTTCGCCCGGCGCCGGCATTACAAACTCGCGAAAACTCGCGTGTCCTATGGCAACGAGGACACCGGCGTTTATTTCTGGTTCCAGCTCAGTCTCGGTTGGGACTTTCTGCTGCGGCGGACGGTCAAATCACTCGAGTTCGAGCTCAATTACAACCGCCCGAGCTTCTTCGGGCTCGAAGCCGAGCAGGAGCTGTCGGATTTCATCGACGCCTTCCATCCGCGGATCGAAGACCCACAAATGGAGGGCCTGGGCACAGGCGCTTATTCGCGCGACGGCTTCCTGCGCGGCTGGAATTTCGGCAACCGCCTGGCGATCGGCCAGATTGCGACCGAAGGCAGCGAGCGCAAGATCGCAACCATGCCCGCCGCCGCGCTGCGCGCCGCCTGGGAATGGAACTATCGCTGCGCGGACCAACGCGAGAAGCGCAAGCAGCAGAGCTATGTGCCGAGCATTCTGTTCTGGCGCATCGACGGACGCGTTTGCCGCGTCGCCGCCTGGGGCGAATCGATACCGATCCTCTTGCCGCGCGTCGATTATGTCTTCGTGGCGCGCGAGGCCGCCGGCAAGGTGCAAGGCACCCTCGCGTTATGGACCGAAATCGTCGCGCTGGCACAGCGCGCCGGCTTCGATACCGGCAAGGAGCCGCTGGAGTTGCGCTACCTGACCCCGCCGCCTGTGATCGCCGCCTGGGCCGCGAACCTGTCGCTGAGCGATCTGAACGCCTATGAACAGCTCCCCGCGCATCAGATCATCGATGAGGAGCTGATCGCGGGCGCTCCGGAAAGCTAGTGCTACGAGCAAGATCGCGGCGCGATCATTCGAACCAATAGTCCAGCCATCCGCGCGAGGCTTTGCCGAACGCGCCGGTGAAGCCGCCCTCGCCGCGCAGGCCCGAAAGCTCGCCCGTTCCCGATCCGGGCACGACGAACCATGTCGCCTTGATCGTGCCGCCTTCGACGATTTCCGCGCCTTGCAGCACGAAGCTGCCCTGCCGCCCGGCGAGCGTGCCGCGGAAGCGCTGCAGGCTGACGAGGCTGGCCGATTTGTCGTCGCGCAGCAGTTGCAAGGCGCGCACCGGCGATGAGCCCTCGATATCGCCCGCGAAGGTTTCGCTGATGCGGAGCTCCAGCAAGGCCGGGCCTTCGGTTTCGTCGTAGCGCTCGGTTTCCGAGCGCTGGACGGTGATCGTTGCTTCGGCTCGCGCGCGCATCGGCATCTCCATCGGCGCTCGTCCCCTCAACGCGCGATGCCGCTCCCTTGTTTCAGCTTGTCGGCATGGCGCGCGGAGATATCATCACCGCAACCTTACGTGTGACGGGAGGGAACATTGGCCAATGACAAATTCGGTCGGCGCGATGTCGTCAAGCTGATGGCCGGCGCGGGCGCGATCGGCGTCTCCGGTGCCGGCGCCTTATGGCCTGCCCCCGCCCAAGCCGCCGCGCCTGCTTACGATCCCGCCGGCAAATTCGAGCTCGATGTCAGCGAAGTCGAGTTCCGCCGCAACAGCGCCGGCCGGATGCTGATGGCCCGCATCTACCAGCCGAAAGGCGCGGGCCCATTCCCGGCCGTGCTCGATCTCCATGGCGGGGCGTGGAACAACAAGAACCGCACCGCCGAAGAGCCGATGGACCGCGCGCTCGCGGCGAGCGGCCTGCTCGTCGTCGCCATCGACCTGACCTTGGCGCCCGAAGCGCCCTATCCGGCCTGCGTGCAGGATGCGAATTACGGCGTGCGCTGGCTCAAGGCGAATGCCGCCAGGTGGAACGGCGATGCCGCGCGGCTCGGCATCTACGGCTCATCGAGCGGCGGTCACGTCGCGGAGCTCTTGGCGATGCGGCCCAAGGATGCGCGCTACAACGCGATCCCGCTCGGCCCCCAACGAGCATCGGGCGCGCCCGAGCACGACGCCAGAGTCGCCTGGATCGCGACGCGCTCGCCGATCAGCGACACGATCGCGCGCTATGAAAACGCCGAGCACCGCCACCGCGAGGGCATGATCAAGTCGAACAAGACTTTCTTCGTGCCGTGGGAGACGATCGACGAAAGCAACCCGCGCGAGATCATCGAGCGCAAGGAGAAGATCACTTTCGTGCCCTACCTCATCATGCAGGGCGGGCTCGACGACAACATGCTGCCGGCAGCGCAGGAGAATTTCGTCAAGCTCTACAAAGCCGCCGGCGGCCAAGTGGAGTTCCACCTGTTCGAGAAATCCGTGCACGAATGGGTCGCCGAGGAAAGCCCCGAGACCGACAAGGCGCGCGCGACGGTCAAGGAATTCATCGCGCGCCAGCTGAAGGGGTGACGAGCGAACTCCACCCTGCGGGCGATAATGGATGGCGCTGGCGATCAGCGGCGGAGATGCCGCAAAGCTGTTCCTTTGTGCAGAGCGATGTGGTCCGTCTTATCGCTTTTGATCTCGTATCGCGGATCGCTCGCGCTCGCGTGATGCACATAGCCTTTATAGGGCACATCGCGCGTATGCACGCGCACGATCCGGCCCCTGACCCGGCCGGCCTCTGAATTCCAGCTCACGTGATCGCCGACTTTGAAGAGCTTTGCCATTGCGGGCTCGAACCATACCGTAGCCGGTCACTCCCACTCGATCGTGCCCGGCGGCTTGCTCGTCACGTCGTAGACGACGCGGTTGATGCCTTTGACCTCGTTGATGATGCGGGTTGCGACGCGGGCGAGGAATTCGTGCGGGAACGGGTATGAATCCGCGGTCATGCCGTCGAGCGAGGTGACGGCGCGGAGCGCGCAGACATGGTCGTAGCTGCGGCTGTCGCCCATGACGCCGACGGTCTTGACCGGCAACAGCACCGCGAAGGCCTGCCAGATCGCGTCGTAAAGCCCGGCGTTGCGGATCTCTTCGAGATAGATCACATCCGCCTTGCGCAGGATTTCGAGTTTCTCTTCGGTGATCTCACCGGGGATGCGGATCGCAAGGCCGGGCCCCGGGAAAGGATGGCGCTTGACGAGGCTGTCGGGCAGGCCGAGCTCGCGGCCCAGTTCGCGCACCTCGTCCTTGAAGAGCTCGCGCAGCGGCTCGACCAGCTTCATCCTCATCCGCGCCGGCAGGCCGCCGACATTGTGATGCGATTTGATCGTCGCGCTCGGCCCGCCGGTGAAGCTCACCGATTCGATCACGTCGGGATAGAGCGTGCCTTGCGCGAGGAAATCGGCGCCGCCGATCTTATGCGCCTCCTCGTCGAACACGTCGATGAAGGTGCCGCCGATGATCTTGCGCTTTTCCTCGGGATCGGTGCCGGCGGCGAGCTTGCCGAGGAAGAGCTGGCTCGCGTCGCGATGGACGAGCGGGATGTTGTAATGGCCGCGGAAAAGCGTCACGACCTCGTCCGCCTCGCCGGCGCGCATCAGGCCGGTATCGACGAAGATGCAGGTGAGCTGATCGCCCAAGGCCTCGTGCAGCAGCACCGCCGCGACCGATGAATCGACGCCGCCTGAGAGGCCGCAGATCACGCGGCCCTTGCCAACCTGCGCGCGGATGCGGGCGATCGCCTCGCCACGGAACGCCGCCATCGACCAGTCGCCACCGCAGAGTGCGACGCGATGGGTGAAGTTGCGCAAGAGCGCCGCGCCTTGCGGCGTGTGCACCACCTCGGGATGGAATTGCACGCCGTAGAAGCGCCGCTTGTCGTCGGCGATGGCGGCGAAAGGCGCGCCTTCGGAGACGCCGACGACGCGGAAGCCGTCGGGCAGCGCCTCGACGCGATCGCCATGGCTCATCCACACCTGCTCGCGCGCGCCCTTTTGCCAGAGCCCGGCGAAGAGCTCGCAATCATCGGTGATGTCGAGGAAGGCGCGGCCGAATTCGCGATGATCCGACGGCGCAACCTTGCCGCCGAGCTGGGCGCACATTGTCTGCTCGCCATAGCAGATGCCGAGGACGGGCACGGCGAGCCGGAACACGGCATCGGGCGCGCGCGGGCTTGCCATCTCGGTCACCGAGGCCGGACCGCCCGAGAGGATGATCGCTTTCGGCGCGAAGGCCGCGATCTTCTCGGCATCCATCAGGTTGAAGGGATGGATCTCGCAATAGACACCGCTTTCGCGCACCCGGCGCGCGATGAGCTGCGTCACCTGGCTGCCGAAATCGAGGATCAGAACGCGGTCTGAGGCGGGCGTGGTCATGGCTGGATCACCTTAGCCAGGGTGGCGAGATCGCTCCAGCCATAGGCGAGATCGGCCGGCGAACCGGCTTCATCTTGATCCCCATCTTCGCTGTCAGGGGCGAGGCGCTGCGCGCAAATCGCGCCGCCCATCGCCTCGTAAAAACCGCAAGCTGGGTTGCTCGCCAGCACCCAGGCGAGCGCGGAAGCATGCCCCCGCTGCAGAAGCTCCACCGCCAAGCGGCCAAGCAACGCGCGGCCGATGCCACGCCGCTGGTAAGCCGGCAGCAGATAGAGCGTCTTGAACTCGCCGCTATAGCCCTGCACCTCTTCGCCGCGCAGCGGGCCGGCGTTGCCGAAGCCGCAAATGCCGATGCCGAAATCCTCCGCCACCAGCACGGGATGGGTTGCGGTGTAAGCGGTCAGTATGTCGGTCCACATCGCCTCGCGCTGCTCGAGCGTCACCTCGTCGATCAGCGCATCGGCGATGAGGCCGCGATAGGTGCTGTGCCACACCACGACATGAACGCGTGCGATCGCCGGCGCGTCTTCGGGGCGGGCGATGCGAATATCAACCATCGGCACTCTCATCGGCCTGCTCGGCGGCCGCCTCTTCCTTCTTGGCGGCGGGCTTGCGCTCCATCACCGCGACGAAAAACCCGTCCGTGCCGTTACGTGCCGGGCTGAGGCGCAGCGTGTCGCTACGGGCCGGGCACTCGCCGCCGACGACTTCCGCCCAGATCTCGCGGATCGGCATCAGGCGGAAATCAGCGTGGCTCGCGAGGAATTTCGCCACCTGATCCTCATCCTCCTCCATCAGCAGCGAGCACGTCGCGTAGATCAGCCGCCCGCCGGGCTTCACCAGCCGCTGCGCGCTGGCGAGGATATCGTCCTGCAGCGCCGGCAGCTCAGCGAGATCTTCGGGCTTCAGCCGCCATTTCGCATCGGGATTACGGCGCCAGGTGCCGGTGCCCGTGCACGGCGCATCGACGAAGACGCGATCGAAGCTCTGGGCGTGGCGCTTCACCCATTTATCGCGCGCACTCGTCAGCGGCTGTCGCTGGACGATGCTAGCGCCGGCGCGGCGCAAGCGCTGCGTCGCGCGCTCGAGACGTTTCTCGGCGATGTCGCAGGCGACGAGATGGCCTCGATTCTTCATCGCCCCCGCGAGCGCCAGCGTCTTGCCGCCGGCCCCGGCGCAGAAATCGACGACGCGCATGCCGGGCCGCGCATCGGCGAGGAGCGCCGCGAGCTGCGAGCCTTCGTCCTGCACTTCGATCGCGCCTGACTTGAAGAGATCGAGCTGGCCCAGCGGCACGCGCTCGAAAAGGCGCAAGCCGATCGGCGAGAGCTTGGTGCGCGCGAGCTCGATGCCTTGGCGCGCGAGCGCGGCGTAAACCGCCTCTCGTTCGGCCGTCAGCGTGTTGACGCGCAGATCGAGCCCGGCCTCGTCTTGCATCGCGAGCATTTCCTTGGCGAGGGCGCTCCCCAGCGCCCTCTGCAGGCTCGCGCCGAGCCAGGCCGGGTAATTGCCGCGCGCATCGGCGGGCATGTCTTTGGGATAAGCGGGCGCGCCGGCGAGCGATTCGACAAGACGCCGCTCGGTGTCATCGAGCGGCGGCGGGCGGAAGCGATCGCCGTCGCAGGCGCGCTCGATCTGGTCCGGCGACCATTCCTCGAAGAGCGCGAGCTCGGCCAGAATGCGACGGCGCGCATCGGCCGGCGCATCGTTGCGCTGAAGCCAGTAATCGATCGCGCCGCGGCGCCGCAGCACGCCATAGATATGAGCCGAGATCGCGGCGCGGTCCTTCACGCCGGCGAAGCGATGGCGGCGGAAATAATCGGCGACGATGTCGTCGGCCGCGGCGCGGCCCTCGCCGATCGCGCTCAAGAGTCCGATCGCCGCCTCGATGCGCGCGCCGGGGGTCATGGGAAGAAGGCTGTCAGCTGACAGCTATCCGCAGTTCCAATTTCGGCGTCATTGCGAGGCACGACCCGGCCAATCGCTCTTCGCGATTGGCCCCTTCGGGTTCGATCGCAACGCGATCGAACGGGTCGTGAGCGACGAAGCAATCCAGTATGCATCAGCCACTGGATTGCTTCGCTTCGCTCGCAATGACGATGAGGGCTAATGCCTGATAGCTGATCGCTAAAGGCTGACAGCTCACAAATCCTGCCGATAATTCGGCGCCTCGCGGGTGATGGCGATGTCGTGGACATGGCTTTCGCGCAGGCCCGATGCCGTGATGCGCACGAATTTGCAGTTCTTCTGCATCTCGGCGATGGTTTTATTGCCGGTATAGCCCATCGCTGCGCGCAAGCCGCCGATGAGCTGGTGGATGACATGCGCGACCGGGCCCTTATGCGGCACGCGGCCTTCGACGCCTTCCGGAACGAGCTTCAATTCGCTCTGCACCTCGGCCTGGAAATAGCGATCGGCGGAGCCGCGCGCCATCGCGCCGACCGAGCCCATGCCGCGATAGGATTTGTAGCTGCGGCCCTGATAGAGGAAGACCTCGCCCGGCGCCTCGTCGGTACCGGCAAAGAGCGAGCCGAGCATCGCGCAATCGGCGCCCGCCGCGATCGCCTTGGCGAGATCGCCCGAGAATTTGATGCCGCCATCCGAGATCATCGGCACGTCGCGCTTGCGGCAGACCTCGACCACGTCGCTCACCGCCGTCAGCTGCGGCATGCCGACGCCCGCGACCATGCGCGTGGTGCAGATCGAGCCCGGCCCGATGCCGACCTTGATGGCATCGGCGCCGGCTTCGATCAGCGCCTCGGCACCTTCAGCCGTCGCGATATTGCCGGCGATGATCTGCGTGTAGTTGGAGAGGCGGCGGATGCGGTTGACGGTCTGAAGCACGCGCGCGGAATGGCCATGCGCGGTATCGACCACCAGCACATCGACGCCGGCATCGAATAGCGCCTCGGCGCGCTTGACACCGTCCTCGCCGGTGCCGGTCGCGGCGGCGACGCGCAAGCGCCCGGCCGCGTCCTTGCACGCGTTGGGATAGCGCTGCGACTTCTCGATGTCCTTCACGGTGATGAGGCCGACGCAGCGATACTTGTCGTCGACAACGAGCAGCTTCTCGATCCGGTTCTGATGCAGCAGCCGGCGTGCTTCGTCGCGGCCGACATTCTCTTTCACCGTGACCAGTCGCTCCTTGGTCATCAGCTCGGCAATCTTTTGCTTGGGATTGCTGGCGAAGCGGATATCGCGATTGGTCAGGATGCCGACGAGTTTTTGCGAGTTGCGCTCGACCACGGGGAAGCCCGAGATGCGGTGGAGATCCATGAGCCGCTGCGCGTCTTCCAGCGTCTCGTCGGGATGGACGGTGATCGGGTTCACCACCATGCCGGCCTCGAACTTCTTCACCCGGCGGACTTCGTTCGCCTGGTCCTCGATCTTCAGATTGCGGTGGATGACGCCGATGCCGCCTGCCTCGGCCATGGCGATCGCCAGACCGCTTTCGGTCACCGTATCCATCGCGGCGGAGAGCAGCGGAATGCCGAGCGAGACCTCGCGGGTGAGGCGCGTCTTGGTATCGGTTTCGTTGGGGAGGACCGCCGAGGCCGCAGGCACCAGCAAGACGTCGTCGAAAGTGAGCGCCTCGCGGATTTCCATGCTGCCTCCCAATGAAGGTTGGCGACTATATATAGGGCCGGAATGGGGCCGAGGGAAGCCCTGGAGGACAGATCAGCCCTGCTTTTGTGCGCGATTCGGTCCTCTGAAGCCCTGGGCGATCACATAGACTTCAGCCGATTCGGTGCGGCTCGCCGGCGGCTTGGCATGGCGGACGGTGGTGAAATCGCGCTTCAAACCAGCGAGGAGATCGCCCTCGGCGCCGCCCTGGAAGATCTTGGCGACGAAAGCGCCGCCCGGTGCCAGCACCTCTTTCGCAAACTCATAGGCCGCCTCGGCGAGAGCGACGATGCGCAGATGATCGGTCGCGGCATGGCCGGTGGTCGGCGCCGCCATGTCGCTGAGGACGAGATCGGCCGGACCGCCGAGCGCGGCGATGATCTCTCCCGGCGCCTTCTCGTCGAGGAAATCCTGCTGCAGCACGATCGCGCCGGGCACGGGCTCCATCGGCAGGATATCGGCGGCGACGAGCTTGCCCCTCCCCTCTTTTCCACGGCCCGCTTCCGCGCCGACACGCTGCGCGGCGATCTGCGTCCAGCCGCCCGGCGCGGCGCCGAGATCGACGATGCGCGCACCGCGCTTCAAGAGGTGAAACCGCTCGTCGAGCTCGATGAGCTTGAAGGCTGCGCGCGAGCGATAGCCGAGGCGCTTGGCCTCCGCGACGTACGGATCGTTGAGCTGGCGCGCGAGCCAGGCGGCCGATGATGGCGTGCGCTGCTTCGCCGTTTTGACGCGCACCGCCATGCCCCACCGCGCGCCGTGACTCGATTTGCGCGCCATGCGATCCCGGGCTCAGTGGCCTTGGACGAGGCCCAGCAGGATGCCTTCGCGGATGCCGCGATCGGCGACGCGCAAGCGGCCGACCGGCCAGAGACGGCAGATCGCCTCAAGAATGGCGCAGCCGGCGAGCACGAGATCGGCGCGCTCGAGGCCAATGCAGGGATTGCGCGCGCGCTCGTCATGGCTTTGCGCGGCGAGGCGGCGCGAGGCGCGGCGCAGATCATCGAAACGCAGCACCGTGCCATCGACGCGGCGGCGGCTGTAATGCCGCAGATTGAGATGGACCGCCGCGAGCGTCGTCACCGTGCCCGAGGAGCCGAGCATCTGCACCTGCCCCGCCGCGATCCGCGACGCGATGCCTTGGCGCTGTTCGATATCGCGCAGCACGGTGTCGATCTCGGCGACCATCGCGGCATAGGTCGCCTCCGACACCTCCCGTCCGCCATAGCGGTCGCTCAAGGTGACGACACCATGCGGCAGCGATTGCGAATCGATGATCCGCGGCACACCGCCCTCGATGGTGAGCCAGACCAACTCGGTCGAGCCGCCGCCGATATCGAAGACCAGCGCATACGGAATGCGCGGATCGAGCAGCGGTGCGCAGCCGGCAACGACCAACCGCGCCTCCTCTTTCGCGGTGATGATCTCGAGCGCGATGCCGGTCTCGCTCGCGACCCTGGCCATGAATTCGGCGCAATTGCTGGCGCGGCGGCAAGCCTCGGTGGCGATGGAGCGCGCGCCGGCGACGCGATGCGCGGCGATCTTCTCGGCGCAGACTTTCAGCGCATCGAGCGTCCGCGCCATCGCCGCTTCGGAGAGAACGCCGCTCGCCGCCAGGCCTTCGCCGAGGCGAACGATGCGCGAGAAAGCGTCGACGACGCGAAACGGAGCGGCGGGCGACGCATCGGCGCAGCGACGCGCCACCAGCAAACGGCAATTATTCGTGCCGAGATCGAGCGCGGCGAAGGCCGCCTCGCCGCTGCGCGCGGTCCGGTCGGCGGAGAAGGAAAGCGGCTCTGGCAAGGCACTACCGGTTTCGCGAAAACAGGGAGTTATGCTAACCCAGCGCGTCGCGGATGATAAGCCGTCGCCTTCGGGCCCTAACCGCCGCGAGATCGTGGCGAAACCGCGGCGCGCGGGGCTGCGCGCCTACCCAAAATCGCTTATCTATGCTATGGATCGCAGCGACGTTCCCGCGTTGGGGGATCGTCTAACGGTAGGACAGCGGACTCTGACTCCGCCAGTCTAGGTTCGAATCCTAGTCCCCCAGCCATTCCTTTTCAGTGACTTACGCGCTCACTGAGCGAACATCATTGGAACGTTTTCCAAAATTCTCGGGCGAGTTTTCCAAAATCGAGCACGTTCCGTTCAAGCTTCTCGTCAAGTCGAGAACTGTAAGAGACCTCGCCGCTCGTGCGCGCCCATCCCACTTTTCTGGCCGATGCTTCATACACGTTCAGGCTGCTTGATTGGTTCAGCTCTTAATGATGGTCAGGCCGGCCGGCCATCAAAAGCGAGTTCCCCTGTCGTAGCGCTGACTTCGGGCCGTATGCGCTCATGCGGTGGCCCAGCGGGCGATTAAACGGGCGATGAAGCGCGCGTCGGCGACGCTGACCGCAGCCACTTAACGACCAGCGGTTATCGACGACTTAGACATTTACATACGAATCGTATATAAATGCGCTAGCACGATGTGGCGGCAAGCATGCAACCCGACTACCAGCTCATCCAGGGTCACACACGTCGGCTCGCGACGTTTTCGGCCGCCTTGGCGTACGAGGACATTCCGCGAGAGGTCATCGCAAAGCTCAAACATCTCCTACTCGATACTCTGGGGACAACGCTCGCCGCATCCTCCCTCGGTGCCGGCTGCCGGGAAGTCGCCCGAGGGATGCGCGACATTGGAGGTAAGCCCGAAAGCACCATCCTCGGTTTTGGATACAAAGTGGCTGCGCCAAACGCCGCGTTCGCCAACGGGGCGTTGGCTCATGCGCTGAACTACGACCCGATCAGCCGCGAAACCGGGCACGTTGGTGTCGTGTGCCTGACAGCACCCCTCGCAATGGCCGAAGCGCTCCCGCTGATCTCTACGCGTCAATTTCTCACGGCAGCGACCGTCGCCTCGGAGATTTCTGCCCGGGTAGCAGCAGCACAGTCGCGCACCGGCAAAGCATCGAGCGTGAAGTTCATGGCGGGCCAACTCTTTGGCTATTTCGGGGCGGCGGCAGCGGCAGGGTCTCTGCTTCGGCTCAGCGCGGACCAGATACACAGCGCATTCGGTATCGCGTTGATGCAAGCATCCGGCACTATGCAGGTCGTGCATGGCGGAGACCCTCCCGCAAAAGCGATCTACGGAGCATTTCCCAACCACGGCGGATTGCTCGCAGCACTTTTGAGTAAGGCCGGCTTGGACGGAAAGTGCGATGCACTCGAGGGCGTTGCCGGATTGTACGAGATGTTCTACGGCGGCGAGTACCGCGAAGAAGCACTCTTCGAAAATCTCGGCCGCGATTTTCTGCTGATGCGGACTTCGTTCAAGCCCTGGGCTACGAGCGAAATCGCGCACCCATTCATCGAAGCGGCCGCGATGATAGCGGAACGTGGAGTGGCCCCTGCTGCGATCAAAGCGGTCAACGTGATTGGCGAAGACCACATCCGGCCCTGGTGCGAACCCCTCGAGGAACGCCGATTTCCCAAGAACGCCGCTTCCGCTGGTAACAGCATTCCTTTCGCGGTAGCTCGCGCGCTCGCGCGTGGCGATCTGGTGCTAAGCGACTTCACAGATGAAGGTATCAAGGACCCGACGGCGAACGCCATCGCCTCCCATATTGGCTATACCCTGCAGGGCGGAATCAAAGGGGGCTTGGTGAAGGTCTCGACGAACGACGGACGCGAGCACCAAGCCCACATTGAGGCGCCGCTTGGACATCCAAGCAGACCGGTCCCGTACGAACGGTTAGTAAAGAAATTTCGCGATTGCTGTCGCTATTCCGTAAACCCCTTGTCTGCAGACCGAATCGAGCGGCTGCTCGCCGTCATTGACAATCTCGAACATGAAGACTTCAGAATGCTGGCGAAGCTCAGCAGCGAGCCAAGTGTAATGCGGTAGTCAGAGAGATATCGATTCTCCTGATGATCCTCTGGTCGCGGACCAACACTCAAACGCCGGCACAGCAGTCGTCTATTCCGGAACCGCGACGATTGCCTCCAGTTCGAACAAGAACTCCTCTTTCACCAACCGGTCGATCACCATAATCGTGTTCGGCGGATAAAGCGGTCCCTTGAATATCGTCGGAAAGAGGGCTTTGCGCAGCCTCATAAAATGCTCGATATCCTGGCTGTGCACGAAAAGCGAAGTGAATTTTACGACGTTGTTGAAATCGCAGCCTAGGCCTTTCAGCACATCACTCATGTTGCTGAAGACCTGCTCGAATTGCCGTTCAAAGCTTCCCTTACCGACGATCTCGTCGTTCAGGTTCACCGAGAGCTGTCCGGCCACAAAGATGAGGCGTGATCCTGTGGACGTGCCGATATGGGAATACAAACCCTGGGCTGGCGCGGTGCCTGGTGGATTCTCGTACCAAACTTTTGCCATGAATTCCTCCCGCGTTCGTTAAATGATTTCGAAATACTTCGGATCGGTAAAAACTGCCTGTCTTAGGTGTCCCGCAAGATGATCCCTAAATGCTGCTCCGGGAATTCCGTGAAAATGGTACTCCCCTCATCAACAGAAGCATCAGACAGTTCTATGGTACAGGTCTCCGGCCCTATCGTGATTGCGCATCGTTTACGGGATCCGAGGAACTCTATGGCGCTGACCTGGCCCGCAAAGCAATTGGTATTTGCAGCGCGACTTCTGACTGCGACATGATGCGGACGGATTGTGACCCACACTGGAGTTGAGTTTTCCAGTTGGTGCGCACGCGAGCCTGAATCCATTAATAGCGTCCCGAAGCGGGTACTGAGGCGCAATCGTCCCTCTTCATCAACGCCTTCCGCGGTGGCCGGGAAGAAATTCATCTCGCCGAGAAAGTTTGCGACATCAATATTGCTCGGTTCCTCATAGATGGCTTTTGGCGGTCCCGATTGGAGGATCCGACCATTTCTTATAACTGCGATGCGATCGGAGAAGGCCATCGCTTCTTCCTGGTCGTGTGTTACGCAAAGAGTACTGATCTGTAGCCGTTTTATTAGACTTCTGAGGAGAGACCTCGTCTGAACCCGCAGGCGCGCGTCCAGATTGCTCAGGGGTTCATCCAACAGCAAAACGTCGGGCTCGTACACCAGGGCCCTCGCCAATGAAACACGTTGTTGTTGGCCGCCGCTCAGCATTGGTGCCGGTCGGTCGGCGAAGTCTTGCATTTGGACCATCTCTAAGGCAGCCATGACCCGGCTTTTCACGGCCGAGCGCGAAATCTTTTCGGGACCAAAGCGCATCGGGAAGGCCACATTCTCAAAGACCGTCATATGTGGCCATAAGGCATATGATTGGAACACCATACCCACGTTCCGACGCATTGGCGGAAGATCGATTCCTCCCATTTTGCTGAATACCTGCCGTTCGCCAATTCGAATCTCGCCAGCGTCCGGCGTCTCAAGTCCGGCCAGACACCTCACGATCGTTGTTTTGCCGCAACCTGACGGACCCAGCAGCGTATAAATTTCGCCTCGCCCGACCTCAAAACTCACGTTTCGCACCGCGGGAATGGTCCGGTCTCCATCTCTGTAGCTCTTTTCAAGAGCGTTTATGCTTATCATTCGAAGCGATGCTCCCCGGTGCCTGGTTGGCTCGCGAGATCACGAACCTAGAGCCACAAATTTGCAGCTTCACCACCAAGGCGCTTTGCCAGGCTCATGGTGATAGCGGCGACAGCCCCAATGATCGCAACGAGCAAAAGCGCCGCGGAAGCCGCTAAGCCCTGGGAACCTGTCCTCCAGAGCTCCCAGATGCCAACTGAGAAAACGACATTATTCGTTCCGACAAGAAACAAAGCCATTGTGACTTCGCGAGCACTAAGAAGTGCCGTCCACAGTCCGCCATACAGCAGCGATGATTTCATTAAGGGTATTATCACCCTCGACATCGAGATACTTTCCGGAGCTCTACAAATCTGAGCTGCCTCAACCAACTGGGGATGAATTTGAAGCAGCGCCGCATTGGTAACGCGTGTTCCGGGCGCAAGCGATGCAATCGCATGGGCTAAACCGATGATAAATAACGTACCCGCGAGCGGAACCCACCGACCCAGAGAGAGAGCTACGAGATAAAGGTCGAACCCTATTGCGATTGCGGGAATTGCATGTGACGAGAAGACGGTGACATCGAGTACGCCGCGAAAGCTCAGTTTGGTTCGGATCACCAACCAGGAGATCATGAAACTGATCAGCATCACGACAACCGAGACGCCTGCCATCAAAATTATAGTGTTAACGAGCGGCCGCCACCCACCAATGGCTGGGAAGAACTGCGAAAAATTCCGGAGGGTAAGGTTGGAGAACGCTTCGACACTTGGAGGACGAAAATTAAGCTGCAGTGATCCCCAAATCAGAACAAGCAGTGGGAGGCCCAGCGCGAGAATCAGGTAGAGCCAAAGGAAGCCAATTCCTAAGTACTTCGCCCGGCCGAGATCAGTCTGTCGTGAGGCATAACCCCGGCCTGTCACTACCGCGTATCCATGAAACCTGCCAAGCGCACGCAGATAAAAATACATGGCGAAAAAACTGGGCAGCATGATCAAGCTGCCATACACCCCTGCCGCGCCATAATCGATCTGCGGCACCGGCGTTACCGGCTGTACGGCATAGAAGAGCTCCGTAGAGAGCACGCCAAGCTTGCCACCGCCGCCCCCGAGCATGGCGGGAACTTCAAAAATCGCGATCGCCGTCATAAATGTATAAAGCCCAGCCCCGAGAATGGCCGGCCACAGCAACGGCAATTCGATTTTCATCAACGTTCTTATCGTGCTGATACGGGCGACCGCAGCCGCCTCACTCAGTTCAGAATTGAGGCTCCTCATTGCGCCGGAGATCATGAAGAAAACCGAGGGTGTCAAGGCAAGGCCGAGCACCCAGGCCATACCCAGGAGACTGTTGACCGTGATCGTAACGGGGTGATTTGTGAGCTGCTCGAGAGATTTATTAAAAATACCACTGGTGGGATTGACCAGCATTTGCCAGGCCATCGCCTCGACGAAACCAGGCACGATGACGACTAGACCAATGCACACGACGGCGAAGGACCTCAGAGGCATTCGCGTCCGGTTGACGAACCAACTCAGCGGAGCCCCAAAGCCGAGGCTAATGAGGACGGACCCGAACGCCACGATTAAGGTATTGGGTAATACCGTAAAAAGCACATAGGGTCGCGACACTTCCAACCAGTGCCGAAGTGTGTAACCAGGCTCAATCGGCAATCCCTGTACGAAGGTCATGTACAAAGTGAACACGACCCAAAAAGGCACCAGGAGCAACATCGGCGCTGCAATTACCAATGGGAGCCAATGCTGGCCAATTTGGCCAGCTAATCTCCCCAATCTTGCGCGCGGGCCTCGGCGTAAGCGGGCGGCCGGCGCGGCCTCAAGCATCATAGAGGTTGGAACACCAGCATTCGCTCCGAGCCGCCGGCGTGTCACTTGCGCTGGGTCAGAGCTTGCCCGATGGCCTGATTGTATTTGCTGCCGTCCTCGGTTGTCGTGAGCCACTCGAATTCACTCTGAGCTTTGGCATTTGTGAACCAGCCGAGCACCTTCGCGCCTGTTCCTTTCATAGAGGCGCTTACCTCCTCATCCAGTTTCGTGTGACCGGTCTCGACGTTCTCCTGGTAGAGGGAGGGACGCATCAGGTCCCGCGATTCATCGCTTGTCATCCACAACGCGAACAGCATTCCGCTTGCAGGATGCTTGGACCCCTTTGGAACGCCATAAAGCACGCGGTACGTGAAGATGCCATCCTTAAAGAACGCGGCTCCCAACGGCACATTGGGATCGCGAGCCTTGGCCGTCGCATAATAGAGATAGTTCATGGGCGCAAAGGCGAAGTCGCCCTGCAAAATGCGATTGAGCCCTACGGAAGGAAAGAGAACGGCGCCCGAATTCTTGCCAATGGCGTCGACACTCTGTACCCAACTTTCTTTCGGGTAGATCAACATGCCGAGTGTGAACGTGGTGCTCCACGGCGGTAGGTTGAACTTGCCTTTGTATTTGGGATCCCCGAGATCCACATGAGTATTGGGTAAGTCGGGGGCGTTGATTAGCCGCGTGTTATAAACGATAGACTCGTCTCGGGTTGCCACAAGAAACGCGTAGCCAGCGAAGGGCTCCGGACTGACTTGATCCGGCTTGTCTTTGCCGCTGCTAACATTCGGATTCACACTGGGAAGGATCGTCTGCCAGTCGTCGATTTTGGTCAGATATCCTTTCTTGATAAAGCTGAAAACATTCCCATCCTCCCCCACCATCACGTCGAAGTCCGGAGCACTTCCCGTTCGCATAGCCGTTTCGGCTTTTTGAAACGCCGTCGATTCGTTTTCGGTGGCGATAGTGACATTGGAAAGACCAAAGCGCTTCGAAAATGCTTCTGCGATCTTTCCGGCTTCCGGTCCCGCGGTGTCGATCACCTGCGCTCGCAGACCGCCTTCCTTTTGCGCTTCCGCAACGAGGGAGTCGAGTGACTTGGACGCCGCACTACCGGCGGTGAACGCAATGATGAGCGCAGAGAGGCCTAACCATCTTGTCAGCATGATGAGTGCTCCTTTGTGCCGCTCGTCGGCATTGAGGGTCCGTTGTCCGAAAAGGCGGCGTAATTCATATGATGAAGCTCAAATTCGACATGGGCGCATCCCTGTCGATCAACAGCACTTTCTTCAGCAGAATTTTCCACCCATTCTCCTGTCGCAGCCGGTACTCGCATCTGGCACCAATGAGGCGCTGCTGTGCGAGGCCTATCTGCTGGCGATCGCCGGGCCTGAATTCCAAGACGAGTAGGTTGTTGCGCAACGACAGCGTATTAGCATCGGGTCCGGCGCCGACCTCAAGGTTTGAAATGTATCGAATAGTTCGAGACGGAGGGCGTTGCGCGTAATGCGCCGCGTGGCGGATGGCGTAGACTCGCTGCTCCCGCGCCTTGCCCGTATCATAAATAATCGACGGCTCCCGCTCGGGATCACTGCCGTCGACGATCGGGAGCCAATAAATACCGTCCGCAGAGAAGAGGTTGAGCCACTCGCTGAACAGGCTCTCGTCGAGCATGCGCGCTTCCTCGAACAGAAACGCCTCGGCTTCTTCACGGGTAAGCGTCACGCTACGACCCTCATCCTCAGGCTCGGCACATCAACTTCAGCCACTCTCGGTAGAGCGCACGCTGGGGCGCCTCGGCATCGAACGTGGCGACGCGCTGACCCGCCGGATGAACGGTCTCTCGGTCAACTGAGCGGCTAAGGACAATCCATTCCATATCACGGGCCTGCAGGCCAGTTTGCACTCCAGAAAAGAGTTCGAGATCGTCGGTGCAGATGAGCCCCGCAGTGCCCAGCCTCCATTGCAGATCACGAAGCCGTTCCCGATTGACGTGTTCGGGAACCCCGTCCAATTCGGTGAAATAGGACGCGACTACCGTCTCGTTAACGGCCAGTGGCTGGATAACGCGAATGTTGGAATCCATCAGGCAGACGTTTGGAAACAGCATGATGTTGTAGCCGCCGAGAATGCGCTCCGCGCGCTCCTTTCCGTACTTTTCTGTGAGACAGGCGACATAGTCGTCGAAAATTGCCGTTTCGAGAGCGGCCATCTGGGGCTTTTCGAGCATTCCATGTCCGCCATCGAAACCGCTGACGGCGCCGATGTTTCGCAGAGCAGTGGTTTGAGAGAGCGACCGGCCACCGAATTTCGCCATTGTCGCAAATGCCGACTCGTGCAGGAACCGGGCGTGATAACCGTCGGTGCTATTTTCGACTTGCAGCTTCCAGTTACCCGGGAAAACAAACTGATGCGGACGCTTGACCTTTAGCGTCCCCACCGGGGACATCTCCGCCCACAGATCGACGTAGGATTTGGCGTCTCCGAGGTAGGTGTCGAAATCCTCGCCATCCTTGGCAAGGCTACCGAAGATCAAACCTCGGTACACGGAGACTCTCGGTACCGCAATCAAACCCGAGAGCTTGAAATCGGCGGGATAACCTTCCGGCAAGGACACATCGAGGAGATCCCCGCGATTACTGTATACCCATCCATGATAGCTGCAGCGAAATCTTGCGGCATTTCCACTCACCGCTCGACAAAGCGCATTGCCTCTATGGCGGCAGGAATTGAGAAGCACATGAAGCTGCATCTCATCATCTCGAGTGATGATGACCGGCTGCTTTCCGATCCAGGTCGTCCGATAGTCACCCGATTTTGGAAGCTCACTATCGTGCGCAAGGTAGACCCACGTAGTGGCGAAGATACGTTCCAGCTCGTCTTCGAAAATCCGGGGGTTCGTGTAGATCTCTCGGTGAACCTGAAATTGATGGGGCTGGTTTACGATAAGGGCCTGGTAGTTGCCCGCTGCGGCGGCGCCTGAACCGTGGGGATTTTCTCGCTCTAGGGTGTCCATGCTCAGCTCCCTACCTCTGTCATGCGGCAGCGCCCTTACAGCAGGGCGCGTATCACAGTCGTGACGACCCTATCCCAAGGACCTAATCAACGCGCATGGCTCGTGCACCCGCGTCTATGCGCTTCCGCATCGTTTAGCAGCAGCATTTTTCCGCGGCATCATTTCCCGACAATCTCGACAGGCGCGTTCATCGCGCCTTTGACAGGGTTAGTTCGAAGAAATCCGTTGCAATCTGAACTATTCGCTCCGGTTGGTCCTGCTGGCAGGTATGCCCCGTATCCTTCAGATAATGGAACGGAACACCTGGAAGACGTTTTTCGAGTTCGTGGCCAAGCTGTACCGGCGCGAAGCGATCGTTTTCGCCCCAAATCACCACCATCGGCAGCTGCGAATCTGGAAGGCGGTTCGCAACGGAAAAGCGCTGCCATTCCTTTGGATCTTTTCCGACCGCACGGGAATAGTCTTGGAACGATTTGTTTGCCGCCGCTACCAGCGGATCTTTCGCATTTGCAAGCCGCTGCTGAACTGCGTCTTCGGTTATATTCTGAGGATTGTGCGTGACCTCACGCAGAAATTCTCGCATCGATTCTGCAGTCCCATTGAAATTGCTCATCATCGCGAGACCAGGGGTAATCGGGCCATCAATTCCCATTGCTTTCGCAACGGTGGAGCTGGCTATCGCGCAAACTCCCAGCACGCGGTCGGGGTAATCAAGCGCACACTTGGTAGTGATATAGGCTCCAACGGAGTTACCCATCATGAGCACGCGATCCAGACAAAGGCTATCCATGAAGGAAAGCAGTTGGTTGACGTGTGCCTGAGGCGTGTAGCGCATTGCGGGCTTATCGCTTGCTCCAAACCCGAGTAAATCAGGAGCATAAACGTGATAGCGTTCCGCAAGTCCAGGAATCACTTTTGCCCAGGCTAATTCTCCTGTGTTCCCCAGCCCAAAACCGTGGACGAGGATGACGGGAAAACCATTGCCAGCATGGACAAAACGCATCCGGTGACCTGAGACCCGAACGAAGTTTTCGATATAGGCCGAACGTTTGGTGGGTGTGTGGTCGGCCATAACTTACGCTCCTACTTTGGCACCGAGGAAGGTCCAGGCAGCGAACGCATTTCCGACCAAACTCCGATATGACAAAACGTATTCGAGATATGCCGGCGTCGCTCCGTTGACAAAGGGCAATGCTGCGAGCCAGTTACGCAGCTCCTGGTCCCAGCACCGGGTGAGATCCTGGCTAGTGAGGGCTGCCAGGCTTTCGTAGTCGCCACGCCTAATCTGCTGGAGCACCCATTGATCATGCTCCGCGTCGATCCACCCAGCGTTCTCGCCTGCGGCTTCATGAGATAGGCCACCAGAACCGATGATCGCAAGCCGAAGGTCTCGAGGCAGTATCTCCTCGAAGACCTCTTTCATCATTTGTCCCAGTTGGAAGCAGCGTCGCGGCGTAGCGGTTGGTTCTTCAAACGCGTTGATGTGCACCGGAATAACCGGGGCTTTTATATCGAGTTTTTCTACCATTCGGATCATGGAATGAGGTAGGCCCCAATCCTTGTCCGGGAATTCGCTCGACCAGGACAAGTCGAAACCTTTTTCGGCTGCTGCTCTCACGAGGCTTGTCGCAACGTCCGGCCGCCCAGGCACTTCAAAACGAGGCCCAGGCTCTTCGCCATAGACCGTTTTCAGCAACTTCCATGGATAGCCAAAACTGGATTTTGCAGTGAACACACAGAACGGCGGCATATTGTCGGCGTGAAAATTTTCGGTTTGGTCGTCTCCGAACATCACCACCAAGTCTGGCTTTGCAGCTTGGAAATAATCGCGAAGCCGACCAAGGGCCGCAATACAAGCTGCGTGGTGCTTCTTCGTAACTTCCGGTGTTTCGGCATCCAGTTTCGCGCGTAGATCAGCGGGGAGCGGTTTCGCACGCTGGTCCATGCGGCCGGCATGAAGGGCATCCCACCGTTCCGGTGGAACCATGAATCCTGGTGTATGGCTAGAACAAATAACCGAGACAACTTGTGCCATTCGACCCCTCGACACCGTGAGAAACTGGCTTCAGGTTGTACATATAAAAGCTTACATGATGTATATATCTTCAAGCAAGCGCATATGTCAGAACGCTGGATCGATCGGAGTTCCGATCGCTTGATGAGCCTCGATTACCTCCGCGGCGCGAAAGCAAAGGTCCTCGCGATACCTGGCTGCAACGAGCTGCACGCCAACGGGAACGCCATCGGCGAGGCCGGTTGGGATTGACAATCCTGGCAGCCCAAGAAGCGAGACCGCAAGCAGTGGATGATGCGCCGTTAACATGCGGGCAACGTCGCTGTCGCCGCCCTGGTCGAAGTCGACCGGAAACGGCCGCTCGAATGACACGGGCATCAAAAGCAATGGGTACCGCTCAAAGAATTGTAACCACTCCCGTAAAATCGCCGCGCGGCGCCCAAGAGCCTTCACGTAGCCTGCAAAACCCAGGTCAGAACCGTAGGCCATCGTTGATGCGCGCGCCCGCCGTAGTGCGTCATCGCCCAACTGCTCTATTGCGCGGGTCGTTCCCGCTTGCTCCTCAGTCCGCACCAACGAAAAAAACAACCTTGCGGCTTCTTCGAAGTGCGGTGGCACTGCCTCCTCGATATGATAGCCGGCGTCTTCTAGCCAGCGAGCGGCGGTTTTTACGGCGGTTTGGACGACGGGATCAACTTTCGTAGAGGAATTAAGAAACATCGCGGCGCGTCCTCGGGGTTGGGACGCGTACTTATCTTGGGCCGGAGCACGGACCCACCACGGATCACGTGGATCCGGGGACTGCATTGTTGCGAGGCCAAGGCGAAGATCTCGCACAGAGCGAGCAAGCGCGCCCTGAACATTCGTTAGCTGCGTCGTAATAGATGGTTCGTCTGGGTTCGTCTGTTCATATGTCGGCACACGGCCAAAGGTTGGTCTGATACCCAAAACACCGCACGCGTACGCGGGGTATCGAATCGACCCGGCACGATCATTTCCATGCGCTAATGCGCCGATTCCAGTGGCCGTAGCGGCGGCGGCCCCACCGCTTGAGCCGCCCGGCGTGCGCTCGCGATCCCAGGGATTGAGCGTTCGGCCATAAAGCGCATTGTCAGTGAAAAATCTTGCACTGAAAGGCGGCACATTCGTTCTGCCTATGATGATGGCTCCGGCCTTACGCCAATTAGCGACACAAGGACTGTCTGCCTTTGCGATGCGTTCCTTGAATGCGACAACGCCATTCGTGGTAGCGCGGCCCGCAACGTCAACATTGATCTTAATCGTGACAGGCACACCGTGCAGCGGACCGAGCGGCTCGCCGCTGGCTACTTGCCTATCGGCAATCTCCGCCGCATGCAGTGCTTCATCTCCAAGCGTGTCGACTACTGCGTTGATCTTCGGGTTGACCTGCTCGAGGCGGCCCAAGCATGCTTCTACTGCCTCTCGACTCTTGATAAATCCAGTTTTAATCGCCTGGGCAAGTTCGCTCGCTTGCCACCGCCAAAGATCGTCAGGCATGGTCCTCCCCAACAATTGCTGTTCCCGAGGGTAGCAGTGCGGCATTAAGCTGCCACTGGTTTGTTTCAGCTTCTTCAGCGAAAGGCTCACCGGGATGACACTGACGCTCTATGATGCCGTGCAATCACCAAACTGCCAACGCGTCCATATCGCCTTACACGAAAAAGGGCTGTCATACGAACGCGTGAGACTCAATCTCGGGGCGAAAGAGCAAAAAAAGCCGGGATTTATGCAACTGAATCCGTACGGCCGTGTGCCCGTACTCATCGATGGCGATCTAGTCCTATATGAATCCTGTATCATAAACGAGTATCTGGACAGCAAGTACCCCGACCCGCCGTTGTCGCACGAGAGTCCTGCGCTGATGGCTCAGGGCCGATTATTGATCGATTATGCTCTCAACTTTCTTCAGGAATATTATTGGCCGCTTCGTGCCGAGATGCGAAAGCCCGAACGCGAGCGCAACATGACAATCGCTCAGCGCAATCGCCAAATGATCATCGAACGCCTCGATCGTCTCGAGACGGCCCTCGGCGATAAGCCTTATTTTCTCCAGAGCTTTGGGCTGACGGATATTGGGTTATGGCCACGCTTATCGCGCATTGAGGAATATGGTGCTCTGGAAGGCCCGAAGGTAGCGGGGCTCAAACAGTGGCTCCGGCGTATGAGCCTTCGCCCCTCCGTGCAATCAGCCTTGCAAGACCGCGAGTGATGAGAAGATAGCGAATTGCTGTACAGTTCATTCGCGTTGCCGCTGACGTAACTCCACCAACACATGCTCTGAATTGCGAAACAGCGCACGAGACACTTTCCGACAGGTATCCAGGTCGGATAGTGAAACATTTCCGAAAAGGAGGTTATTAATCTTTCGCACGAAAGGAGCGACCTCCGCAATGGCGGTTTCCCCGCGCCGTGAGAGAGAGATAAGAACGCTGCGACGATCCGAACTGCTCGGGCATTTGATCAGCAGGCCCTTTCGGACCAATCGGCCGACTTCGGTGGTCACATGTGTTGGCGCCACGGCGATGTGCTCGGACAAGTCGCGGACAGTCACCCCCTCATCACCCTGACGATAGGCGACCCCCATTAAGACTGCATACTGGCTGGCCGTTAGGCCCAGCGACCGCCCGAAAGCTTCTCGGCACATTAGCAATCGGCCGACGCACTGTACTAAGGCGTAAATGCTCTCGCGAAATTCCGCATCGGAGTCACCGCGCAGGTAATCGGAACGTGAGATAGTATGAGGAGGCTTGTAATTGGGCGAAGTCGATTCTCGTTTTTTAGTAGTCGCGCGCATTGGTTCGCCGTTCTCGCTTTCGGTTTGCGATCGTATCCTCGGAGACCGTATCTAACTCACGCGGTCGCCTTGGTCACTCTTTGCGAATGTCCGATTGACAGAGGCCACGGTTTATGTACATGCTGTACATAATCCCTCGTATTCTGGGATGAATAACAGGCGCGCGGGCTGGAGACGAGTCGCTTATGGCATTGGCAAAACCGCCTGCTGAAAAACGATCGGCGTGTGTCGGACTGCGCACAGGCGACGCATTTCTAGCTGAGCTCAAAGCTCGGCCACGCACGATTATCCTGGATGGGGAGAAGGTTACGGATCCGACCGAACATCCGGCATTCCGTAATGCGGCCAGGACGCTCGCGCGATTGTTCGACTATGCGGCCGCGCCGGAAAACCGCGAGCTGATGACTTTCCCCTCGCCCGACTCCGGTGAGGCCGTGTGGCGCTGCTATCAAATCCCGCGCACGCATGCGGATCTGCGAGCCAAGCGGCTGGCGGCCGAAGCATGGGCAGAACAGACATTTGGCTTGATGGGACGTACTCCTGACCATGTCGCCAACTTTTTCGCCGGATTTGCCGCGAAGCCCGAAATTTTCGCTGTCGGAGGCGCCGGTTTTGGCGAGAATGTTGCTAATTTCTATTCGCACCTTCGTGACCAGCATCGCTACATCGCCTACGCGATCGTTCCTCCTCAAATCGATCGTAGCAAGCCCGCACATAAACAATCTGATCCGACGCTTTATGCCGGGGTTACGAAAGAGACGGACGGCGGTATCGTAGTCACAGGCGGCCAACAGCTCGCGACGGGAGCTGTTTTCGCCGATTATTTGCATCTGAGTTGCATTCATCCGCTACAGCCGGGCGATGAAAACTACGCGATCAGCGTCGCCATCCCTATCGATGCCCCGGGCGTGAAGCTATTCTCGCGACGCGCCTTCGCGCTTCAGGGAACCAGCACCGAAGATTATCCGCTGACGTCGCGCTTCGACGAGACAGATTGTTTTGTCGTGCTGGACAACGTCCACGTGCCATGGGAACGGGTTTTCGTCTATCGCGATCTGGATGCCTGCTTTGCCCAGTGGTGGAAGACGCCGGCGCATCTATACGGCAATCACCAGGCGCAAGCCCGCTTCGCGACGAAGCTACGGTTTCTGCTCGGCCTCGCCAAGCGCATGAATGAGGCCACGGGCAATGACCGAGCACCGCCGGTGCAAATCGAGATGGGCGAGCTCGCGGCTTATGCGGCCATTGTCGAAAATATGCTGCAGGCCCATGAGACAACGGGAGAGATCGACGAGGATGGCGTTTTATGGCCATCAAAAACGGCTCTCTATGCCGTTATGGCCCTTCAGTCGCAGATCAACCCGCATATGATCGACATTGTTCGCGAGCTCACCGGGGCCGCGATGATTACCCTTCCATCTTCTGTAAAGGACTTTCTCAATCCGGAAGTCGCTCGCGACGTCGAACGGTACTATTGCTCTGGCGTAATGCCTGCTCGCAATCGCGTGGCTCTTATGCGCCTTGCCTGGGATTTTATCGGGACTGAGTTCGGCAGCCGCCACCAGCAATATGAAAAATTTTACGGCGGCGCTTCCTACCTTGTTAAACTCAACATGTACCGTTCCTATGATTTCGAGCGCGCTGGGCGTCTTGTGGACACTGCGTTGAATCTGCCGCCACTCGACGCTTAAGATATAAAAAGTAAATGGGAGACGAGTGTTGATCGCTATGTGCATAGGATGAGCGATCACGTTGGCTATAACGATCTGCGCGAATTCATCGAGCGCGTAGCCGATCTCGGCGCGTTGCGACGGATTTCCGGCGCCGACCCATATCTGGAAATCGGGGCTATTACCGAACTGGCAGCGGGTATCCCGGAATGCCCCGCCCTTTTGTTTGACGATATCAAAGGCTTTCGGCCAGGGTTTCGCGTTTTCACCAATGCCACAACCAACGTCCAGCGCGCCGCGCTTGCGCTAAACCTTGATCCGAACCTAAGGCCGCTCGATGCCCTCACGGCGTGGATGCGCCGGCGGCAGACGCTCCAGCTGCAAGAACCGAAGCTGGTAACGAAGGCGGCTTTCCTCGAGAACAGCGACTCAGGTCGCAGTGTCGATCTGTCGAAATTCCCGGTGCCGCATTGGCATCAGAAGGATGGGGGTCCTTATATCGGTTCGGGCAGTCTGGTGGTGATGCGGGATCCCGAGGGGGGATGGATCAATGCTTCGGTCTACCGCGTGCAGGTACACGGGCCGAACAAAGTCACTATTCAGTTCGATCACAAGGGACGACACGGGGCAGTGATTGCCCAGAAATATTGGGACGCAGGGAAGCCTTGTCCTGTCGCGGTGGTGAATGGCGAGGATCCCGCCCTCTTTATCGCCGGTTTTGAATACTTGCCGGAACGCGCGTCGGAATACGCATTTGCCGGCGCAATCAAGGGCCATCCTATAGCGGTATGCAACGGGCCGATCACCGGCTTGCCGATTCCCGCGGATGCGGAAATCATCCTCGAAGGAGCTTTGCTTCCATTTCCGGAAACTTTGCTTCCTGAGGGGCCTTTCGGCGAGTTTACAGGCTATTACGCCGCTGAGATGCGACCGGCGCCGGTCATGGAGATTGCGGCCATTCACTATCGGAACAATCCGATCTTGCTGGGCTCTCCGCCGATGAAGCCTCCGCGGTTTCATTTCGGCCTCCCGTTCCGCGCGGCGACCATTCGCGCGGATCTTGAAGCCTCGGGGGTCACGGACGTCGTTGGTGCTTGGCAGCACGTCTCCCAACTCATGACAGTTGTCGCCTTGCGGCAACGCTACGCCGGTCATGCCAAACGCGCGGCGTTAATTGCGGCCGCGCACAGCTACATGGCGCGGTTGGTCGTCGTCGTTGACGAAGATATCGACCCTTCAAATCTCGCGGATGTAATGTGGGCGGTTACCACACGCGCGGAGCCTTCAGAAACGGTCGACATCATCCGCGAAGGCTGGAGTTCGGCTCTAGATCCACGAATTGACCCGGCGCAGCGCGTGAGAGGCGAAACCACTCATTCGAAGCTAATCATCAATGCTTGCAAGCCGCTCGGATGGGGATCGCCATTCCCGACCCCGTCTGCGCTTCTTTCCAGCACATTGGGATCCTAAGCTTAGAATTCCACGTGGACAAGTTGTCGC